>Ga0302232_10000874_pt1 | contig 21618 bp, 16 predicted proteins | sample II_Palsa_N2_3_FD_193575 | JGI IMG/M metagenome (GOLD analysis project Ga0302232, IMG submission 193575) | Peat permafrost microbial communities from Stordalen Mire near Abisko, Sweden - II_Palsa_N2_3 | ecosystem: Environmental > Terrestrial > Soil > Palsa > Peat permafrost | place: Sweden...
TTTCCGACTTCGGAACGGAGTACACCATCACCGGTAGTTCTCTTGGAGCTCGCCATTGCTGCTACTCGTCTATCGGGATGCGCAAGATGACAACTATCTCGGTTCCAGAATCTGGCTTCGAACGAATAGCGAAGCCACCTTTCATGCGCTCTACGCGTTCCATCATGCCCATCAGACCAAAACCTTCGTGTTCGGCATCCACATCGAAGCCTCGTCCATCATCGGCCAATTGCAGTTCGATGTCTTCCTGACCAAAACGAAGCGTGATCCGGAAATGTCGTGCCTGCCCGTGTTTGATCGTATTGGTCAGCGCTTCCTGAGCGATGCGCAACAGATCCTCTTCCCACTGTGCTGGCATCGCTTGTTCCTGGCCTATGACCTGAAACGACGCTTTCAGTTGAGCGCATTCCGCCATTTTTCTGAGCAAATCTTCAAGCGCCGCGCACAAAGTCGCGTTGCGCAGCGAATGTGGCCGCAAGGCACGCACCGAGCGACGCGCTTCGCGCAGGCTCGCACGTGCCAGTTCGCTGGCACGCTCGATATGCATGTTCGTATTGGTGCCGTCATGTCGCAGGAGCGTGCCTTTCGCGGCCTCCAGCTGCACGATGACACCTGTAAAACCTTGTGCCAACGTGTCATGGATGTCGCGTGCCATCCGGTTGCGTTCTGCCAATACCGCAGCCTCCCGGCTCTGCTGGGACAAGCGCATGAGCCGGATTGCCAGCGTTGCCTGATGGGCAAGCGCTTTCGTCAATTCGATCTCCTCCGCTCCGAAGACCCGGGAGCCCGTGAAGCGGATGCCGATGATGCCAACAAGCTGACCGGCCATCACCATGGGCGCAATCAGCAATGCGCTAACACCCGAAGTCATGAAATACGTCTTCAGATCGGCAAACGGTCTGGGCAACTCGGCTGTAGGCCAGACGGCAGTGCGGCCATCAGCAAGGATGATTCGCGCAGGATCCTTACTGATGTCCTCAATTACAAAGTGCATCCCAACCTTGAGAGCATCGCTCCAGAGCGGCGGCGTATTCTTTAGAATGGAGATGCTCCCCCCAAAATACCCTGCTTCGATGCTCGTCTTGAAGCGCCCTCCCTCTACGACGCCCAGGATATCCAGCACATCGGCGTTTCGTTCCCAGACCGTGACGCTATGCGCATCCATCTGAGTGAGTATCGTCGTCACGACGTGCTTCGGAAGTTTGTCCGGATCGAATTCTTGTGCAAGCGAATCCAGTGTGCGGGTCAGCGCCGCCAACTGACCGCGGGCAAGATGCTCGGATAGACGCAAGGCTTCGGCTGCCTCATGCAGCGCATCCTCGGACTTCTTCTTCTCCGTGATGTCGATCACGGCACCGACGTACTCCAGTTGGCCCGCAGCATCCCGCATGGGGTTAGCAACCGTGTGCACATGCCTGATCGTTCCATCGGGCATCAACAACCGATGTTCGTACTCAAGGAAGGTTCCATCCTGCAGTGCCTTTTCCAGCATTGTTTGAACACGCATCCGGTCATCCGGATGTACTCGCTCAAGCGCCTGCTCAAGTGAGGGATTGGTGCCCGGATCCCACCCTCCTATGCGCACGGTCTGCGCAGAGGAGATGAGCTCCCGGCTGGCCACGCGCAGACACCAGCTGCCCGTGCCACTCAATTTTTGCGCCTCGGTCAGATACGCTTCGCTCCGACACAAGGCTTCCTCGGCACGCTTCTGCTCAGTGATGTCCATCAAGGCACCGATGAACTCCAGTGCACCGGTTCGGTTTCTTGTAGATTGCGCCAGGACGTGGACATGCTTGACCGTACCGTCCGGCATCATGAGGCGGTGTTTGAAATCCAGATTCGCCTCGTCACGAGCTGCATGATCAATCGTCTCTCGCACAAACGCGATGTCTTCCGGGTGGATGCGCTGGAAGACAAGATCCAAGGTCGGAATTGTTTCTCGGTCATACCCCACAATGCAAAATGTTTCCGCGGACCAGAAAAACTCATCTGTGGCAACGTTCCAACCGAAGCTGCCGGTGCGACTCAGCCGTTGGGCTTCTGCCAGATAAGCCTCATTCCGCTGCAGGCGTACTTTCGATTCCTTGACCGCAGCCAGAGCGCTCGCCAGCTGCTCATTTGCCAGGCATTGCGTCGTGACATCCCGACAAGTCACGACGATGAGATGGCGCTCCTCAAGAACGCAGCGCGCCAGGCTCAAATCAATGATCGGTTGGTACCCGCTCTTGGTTCTGCAGCGACGTTGCAGTGTGACCGGCACGCCCGGCAACCTGCTTTCCACTAGATCAAGGATTCCTTCCTTCGGTGTACCGGGCACCAGGTCCCATAGATGAAAGGACAGCAATTCGTCCCGGGTATAACCCAATGCCGTAGAAGCTGCGGGATTAACGTCAATGATGCGACCATCGAGTTCGGTGACGAAAATCGGGTCTGCTATATGCGTGAAGAGACTTTCCAGTTGACGCAGGCGACCAAGAGATGTCTCCAGCTCTTGCTGGCATGATGCCAATTCGGAGTGTGGTGAACCCTGCGTTTCGGCCATGTCCAGTGTCTTTTCCGTGTGATTGCGCACATAGCATGCGCTGCCAAAACCCCAAAAGTAAGCTGGTCAGTCGAACCAAGTGCAATGACCTGGCAATGTCGCATCTACATGGCTCGCCATTAATGGTACGCATGACCATGGACCGCCATGGAGCTTGGCACGAGTTGACCACCAATGTAGTAGCGCACGACCGGCATGGATCTCCCGGCCAGGAAAGCGGTCAGGCATTCTCGAAAGTGGTCGAAGCCGGCAGTTTTGTGCGCGGCGCCGAGAAGCTCGGCATGTCGACCACCTCGGTGTCGCGGCTGATCGCCAAGCTCGAAGAGCATCTCGGCACACGCCTGCTGCAGCGAACGACGCGCCGGCTTCATCTGACGGATGCCGGCCACCGCTTTATCGAACGCGCGACGCAATTGCTGACCGACCTGCAAGAAGCGGAAGCCGAGGTCGGTTCAGCAACGACGACACCACGAGGGCGGCTGCGCATCAGCGTGCCGCTCTCGTTTGGGGTTCGTCACCTGTCCAACCTATTTCCCCGATACCGCATGAAGTATCCCGAGGTGGAACTTGAAGTACATGCCACGGATCGGCGCGTCGACCTGATCGAGGAAGGCTTCGATCTCGCCCTGCGCCTGTCGCTGGAGATTCCTCTCACCTGTGTGGCACGTCGGCTGACTGTGGTGCGACTGGTGGTTTGCGCGGCGCCGGACTATCTCAAGCGCCACGGCACACCACGCACGCCAGAGGACCTGGCAGAACACAACTGCCTGACGCTACCGAGCGGCGGGTTCGAAGGTCGCTGGCCGCTCGAGGGCGCGGACGGTGTCGTTACCTTACGTGTTCGCGGGGACTTCCGCGCTGACAGTGGTGATCTACTCCGCAGTGCCGCGCTTGCAGCGCAAGGGATCATTCTGTTGCCGACATTCATCGTCGGCGACGATCTTGCGCGCGGTGACTTGGTGCCACTATTGCCGAAATGGCAACCACCGCATACCGATGCAGTGATCATCTACCCGACGCGTCGATTCGTGTCCGCGAAGGTCCACACGTTCACAGAGTTCCTGCAACAGGAGTTCGCCGGTGATCCACCCTGGGATCGTTGGATGACTGTCTGACATCATCGGGCTAGGCGGCTGCCGAAGTCCTTGTCATAACGGCTTGAACGTTAGAAAGAAGGACTACCTTGCAAGCTGCGTAGCGCCATCGGGTCTGGATGACGTAGCAGCCGAACCCGGACAAGACACCACAGCATGCGGGCTACCGATTATGGTGGCCTGATCCCGCCGAATGCCTTGCTCTGGTGTTGCCCACAACAGTCCGCGTGTGGCGCAGTCGGCGCCGTAATCAAAAAGCTGCTGCAAGCTCTTCAAACGGAAATCGGCGAAGCTGTGATCGGGATAGTCTGCAGGTATCACGGCAATCCGAAGCTGCATGTGATGCTCTCTTGTCACGCTGTCGACGAGGGCAATCGTTTCCTTCGTTTTGTACATCAGTTGTGCAGAGAAGCTCCTGCCGAGAAGTTCGAAGGTCTCGAGCGACGATTCATGAGGCGGGCTCGCCAGTTGACTGTTGACGATCACATAAACGTTCGATCCATTCAGTTGATCGAGACTCGTCGATACAACATCCCCGACCAGCGGGGTGATGAAAAATGGCGTGGTCACGCTGCCATCCACATGCAGTTCGTCATAGGAATGAACCCCATCGCTGACGTGGATAATCACGGGCGGAAACATGCCTGGCACGCTCGCGGACCCGATAAGCACATCACGGAACAGCTGTCTGGCTGCGGTGCCACCATGCACCGCAATAGCGCCCATGTCCCAAAGCACCGTTTCCCGCTTGTCGAGATCGGTCGTGGCGATGATCAACCTTCGCCCCTTCGAGGTTTCGGCTGCCACGTCAGCGACCATCTTGGGTGTAACGAAGTGATCCACGAGCTCATAAAGCCGCCCGTGGCTTCCCAGGCCGGAAGGAAAGAGCAGTCGTGCCAGAAAGCTCGACTTCGGTGAATGTATCAAGTAGCTCCGTTCACCTCCGAAGGCATCCTGCAATGCGGGATCCCACGAGGAACCCAGGAACGCAAACGGAGCGATCAAAGCTCCAGCACTCACTCCAGTAACCAGCTGAAAGTCCGGTCGGTTATCCCCTCGCGTCATGCCGGCCAGGGCGCCAGCACCAAACGCTCCTCCGGATCCGCCTCCCGACAACGCGAGAATATTTACCGGGCCGCCGTGTGCAACCTGACGCAATCCCTGAATAATGGGTGGTGAAATGGTGGAGAAGCGATGCCGATCCGTCGTGACGATACGTATGCTGGCATCGAAGCCGATAGGCGCCGTGTTCGAGATGAGCGTGGGTGGCGGCGGCTTGCGGCTGTGAGTGACGCAACCGGCCAGGGAAATCAGGCATGCCAGGGAAAGAAGTGACTTGCTGATACGCATAGGGCTTCCCTCAAACTTGCAACGCAACTTTATGAGCGCACACCTTGTTAGTACATACATGTCGCAGCGAATCGATGGCTATGTTGCGGATTTCGGCCATGTTGAACACCCATTCCGATCGGTGTTGGTCGGGCCGATGGCATTCTGATCTATTCACCCCAGTACAATTACGGCGTTCGTCAGTCAACTGACGCGTCGGATCGGGCTGCGTGTGGGCGACAGCGTTACAATTGCCCCCGCAATCCCGCCAAGCCAATCTCCGTCTTCGTATGCGTAATCTCCTGCAGGAACAACTGCTCAAGGCCGGCCTGGTCAACAAGGCCAAGGCCGCCCAGGTAGTGCGTGAGCAGACCAAGCAGCGCCAGGGCAAGACGCCGGCGCCACCCAGCACCGAACAGGTGGATGCACAGCGCTTGCAGGTCGAGCGTGCGGAACGCGATCGTGCGCTGGCTGCCGAACGCAACGCGCAGTCCCGCGCCAACGAGCAACGCGCGCAGGTTCGTCAGATCGTGGAGATGCACAAGGTGAAACGCGAAGGCGAGATCGCTTACCGCTTCACCGACGGCGACATGATCAAGAGCCTGCTGGTCAACGAACCGCTACGCGCGCAGCTGGCCAACGGCACACTGGTTATCGTCCGCCACGACTCAGGCTATGAACTGCTGCCTCGCCCTGCTGCCGACAAGGTCTACGATCGCGACGCAGCCATGATCGTGCTCGACCATGGGCGCGTCGAAGCGATCGCTCAGACGAGCGGGGACGACGAGTACTACAAACAGTTCCAAGTCCCTGACGATCTGATCTGGTAAGTAACCATCTTCCAGTTATGCCCTTTATCGACTGAAGGAGAGCAGCCCTTCAATTGAGCCAACCAGACGGATGCTCATCGCCCGAAGATGATTTCCTTGCCTTCGTGGTCGCGGTCCCAGCCGCGCAGCTGGTCACGGATATGCGCGATGCGCTGGCGCCCGAGTGCGTTGCGCTCCTCGTCGAGCACGAGACCGTCCAGCAGCTCAGCCAGCCGCTGCGCGGTGGGCAGCATCGCATCCCATGCATCGAGCGCTGGCAACGGTCCGGGCAACGTCATGAAGAAGCTCACGCCGGGCGTACGTAACGTATCCAGCTTGCCCAGATCAAAATTGCCGGGCTTGAGCATGTTGGCCACGCTGAAGATCGGGCCAAGTTCGCGCTTGCCGTCGACCAGCCGGTGATAGATGCCCATGTCGCCGAATTCGAGGCCGGCTTTTTCAGCGGCTACCACCATATTCGGGCCGTTGAAGTGCTCGCCTTCGCGCGCGACCACGAACAGCGTGACGATGCGTTCCACCTGCAGTTGGGCTGGACGCCGACCAAGATCCGAACGTGGTGGAGTCTTCGCCGCCGTTGTGGGCATCTCGGCAGCTGCGGCGGTGGCAGTGACTGGAGCGGTGACTGGACGCGGGGGTTCGCCACTGGAGCTCGGTGCCCGCAGCGCGTCCACGATGGAGGCAGCATGACCTTCCAGCGTGGGCTTCGGCTTGGCAGCATTACGTTCGCCAGAGAGCGTGGCGCCCAGCCGTTCGAGTTCCTCGCGCAAGCCAACCTCCAGCTCACCCTGCTGTGGCTGTGGCGCATCGTGATGATGATCGCCGTACCCGGACTGATCGAGCGCACTGAATACCGGATCGTCTGCCAGGCTCCGTTCGCCCAGCGTAGGCTCGCGGCGTTCGCCTGTGTGTTCACCTTGGACAGGACGTCGCGTGCCCTGCTCCTTCTTCGGCTGGCCGAACAGCCAGATGAGGGCCAGCACGATCAGGCCGACGATCAACAGCGGTATGCCGAGGACCGGGTTCCAGGCGAAAGCGAGCAAGGGTTGCGTCATCATGGAGTCCTCAGGCAGCTCCTGCCAGTTTAGCCGCTTCAGCGAGATCCACCTGCACCAGTCGCGATACGCCCGGCTCATTCATGGTCACGCCGCACAGCTGGGTAGCCGCTTCCATCGTGGCCTTGTTGTGGCTGATGAAGATGAATTGCACTTTCTCGCTCATCTCCCTGACCAGGCTGGAGAAACGCCCGACGTTGGCTTCGTCCAGCGGTGCGTCTACCTCGTCGAGCAGGCAGAACGGTGCAGGATTGAGGCCGAAGATGGCAAACACCAGCGAAACGGCTGTGAGCGCCTTCTCGCCGCCGGAGAGCAGCGTGATGTTGGAGATGCGCTTGCCGGGCGGCCGCGCCATGATCGACACGCCGGTATTCAGCAGGTCGTCGCCAGTCAGTTCCAGATACGCGTGACCGCCACCGAACAGGCGTGGGAACAACTCCTGCACGCCAGCGTTGACCTTGTCGAAGGTTTCCTTGAAGCGCTGGCGGGTCTCGCGATCGATCTTCTTGATCGCGCCTTCCAGCGTTTCCATCGCGCTGACGAGATCGGCCAGCTGGTTGTCCAGGTAGGTCTTGCGCTCGCTCTGCTCGGCATGTTCCTGAATCGCGGCGAGGTTGACCGGCTCCAGTCGGGCGATCTTCTGCGCGAGATCACCGAGTTGCTGACGCCACTGGTCGGCGTCGATGTTCTCGGCCAGTTCCGCCAGCAGCGTTTCCAGCTCGAGGCCGGAGGCAGCAATCGCCTGGGCCAGCTGTTCGGCGCGCAGATGCAATGCCTGTGCGGAGAGGCGTTTCTCGGACAGGCTCTCGCGCAGTGTGGCCAGGCCCTGCTCCGCCAGATGGCGTTGCTGTTCCAGCTTGCGGAATTCCAGGTCGCAATCTTCCAGCGCACGGCGTGCGTCCACCAATTGCTTGTCGACCAGCAGACGCTGGTCCAGGTAGGTCTGGCGCTCGTTCTCCAGTTCGGCGATCGGATCGGAGCCGGCCGCAAGCTGCTCGGTGATTTCCGTACGACGCGCCTCGATCTGGCGCAGTTGCGAATCCATCCGACCCAGCGCCTGTTCCAGCGAAGCCAGCGCGGAACGCTTCGATTCAAGACCCAGCGCAAGTGAGTGCGACTGGTCGGCTGCCTCGCGCGCGTTCATGCGCGCTTCCTCGCGCGCTTCGAGCAGCGCACGCCGCTCATTTTCCAGCTCGCGGCGCTGGTCTTCCAGATCGCCCATCAGGCCGACGGATTCGTCTAGCCGCGCGCGCGCATCACGGGTCTGGCCCTGCATGTCATCCAGCTGGGCGGCCAGGTCGGCCAGTTCACCGGTGACCTTCTCGGCGCGGGCACGGGCGGTTTCCAGCTTGCCGCGATGGCTCTGCAACTGCCCGGCGAGCTCGGACTGGCGGCGATGCGCGTTGTACAGCTCGCGCTGCGCATCATCGCGCGCACGCTCGGTTTCGAACTTGCTGGTACGCAAGCTATCCAGCCGTTCGCTGGCTTCTTCCAGTTGCGCTTCCAGCGTCTCGATCTGCTCGGCCAGCAGGCGTATCTCGCGCTCGCGCGCCAACACGCCCACCTGGCTGCCTTGCGCACGACGCACGCGCGCCCAGCCAGGACCCAGCCACTCGCCACTGCGGGTAATCACCGATTGATACGGCGCCAGTGCGGACAACGAAGCTACACGTTGATGAGCATCATCAAGTGATTCGGCCGTCAGCACATGGCCGAGGATCGCCATTGCCGCTGCCGGTCCGCGCACATGCGCAGCCAGGGTGCCGGCTGTATTGGCACCACCGTCGGCGGCATCGAGCAGGGCGACGTCGGCGTTGTCGAGCGCGCCGAATTCGGCAGCCAGTGTGTGCGAACCGTCCACCAGCACGCTGTCCAGGAAACCGCTCAAGGCGGTTTCCACGGCGGTTTCCCAGCCGGCTTCGACCTGCAGCGATTCACCGAGCCGACGCGATTTGTCCAACCCGAGCCGGGCCAGCCAACCGCTGGCGGCGCTTTCCTCCTGGCCGAGCGCAGCGTGTTGCAGCGCCTCCAACGAGGCATGCCGGCCACGGGCGGCCTGCAATTGCTGGCGCGCCTCGTTCAGCGCCGACTGCACCTGGCGTTCTTCTTCCTGCACTTTCTCGTGGCTGGACTTGTGCTGGTCGAGCAGGCTGCCGAGTGTTTCGACGCGTTCACGCTGGGTGTCGTGCTCGCTGTGCAGCTGCTCACCGGCAGCATCCAACGCAGCCACATCGGTGCTCTTCTGTTCGGCTTCCAGCGCTTCGCGGCGCCTGGACAGATCGATGCTCTGACGATCCAGGTAGTTGAGCTTGGTACGTTCCACCTCGGCCGCACGGCTGGATTCGCCAGCATTGCGGGTGTGGCTGTCCCAGCGCTGTTGCCAGTCGGCCAGCTTGGTCTCGGTATCGCGTTGGGCTTCGGCCGTGTCGTCCTGCAGCTGCTGCAACGCTTCGAGCTTCGGCTCGCCTTCGGCCAGCGCCAAGCGCAGTGTTTCGATCTGCTGGCTGTCGGTGGCGATGTGCGCGGCCAGCTCGACGTGTTCGCGCTCGGCGTCGCCATGCGCGCGCTGCAGTCGGTCGGCGGTTTCACGGTTGTGGCGCACCTGCTGTTCGACCCGGGCAATCTCGGCGCCGACCTTGTACACCTCAGCCTGTACTGCGTTCAGATGCTCGCTGGCACCGGTGTGATGCTCTCGCACGCTTTCCAGCTGCGCCTCGATCTGGCGCTGCCCTGCCAGCTGCTTCTCGATCTCGATCTCGGCCGCGGACAGGCCCGCGCCCTCGCCTTCATGCTGGCTCTTCAGGCCGCGGTATTCGAGAGCACGCAGCTCGGCCTCCTTGCGCGTCTGTTCTTCCTTCAAGGCCTTCCAGCGCTCGGCGGCGCGGGCCTGGCGATTGAGGTGCTCGAGCTGCTTGTCCACCTCGTCGCGCACGTCACGCACGCGGTCGAGGTTCTCGCGGGTGGCCTTGATGCGGCTCTCGGTTTCCTTGCGGCGCTCCTTGTACTTGGAGATGCCGGCGGCCTCTTCCAGATGCGTGCGCAGTTCTTCCGGGTGCGCATCGATGATCTGGCTGATCATGCCCTGCTCGATGATCGAGTAGCTGCGCGGCCCCAGGCCGGTGCCGAGGAACAGGTCGGTGATGTCGCGGCGGCGGCAGCGCGCGCCGTTCAGGAAATACGCGGACTGGCCGTCGCGGGTCACCTGTCGTTTCACCGAAATCTCGGCGTACTGGCCGTACTCGCCCTGAATCGTCCCATCGCTGTTGTCGAAGATCAGCTCGACGGTGGCCTGCCCAACCGGTTTGCGCGTGTTGGAGCCGGAGAAGATCACGTCGGTCAGCGAATCACCGCGCAGGCGGCTGGCTGCGCTCTCGCCCATCACCCAGCGGATCGCATCGATGATGTTGGATTTGCCGCAGCCATTCGGGCCGACCACGCCGATCATGTTGCTCGGCAAATGCAGGGTGGTTGGGTCCACAAAGGACTTGAAACCGGCGAGTTTGATGGTACTCAGACGCATGGGATGCCTGTAGGTGGGTCGGACACAACCCTGTAGCAATTGACAGCGGCTCAGTTTATCGAACCGGGAGCAGCGCGGCGAACCTTCAGGGGTTAACGCATGGCTGGGTTACCGGGCACGCTCGATATGACCATCCTGTAACACCTTATAGCGCGGGCTGGCCGCATCATCAAAACGAACGTTTGGTTCAAACAGCGGGAGCAACGTACGGGTATCGGGCGTGAATCCGAAAAGCGTCAGATAGCGTGGCAGTTTGTCGTTCTCGAACACTGGAGCTTGATCCCTGATGCCCGCCAGATCTTCACGCAAATGCTCGAGGTAAATGTGCGAGTGATCCATGACCCATAGCCAGCTCAAGGGCTTAAGCCGCGACATCTGCGAGTTGACCGTATTGATCGCCGCATAAGCCAGCACCAGGGTAAAACCCGCCAACCAGACCAGCTTTCGACGGCAAACCGGTACGGAAGCAGCAGCAACTCGCGCGCACCATATACCGACGAAGAGTGCCACCAGTTGAAGCTCTTCATAGTGGTACCGATATTCACGGGGAAGCTCCAGACCGTACCATGCGATACGGTTCGAAACGGCGATTGGCAGGTAATCGAACAGAAGTACCAGCAGCATCACGGGCAGGATTTTCCAACTGCCGCGTCCACGCCAAAGGCTCCATCCAAACATGGCGCACAGGAGCAGCAACACCCCTGCCAGACGGAAGGACAGTCCGTGAATGGGAACATCATGAACCGCCTCAATTCCGAGCCCGGCTGCACCCGCGAGCAGTACCTTCACGAACTCCAGGTCGGCTCGAATGGCAACAGGCAGCGCAGCCCTCCCGCTAGCGGGGAGAAAATGGAGATATGCCAGGATAAATGCCGCTGATCCGAGAGCGAACAGCATGGGTGGCCAAACGGTTTTGCGCAGTTGGGTGCGGAAGCGCGCTTCGTCACTCAGGTAGCCGATCACCAGCATGTGAAACGGGATCAATACCGCTTTTTCGTAAAAGCCTAATGCGGCCACGAATGCCAGCGCAGCAATCCACAAATGGGCACCACGTCCACTTCTGAGCCACGCAAGGTAGTGGTAGATCGCACAGACATCGAGGAATACGTATGGCACTCGCTGTTCGGCATGCGCCCACCAGGCCAACCCTGAGACGATCAAACTGCATGCGGCATAACCGCAGACGATGAGGCCACTTGCTTGCCCCGCATTCAAGAGGCGCAAGCTGCAGGCAAGATAGATCAACGTTCCGATGTGAAAAATCATCAGGACGGCCACTGCAACGGCAAAATTCATCGGGGAGATGTGGTAAATCAGCCACGTGAGCACTTCATGCAGAGGTGCGTAATGCACATCTGCCGGAGCCAGCACGAACTGCCAGAACCCGGTGTGCTGCATGATCACCAGATAGTCCAGGTCGTCGTTGGTGAAGTCGCTGTGCCAGAGCAGATACCAGACGGTATAGGCGACGACGAATGCGGCCGTCACCATGGTGACTTGTCGGGTCAATCGTCCCCAAGTGTCTTCTGCAGCCTGGTTACCCTGCATATTTGTCCCCGATCAACCCGACCTTCACGTTTACCAGAAGGTAATCCCCAGCGCCAACGCCATGCCATACAGAGCTTTCGGGCACGCGGTTACTCTGCTTTCGCATCGATCGACAATGCATGAATGCCGTCATTCATCAGCCCATCGAGCACCGCATAGACCATCCGGTGGCACTTGATCGGCGGCTGACCGGCGAACGCGGCGCTGATGATCCGTACATGGAAGTGTCCCTTGCCCTCCCCCGCATGGCCGGCGTGCTTGTGGCCTTCGTCCAGCACTTCCAGCTCGCTCGGCGCGAACGCCGCCTGCAGGCGCTCGCGTATTTGCTCGAGGACGGGCTGTACAGTCCCTGTCATGCGGCTGGCAACACTTTACGGAACGGCTTTACGGTGGTGTCGCGATATACGCCGGCAGCGACGTAGGGATCGGCCTTGGCCCAGCTTTCCGCCTCGGCCAACGAGGCGAACTCGGCCACGATCAGGCTGCCAGTGAAACCGGCCGGGCCTGGATCTTCCGCATCAATCGCCGGAAATGGGCCGGCCAGCAGCATGCGTCCTTCGTCCTGCAGCTGCTGCAGGCGAGCCAGATGCGCCGGGCGCGTGGCCTTGCGCGCGTCCAGGGAGTCCGTGTTATCGGTGCCAATGATCGCGTACCACATAGCTCAGGCCTCCGGGCGCATATAGGGGAACAGCAGCACATCGCGGATCGAGGCGGAGTCGGTCAGCAGCATCACCAGTCGGTCGATGCCGATGCCGAGACCACCGGTGGGCGGCAGGCCGACTTCCAGTGCACGGATGTAGTCGGCGTCGAAGTGCATCGCCTCGTCGTCGCCGGCATCCTTGGCATCGACCTGGGCCTGGAAGCGTGCGGCCTGGTCTTCCGGGTCGTTCAACTCCGAGAAGCCATTGGCGATTTCCTTGCCGTTGACGAACAGCTCGAAGCGATCGGTGATGCCCTTGTCTATATCGCTTTCACGCGCCAGCGGCGACACCTCGACTGGATGGTCGGTGATGAAGGTGGGCTGGATCAGGGTGTGCTCGACGGTTTTCTCGAAGATTTCCAGCAGCAGCTTGCCCCAGCCATAGCCGGGCTTGACCTGCGCGTGCAGACGCTTCGCATGGGCCGCCATCGCCTCGCGATCACGCAGCTCCTCGCGTTTGATCTCCGGGTTGTGCTCCAGCACGGCGTCTTCCATGCGCCAGCGACGGAACGCCGGGCCGACGTCGATCGCTGCGCCATCCCACATGAGCTCGGTGGTACCGAGCACGGTCTGCGCGGTGTCGCGGATCAGCTCCTCGGTGAGATCCATCACCTCGTGATATGTCGCGTAGGCCTGGTACAGCTCCAGCATGGTGAATTCGGGGTTGTGCCTGGTCGACACGCCCTCGTTGCGGAAGTTGCGGTTGATTTCGTAGACGCGGTCGAAGCCGCCGACCACCAGGCGCTTGAGGTAAAGCTCCGGCGCCACGCGCAGATACAGATCCATATCCAGCGCGTTGTGGTGGGTGATGAACGGCTTGGCCGTGGCACCACCGGGGATGAGGTGCATCATCGGCGTTTCCACTTCCATGAAGCGGCGCGCGGGCGATTCAAGCCACTGGCGCATGAAGCCGATGATCTTCGAGCGCTGCATGAAAGTGCGCCGCGCTTCCTCGGTGACGATCAGGTCGACATAACGCTGGCGATAGCGCTGCTCCACGTCGGCCAGACCATGGAACTTGTCCGGCAACGGACGCAGGCTCTTGGTCAGCAGACGCAGGGCGTCGACACGTACCGACAACTCACCGGTCTTGGTGCGCATCAGCACGCCTTCGGCGCCCACGATATCGCCCACATCCCAGCCCTTGAACGCTTCGTAGGTTTCGCCCAGCGTGCCCTGATGAATGAACAGCTGGATGCGGCCGCTGAAATCCTGCAACTGCACGAAACTGACCTTGCCCTGCACGCGCTTCAGCACGATGCGGCCGGCCATCTTCACGCGACGTGCCGCCGCATCGATCACCTCGGCCGTCTGCACGTCCTTGTCGGCGAACTCGGCTTGCAGGTCACCGGCGAAACTGTCGACCTTGAAGTCGTTCGGGAACGCGATGCCGTGCCCGCGCAGCGCATTCAGTTTCTCGCGACGCTCGGCGATCAGCTTGTTTTCGTCGATGGGTAAGGTGTCGACCGGTTCACTCATGGGGATTCCGTTACAGCCGGCGCTCGTGCCGAGCGTCGGACGTTTCTCAGTTTATGGTTGGGTTGCAAACAACATGGGAGGTTTTCTTCGGAACGGTGCCGCCCGTCAATCGTCCTTGTGAAACACATGCTTGACCGCATGCCTGGTCGCATTCCAGCCATCGCGCGCGCCGTGGCCGACGGCGATACCGGCCTTCTTCGCGCCATGCCCGACCGAGACGGCGACGTGCTTGGTTGCGTGGCCGATGTCGCGGGCGCCGTTGCCGACCCCATGGCCGACGGCCTTGGCATCCTGCTTGACGCCCTGCCCGGATGAGCTCTGCTGCGCACCAACCGTGCCGCTGAACGCCACAAGTGCGGCGAATGCGACAAGGATTCCGCAGATCTTCTTGCTGTTCATGCCAGGACTCCTTGCAGGTGATCGGGCCGATTCAACGGATCAGTACTCACGCATCGCTGCGTTTCGAACCCGCCTCGAGACCGGATTTGAGACTGGCCTCGATGAATTCGTCCAGGTCGCCGTCCAGTACCTTCTGCGTGTCGGTGCGTTCAATACCGGTGCGCAGATCCTTGATGCGACTCTGGTCGAGCACGTAATTGCGGATCTGGCTGCCCCAGCCGATGTCGGATTTGGTCGCTTCCAGCGCATCGCGCTCGACATTGCGCTTCTGCACTTCCAGTTCGTACAGCTTGGCCGCCAGCATCTTCATCGCAGTGGCGCGGTTGGCGTGCTGGCTGCGGCCGGTCTGGCAGGCCACCACAGTATTGGTCGGGATATGCGTGATACGTACTGCTGATTCGGTCTTGTTGACGTGCTGGCCACCGGCACCGGACGATCGGTAGACATCGGTGCGCAAGTCAGCCGGATTGATGTCGATATCGATGTCGTCATCGACTTCCGGTGACACGAACACCGAGGTAAAGCTGGTATGCCGGCGGTTGTCCGAATCGAACGGGCTCTTGCGCACCAGCCGGTGCACGCCGATCTCGGTCTTCAGCCAGCCGTAGGCATAGTCGCCCTCGACCCGGAACGTGGCGGACTTGATGCCAGCCACTTCGCCGCCGCTGACTTCCATCAGCTCGGTCTTCCAGCCGCGCGATTCGCACCAGCGCAGGTACATGCGCAGCAGCATCTCGGCCCAGTCCTGCGCCTCGGTACCGCCGGCGCCAGCCTGGATGTCGACGAACGCATTGGTCGCATCCATCTTGCCGGAGAACATGCGCTGGAACTCCAGCTTGCTCACCTGTGCATCGAGTCTGGCCAGATCGCTGACCACCGAATTGACGGTGTCCTCGTCGCCATCGGCGACGGCCATCTCCAGCAGTTCGCTGGCGTCGGTGAGTCCGCCGGTCAGCGTGTCGATGCCGTTGACGATGGTGTGCAGGCGGGCGCGCTCGCGGCCCAGTTCCTGCGCGCGTGCCGGATCGTCCCAGACGTTCGGGTTTTCCAGCTCGCGGCCTACTTCTTCCAGACGTTCGCTTTTTGTAGCGTAGTCAAAGATACCCCCTAAGCGACTCGACGCGGCCCCTGAGGTCCGCGATCTGCGCGAGGATCGGATTGATTTCGATCATGGTTGAGCCAGTTGAAGTTTCAGGCGCTGCAAAACGCCGCCGATAAAGCAGTACAGGATAGCAAACCGGTCAAGCCAATGCGTGACTATGCACCCCACGCACGGCGCGCCCGGATGGATCGGCCGCATTCGCGAAGGCCGGGTCCCACGCCAGTGCGGCGGTTGACGAGCAGGCGATCGATTTGCCGCCCGGCACGGTAGCCGCGCAGGCCTCGCCCGGAAAGTGTTGTTCGAAGATGCGCCGGTAGAAATACGCTTCCTTGGTCGCCGGCGTATTGAACGGGTAACGTGCCGCTGCCGCGGCGAATTCGCGATCACTGATGGCCTGCTCCGCATGCGCCTTCAGCCCGTCGATCCAGCCATAGCCGACGCCGTCGCTGAACTGTTCCTTCTGCCGCCACAGGATGGAGTCCGGCAGCGCGCCTTCGAACGCCTCGCGCAACACCGCCTTCTCGATCCGGCCCTGCCCCGCCATCTTGTGCTGCGCGTCCATGCCCATCGCCACGTCGATGAACTCGAGGTCCAGGAACGGCACGCGCGCCTCGACGCCCCAGGCCATCATCGCCTTGTTCGCGCGCAGGCAGTCGTAACTGTGCAATGCATCGAGCTTGCGCACGGTCTCTTCGTGGAATGCCTCGGCGGACGGCGCCTTGTGGAAGTACAGGTAGCCGCCGAACAGCTCGTCCGAACCTTCGCCGGACAACACCATCTTCACGCCCATCGCCTTGATCCGCCGCGCCAGCAGGTACATCGGCGTGGCGGCACGGATGGTGGTGACGTCGTAGGTCTCGATGTGGCGGATCACTTCGGGCAGCGCATCCAGGCCTTCCCAGAAGGTGTAGACAAAGCCGTGATGCACGGTGCCCAGCGCATCAGCCGCAATCTGCGCGGCCGCGAGATCCGGCGAGCCGTCCAGGCCAATGGCGAACGAGTGCAGTCGCGGCCACCATGCTTCGGTGCGATCACCCTCTTCGATGCGGTGACGGGCAAACTGCGCGGCACAAGCCGCCACCAGTGAAGAATCCAGTCCTCCTGAAAGCAGCACGCCGTAAGGGACATCGGTCATCAGCTGGCGATGCACTGCCTGCTCGAACGCCTGCCGCAATGCCGGTGCAACAATTTCATGGCCACGTGTGTGCTCATAATCGCGCCATGGCTTGTGGTAATAACGACGCAATTCGCCATCGGCGCTGTCGTAGACATGGCCGGGCGGGAACGTTGCCACATCGGCACATACGCCAACCAGCGCCTTCATTTCCGAGGCTACGCACAAGCGGCCCTGCGTATCGTGTCCCCAGTACAACGGGCAGACCCCGATCGGGTCGCGCGCGATCACGTGGCGCCGAGCCTCGCCATCCCACAAGGCAAACGCGAAGATGCCATTGAGCTTGTTGACGAGATCCACCAGGGAAACATCGGCACCGCGTTCGCGATACAGCGCATTGATCACCTCGCAGTCCGAGCCGGTAGTGAAGTCATAGGCGCTGGCCGCACGCAGCTCCTGGTGGTTGTAGATCTCGCCGTTCACCGCCAGCGCCAGTGCGCCATCGCGCGAACGCAACGGCTGTGCGCCACTGGCGGGATCCACGATGGCCAGCCGTTCGTGCACCAGGATCACTCCGGCATCCACGAATACGCCACTCCAGTCAGGGCCGCGATGGCGCTGCCGCTGTGACAGCTCCAGCGCCTGCCGGCGCAACGCGGCGAGGTCGTCGCCCGGCTGCAGGTCGAACATTCCGAAGATCGCACACATGATTGCTGTCCTTTGTGGTTGGTATCGGCTTTGTTGAAATTTTGCATTTCGCGAACGGATTCGCGTGAAACAAAAAGCAGAAGGCCCGCACTGGGCGGGCCTTCTTCGCGTGAGTTTCGGAAACTTGAAGCTACGCGTCGGCCCGCCAGAAGTTGGCGTTATTGTTCGCGCGATTATTGTTGTTGCCAGCCAGCACAAGGCTCCGCGCGGAAGGCGCGGTAGCGGTCTGGAGGCTGGAAATCATCGAATGCATGAGCCGACTAGAACAGATTGGACGGCCATACGCAAGTGTGCCGAATGGATAGTCCATCAAGCCGATGCCGCAGTGATCCACTGCGTCGCTTCGTCCAGTTCGTTCAAGTGGAACAGGCGGATCTCGGCCGGGATCATGAAGCTCATCGCCGCCGTGGTCGTGCGCAGCCAGGGTACGTCGCTTACCAGCGCCACGCGATCCCAGCCGCTGAAGTGGCGCATGCCCAGCTTGGCGTCGTCCCACATCGCACCAGGGTCGAAACCGGTGAAATCCTCGGCGGTGACGTACAGCACGCGCAGCTTGCGATTGAGCGCAAATGCCGCCTCGACATCCGGCACGATGATGTTCTCGTAATCAGCCGCCGTGACCTGGCCGTGAGCGCGAAACCCCAGTGTGCCAGCAGGCAATCCCTCGATCTGTGCAATCACCAGCGTTCTCCTTTGACAGGGTGGATACCAGCTTGACCCGGACCGCGTTAAAAGGACGCGAGCTGGGTCAAGCCGGTTCGATGTGCCGCAGCAACAGTCGAGGCGTTTCACGCCCCTGCCAGTCGTTGATGCCCAGTTCGTAGACCGCGCGCAGCCGCGCCGGCGGTGGCTGGCCGTGATACGCGTTGAACATCACCGCGTCATGCACGCTGCCGTCGCGTGGGTCGCGCAGCTGCAAGCGCAGATGCCGCTCGCCCATCACCTTCCAGCTGGCGCATTCGAACAGGTTGTCGAACAGCGGCTCGGGGAAGGCCTGCCCCCACGGTCCCGCATGGCGTAGTTGCCGGGCCAACTTCAGCGAGGCAGCACCGGGCGGCAGTTCACCGTCGGTGAAGAGCACGGCCTGCAGCCGCTCGGCATCGATCAGTTCACGGGCGATCGCATCGAATGCGGCGGCGAAGCGCGGATAGTCGCAAGTCTTGAGGCTCAGTCCGGCCGCCATCGCGTGGCCGCCGAAGCGTTCGATCAGGCCCGGCGCGCGCGCGTCGATCGCAGCCAGCGCGTCGCGGATATGGAAGCCGGCGATCGAGCGTGCCGAGCCGCGCAGATTGTCGGTGTCATCCTCGCTGGCCGGCGCGAACGCGATCACCGGACGATGCAGGCGATCCTTCAGTTTCGAGGCTACCAGACCCACCACGCCGGCATGCCAGCTCGGCTCGTACAGCGCCACGCCGATCGCATCGATGTCGGTCATGCCTGCCACCATCTGCTCGGCCTCGGCCACCATCGAGGCCTGCAGGTCGCGGCGCTCCAGGTTGATCGCGCTGAGCTGTTCGGCGTACTGACGTGCCTGCGCCACGCTGTCGGTGAGCAGGCATTCGACACCGAGGCGCATGTCTTCCAGCCGCCCTGCCGCATTCAGACGCGGGCCGACGACGAAGCCGAGATCGCTCGAGCACAGCGTTGCCACGCTGCGCTTGCCGGACTCGACCAGGGCTGTGATGCCGGCACAAGCGCGGCCACAGCGGATGCGTTGCAGCCCCGACTCGACCAGCACGCGATTGTTGAAATCCAGCGGCACCAGATCGGCCACCGTGCCCAGCGCCACCAGATCGAGCAGTACGGACAGATCCGGTTCGCTGACTGCCGCGAATACACCCTGCTCGCGCAACTTCGCGCGCAGGGCCAGCAGCAGATAGAACATCACGCCTACGCCAGCCAAGGCCTTGCTGGGAAAGGCGTCGCCGGCCAGATTCGGATTGACCATCGCATCGCATGCCGGCAACTGTTCGCCGGGCAGATGATGGTCGGTGACGATGACGCGAATGCCCTGTGCCTTGGCCACCGCCACGCCAGCCACACTGGCCACGCCGTTGTCGACGGTGACGATCAGCTGCGGTTTTGGCTGCAACGATTCGACCAGCGCCGGGCTCAATCCGTAACCGTGGATGAAACGATTGGGTATGGCATAACTGACCCGCTTCGCACCGAGCAGCCGCAAACCACGCACGGCCACCGCGGTGCCGGTGGCGCCATCGCAGTCGTAGTCGCCGGCGATCAGGATCGTCCAGTCGCCGCGGATGGCCTCGAGCAGCAGGTCGACGGCCTGCGTCATGCCGCCGAACGTCTGCGGCGATAGCAGGCGGACCAGCCGATGTTCGACCTCCGCCGGGGTCAGCACACCGCGCGCGGCATAGATCTGTTGCAGTACCGGATGCACCGAGTCGGGCCAGCCGCTGGGCGCGCCCTTGCTTTCGCGTCGGCGCAACTGCAGCGCGCTCAACGCGTTGCTCCGCGCCAGACTCGCCAGCGATGCCATGGTTTGCGCTGCCAGCGTTCGGCACTGGCGAAATGCAGGATGGCCGGCTGGCGACTGAGCAGCAGCCGCAGGGTCGGCCACCAGCGCGATGCGATCTCGCTGGTCGGCAAATCCTGCAGGTCGATCAGCCACCCGGACGTGGCGGCCCCCACCGTATCTATCGCCCGCGTCTGCTGCATGACATGAGCATGTTTGGCCAGGGCGCGCAGCAACAGGTCGTCACTGATCACTCCACGCAGATGACTGGTCATGTGCCCCGGCAGGCTGCCCCCGCCCCACAGCCACAGGCTGTTGATCGGCGCCAGACCGAGGGTACGCCGCTGCGCATTCAACGGATGCTGGTGCAGCAGCACCTGGACCTCGTTGAGCAACACACGCCAGCGGCGCCCTTCCGTACCTTGCGGAAGATGCTGCGAAAGGTCTTCGCCCAAGGCTTGTTCGGGTGCGGCGAAGCTGGGCAGCGAGGTATTGGCCGGCAGCTTCAGATGCCAGCGATCCGGCGTGGAAATTTCCAGTTGCAAGCCAGCTTCATCGAACACCGGTTTCAGCGGCTCGGCCAGCGCCTGCGCTTCATCCATGCCCAACTGCAGCTGGCCACAGGCCAACAGCCGTACCCCGTTCATGTCAGGCTGCACCCAGGCCGGGTCAGCCGATAACCAAGTGGCATCGGCCGCATCGCCAGCGAGAAACTCGCGCGTGATGGCCGCCGCCGGCAGATTGGCGTCAACACCCTGGAAATAATCGCCCAGGCCACCCAGGTAACCGGCAGCTGCATCAGTCAGGCGATCGGCGCGCGCCAGCAGTTCACGCAATGGATGACCCGGCTCGAAATGCGCCAGCGCAGGTAGCCACAGTTGCAGCGATTGCTCCGGCTTCGTGCTCACGGGTATCCCTAGGCTTCCAGTCGTTCGTACAGCTCCAGCCACTCCGCGTCCAGCGCTTCCTTCTCGCGGCGCAGCTCGGTCTGGCGCTGTCCCAGTCGCATCATTTCCTGGGTGGGGCCGTTGTAGGTAGCCGGATCAGCCAGCTGGGTTTCCAGCGCGGTCAGTTCGGTTTCGATCGTGGCGGCGCGGGCCTCGATCCGCTTCACCCGTTGCCGTGAGGTCTTCTCGTTCTCACGCTGGGCAGCGGCGTTGCGGCGGCGTTCTTCGGGCGATTCGTCCGGTACGACCTGGACCACCGGCTTGGCCGCTGCACCCGCTTTCGCTGCCTTCTTGTTGGCCGCGCCGCGCGTACGCAGCCATTTGGCGTAATCGTCGAGATCGCCATCGAAGCTTTCCACCACACCATCGGCCACGCGCCAGAAGCTGTCGCAGACCATGCCGAGCAGGTGCCGGTCATGCGAAACCAGCACCAGCGCACCGTCGAAGTCGGCCAGCGCGTCGGCCAGCGCCTCGCGCATGTCCAGGTCGAGATGGTTGGTCGGCTCATCGAGCAGCAGCAGGTTCGGTTTGTCCCACGCAATCAGTGCCAGTGCCAGGCGCGCCCGTTCGCCACCGGAGAAGCCATCGACTGACTCGAACGCGCGATCGCCGGCGAAATTCCAGGTGCCGAGGAAGTCGCGCATGACCTGGGTGGCTACGCCCGGCGCCTTGTCCTGCAGGTGGTCAAGCGCGCTGGCGCCCTCGCGCAGGCTTTCCACCGTGTGCTGGGCGAAGTAGCCAATCTTCAGATCCTTGTGTGCCTTGCGCTCGCCGCTGA
>Ga0302232_10000890_pt1 | contig 21440 bp, 19 predicted proteins | sample II_Palsa_N2_3_FD_193575 | JGI IMG/M metagenome (GOLD analysis project Ga0302232, IMG submission 193575) | Peat permafrost microbial communities from Stordalen Mire near Abisko, Sweden - II_Palsa_N2_3 | ecosystem: Environmental > Terrestrial > Soil > Palsa > Peat permafrost | place: Sweden...
CGGAACGCAGATTGTCGCCATCGACGGCGTGCTTCGATTGACGTACCGTGATCCGGCTTTGGATTGGCTTTTGAATATGACGTCTCCTGTCACGGTCGACATAGAGGAAGGCGCATGCCATGTACTGCCCTACGACACATTCGTGGAAATCGAAGCAGTCGGATTTTCAGAGGTCAACGGGCTTTTCATCGTGCCCGGGAAACGATATGCCGTCGTTGCGGCTATCGGAAAAGGGTTCGCATGGGTCGGATCTTATCTGCGTGCTAACGCGCAAAGATCGGGCAAGCGAAGAACACAGGGCTAACAGGAAGGGCCTCGCTTAAACATCCTTCCACTGCCGATAAGTCGCGGCTTGCCCGCAATACGTTCCGTCGCGATTCACCAGGTTCCAGACCGTCACGTTCTCGATCCAGAAGCGTCTTCCCGACTTGGCTATGCGAAGACCACGGTATCCGCTTGCATAGCCTTTGGTTCTCACCGATTCGAGCAAGCCATCGCGCTCCTCGCGATTAGGATGTTCCGCGGATAACCGGGAACGCAGTGCCGTCATCTCGTCCCACGTGTATTCGAAACAATGCTGCGCCGCCCGGTTTGCGTAAACGAACCGCGGGTCGGCGTCCGTGTTGTGCGCGACTACGCAAAATGGCGCGTCTTCGTATAACCATCGTGCGGCATCGGCCTGCAAGACCTCCGGATCGAGCAACGGCGCACCAACCACCCGTAGGTGGCTGTCTGTCAGCAGGTCGCAGAAGTTGGGGTCGAGGGCGAGCGACATCGTCATGGGTCGAGTCTTGGAAGTGTTGGATTCAAGCAGCGATGGTACCGCGCCAGACGAAATCCCGTCTTGGCGCGAGTAAGACGCAATCCATTTTTCGAATGCTCGTTCGCGTGACGTTGCATGCCGCTAAGCCAGGGCTCCGCTTAGCAACATTGGCACTGGCTTAAGCAGAGCGATCAGGTTCGCGTCGACCTTATAGTCCGCCTCAAGCGTTGTTGTCACGTCCTGATAGTCCACCCATACTCCGCTCCCGGGGTCTTCCCATACAACCGCCCTCAGCGGCAACTCAAGCGCCGCGTGCGGGTTCGCTTCCATGACCGGTGTACCCGCCTTCGGATTGCCGAACAGAAGGAGCCGCGTGGGTCGCAAGCTCGTGCCGGCCTTAGCAGCGGCGTCGCTCTGGTCGATATCCGCAAAGAGCGTCACGCCGTGCGCGGCCAGCGCTGCCTTGAGCCGGGAAACGGTCGCCTCGAAGTCGTATTTGCTTTGCAGCGTAACGACCGAGGAAGGGGATGCGGCAGCGGTGTCAGTTCGTGCGCTCATGGTGTGTGTCATCCAGTAAGTGAAAGCAGGCGCGTTCGTCGCGCTACCCGATGGTGCCCCCCGCTGCCGTCAAATGCTTCAAGACCAACGGGGACGTGAAGATCGTCGCATTCGGTGTGGACTCGGCCGACGCATACGCAGCTGCTTCCGCCCTCGGGATCGACGCAGTGATGACGGACTCGCCGCGTGCGATGCGCATCGAGAAGAAATCGCAGTAACCAAAACAAGCGAAGTCATGTGGCAACGCGCGCAGCCACTCAAGCGCCGAACCCGTACAACTGCCGCGGGTTATCGACGAGGATCTTCTGGCGCACGGCGCTGTCCGGTACCCAATACGACAGCAACTCAAGCATCTCTTCGTCATTGGGCACAGGCTTGCGGCCTGGATGCGGCCAGTTGCTGGCCCACAAGCAACGCTCCGGATGTGAATCGGTAAGGGCACTGGCGAGCTTGCTGACATCGTCGTAATGCGGCGGTCCGATCTTCGAGGTCTCGTACGGAGCCGATACTTTCACCCAGGTTCTGCCTGCATCCAGCAGAGCAAGCAGGCTTCGGAAACCAGGATGATCGGTTGCGACCGGTTCCAGGAACTTGCCGATGTGATCAATGGTAAGCAAGCACGGCAACGCGCGCAACCGCGCTTCGTATTGCGCGAAGTCACGCCCGTCGAGTTGAAGGTTTATAGCCCACCCAAACTCCGCAATACGGCTTGCAACGGCTTCCAGATTGTCCCATGCAAGCACCCCGCCGCTGCCGGGAATCATCATGAAGCGCACGCCTCTTACCCCGGCGTCGTGCATGGCCTGCAACTCGGTAACCGGCGTGTCGGGCCTGATCACCACGACTCCGCGAGCGGATCCGCCCGACTGTTCCAAAGCATCCAGCAGGCAGCGGTTGTCATAGCCGTAACCCGTCGGCTGCACGAGGATTGCGCGTGTAAGACCCAGTCGCCGTTGCACGGCCGTGTAATCGCTCCATGACGCCAGTGGCGGTCCGTAAGTCGAGGTACTGGCGAGCGGATAACGTTCGAGTTCATAGATGTGAACGTGGCAATCGCACGCACCTTCAAGCTGGTTCAGTGACGTGTCGTTCACGCTCCATCTCCTTGCAAAGCACCGGAAAAGCCCGGCAAACGCGTCAGTCGCGCAGCACATTCCGCGTTGACGGCATGCTCCGGTATCACACCATCAAGCAGCGCCCGAACCTGACGCACCGTGTCCATCGCCTGATGCTCGATGGCGGGCGGCGTGAGACCTCCCACGTGCGGACTCGCGACAAGCTTCTGATGCGCCGCCAGCGCCGGGCTCGGCATCTGGTCGGCAGCACGGCCCACGTCCACCGCTGCGCCGGCGATCAAACCGGTATCGAGCGCATGAAGCAACGCGTTATCGTCGACGAGTTCGCCTCGCGACGCGTTGATGAAAAATGCCTCGGGCCGCATGCGCGCAAACGCTGCGGCATTGAACAAGTCGGCTGTCTCGGGCGTGGCCGGTGCCAGACAGACAACGTAGTCGCCGCGCCTCAGTACATCGTCGAATGAAGCCTGTTCAATTCCCGGCTGCGTAATCGTCGCCAGAGGGTCGTTCACCACCACCCTCATGCCCAACGCCATGCCGAGTTCAGCTAGTCGCCGGCCGATAAAACCGTAGCCGACAATGCCTAGCACCGCGCCACGCAACTCGCGCCCCATTGCAATGACAGGCGAGCGTTGTTGCCAGTACGCTGCGGCAGCCGCGCTAATACCGCGGCTCAGGTCGATCATCACGCCCACGATCCACTCCGCGACCGAGGTATCGAAGCCCGGCGTTGCGCGCGTCACGAGGACACCGTGACGGCTCGCTGCGCTGACATCGATATTGCGGATATCCACTGCCACGCGACAAAACGCGATCAGCTCCGGCAACTGGTCAAAGAGCGCGGCAGGAGCCGCTGAATCGCGGCTGGCCACGACAATATCCTGCCCTTGCGCTTCGCGGATAAGTTCGTCCGATGACAACGGCCGGTCGAACGGATTGAGCTTCACCTCACCCAGCGCGCGCAGCTGGGTGAGCGCCCGGTCACCGTAGTAGTTCTTGAGCGCATCGGGCGAGTGGGTCAAGTAGATCTTCGTCATGTCGATGAGACCGCCTTTTTAGCGCGAGACGGTTTGGCAACCGACTGACGCGCGATTAACGTAGGTTGGAAAAGGAAATCGGCAGCCGGCAAGTCAGGTTGCGTCGAGCGGGAGATGGCACGTTCGACCATGGTGCCGGCCATCTCGGTTAGCGGCATCGCGACCGATGTCAAAGCGGGATTGGTGAATGCGGCCACCGACAAGCCGTCCATGCCGACGACGGACACATCGTCAGGTACGCGCAGATTCAGTTGCTGTAGCCCGGACATCAAGCCGATCGCGAGCATGTCGTTGACGGTAACAATACCCGTGGGCATCGGCCGCATGGCGGCGACCTGGCTTGCCATCGCGAAGCCGAGGTCAGGCAGTTCCGAGTCGCCGAAAGCTTCCGACACCCGCCCTTCGACCACGCTCGCGCTATAGCGCGGCCCTTCGCGTGACACGCGTTCGCGGAAGCCGTCGATCTTCTCGCCGCGGCTAAGCGTCTTGCCGCCGGGCACGAGGAACGCAAGGCGCTGATGGCCGTGAGCAATGAGATGGTCGGCAGCAAGATAGCCTGCCTGATAGTTGTCGGCCGACACGTGGTCGACGAGTGAATGGCTGCCGTCGTTCGCGCTGCGGTCGTAGCTGACTACGGCCAGGCCGCGTGCAACGGCTTCGTCCAGATGGCGTTCGTCATTGAGCGACGACACCACGATCACCGCGCGCACTCCGAACGACAACAGGTCTTCGAACATGCGCGCTTCCTGTTGCTTGTCGCGATGCGTGTTGCCGAGCAGCAGCCGGTAGTTGAAGCGCGTCTGCGCTGCCGCCTCCACGTTTAGCGCGAGCTGGCCATACATCGGGTTTGCGGTGGAAGGCACGAGCAGGCCGAGCATCGGCGTATGCCCGGTCTTCAACTGGCGTGCCGCGCGATTGGGGCGGAACGCAAGCTTGCGGATTGCTTCCTCCACACGCGAATAAGTCGCGGCACTCAGCTTCTCGGTGCGTCCGTTAAGTACGTTCGATACCGAACTGGTCGATACCCCCGCGAGCGCCGCAACGTCATGAATCGTAGCCATGGTGTGTCCGTATCAGGCCATGTTGAAATGCCGCGGTAACCACAGCGAAATGGACGGCACGAGGATCAGCAGCACCAGCATCACCACGAGCAATGCCAGATACTTGAGCATCCGGCGCGAGACGTCCTCGACCCGCGTGCCGGTCATCGCACAGGTCGCGCATAAGCCCAGACCGAATGGCGGCGAGAACAGTCCAAGCCCCATTGCGGTGACCGCGATAGTACCGAAATGCAGCGGATTGATGCCGACCTGCACGGCGATGGGAACCAGCAACGGACCGAAGATGATGAGCGCGGGCGCGCCTTCCAGTACCGCGCCGAACACGATCATGATCAGCACCGATACCGCGAGGAATGCCACGCTTCCATAGGTATGCGCAAGCGCGAGCATGCCGGCCGACAGCATCGAAGGGATCTGCAGGATGGTCAGGGCGAACGCGACGCTGGACGCCGCCGCAATGATAAACAGAATGCCTGCCGCCATGGCCGACGCGCGCACGAACAAGCCCGCTATCGCACGCGGCGTGAGTTCGCGGAACGTAAGACCGCCGACCACGAGCGCATAGACCACGGCGAACGCAGAGACTTCGGTAGACGTCGCGATCCCCGACGTCACGCCCTTGCCGATCATGATGACCATCACGAGCGCGACCAGCGCACCGCCCAGCAGCCTGAAAATTGGCTTGCGGCTGGCGAAGGCCGTGCGTGGGTCGACCTGTCTGCCGAAGATCACCACCATGGTGGCGAGTGCCAGCGCCATCACCACCGCCGGCACGATGCCCGCCAGAAACAGCCCGCCAATAGAGATATTGGCGACGAAACCGATGATGATCATGTTGATGCAAGGCGGGATGGTTTCGGCCATCACACCCGAGGCAGCCAGCACGGCTGCGGTCTCGTTCGGGTCCCGGCCCGTGCGTCGCACCGCCGGCACGACGATGCCCCCGACTGCGGCAATATCGGCGAGCTTGGAGCCTGACACGCCGGAGAAAAACGCGGTGGCAAGAATGGCGATGAGGTTCATGGAACCCCGAACGCGCCCGAAGATCCGCACCAGCAATTCGATCAGGCGCGAGGACATGCCGTTCACTTCCATCACGAGTCCGGCCAGCACGAAGAACGGAATAGCAAGGAGCACGAAGTGATCCATGCCGGCCATCACTTGCTGCGAGTAGATGATCATGGGCAGGGTCGGGTCGCTGATGAAATACAGCAGCGCCGACAACGCCAGCACGAACGCGATGGGCACTCCAACCATCAAGCCGCCGATAAAACCCGTCAACAGCAAGGCCCACGGCGCGACCGCGTATTGCGGGAAAACCGTATTCCAGCCCCACACCGCGGCGGCGGCCACGCAGCAGGAAGCCAAGGTCAGCCACGTGGTCCGGGTCGCGCCGGTGATCGCACTGGCTACCGCCACGGCGGTCATCAGCATGGCGCCCAGCAACACCGGCAATACGTTGATCCACTGCGGCAAGCCCATCGGCGTGGTCACGTTGGCCGAGTCGTCGAGTAACAGCCACGCCGAATACGCGAGCCCACCGGCAGTGCCCGCGATGACCCAGTAGCCGATCTGCAGCGCGGCCGCGCGCCACGACTGCGGCAGCAAGGCGCGGAAGAAATCGATATTCACGTGCTGCCTGCGTGCGAGCACTGTCGCACCACCCAGGAACACCATGGTTACCATCAGACCGCGTGCGACCTCCTCCGCCCAGTCGACGGGATGGTGCACGAAGTATCGAAGGATCACCGAGATGAACACCACCAGGACATCGACGGCAAGCACTACGCCACACAAGCGTTCTATGAAAGTGCACAGCGTGGCGAGCAACTGGCCGCTGGTGGTCAGCGTACCGAAACCCCACGTGCCCGCGCTGACTGTCGGGCTTACAAACGCCGAGCCTGCAACCGCTGGGCCTGCCGCGTCTTGCGGACCATCGGCGATGCGCAGTTCGTGCCCCGCCAGCTTGCTGAGTGATTCATTCATGTTTCAGTTCTCTGTCCATGGTCCGGAAGCGGACGCCGCATGAGCGGACGCCCCGAGCGGCGCAGGCACGTCATGCACGTGCGGCGTCGATGGCGGCCAGTACCGGCGCCGTCACCGGGTTGCTTTGCGTGAACGGCACCCAGAGCTTGTCGCGCATCAGCTTGCGAACGCTATTGCGCTCGGCGTCGGTCATTGGGTAGAAGGTCATGCCGGCCTTCTTGAGGGCGCCAAGCGCGTCCGCTCCCTTCGATGCAGCCTCCTGCCGCTGATACAAGCTCGCCTCACGAGCGGCGTCCAGGAACTGGGGCTTGATGGCATCGGGAATCTTCGCGAGCCCCCGCTTGCCGATCACCGTGATGCACGGGCTGAACAAATGGTTGGTCTGCCAACTGTTCTGCACCACCTCATTGAGCTTGTTCGAAAGCACGCTGGCCGCGTCGTGTTCGAAACCCTCGACCACGCCCGTCTGCACCGCCGTGTACACCTCGTTGAAAGCAATCGGCGTGGGAATGGCGCCCATCAATTTGAAGGTTTCGATAAAGGCCTGTGTAGGCAGCACACGCAGCTTGACGTTCTTCAGCGCGGCCAGATCCTTGATCGCGGGCTTCGTGTAAACGCTGCGTGCGTTGAAATGCGAACCCCAGCCGATGATCGAGCATCCCGTACGCGATAGCATCAGCTTGTCGTACACATCAGCGACACCGTGATCGACGGATTTGCCAACATGCGCCCAGCTATCGAAGAGGAAACCGAGGTCCAGCAGCGCGAGTTCCTGAAGTGCGGTCGCCCAGATCGAGCTGCCCGTGATCATCATGTCGATCGAACCCAGCCGAACCTGCTGGACCACGTCGGCTTCCTTGCCCAACTGCCCGTTCGGAAAAAAGTCGACACGGATCTGATCGCCCACGCTCTTCTTGAGGTTGGCCTGAAGGCGTTCGTAATAGATGTAGTGCGCGGAATTTTCGTCGGCGGTCATCGTGGATGAAAACCGCAACTGGATAGGTGACGCCGCACGCCCGATCGCCGGAAGCGCGAGCGTGGCGACTGCTGCGCCGGCGGTCTGGACAAAGCGGCGGCGCGATAAAGAACGACTTGGCAAACAACGATCTGATCCGGGCATTTCCTTGTCTCCGTCTAATTTTTCGATTTGGTAAAACGTTTTACTAAATCGTTTTACGGATCATAAGGACATTCACACTACGCTTCAATATCCGGGGGTTAACACGGTTAGTTGGGGAATACCCCGCGTTGACGGAGATGGCGAGCAGGCAGCCTGGACGTCGCCACTTATGCACGAGCACTGTGCGCCAAGTGCTTTAGCGCGGTGCACCAAGGCACAAACTTGAGCGTAGGGCGAGAGCCGAGTCTTTGGCAAACAAGGGCTTGGGCCGATGGCACGCTTATCGCTTAAGAAAAAATGCAAGGAGCCGGCGCAGCATCCGGTCAAAGCACACAATCTGGAAATGGATGACTAGGGTTCCGGCCTGCTTGGCTTAGTCAAGCGGGTGCTGGTCCGAGAGTTGTCGACCTCAGGCGAGGTTACACGGCGGGATAAAAGCCCGGGAGAGAACGCGATATTCGCGCTGCTCCTGGCCGTCCGCTAACCGTCCCCTCGAGGTCACACTCATGCGTAAGCTTGTTCGCTTTTTCGGCATCGCTGCCGTCTCTCTCGTCACCCTCGCCTCCACCCCCTCATTCGCCGCCGGCCGTACGGACTTCAAAGTCTGCTGGACTATCTACGCGGGCTGGATGCCGTGGGGTGAAGCCAAGACCCAGGGCATCGTCTCCAAATGGGCCAAGAAATACGGCATCAACGTGGATGTCGTTCAGCTTAACGACTACGTCGAATCCATCAATCAATACACCGCGGGCAAGTTCGATGGCTGCGCGATGACCAACATGGACGCGCTGACCATTCCCGCGTCCGGCGGCGTTGATTCCACTGCGCTGATCGTCAGCGATTATTCGAACGGCAACGACGGTGTACTCATCAAGGGCAAGGGCAAAAAGATCGCGGACCTCAAGGGCCAGCAGATCAATCTGGTCCAGTTCTCCGTCTCGCATTATTTGCTCGCACGCGCCCTTGAAAGCGCCCACATGAGCGAGCGTGACCTCAATGTCGTGAACACCTCGGACGCAGATATCTCGGCGGCATTCGCCACACCCACAGTCCAGCAGGCGGTGACCTGGAACCCGATGCTCGCCGACCTCAAAGCTCAGCCGAACGTCACCGAAGTCTTCGATTCCAGCAAGATCCCCGGCGAAATCATGGACATGATGGTCGTCAACACGAAGACCCTCCAGGACAACCCGGCGCTCGGCAAGGCACTCACCGGCGCGTGGTTCGAGATGGTCGCGCTGATGCACGCGAATAGCCCCGGCAGCACGGCCGCGCTCACGGCAATGGCCAAGTCGTCGGGCACCGATCTCGCGGGCTTCAAGGGCCAGCTCTCCACCACCGCCCTCTTCTACACGCCGCAAGCCGCACTCGATTTTGTCAACAGCCCGAACCTGCCAGTGATCATGACGCGCGTCGCCAAATTCTCGTTCGATCACGGCCTGCTGGGTCAGGGTGCGCCAAGCGCGGACGCGGTCGGCATGGCGTTCGACAAGGGCGTCGTGATTGGCAGCAAGAGTAACGTCAAGCTGCGCTTTGACCCGTCCTATGTCGCCATGGCGGCTGCAGGCAAGCTCTAAGCCGGCATTTCTCTCTAACAGGGCGCGCGCCATGCGACTCATCAATCGACATCCCAGCCGAAGCGGCGGCCTTATGCTGCTGTTGCTGCCGTTCATCGTGCTGGTGGCGATCTATTTCACCGGGTCGTCGCTGCGGCTTAAGGTCAATCCCGACGACAAGCTGTTGCCCAGTGCGACGCAAATGAGCGCCGCCATCAAGCAAGTCGCATTCACTGAAGACAAGCGCACCGGCGAATATCTTCTGTGGGACGACACGGTGTCGAGCCTCAGGCGGCTGGGTATTGGACTGGTGGTCAGCGCAGCTATTGCGCTGGTCGCTGGGATCGCAACGGGCGCGCTGCCGCTGGTGGGCGCCACGTTCTCGCCGTTCATTACGGTGCTGTCCATGATCCCGCCGCTTGCGGTGCTGCCCATCCTGTTCATCGTGTTCGGACTCGATGAATTGTCGAAGGTCGTGCTGATCGTGATTGGCATAACGCCGATGATCGTTCGCGACCTGCAGTCACGCACCCGCGAGATTCCAGCCGAGCTGTGGGTGAAGGCGCAAACCCTGGGCGCGACAAGCTGGACGTTGATCTTGCGCGTGATCCTGCCGCAATTGCTGCCTCGTCTCCTGGTCGCAATGAGACTGTCGCTTTGCTCCGCATGGCTGTTTCTCATTGCGGCCGAAGCCATTGCATCAACCGATGGCCTCGGGTACCGCATCTTCCTGGTACGCCGCTATCTGGCGATGGACGTGATCCTCCCGTACGTGATGTGGATCACGCTGCTCGCATGGTTGATGGACGATGCGCTAAGACGCCTGACGCAATGGATGTTCCCGTGGTACGGCGGAGGTGCGCGATGATCGAAGTACGCAACGTATGGAAGAAATACGGCGATCAGGTCGTACTTGAGCGGCTCAACCTGAGCATTGCCGAAGGCGAATTCTGTTCGATGGTCGGGGCGTCCGGTTGCGGCAAGTCCACGTTCCTGCGCCTGTTGCTGGGTCAGGAAAAGGCGACGCGCGGCGAGATCCTGCTCGACGGCAAACCCCTGCCTGCCGAGCCGGATGAACATCGTGGCGTGGTGTTCCAGCGCTACTCGGTATTTGAACATTTGAGCGTGGTCCGCAATGTCCTGCTGGGGCTGGAACTGCCCCAGGCGAAGTTCACCGGCAGGCTGTTCGGCGCGCGCCGCCGCGCGGCGCTGGATCATGCGGTTGCCATGCTCGAACGCGTCGGCTTGGGCACCGCACTGGACAAGTACCCGCAGCAACTTTCGGGCGGCATGCAACAGCGCCTTGCAATCGCGCAAGCGCTGGTGATGAAACCACGCGTGCTGCTGCTTGACGAACCTTTCGGGGCACTCGACCCCGGTATCCGCCGCGACATGCACGAACTGCTGCTTGGCCTCTGGCGCGAATCGAACCTGACGATCTTCATGGTCACGCACGATCTGAAAGAAGGCTTCACGCTCGGCAGTCGCGTACTCGTATTCGACAAAGTGCGCGTCGATCCTCATGCACCCGGTGCATACGGCGCGCGGATCACCTACAACATTCCACTCGATCACAGCCGCGATTCAGCGTCGTCCCTTCACGTGGCGCAAGCCGCCGTGCAAGGCGCTCTGCGCGCAGACGTGATCCCGGCTTAAAGGAAACCACAAGATGGATTGGCTACTAGAAGAAACCGTCCCGGGCGGCGGGCATGCGTCGCTGATCGTAAAACGCGGTCAATGCCTGCGTCTTACCGACTTGCGTGGCGGGGCTAACGTCAGTCTCATGCTCGTCAATGCCACTGAGAAAAGCGAACGGCTTAGTCTTGCCGATACCCTGAAGTGCCAGCACACCGCAAAGCTGACCGCCGGCCACTGCCTCTATTCCGACATGGGACGTGTGCTCGCCGCCATAGTCGCCGACACATGCGGCTGGCACGACGCAATAGGCGGTGTTTCCAACGCCGACGAGGTGAACAGCAAATACGGCGTGGGTCGCTATCAGGAACTACGTAACGCGTTTTATCGCAATGGCACGGACAACCTGCTGGTTGAACTCGGCAAGTGGGGACTCTCTATCTCCGACCTGCTGATGACGCTGAACCTCTTCAGCCGTGTCGATGTCACGGGCGAAGGCGCGCTGAATTTTGTCTCAGGCAATTCAAAGGGCGGCGACTATGTCGAACTTTATGCCCCGATGAACACGCTCGTCGTGCTGACTGCAATCCAGCATCCGCTCGACCCGAATTCCGACTACGCGCCTAAGCCGGTCAAGCTTTCGCTCACACAGGCGGATAGACAGGTCGCGGAACTCTGCCGTACCTCATGTGAAGAAAACGTGCGTGGCTTTATCAACACCGATCGGTTCTTTCTCTAAGCGGACCTGACACCATGACTACAACGCTCAACCACAGCGACAAACTTGCCGAACACGCTGTCTTCCGCGAAACGCTCGCGGCCGGGGAACCCTGGCTTCACGAAGTGAAGGCGGGTCAGACGCTGCGTATTCTGGACCTTGAAGGTAATCAAGCGGTAGATACGCTGTTCTATAGCCTCGCCGATCCGCGGGAACGCTTCGATCCGCAACGCACGCTACGGCGCCAGAACAGCCTGTATCTCACCACGGGAACCGTGCTTTATTCAAACCTCGGCAATCCGATGCTCACCATTGTTGCCGACACCTGCGGCCGGCATGACGTGCTCGGTGGCGCGTGCGCTCAGGAGAGCAACACGGTGCGCTATGCGCTGGAAAAGCGCTACATGCATAGCTGCCGCGACAACTACTTGCGAGCCTGTGCGCACGACGGACGTCTATCAAAGCAGGACATTGGCGCGAACATCAACTTCTTCATGAACGTGCCGGTTACATCCGACGGCGGCCTTAGTTTTGAAGACGGTATCTCGGCGCCGGGTAAATACGTGGAACTGCGCGCGGCGATGGATGTGATCGTACTGATCTCGAACTGCCCGCAACTGAACAACCCTTGCAACGCTTACAACCCAACTCCCGCGGAGTTGCTCATATGGAACTGAAGCACTGGCGAGACTGGCTTTATTTCGTTTTGCTCGTGCGCTCGGGCCGCTGCTGCACCCGCACGCGAGAAGAACTGAAGCTCAAGTAAACGCGGCGTCCAGCGACTCAGCCGACGCGTTTTGCCGTGGACGACCGCGGCATGCATTTCTCCCGTGGCGGGACGGCCCGCCCACGCATCCGTCATCCCCATGTTCGAGAAAGTCCTTATCGCCAATCGCGGCGCCATAGCGTGCCGCATCCTTCGAACCCTTCGCGCACTCGATGTTGCGGGTGTCGCGGTCTACGCCGAGGCGGATCGAGCCAGTCTTCATGTCAGCGAGGCCACGATCGCTCACGGTCTCGGCGACGGACCGGCGTCAGCCACCTATCTGGACGCCGGCAAGATCCTCGACATCGCGCGCCGCGAGAACGTGCAAGCGATCCATCCAGGCTACGGTTTTCTCTCGGAGAATGCGGAGTTCGGTGAAGCGTGCGAAGCAGCTGGCATCGCGTTTATCGGCCCCACGCCGGCGCAATTGCGCGCCTTCGGCTTGAAGCACACGGCCCGCTCAATCGCAGAGGAACTGGGAGTGCCGATGCTGGAAGGCACGGGCCTTCTGGAAGACGTGAACGCCGCGTTGCAGGCCGCCAAAAAGATCGGCTACCCCGTCATGCTGAAAAGCACTGCGGGCGGTGGCGGCATCGGCATGCGGGTCTGCTGGAACGCGACCGAACTCGGAGCGAATTTCGATGTGGTGAAGCGCCTTGGCCAGAATAACTTCAGCGACGCAGGCGTGTTCCTTGAGAAGTACATCGAGCGGGCCCGGCATCTTGAAGTTCAGGTGTTCGGCGATGGCCGCGGCAACGCAATTGCGCTCGGCGTACGCGACTGCTCAGTGCAGCGGCGTAACCAGAAGGTGCTCGAGGAAACGCCCGCACCATGCCTGCCAGCCGGTATGTCGGAAGCGCTTTGCGAAGCCTCGATCAAGCTCGCCAAGGCGGTGGAGTACCGCTCGGCGGGCACGGTCGAATTCGTCTACGACAGCGCCGCCCAACAGTTCTATTTCCTCGAAGTGAACACGCGCTTGCAGGTCGAGCACGGCGTGACCGAACAGGTCTGGGGAGTCGACCTGGTGCGCTGGATGATCGAACTGGCGGCGGGTACGCTTGCCCCCTTGAGCGATCTGGCTGCGGCACTAAAGCCTGCTGGCCACGCGATCCAGGCACGCGTTTATGCCGAAGATCCGGGCCGCGATTTCATGCCGAGCCCAGGCCTCTTGACCTACGTTGCGTTTCCTCCCGCCGACGGCCGCACGCTGCGCATCGACACCTGGATTGAAGCGGGTTGCGAAGTACCCCCTTATTTCGACCCGATGCTGGCGAAGGTCATCGCGTGGTCCCCCACGCGTGATGCAGCCCGCCATGCTCTCGCCAATGCGTTGCGCGACACGCGCCTCTATGGCGTAGAGACAAACCGCGACTACCTGCGCCAGATTATCGACGACACGCCGTTCGCTTCAGGGCAACCGTGGACACGCTGCCTTGAAGGATTGCGGTATCGCGCGAGCACGGTAGAGGTGGTGAGCGGCGGTACGCAAACCACCGTACAGGATCACCCGGGGCGGCTGGGTTACTGGGCGGTTGGCATTCCGCCATCGGGCCCGATGGACGACCGCGCGCTGCGACTCGGTAACCGCTTGCTGGGCAACACCACTGACGCTGCGGCGCTTGAGATCACCATGAGCGGTCCGTTCTTGCGCTTCAACACGGATGCCATCGTCGCCGTCACGGGTGCGAGCTTGCCCGTATTGCTGAACGACGTCGAACAACCGATGCATACCACGCTGTTCGTTCCCGCCGGTTCAACCTTTGCCATGGGCGCGATTCGCGGGGCAGGCGCGCGGGCTTACTTGTGCGTGCGCGGCGGCTTCGATGTGGCAGTCTACCTCGGCAGCCGCAGCACGTTTACGCTCGGCCAGTTCGGCGGTCACGGCGGCCGTGCGCTTCGCGCGGGTGATGTGCTCCATCTCAATCCCCTTACCGATGCTAGCGCCGGCGCCGCCCTGCCCTTCGTGCCTCAACTGGAGACCGTGCGCACGCTGCGTGTTATCTACGGACCTCACGGAGCGCCTGAATACTTCAGCGCGCGCTATATCGCGCAGTTTCTTGCGACCGAATGGGAGATCCATTTCAACTCGAGCCGCACCGGCGTGCGCCTGATCGGACCCAAGCCGGAATGGTCGCGCGAGGACGGCGGCGAAGCCGGGCTGCATCCATCGAATATTCACGATAATCCGTACGCGGTCGGTGCGATCGATTTCACCGGCGACATGCCCGTGATTCTTGGACCGGATGGTCCGAGCCTGGGCGGTTTCGTTTGTCCGGTCACGATCATCGAGGCCGATCTCTGGCAGATAGGGCAACTCAAAGCCGGCGATAAAGTGCGATTCGTACCCGTTCAAATCGATGCGGCGCGTCAAGCCGCAGCCGCGCGGCTACACGAACTGGAGACTCTGGAAATCCAGCACGAGCCCGATCACGCTGCGCGCGAAGCACCCAATTCGCCGATCGTTCTCGACACCGGATCCGACACCGGACGTCTAGTCGCCCGGCTCTCGGGCGACACGCATTTGCTGCTTGAAATCGGGCCACCCGAACTCGACCTCGTGCTGCGTTTTCGCGGCCACGCGTTGATGCAGTCGCTTGAGGCACTGGCGTTGCCGGGCGTGATCGACCTGACGCCGGGCATTCGTTCCCTGCAGATTCACTACCAGCCGGAACGCCTGCCGCTCAAGCGTTTGATCGCTGAAATCGAGAAAGCGTGGCAAGACGTACTGCTGCAAAAGGATCTGCGCGCGCCATCGCGGATCGTGCACCTGCCGCTCTCGTGGGACGATCCCGCGTGCCGGCTCGCTATCGATAAATACATGACGACCGTGCGCAAAGACGCGCCGTGGTGCCCCAGCAATCTTGAGTTCATCCGTCGAATGAACGACCTCGATTCCATCGGTGCGGTGAAGCAGATTGTGTTCGACGCGAGTTATCTGGTAATGGGTCTCGGCGATGTCTACCTGGGTGCACCGGTCGCCACGCCGCTCGATCCGCGTCATCGGCTGGTGACGACCAAGTACAACCCGGCGCGGACGTGGACGGCGGAGAACTCGGTGGGAATCGGCGGAGCGTATCTGTGCGTGTATGGCATGGAGGGGCCAGGCGGTTATCAGTTCGTCGGGCGCACATTGCAGATGTGGAATCGCTATCGCGAGATCAGGAATTTCGCGGGACGCCCTTACCTGCTGCGTTTCTTCGATCAGATTCGCTTCTACGAAGTCTCCCCCGAAGAACTCATGCGCATCCGCGCAGATTTTCCGCTGGGGCGGTATCCGTTGAAGATCGAAGAGACAGAGTTGTCTCTTGCCGACTATCAGGCATTTTTAGCCCGTGAAACAGATGGCATAGCGCACTTCCGCGAGCGCCAGCAAACTGCCTTCCAGGCTGAGCGCGAACGTTGGCGTGAAGCCGGTGCGTCGGAGGAAAGCCTGGAAGCGCCGGCCCCGGAGAACACCGAAATAGCACTGTTGGAAGAGGGTCAGGTGGCGGTCGACAGCGAGATCGCGGGCAATCTCTGGCAGGTGCGCGTGGCGACCGGCGAGACCGTTTCAGCGGGGGACGTGCTGCTTATCATCGAGTCGATGAAAATGGAGATATCGGTATGTGCGCCTTGCGCGGGGACAGTGGGCGAAGTGTATGTGTCTCCGGGCTCGCCTGTGCGTGCGGGTCAGCGGGTTGCAATCATCGAACGGTCTTAACCAGTCAGATCAGGAAAAACAATGTCTTCATTCGACCTGCGCATGCCAACGCTACGCGCCGCTTTTCGAGCAAACGAAACCACGCCCCGCAAACTGATTGCCGAACTCCTCGCGAAAGCCGCTGACCTCAATCCCGAGTTTCATTTGTTCATTCATTTACTGAGCGAAGCCGAAATCGCGCCTTATCTGGACGAACTGGAAACGCGGGATATCGACACGCTGCCGCTCTATGGCATCCCGTTCGCGATCAAGGACAACATCGATCTGGCCGGCATTCCGACCACTGCCGCTTGCCCCGCGTTCGCCTATACCCCCGATGAATCGGCAACGCTGGTTGCGCAATTGATTTCGCTTGGCGCCGTGCCCATCGGCAAGACCAATCTCGATCAGTTCGCCACCGGCCTCAACGGCACGCGCTCGCCTTATGGTAAGTGCCGCAACAGCGTGCACCCGGATTTCCCCGCGGGCGGATCGAGCGCGGGGTCGTCACTGGCGGTGGCGTTAGGCGTCGCAAGCTTCGCTCTGGGTACCGATACGGCAGGCTCCGGCCGGGTGCCCGCTGCACTGAACAATCTCGTCGGCCTGAAGGGAACCAGGGGTCTGCTGTCGACAACAGGTGTCGTGCCGGCTTGCCGGACGCTCGATTGCGTGACCTACCTAACCGCAACCGCGCGAGAAGCCAGCGAACTGCTCGCGCTCACAGCGAAGCCGGATCCGCGGGACGCTTACGGCCGCATCAACCCGCAGTCCAACGACGCAAGCGCGTTCGGTGAAGCACCCGCCTTTCAATTCGGCGTACCTTCGACACTCGAATTCGCAGGATGCGCTGAAAGTCCCACGCTTTTCAAACAGGCTCGCAAGGCACTGGAAGCCGCTGGCGGAACCGCTATTGAAATAGACTTCGCGCCATTTGCGGAAGCCGCCAGACTGCTTTATGAAGGGCCGTGGGTCGCGGAGCGTTACAGCGTCGCGGGAGAGTTGATGAAAGCCCAGCCTGACGCCGTGTTACCCGTGATTCGCGACGTACTCGCCAAAGCACCCGGCACAACCGCCGTCGATGCATTTCGCGCACAGTACCGGCTTCAGGCGCTCAAGCAAATCTGCGATGCCGTCATGAGCAAGCTGGACTTCGTCCTGACGCCAAGCTTTCCCCGGCCCGTTACGTTGGCTGAACTGGAGGCGGACCCTATTGGTCCCAACTCCTTGCTGGGGTATTACACCAACTTCATGAATCTTCTGGACTATGCTGCGGTAGCTGTTCCGGCTGGATTCATGGCGAATAGACTGCCGTGGGGCGTCACGGTTTTCGGCCGCCCGTTCACCGATCAATATTTACTCAGCATTGCTGATCGATTGCAACGGAGTGCCGGATTCCCTGTTGTCGGCGGCAGCGCTCCCGATATGACGCCACTGCCACGACAGGCACATGGCGACCGCGCGCGGATCGTAGTCTGCGGTGCGCATATGGAGGGACTGCCCTTGAACTGGCAGTTACTTCACCGCGGCGCACGGTTGGTTGAACGCACGTTGAGCGCACCTAGCTACCGCTTGTTTTCGATCGAAGGCACAGTGGCGCGGCCCGGGATGACCCGCGTTTCCGATGGCAACGGCTCCGCCATCGAGGTCGAGGTGTGGGAGCTTCCCATCGCGGAGCTGGGGTCACTCCTGACGGGCATTGCCGCACCTCTCGGTCTCGGCAAGGTCGAACTCTCCGACGGCCGCTGGGAGACCGGCTTTATCTGCGATGCTTTCGGGCTGGAAGGCGCGCAGGAAATTACCTCGTTCGGTGGATGGAGGCGATGGATTGCCAGCACCGCTCCTGCGACGGCGAACGCGGCGAGCCGCGCGATCGCGGAGTAGCCTGCTCAGGAACCGGGCCATTGGCAGCTATCGCTGCTCTATGGCATTCTTACGTCATGTCTGCAATCAACCCGGCTACTGCTTATACCTGGTGCCGCTCCTGAAGAAGCGGCATTGTCACGTCTTTTTCAATGACCATGACCGCCGCAGTCCGGCCGACATGGTTTCATCTCCCGGTTCGCTTGTGCTGCGGTGGTTCTCCAAGAGAATCCGTTTATGCACGATATGCACGACACCCCGTTACCCGCACCGCGCCTCACCGTCCTGACCGGTGACCGCCCTACCGGACCGCTGCATCTGGGCCATTATGTTGGCTCGCTAAAAACCCGTCTCGAGCTTCAGGAAACACATACGCAATACCTCCTCGTGGCCGATACCCAGGCCATGACCGACAACGCTCATGACCCGGACAAAGTGCGTCGTAATGTACTGGAAGTGGCGCTGGATTATCTGGCTGTCGGTATCGATCCGGACAAGAGCACCATCGCCGTCCAGTCGGCTCTGCCGGCACTTGCCGAATTGACCCTGCTTTACCTGAACTTTGTCACGGTCGCACGCCTCGAACGTAACCCGACTATCAAGGAAGAGATTCAGGCCCGCGGTTTTGGGCGCGACATTCCGGCGGGCTTTTTATGCTATCCCGTGGCGCAGGCCGCCGATATCACAGGGTTCAAGGCTCACTTTGTTCCTGTAGGAGAGGACCAGGCTCCGCTGATCGAACAGACCAATGAGATCGTTCGTCGCATCAACCGGCAAGCAGGCGTCGACGTGCTGCCGGAAGCCGAGGCATTGATCCCTACTATGGGCCGCCTCCCCGGCGTCGACGGCAAAGCCAAGATGAGCAAATCGCAGAACAACTCGATTGCGCTTTCGTCCTCGCCCGACGCCATACGTGAAGCGGTGAAACGCATGTACACCGATCCAAACCATCTGCGCGCGTCTGACCCAGGGACCGTGGAGGGCAACATGGTCTTTACGTATCTGGACGTATTCGACGACGACCGCGCCGAGGTGGAACGCCTGAAAACGGCGTATCGCGCGGGAGGCCTTGGCGACATGGCGCTCAAGCACAGGCTGGAGGATAAGCTCCAGGCATTGATCGCCCCCATACGGGAGCGGCGGGAACGATTCGCCGAAGATCCGGGATACGTCTTCAGTGTGCTTAGGGAGGGCACGCAGCGCGCCAAGGCTGTCACACAGCAAACGCTGGATGAAGTTCGGACGGCGCTAGGGACATTTACTTTCGATTCGGTAAGCTCTTAGAAATAATACGCATTGCTGGCGAGCGCCACCCGGGCACAATCGATATGGTTATCTTCATTTGATATTTAACCTTTGCAGACCCGGGTGCTAGCCTTTGAGACTGTTCATTGGCGCGGACCAATTGAACCTTCAGCCAGTTCGCACCAGTGACACTCGCCGGGACTAGCCTGGGCCGCTAGCGGCACGAGCTCATCCGGACGAGTCAGAACGCCGCTTGAACGCCAAAGGACATCAAAACAATGAGCACCCTCACCGACCCGCCCGGCCTCACTCTGCACGCCACCCCCGTCCGCAAATTCTGGTTCGATGAAGTCCCGGCTCCGGCAACGCCCGCAGCCGAACGCCGGCATCGCCTGGAGCGGCTAGCCGGCGCGTTTCGCCTGTTCGCCCGCTACGGTTTCGATCAAGGGTTGGCCGGACATATCACTGCGCGCGATCCTGAATGGCCCGATCATTTCTGGGTCAATCCGCTTGGGCGTCATTTCGCACGCATGCGGGTTTCCGACCTGCTGCTGGTGAACAGCGCCGGCGAGATCGTGGTCGGCAAGGGCCCGGTTAATCAAGCCGCTTTTGCGATTCACGCAGCCATTCACGAGGCGCGCCCGGATATTGTTGCGGCGGCGCATACGCATTCTCTGTACGGGAAAGCGTGGTCGACCCTTGGACGCAAGCTTGATCCGCTCACGCAGGATTCTTGCTCATTCTATGAGGATCACGAATTATTCGACGATTTCCAGGGCGTGGTGCTCGATACCAAGGAAGGCGCGCGCATCGCCGAAGCGCTGGGTTCGAGCAAAGCGGTGATCCTGAAGAATCACGGCATCCTGACCGCGGGTCCGACGGTAGAAGCGGCTGCATGGTGGTACCTCGCGCTGGATAACGCGTGCCACACGCAACTGCTCGCTGAAGCCGCCGGTACGCCGCAGCGCATTCCGCATGACGTGGCAGCGCTGACGCACGAGCGGGTAGGCCGCCCGGGAGGCGCACTGTTTTCGTTCGAGAGCTTGTATGAAGGCCTGGTCGAAGCGGAACCCGATCTGCTTGATTGAGTTGAAACGGCACTGAGTGCTGAGTGGTTAAGGCGTTGCGTCACACATCGCCCTAACCACCTTCAAGCCTTCGCGATCCGCGTATCCGAGATTGCGCGCACATCTATCCTTCTTGGCAGGATGGCATCGCGGAAAGCGATATCCGCAACCCGCTGCAACGCGACAATATCGTTCTCGGCGACAAAGCGTTGCTTCAGCGCGGATCGCGCCGTAATGGTCTTGGCGGCATCGAAAGGAAGACGAGTGAGCGACGCGTAGACACGCGCATACGCATCGGGATTAGCGACCGCCCAATCACCCGCGCGCTGCAAACGCTGCAGCACATCTGCAATAGCAAGACGCTTCAGTGGATCGGCCGCCGCGGTGCCGGACGCCGTTACAAAGCCCAGACCGCTATTGATGCCGGTACCATCCCGCAGCACCCGCGCACCCCGTTGAACTGCGGTCCCGAAGTACGGATCGAAGGTCGCCCATACATCGATACTTCCCGATTCAAACGCAGTGAACGCGTCGACCGGCAAGACAAACCGCACTGAAACGTCCTCGCGCGAAAGGCCGGCTTCTGCCAGTGCGCCATAGAGCTGGAACTGCGAAATGCTGCCGCGTGCCGACGAGACAAACACCGTATGTCCCTTAAGTTCCGCCACGCTGCGCAGCTTCGAATTTGCCGGAACGAGGATGCCCAACTGCGAGCCCGAGCCAACGCGAGTTGCAACAATCTTGAGTGTCGGATCGCCGACGGCCGCCGCAAGCACCGGCAAATCACCAGCAGGCGCGAGGTCCACGGCACCTGCGCGCTGCGCTTCAAAGAGCGGCGCAGCGCCCTGGAAATTAGCCCACTTGAAGGCATACGGCGTGCCGTCGAGCACCTTGGCCGCCTCGGCCAGCGCGCGCGTGCCCCCCGCCTGATCGCCCAGCACCAGCGTGACGGAACCGAGGGCCGCGTCCGCCGCCCTCGCCGCCTGCGACCCGAAACCGCCTAGCGCAGCAACCACCGGCGCGGCGCCCAGCAAGCGCAATACGCGCCGCCGTCCAGCGAAAACATCAGAACCATCCATCTGCATAAATCCTCGCGGGCGTAATCAGCGCCCAGAGTAGCGACGCGGCGCTCCCTTGAGAATTATTCAATTCCGATATGGTTATGAGCGCCGGATACTTAAGCATTGCAGGTTTAAGCAGAGCCGCGCGAGGCCGCGGCAACGCGTGTGGGCCCGGAGTATCCGCTAGCGCGCGACGCCGCGGCTGCCCTCGGCGCCCCTCATCTCATCTCTCCGAAAAATATTGACAACGTA
>Ga0302232_10000903_pt1 | contig 21267 bp, 25 predicted proteins | sample II_Palsa_N2_3_FD_193575 | JGI IMG/M metagenome (GOLD analysis project Ga0302232, IMG submission 193575) | Peat permafrost microbial communities from Stordalen Mire near Abisko, Sweden - II_Palsa_N2_3 | ecosystem: Environmental > Terrestrial > Soil > Palsa > Peat permafrost | place: Sweden...
GCTGTGTTACTCAACGTTGCCCGTCAGTTCGTAGAGGACAACGGCATTGAGGCCGAGCTGGTTCCAGGCGTGGGTGCCGGAAAGCTCGCTGAAAAGCTCAAGGAGTTCCCCTTCGATCCCGCTGCCGGCCGCTGCTAGGTTCGTAACGTAACTTTGGCCGAGCACTTCGGGCCTCGATCGCAGCATTCAGCGCAAAGCCTATGCGATCAAAGCGTTCCATGGTTTCAAATAACAGCACAGAACCGAAAGCGACCCCAAGCGGCACCGCGATCAAAGCGGGCACCGACCACTGCAAGTCGAGAACATACTTGCCAATGATTAACGTGTGCGACAGCTGGGTAGCGAGGAAACCGCAGACGAGCACCACAAAGACTGCATAAGTGTTTCTTCGCTGTATCAGCTCTACCTCCAGCTTGATGCGACTTGCATGCAGCGCCAAAAAGTCGTTCGTCTTTCTCTCCAAAAACCGTAGGAGGTCTGCCTCCCTTTCGATTCTCCGTTGCAACCCTAATGCGTATTCTCCCGATGGATTTCTCAAGACCCCTCGAATTAGAACGAAAGGGATAATAAGGGTACAGAGGAAAACAGCAGTCAATAAGAGAAAGAGCACGTTAATAGTAAAAACGAGTCGCGGAGGCGCCGACAGAAGCTGTGCTGATAGCCCGCAAATACCCACCACGACATACACAGCACTAAACACCTTAAGCGCCTTGCTGAGCCGCTGTACCGATTTCTTCTCTACCGGCTTAAGTAGTTCAAGCAACTCAGACAATGAATCCTGTGGGCCGCGCCCCGCGTTGCCTGTTTTCTTCCATTTCATCCGAAGCATCTACCCCTCCCCAATTGATACTCATCATTGAATGACCGAACGGAATCATCCGTTCCTCGACTTCCGAAACTTCGCTTACCACATCTGGCAGCAGCTTGATCTCACCATGAACGCCACACCACGAGATAATGGCGAAGCGTTCAAAAGGATCGTTCGCGCTCAGAAAAACCCTCATAACATCGGCGACCAATTTCGACTACAAGCCACCCAATACGATGGCACTGAATGGGATGCCGGATGGCGTCTTGGTCGTCAGGCATGCCAAGCCCAACGGAAATCCGAGCATGCCAAAATTTGCGTTGAGAAACTCAATCCAGCGTTGCTCTGATCGTTGACGTTCTTCCTGTTCTCGATGGTCGCGGTTGGTCGCCAGGTCGAGGCGTTTGTGGCTGTGTTTCATCGCTAGCTCTCCTTGAGTCGAATTGCTTATCGGCAGCTCGTGCGGAGACTCAAGGGCTCAACGGTAATAGCCTCATGTTTTCGCGCGCACGCCATGAGCGCTGATAGCAACATAACGCCGGGCTGGCCGTGACATCGGACGAGGATGTCACGCGTCCAGATCGATGATGTCGTCAGCGTGGCGTGCCGTAGAAATTTTTTAATCGGCGCGACCGAGACCTCATGGGTGCGACCGCCGAGAGGATGGCCGCAACCTCGCTGCCTCCTTCTCCTGTTCCTCAATCACCGGACGTGGCGCCAGCACCGTCTCCGGCAAAACGCCCTTGATCAGCCCCCGCTCGATCTCATCAGACGCCGCCAACAGCGGCTCGGCCATGTCTGGGCTCAACGACACAAACGCAATCACTGCCGCTTCCAGCCGCTGCTCGTTCTCATCCCGCTGAGCCTTCAGTGCAACCTCTTCCTTGGCAAACCGATCCAGATGCACCTCATGGGATCGGACCGACGATTTCAAACTTTGAACTTGCCGGTTGATGCTATCAACTAGATCCCTCAGGGCACGCCACGCGCGCGGCATCGCGCCACTGCCGCCGGCAAACGCTTTCGCGGTGGCCAGACGCCAGCGGTGCTCAGCTTCCCACTGTTTCAACTTTTGTTCGGCAGCGGAGCGTTCGGCGCGTGCGGAATCAAGCTGAAACGCGACATCGAGTTTCGCAGCCATCCGCCTGTTCCGGTCTTCAGTGTGTCGCCGAAACCTGTCAGCCAGGAGCGCAAAAGCCGCTAGCACCCGCTCGACAATGCGCACGATTTTCATCGCCCGGACGAACAGCTCGCGTTCTTCGGGTGAGTTTGGCGCCGGAGCTGCGGCGTGGAAGCGCGCGACCAGAGAGCCTATCGGCGACGTCAGCGGAGGCTTTGGCAACGGCTCTGGCGGTGCCGGCGGAGCCACCGCAGATGGATCACTTTTCGGTAGCGTGGCGGCCACCGCCATCTCAGCTGCGAGGCGCGCCGCACGTGCAGCCGGGTTCGTCCGCTCGCGAATGGCGTCAGCGATCGCCTGTTCTTTTTGAACCTCGAGTACGACCGAGTGAGCGGCCTCGTAAACCTTTGACGCGACCAGAATGTGATTTCGTAGCGCATCCCCTTGCTGCGTGAAGAAGCCTTTTCGTTCGAGTGCAACGGCGCCCCGCCCAAGCTTTGGCCGAGGTTCCAGCGCCAGCCCCTGGCGCGCGTAACTGAGGTGCGTGTAGTCGGCGGGCAGATCGTTGGCGGCGGTGAATTTGTTCGACAGCGTGGCCCAGTGCGCATTCAAACTTTCGACAAAAGCACCGGATGAATTCTTGTTGGCGAGCGCCACAAATTTCGCACCAAGTCCCCAGTCGGAGGTGCCATCGGCATCCTCAATTTGTTCAAGCCTTCGCGTCGGGAAAAACAGATGGGCGTGGTAACCCTGCTTCTCGGGCGGTTTGAGTTCACCCAACGCGTCGATCTCACCGTCGCGATGCAATCCCATGGAGACAGGTGTGTGCAATGCCTTGACGATGAACCACGACATTTCTTCGGCGAGATCGCCAGCCTGTTGGTCCGACAGACCGAACGGAATGGGGATGCGGAAATCTCTGGCAACCTGCGCATCCTTTCTTTTTTCCGCCGCTTCAACGCGGTTCCAAAGCTCGCTGGGGTCGCTGGCCCAGGCGGGCGAGCCTTCGGGTGCGATCGTCAAAGCGCGAACGATTTCCTGGCCGAGGGCACGTCTTCGATAGTCATGCCAACGTTGGGTGCGCTCGTCATATAGACGAAGGCCCAGGCGATAGGCCGCGCCTGCGACAGCCGAATGGCCCGCAGCGCGCGAATGGGTTTGGAGGTGGGGGCGAGCATGCTGTTGAGACATTTCATCATCCTTAATGAAACGCTTTCCGGTTCGGGGAAAACGTTGAATGGTCATCCTTGACCGAAGAACACCGAAGTGGCCGCCGATCTGACATCCAGAGTCTGCTCGCCCCCACGCAAATCATCCAATCAAAATTTTTAACTTCGTCAATAGGCTCTTGAACATTAATGGTGATTTTTGTGACGCACGTCACACAATGTTTGTGTAAATGAGTTTCTGAGCTGGGAGAGCTCTTCGCTGAAATTGTCAGACGAAGTGCAAGATTTCGAAATCGCGACAAATTGATGCGGAGCATCTCAAAGCACGTGCTGTGAGGCTTCGAATGGAGATGTTGCCGTCAACGCTTAGCTGTGCGTTGACTTTGCACCCGTCGTGTTGGAACAACACTAAGACGGGCATTGCCCAGCATTTTGACCCGTTTTTACCCTCTTATGACTTGGGCCTGAGGGCTGGCTATGATCACGGAACGTTTTGACGGCACGCGGACCTTTCCGCGACGGGACTAGGAGGGACCATGGCGATCAAAAAGCACGGATATCGCGTCGGTGCTAGCGAAGATTGGCACGACGAAATTCCGACGGATGTGGCAGCCCTGGATGAATTCGTGGCCAAAGCCCGTCGCCATATCGAGCCTTGGCTATCCGCCGTGTTCCAGGCGGAACATCTCAATCTGCTCTTGGGCAGCGGCTTCACTACATCGGTGGGGGATCTCGCAAACGTTAAAGCGACCAGGATGGACGCAACGCCCCTTGGCACGGCATACGACGAACAAATCGGCACTTACGCAACGGCATCAGCGATAGGCATGGGGCGTGGAGAGGCGAATATCGAAGATCAGTTCCGAACGGCCTTGGCGCTCTTGGACGGGCTGATCATCTTCGGAAAAACCGAGGAATACACCAAACTCGAAAAGGCACTTCAAACGAGAATGCGCGAATTTTTGCAATCCCTTTTGGCCACGGAAACAGGAATTGCAGATGCCAAGAACGCCGATTGGATAGCCGCCGTCTCGGCACTGCAATCTTTCCTCATGAGTTTTTCGAGCCGCTCGGCATCCAGAGAACGGCTGCATGTATTCACAACGAACTACGACCGACTGATCGAGCACGGCTGCGATCTAGCTGGACTTCGTGTGATAGACCGTTTTGTTGGAGCGCTCGAACCGGTCTTCCGATCTTCGAGGCTGGACGTCGATTTTCATTACAACCCACCTGGGATACGCGGCGAGCCAAGGTTTATGGAAGGCGTCATTCGTCTCACCAAACTTCATGGTTCTCTTGATTGGATGCTCGACGCCCGGACTCGCAACATCGTGAGAAAAGGCATTCCATTCGGCACCGGACTGAAAAGTCCACTGGTGCCGGTGAACCCGTTGGAAACGGTGATGATTTACCCTAACGCGGCCAAAGACGTGGAGACAACGCAATACCCTTATGCGGAGCTGTTTCGCGATATGGCAGCCGCGCTTTGTCGGCCAAACGCCGTTGCGGTGGCTTACGGATATGGATTTGGTGACGACCACATCAACCGAATCCTGTTGGACATGCTGACTATTCCATCCACGCACATCGTGATCATCATCTATAGCGTGGACGAAAGGCTGCATACCTTTTTGAACAAAGCTTCTCGAACCGCTCAGATCTCATTGCTCGTCGGGCCTCACTTTGCGGGGCTGGCGACTTTGGTTGAGAATTATTTGCCGAAACCAGCGATAGACCACATCACCAGTCGAGTAGCGGAATTGCTGAAAAATCGCGCGCCGTTGAAAGTTCCGGACCCAGGTCCGGCGCCCGCCCCCATGGTTGCGTTTGGCACACCAGCCCCAAAAGGGCCATTTTGATGGCCAGTCCTGTCGAACTACTTGCCGGATTGGTAGTCGGGACCGTCGAATCGGTTGCTCCGGATGAGGTGCGCGTTTCGCTCGATCCGGATGCGCCGCTGTCCACTTCTTTTAATACTGGCACACCGACTTCATTCCCCCGATTGAATGGATATGTGCTGATACCAAATGAAGCGGGCGCCACGGTTGGGTTCGTTTCATGGATGGGCATTGAACGCTCTCCGTATCCCAAACGAGCCGGGAGCGGCGACCTAGGATTGGTGGATTTGCCATTTCCTGCACGAAAAATGGCGGTGAGCCCGGTTGGAACGTTGAAAACCCGAAAGGACAGAGCCACCGGATTAAACGTTCATGAGCTGTCAAGAGGGGTATTGGCTTTTCCCTCCGTTGGCGACCAGGTGCTGATCCCAACCGCAGAACAAGTTGCCGCAATTGTGGGCACCAACGACCGCGATCGGCGGGTGAAAATCGGATCATCTCCCATGGCATCGGATACACCGGTGTTGGTTGATCCTGACAAAATATTTGGGCGCCATCTTGCCGTTTTGGGAAATACTGGCAGCGGGAAATCCTGTTCCGTCGCCGGACTTGTCCGATGGTCTCTTGAGGCTGCCCAGAAGGCGCGCGATGAAGCGGGTGTTGCGGGGAAGCCGAATGCTCGATTTATTGTGCTGGATCCCAATGGTGAATACGCACACGCGTTCTCGGATTTAGGATCATCGGTCCGGTTGTTTCGGGTGCCTCCTGTGAGCGGAAACGAAAAACCACTTAGCGTGCCAGCGTGGATGTGGAACGGACACGAGTGGGGCGCAGTCGCCCACGCGCAGCCAGGTGCTCAGCGCCCTCTCCTTCTGCAAGGTATTCGCGAGCTTAAAAGTGGCCAGAGTGAGGGTATCCCACGAGAAGCGATGATCGGTCGCTACGTTGCGTCCTATTCCATCCGGCTAACCTCGATGCTCAACGTTGGAACCCAGGCTTTTGCGGGAACGCATAGAGCGCGTTTCGAATGTGCAAGGCTTCTGCAAACTATAGCTCCGGATATGACTGAGTTTGCGGCCTCTATTCCGAACGGGCCGGAAGCTCAACATTTAGCATCCATTTCTGCTCAGACCGATGCCGTCATAAAAAGTCGCCGCTCCGGCGACTATTTCAACGATTTTTCGGTGGCAGACATTGAAGGTATTCGCGACGCCTTAAACGCACTTAAGCAACTATTGCCTGAGTTGCCCGAGCATCCAACGATCGGGGAGGATGCTCCCACCTGGTTCGACGTAAACCTGCTGGCAGATCATCTTGAACGCATCGCTACCGAACAAGGGGGCAATCTAGCGGGCTTCATTTCCACGCTTGGCCTGCGCATCCGGGGCATGCTGGCGGACCCCAGGCTCAGTTCGGTGATCAGCGGTGACGCAGAAACGTCGTTCTCGGGTTGGTTAGAAGATTACGTTGGCGCGAACGCTGCCGAAAACGGTTCAATAGCCGTGATTGACCTGTCTTTGGTTCCGTCGGAAATCGTCCATATCGTCGTGGCCGTTCTTGGCCGTCTGGTTTTCGAGTCTTTGCAGCGTTATCGGCGCTTGCACCCAGACGGAAAGTCTCTTCCGACGGCGATTGTCTTGGAAGAAGCGCACTCCTTTGTGCGACGAGGCCGGGATGATGATCTGCCCACGGCCGCTTCGCTCTGCCGAGAAACGTTCGAAAAGATCGCCCGAGAGGGGCGCAAATTTGGCCTTGGGCTTATTTTGTCGTCGCAACGACCCAGCGAGCTATCGGCCACTGTTCTGGCTCAATGCAATACCTTCCTGCTTCATCGCATCGTCAATGATGTAGACCAAGATTTGGTGCGACGACTCGTTCCAGACAACGTGGGCGCCCTTCTTCGCGACCTGCCCAGCCTCCCGTCTCGCCACGCCATCCTTTTAGGTTGGGCGACGCCATTGCCCATCCTTGTAGAAATGTCCGAGCTGCCGTTCGAACAACGGCCGCATTCGGCGGATCCGGATTTCTGGTCGGTGTGGTCGGGTAAATCAGAGCGAAAAATTGACTGGCCCGCGGTCGCTGCTGATTGGACGGGCAACCCGTAGAAAGGCTTGCATAAAATGCGTGGCAAAGGTGCGAGGTTCGGGCTTTATTTAGCTATCTCCTGTTGTTCGGGATCGTGGAGGATTAGCCAGACCATCCTGCTACCGCGCCTCGCGTGCGATGTCTTGGGCGGCGCCGGACGAGAAGCCAACGCGTAGAAGCGACTGGCGAAGGTCGTCCTGATTGATCCCCTCAAACTCGATGGGGTCACCGTCGCTGGCGAAAACGCCTTCAACAACAGAATCCCCATCGCGATAAGCTTCGCCTATCACGTCGCCTTTCTGAACAGTCTCGACCTTGAACCAGCTAATGCTGCCGTTATCGAATTTCAGCAACTTGACTGGTTGACCGTCGTAGCTGCCATCCAAAATAGTTTTCCAGCCCGCATCCATCACGATCCTCCTAGTCAGGTAACAAATACCACTCCCAGCGATACCCGCTCCGTGGCGATTCTGGAGAGCAGTAATTAAAACAGGAAAAAGATTATGGATGCAAAGTTGTGGGAAGACACAGTTATCACCGCCATTCGCGATGAAAAATGGCTCCACTCCTACCGACATCGCGATCTTCCCCTTCCGCAGATAAAACTAAAAGGAAACGCAGAGCAGAGACTCGGTGATCTAATCGATGTCGCGCCCAACGATCGCTTCTTTTTGTTGGAGGTCAAGGGCACGCGCGACGACATCAAAGCCGAGTGGCAAACCAAGAATCCTTCCAAAAATAATCAAAAAGATGCCGTTCGTGCTCACCTAAAGTGGGCCAGCGAAAACCCGAACCCACAAAACCTGTATCGGTCCTTAATTGGACACTTCTTGGCGTATTGGGTCGAGTATTCACCCTTGGAAGACGTGTCCTCGACAATCGAAAAAAACGCCACGCCCAGTGACGACGAACGGGTGGAAAGGAGAAGAATGTTGAAGCTCGGCGCGTGCGTAGCGGTTGAGTCCTATTTGCTTGCCTGCGCGTCGTTGGATGGCCCGCTGAGCGGCCTAAGCCAGGTCCGTAAATTGAAGCGCAGATTTAGCCTCTCCGTGGCGGATGCGGATGAAGGCGACTACGTCCTCAGGCAACAGATACCCTTGTGCCTTGTCTATGAAGGATTGGGTTACTTGGTTGAAAGGGATAGATCCAAGCCCTTTCTCACTATATCTTCAGCAACGGAACTTGGTTTAAAGCTTGAGGAGTTCAAAGAATACGTTACTAGCCTTTGCAGCTCATTCGGCGCTAATTCGGAGCCGATCCACGCCGTGGTCATGTCAACGTCCGGAAGCTTTTTTCGCATCGCGACAAGCACTCGAAAACTGATAGACCTTTTAGGTAAGTCCCCACTTCCGAATTCCGACGAGAAGTTGTCCAGTTGGGCCGAAAAGCGGTTGCAATACTACTCCGACGAGAAGAAGGCAGAGCTACGGGCATTAGCACCCGCCGAGCAATCGAAAATCAATAAACACTTAGCGCAAAAACGCCCCTAGCAAATGCACTCATCAACTTACATTTCTTCGTAGCACTGAACGAAGCGCTCAAACGTTAAACGATCGGGCCTTTTCGTCCAACGATCTCGATACCTATCGAGTGCATCATTTGCAGCACGCTCCGACGCGGCCGGTGAACGTTTTCGCAGCGCAGCCAAGTAGGCGGCCACCCAAATTCTTTGCTCAACACGAAGATTTGACGGCATACGGATCACGTTTAACGGACGGGTAGCGCACCTTAATGAACGTTTTCGTTATGTCAAGCGGACGTAGACTTATCGTCTGAAAAAATGAAACGAGCATGAAATTTATACTCTGGTAATAGTTGGAATAAATGGATAATTGCGCCTTCATTTGCAGGTAGTAACACTATCGTTGACTTGGCCATCCTTTCGGATGGCCTCGGACGGGGCAAGCGTTAAATCAGCCCCCTTGCCGCCATGCTCAACGGCGAACCAGCGCCCACCACCACGTGGTCGAGGACCCGAACGCCGATGAGTTGCAAGGCATCTTTCAGCTCGCGGGTGATGGCTCGGTCTGCCGCACTGGGTTCGGTGACACCGCTTGGATGATTGTGAGAAAAGATGACCGCGGCTGCGTTGATGGTCAGCGCTGCTCGGAGCACTTCCCTGATGTGGATGCTCGCGCCGTCGATGGTGCCGCTGGCCAGCTTCTCGGTGGAAAGGATCCGGTGCCTGTTGTCGAACCAGACCGCATAGAACTCTTCGTGCATCGGACCGCCGAGTCGCATCCGCAGGAAGTCTGCGGCATCGCTGGGATCGCCCATGCTGCCTTGGCGTTCCAGCCTGGCCAAGAGGACGCCTTCGACGGCGGCCAGCACATCGGCCCCGGTGGTCTTGCCGGTGAGGCGGTAAGCGTGTTTGCAGTCTTTGATGATGCCCATGTGCTGTCCCTCGACGCTGGATTGCGTCGTAGGCCTTCCGCAAGCGAAACGAAAAAGGCCAGTAGCACCCGGAGCCGGCCGCCGTGCGGCAGGTTGGAGGGCGGGAAAGACGCGGACGAGGGAACCCTTGCGCGGATCGACGTGAAGCGATGCTGGCCCACAGCAGGTGCGAGCCAGCGTTGGGGGAAACCATTTACACATAGACATCTAGCTGACTTTTCAGCCGCAGGCCTAGGCCAACGTTCGTGCGCTAAAGACCCATTTCCTCCATCAGAAAGGCGTGTCGTAGTCGGGTATGTCATCAACGGGGCTTCTGCTCGCCATCCGCGCCGCCGCTCGTCGACGCTGGTTTTCAGCATCAACGGGGCGAGATCGTCTTGGACGCTTACCTCTGAAGTCGCCGAAGAGTTCGTAGGCGTTCGTCGGATGACCCGATGGCGACCTCGCATCGACTTGAGCATTGATGTGCGCGTGGAGAAACCCGCAGGTGTAAAGCATCTTGTAGGCAGTCTTGACGTCCTGCGGGCGAACTCCAGTTTCCGACACCAGGGTTTCGTGAGATATCCCGTTCGATGAGGTCTTCCCGCAAGCGCCTCCTGACCAAACGGCGCGCACGACCCGCCCGCTACCGGAACCCAGGCAATCCCCGCGAAACCTGGTCTGGTATTGGCCGAGAGCCTCTCTGGGTGAGGGATGCTAAGCAGAAGAGCAAGACGATGGATCAACTGCGAATGTAGCCTGCGACGACCTGACGGCATGACGAAGCGCAGCCCAATCTTTGCCGCCGTATTGCCCGTATCGGCAAAGATCGGGAACGTCAAGTGGTTCTGCCGTGCAGACTGACGAAGACGTTTAGTCACCGTGCCAACGAGAGACGGCTGCGATCGTGCAGCAGCCGTCTCCGTTTAAATCACAGACGCGCATCAGCCGTTGGCGAGCCCGGTCCCCCCGCAGACCAGGCACTCCTCGACCGTCACCACGCCTTCGCCGAAACACGTGTGGCATTGCCCGAATGGATGGTCGGGGGTGGGGTCATATCCACTGCCTTCGCAATCGCGGCACTCCCTTTCGAAGTCGCTCCCCGCCCCGCGACACGCTGAACACGGCTTGCCGTTTCGGCGACAAAACATGTCATGACGCGCGCTCATGGCAACAATCCCGGATCGATCACCTGATGGCGATCGGAGACGTGGACGGAGTTGAAGATAAAGGTGCTGCCACGGAACGGTCCCGCGTCCAAGCGAACCAATACCCCATCCGATTGCACATCGATATGAAACGGACGGGACGATACCCGGCAATCGAAGAAGCTGCGGATGACAAAGGGCGTCTGTTGACCGAGAAGGTCACGCTTCTCTTCAACCTCCGCCAGCAGTTTCGGCTCCTGATAACGCGCCACCATCATATTGAGATATCGCGTGGGAATCGCGAGGTGGCCATAGCTGGTGTGGCCTGCCTTATACGCGTGCGCGTCGAGCCGATCCATGAAGCTTTTGAATCGTTTGAAATGAGGAAAGCCGTAGTCGGCGACAAAATGATCCAGCCGCTCCCGAAGCGTTTTGTGTGCGTAAAGGCGATCTTGCTCATATTGAAGCGCGGCCTCGATGAAGCCCTCGCTCATCACCGGGAACTGCATGAAGTCGTCTCGTGTAAAGGGCTTGTTGTCTTCAATCTCGACGGTAAGGAGCAAAACCTTTTTTGATGGCGGTGTTTCCGGGTCGTCACTGGGGACGGCGAAAGCAGTCATCTTCGCCAGCTCCCGCAGGGCATCGTTAGCGGCGGGGACAAGCTTGTCGCGGAAATCGGACAAGCGCGCCTGGATCGTTTGTGCGTAAGGTCCATTGTCCTTCACGCTGTCTTTCACGGCCTGCGGACCGGGCGGAAAAATGGCGACGCCGTGAAAGGCAGCGGTGCAGACGTCGCTCGGATCGGTGTCGGAGAACCGGTCCGGTTGGGTAAGGCGGACGCCGCTCAGCGCCAGCCAGCTTTGCATGGGCGGGTAGGCGGTGTAGCCGGCGTAGAACTGGGAATAAGCGCGATTGCCCGATGTGGGCGAAGAATCAGTGGTCATTTTGAGGCTCCATAGCAATACGGGGCGCCGCGTGGGCGTCCATCAATTGGGTCGAAGGAACCAGCGGGCTATGGGGCCTTTTTAGTTCGGTCGGACGCGATGTGACACGTCCGACGCAGTGCTCTGATTCCGTGAATTAGCCTACACCGGGACATGCGGCTCGGCAACATCTCGGTGCGAGGTGCTTCGATGTCGGCCTAGCTCCCGGCTCGATCGCGAGCCTACGCCAGACGCCCGTCCCCGATCCGATCATGCCCTCGCGCGGTGGGCCGTTGGCGGTGATTGAGGGTGTCGGTTGGGGTGTGAGATGCGGCAAAATGACGGCTCACCTTCATGGATGGCCATGGGAACCAAACCACCGCAATCGAAACCACTCGCACCCCTGAAAACCCCGATGGCTTGGGGGATCGACGGCAAGCGCATTTTCGCCAAAGACATCACGCGAGAAAATGTGGCTCGCATCAAGTCGAAGTTACCCCGCGATTTTGATGGCAATCGCGTCGAGCCGAATGTTGGAAATGATGACACCCGCGCCCACTTTTTCATTGAGGGGGAACGATTTTCGGGCAATGGCCTGCGTCGAAACGAGAGCAGCGAACGGCATGCGTATGCGCTGCGAACCCTATTGCAGCACTTGAAAAATGCGCGAAGCAAGATCGATGTCTTCACCGGCGGCCCGGTCAATCCAAAGACCCAATGGCGAAACGAGGTTTTCAAGTTTTCGCTGCTCGATGGGTGCAAATACCAATGGGTGGACGATCCCGAGACCCGCATTTGGATGAACCAGGAGGATTACCTCCAACCCGACATTGCCGGTCGCGACATCAAACGTTTTGCGGCGTCGCCGCGTTACCCATGGATCATCGTGGAGGTCGTCCACCACCATTGGCCTGACCCAAAAACCTGGGATGCCTTGGTCGAACTTTCCAAGCGAAATCACTTTGTCGCGTTCTACTGCGTCACCGAGACCCACCTCGTTTGGCAAATGAATGCCTACACCGTCAACGTTTCAAATCGGATGCGCCTGCGGGTCCAGCTTTACCTCCAAGATGGCGTTCTCTATGACGGCGAGGAGGCCATCCCCATTTACGGTGATAACGCCATCGAACGCCAAAAATCTGCGCATGGTTATCTCACCCGCGCTCGGGAAAAATACCTGTTGGAGCAGGAAAAGAAAGACGAATACAAAGCCAGCAAGAAGAAAGAAGTGGATGAGAAGATGAAGCGAGAAGCGGAGGGGCGGAAGGGGAGCGTATAGCCTTCGCGCCTCCCTTCGACGATACTTCACGCGCTCCACTGGATCGTCGGCATCAGCCAGCGCGCCTGATCTCGATTCGCCAACACGACGAACGCATCGATGATTTTTGTGCCGCAGTAAAACTCCAAATGGGCTTCGTTGGTCTCCCCGACTCGGATGAACGGTGGCGTAAACCACGCGTCTTCGATTCGAAGGCTAGCCGGGACTGCACAGGCCACGGTGTGGTCGCCTGGTCGGTGGTGGTGGGTCAGGTCATAGACCGCCCAAGGCCCAGTCAATTCATATCTTCCCGCCGCACGGTCGAACGCTCGGCGATAGAGATCATGCGCGGGCCGGTAGCGTTCCCATGATGGAAACCAACCAATGGCCATTTCAGCCAGATCCTGGCACTGAGACTTTGAAAACGCCCCCAGCTCGTCGGCGCCCGGCCTCACTAGAAAGAGCGAACCCAGCGCGATGGCTTCGCGTCGACACGCAGGCGGTGACTCGGCCGCCTGTATCGGTGCCAGCGTGTCGGGGCATTTCGAGGTCGTAGGGATAGGCATAGGGTCGGTTCTCCGCCCGGCAACCTAGCGGAAAATCGCAACCCGTCAAGATGGTGACCGTTGCTGTTCAGCCGCGCATCGGGTGCGCCAACGTTTACCAAGGTAAGGCCTTGGACTGACATAGCCCTTCATGCGATCGCGCCGTGTGCTCGCCATTCGATCCGCTCACGCTGTTAGAGCGGAGCAAGAGCGTAGGCAAAAATGGCGATGGCGGAAGAAAAAGCTGACAACAGTCCGACGACTTAAATACATCGCAAAATCTGTCGGGATAAATCTGGACAGATCAGCGAAATTAAAGGTGTTACATCAGCCCCCGAGCAGCCATGCTCACCGGCGAACCTGCGCCCACCACCACGTGGTCGAGGACACGCACGCCGATCAGCTGTAAGGCATCTTTCAGCTCGCGGGTGATGGCTCGGTCTGCCGCACTGGGCTCGGTGACGCCGCTTGGATGATTGTGAGAAAAGATAACCGCGGCTGCGTTGATGGTCAGCGCCGCTCGGATGACTTCCCTGATGTGGATGCTTGCGCCGTCAATGGTGCCGCTGGCGAGCTTCTCTGTGGCCAAAATCCGGTGCCTGTTATCAAGCCACACCGCGTGGAACTCTTCATGTTTGAGGCCACCAAGCCGCATCCGGAGGAAGTCGGCCACATCGCTGGGGTTGGCGATGCTGCCTTGGCGGTCAAGCTTGGCGTAGAGGATGCCTTCGGCAGCGGCCAGCACGTCCTGTTCCGTGGTCTTGCCGGTAAGTTTGTAGTTGCCTTTGTTGTCGCGAAGAATGCCCATGTCGTTTTCCCTCGACGCTGGATTGCGCCGTGGGTTTCGGGAAGCGGAGCGGGAAAAGGCGGGCAGCACCTGGAACAAGCGCCGTGCGCGTCGTGGAAGGCGGGAATGAAATGGACGAGGGCTTGCCCTTGCGCCGGCCGACCGCGAAGTGACGATGACCCACTTGAGGTGCAAGCCAGTGTCGGGGCGTGTGGGCTATTTCTCGGAGAGATGCTGGACTAGAGCTTCTGGGGCGAGGCCACTTTGCTTCAATAAAGAAACGACTACTGCCAAAACTGACCTTTGAGCTTCAGTGGTGGAACTCGAATCGACGGTGTCTTCAAGACCGATGAGTTGCCGCAACCTCCGCTCTCTGACCACATATAGGTCGCGCAGACCATCCAGGGCTTCTTGTCGCTCGATGTAGCCAGTGGTGACGTCTTGCCCTGAGCTGTGACCGAGCGCAAAAGCCACCGTACCCACGTTCTTCGACGAACCGAACAACTCACCGGCCAGCGTGCGGCGCAAGTCATGCAACCCGATCCGCAAACCGGGTTGAGCGGGCTGCCCATCGCGTTCGGGCAGCGCAGACCGCGCCATCAATAACTTCGAGACCTGTCGGTAATCGGTCAGATGAGCCTTCTCTGTGTTGGGATGCGGGAACACCAGATCGGTTCTTCCCGTGGGATAACGAGCGGTCGCGTTTAACTGACGCCGACGCTGGAGCAACTCGACGCACCAAGGGGTGAGTGGCACGTAGTGGTCCTTGCCGGCTTTGGTCGTTTCGGCCGAGAAGCACGCCCACCGCTCCTCAAAGTCGAAGTCCATCCACCGGATAAGCGCCGTTTCGGTTTTGCGTCCACCCCACAACAGGACCGCCATGACGTAATCCGCAACCACAGAGACACGAAACCGGTCGTCATGTCGCAGCGCTTCCAAACCCCTCAGCCACAACACGCCCTGCTCTTTCCGCGTGGGCAAACGCTTCTGGCGACGTTCCACCTTGGGCAGCGTTTTCCGGCTCTTGTTGCGCCATGACGAAAACGGATTGGTGGCGACCTTTGCCCCACTTGCCTGGTTCCAAGCAGTCGCACAATGGGTGATGCACTTGTGCGCCGTGGCCACATCTGCGCCTGGTCCACCACCTCGCTTGCGAGGTTGAGGCGCTTCTTTCTGACGCGCTTGGCGCGCCTTGCTCGCCTGAGCAAAGATCCCCGCAAAGTTGTCTTCGACCACATCGTCTGTGACTTCGGCCAGCGGCGTCTTCCATAGATCGGTTTCACCCATCCACATCAACAGTTTTTTCCGGTCCACCAACGAGCTGCTTTTCAGCCGCATGTGGCCGACGTCTTTGAGGCCTTGGTCGAGAAAAGTTTGGTAGACCACTCCGAAAGTGTTGTCGGTAAGGGCGCGCGCCTCTTCCCGGTCCCGCGCATGCTTCCGCTTTTCGGCCAGTGGATTCTTCCAGTGGGCCATCACGTTCAACCAGTCTTTGGCCTCTTTGCGAGCTTTGCTCTGGTCGCGCTGTTCGCTGAGCTTGAAGCGCTCACTGGTGCTGCCGCCGGTTTTCCGCTGCACGAAATAAGACTTGCGCGTCTTGGAGATGCGCACGCCAAACCCTTCATCTTTCAGATCACGGACCACCCAATCTTTGACATGGGCCGGCGTGGGTTCTGTGGCCAAGATCCGCGTGCTGGACCACTTGACCGGCCACTGTTCAAAGGTCAGGCTGCTGACCAGCGCGGTGCTTAAAACCATCTTCACCGCCGCCCGTTTTTCGGTCTTGGCGTCCATGCGCGATCCAGAAATGAGGTGCCCACATGCTACCAATCTCGGCTCCGGCTCGGCTCCCCCTGGTTATATTCGGACATCCCTCAGACAGGTTTGGATTTTCCGGAAAAATCCATGAAATGGCTCTGCATAGCGGTTTCGTCTCCCGAGAGCCTAATCACCAGCTCACCGTTTAACCAAGTGCAAAGAGCTTAAAATCCCTCGGCCGCAAGGCTATGCGGGTTCGATTCCCGCTCTGGGCACCATTGTGCGAGAGGCTTCTGGGTTAAAAGCGGTAAGTTCTAAAAAGTCTTGTGGCTGCCCTGTGGCTGCCCTGTGGCTGCCCCTGATTGAGGGAATGGTTAACCATAAGGACACGGTTGTACCGAAACGTATTCCCGCGGTCAGTAACGAGATGCTTTTGTTCTATGGAAAGGAGCTGGACGATCTGGTTCAGCTCCTTCCTTCTCAGGTGATCCTGATGACGGGTCTGAGCGAAAATCAGCTCCATGACCGCAAGCGGATGCGTCCGCCGTTGCCGCCCTTCCCCTCTCAGCGGAAACCCGGCGCTTCGTTGTGGTATTCGATGGGCTCAATACCTGCGAGTGGTTGACGTTGGCCGTTCACACGCTTGGCAGCGTCGCAACAGCCGCGCAACCTTTGCTGGAGATCGTTCCCGGCGACACGTTGCAGGTGAAGGCCACTATCGACAACCGTGACGTAGGCTTCATCCGCGAAGGGCAGCCAGCGGTGATCAAAGTGGCCGCCTTTCCGCATACGCACTATGGATACCTGAAAGGCAATGTCGTAGAGCTCTCAAACGACGCCGCTCAGGACAAGCGCCGTGGGTCTGTCTTCGTCGCCTACGTCCGACTGACCAGCAACAAAATGTGGATCGATGGACGCTGGGTGACATTAATGCCAGGCGAAGCGGTCAGTATCGAAATTACGACAGGGAAGCGGCGGGTAATCAGTTACTTCCTAGGGCCACTTATCAAGAGCACTTCGGAGAGTCTTCATGAACGCTGAAAAGAATGCAAAGAGACGGAGCGCGCGAAAGAAAGTCTTGTTTTATGAGCGCAAAAAAAGGCTGGGGGCGACATCGTCAGAAGGATGGCTCTGGCCACTGACAGCTGCAATAAAAGGAATGCCTCGTTGTGCCTTGATCGTATTCCTGTTGCTGGCAAGCACTCAGCTCGCCGCTCAGAACAGGAATGCGAAAGTTGATGCCGTCGCAGCAGTCAATTCCTCAACTACAACACAGGAAGCACAGAACGACGCGAATAAAGCCTGGGGCATTGCGATAAAGCTGATTCAGGTGCGGGGTGGATTTATTTCGATGGACGCTCTCGAAGACATCGCCGGATTCAGTCTAAAAAAAGAATTCCACGGAAAAGGCTACGAAAGCGCATATGGAGCAACTGGCTCGGGAGGCTCAAATTTCAGCGTAACAGACTATAAAACGAATATTTCTAAAATATTGGAAAATGGGGCAGAAAAGGATATCGACGCCCCACAAAGCCACGTCACACTCACCATGCCAGAAAACGGGTGCGTCACCACTGATCAAATGAAATCTGACCTTTCTGGCTTGGGCCTTGAATATATCAAATCGTCCACGTTGGTAAATGCAACTGATTATTTCTCCAAAGAAAATGAATACGTCGACATTGCCTACCAAAATTACAACATACAAAAAGCGTTGGGGTCCAATCCCGAGAAAAATCGTTGTGTGAATAAGGTATCTATTAGGGGAACCAAGTTAGTTCATCAAGAACATTTAGTGAAATAGCATCGAACTTCAACGGAAGGAGAATCACATGGCCACAATGTCACCACAACTAACGCAGATCCTCGCCGACCTTGCAAATAGCCTTGGCGGGACGAGCAACCCTGCTTACATCAACATTCTCAACGCTATCAACTCGTCTCCCGACCTTTTTAATCAATTGGATGCCGCCGCCTCCAGCAACCCACCGAACCTTACGGCCATAACTTATGGCAACGGATTAGGAGGAGACATGTCCGGCACTACCATGGCGCTGAATGCGGGCTTGTTCACTAACACTGATCCAACCCAGCTGAACAACGATTTCGTTGCCGTCATGGGGCACGAAATATGGCATGCCGAAGATGCAGCGACCGTAAGCCAAGAAAGAACTGCTCTCTATAACGATGGAACTCTCTCCGGAGGGGCAACTCAATCTATACCAATCTCGGCTCCGACTCGGCTCCCCCTGGAGATGATCGGATACCCCTCAGACAGGTTTGGATTTTCCGGAAAAATTCACGGAATGGCTCTGCATAGCGGTTTCCTCTCCAGGGAGCCTAGCCAGAAGCTCACCGACCAATGCTTGCGAAGACAAAAGGCGATCTGGTAAGTGGAAAGGGTTTCCACCCGACCCAGCTAGGCTTGCCCTATGTGATTCAAAGAAATTTCCAAGTCGTCCGACAAATGTCAAACCTCACCGCACCATCGTCGGGCCAGCCTGTTGTTGGATCGGTGGCGCCTGTTGCTGGATTTGCTGCTGCATTTGCTGCTGGGCCGGAGCTTGCTGCGCGTTCTGTTGCCAAGTCGAACTATGCTGTTCGATCGGCGTGTTGACGGCTTGGGCAGTGTCTACGCCGTTGGCAACTTGTTTGGCGGGTGAGCGCAGATCACCTTGAACGGCAAACGCCTTTGAGCCGTCATCGCTCAACACCACGTGGTCCACTTTGTTGAGGCCGTAGGCCAGAGCACCGACTGTCACCCCGGCAGCCAAGTTGGCGCTATGTTGATCCGGTGTTCGTCCGTTCTGGGCATCGAGGCGATGCACTGCAGTCAGCGCTTGCTGATACATGGTATGGTCGGGATGGTTTTTGTCGTCCAGCCGAGGCGCAGCGCTCTGTGTGTTTGGGGCCGGGGTCTGACTGCGTTGAAGCGCTTTCAATGTCTCCGGGCCAGCCTTGCCATCAACCGTCAGATGGTGATCGTGCTGAAAGGTTTCCACAGCATGTTGTGTGCCTGCACCGAAGTGGCTATCAGGCTTCAAGGCATGGCCATGGGCGTCGGTGTAGCCAAGCTTGATCAGGTTCGTTTGCAACTCACGAACGGCATCACCATGGGCACCTTGTTTGAGAACGCTGTCGGCCGGGTGCACCTTGTGACGACCTGCTGCAGCTGGCTCGATGGGGAGTGCCACCTCACCCCTGGCAAGGTGCTGCATCACCTCTGGCGTTAACGCCTTTTCCCACTTGTTGAACTCTGCCTGGCGCGCGTCTAGCCCGTTATAGCCGCCATTGATCGCTGCGGTTGCTGCGCGCACATCGGAGTGCGCGGCTTCGGGCACTTTGTTTTCCCAATACCAAGTGGCGATCTTCGAAGCGTTCTGCTGCTCGGCGGCGAGTTCCGGGTGCTTGACCAGATCGACCCCAAGCGCGTCGCCAGCCTCCTTGTAATTAGCTTTTCCGGTCAGCTGCATGTAGCCACGCCCGCGATACGTGTAACCGTCGCCAAGCTGATCGTTGCCGTTACGGCCGCCATACATCAATTCAGCTAGCTTCTCGGGCTTGCCTTGCATCGCTTCCACACGGGCCGTTTCCAGCGCCGCATCGCCATCACGATGGGCGGATTGAACTGGAATTTGCGATATGCCCTGGGGATATCGGAAGCCTTCTTCTAGGCGGGTCAGCCCCTGCGATTCTTCGCTGACCTGTGCCATGAAATTCGCCAGCTCTTTGGGCGAGGTGATACCCGCCTTTGCGGCCTGTTGCAGCAGCTGCGCTTCTCGTTCCGTAGCCATGGAAACTCCTAAATATGCGACTGAAGGGCTTGCCCGCAACACCTGCCCGGCACGGCAGAAGATCTTTTAGGGAAGTTCGATCGTCGACAAGGTTGAGGGATCAAAGTTCTTGAACTGGACTACGCCAAAATCCTTCGGCATCAGGTCAAGCGACTTTTGCTTGCCCGTGTCCTGATCAGCGACGGCGCGCTTGACCTCGTGCAACAACCAGTCCTTTTGCTCGCGGGAATAGACGAAGGTGTATTCGTTAGACCAATGCTCGCGGGATCCACCTTCCGTGACGATCGTAAATTCGCCCTTGGCTATCCGGCTATAACTGTAGGGATCGCCCGAGATCCCGCCGCACTGCGCACATGGCACAATCTTGTCGTTCTGCGCGGTTTTTTGTAATTGTCCGGCAGCGTCGCGCGTCAGGAGTAACACTGTGCGTGACAGTCCTTCGCCCAGCTTCTCGTTGCCATTGATGGCTGGATCGAGAACCAGGAGCGCATCTGTTGTTCCATCGCCGGTGAGGTCGCCAGTCTTGGAGTCCAGAATTTTGGCGCCGTTCGTGGCAAACGCTTTCAAATTATCCGTGTCAGTTTTGCGTCCCTGGCTTCGGATGGGTGCAGGCTGGTTCGTGGCAGCTGGCGTCGACGTCGCGATAGAACTTTGAGGTACCGTGGCTTCATTCTGTGGCGCAGAACCACTGGCGCTGTATGCAGGGAGCAACACGCACCATAAGATGGCGCCGCTAAGAATTGAAAAACTTTTCATAGGAAGGCCTGTGACTGTGACTTGGACGGGCGGAGATAACGCTCAGCCGTGTGAACGCCATCTGCGCCCGCGGTCAGTGGACGGTTTGAGTTTGAGAAAGTTGGGCTTGGCCCTGAACCAGGCATCATGTGCTTTGGTCCTTGCCCATTGGCATTCAGCGCGTTGGCATTGTTCGACGTGATGCGTAAATCCACCACCGTGCTCCTTGCGTCGGTTGCTCCGAGTCTATCCTCATTGCGGCAACGCTTAACTCGATCCGCGCACAATCAGAAATCCCTCACGCGCGAAGTGTGACTAGGATGGCAATCCTTATAGCGTGAGACCCATGAGTAATCGCGTTAAGGGCGCTTCGGTTTGCCATCGGCATCACGTCCCGCGGTCCGCGTACTGTCATCGCCCCCGTTGCCACCAGAGCCCGCTGCCGGATCGTTACCTTCGCCGCCGACTTCACCGTCAACACCCGCAGCGCCTTTATCGCCTGGCTTGGGATTGCTTTGGTTGACCTTGCTCGGATCGTCTTTGTCGTTCATGGGGACTTCCTCTATTGAACTCTTGATCGGCAGCATAGACGCCAGGCACATCAAGGCCCGATGAAGGGAAACTCGGTCCGCAGGATCGGCCAGCAATGAAAAATAAGCGCAGCGCACGGCCTAGCCGAACGGCGCAGATGTAGGTGCGGAAACGCTTGCGGGGTCACAGACGCGTAGCGACTAATGAAGATAAATGAAGCTCCAGGTAGCGCCATCTCCGGGCGGCGCTCTTGTCGGCCAGCACTTCTTATTCGTGGAAAACCGTTATGACGCCGGATTCTCGTCATACTGCACAGTCATCAGGTCAAACCCAAACGGTGTAAGTCATCAAACAGGAAGTGCCGAAAGAGTTGGCGTCAGGCCAGATCCACG
>Ga0302232_10000922_pt1 | contig 21009 bp, 21 predicted proteins | sample II_Palsa_N2_3_FD_193575 | JGI IMG/M metagenome (GOLD analysis project Ga0302232, IMG submission 193575) | Peat permafrost microbial communities from Stordalen Mire near Abisko, Sweden - II_Palsa_N2_3 | ecosystem: Environmental > Terrestrial > Soil > Palsa > Peat permafrost | place: Sweden...
GCGCGCCACGCCATGGCGATGCCATCGCCTGTCGCGGTGTCGGGGTTCGTCGTGTACAGGTAGACCTTGCCCGCGCCACCGGTAGCGAGCACCGTGTGCGGCGCCTCGATGGTGACGGTGCGGCCGCTTTCGAGATCGAGCGCGTACAAGCCGTGGCAGCGACGCCCCGGCAGGCCGAGGCGGTCCGAGGTGATCAGGTCTATCGCATAGTGGTTTTCGAGCAGCGTGATATTCGGATGGCGGCGCACGCGCTCGCTTAACGTGGCGACGACCGCATGACCGGTCGCGTCTGCTGCATGAATGATGCGGCGGTGACTGTGACCGCCCTCGCGTGTGAGGTGAAAGCCGAGCTCGGCTGCGTCGTCTTTGGTGAACGGCACGCCTTGCGCGATCAGCCACTCGATCGCTTCGCGTCCGTGCTCGACGATGAAGCGCGTTGCGGCCTCGTCACACAAGCCGCCGCCGGCGATGAGCGTGTCGTTGACGTGGTTCTCGATACTGTCCGCGGAATCCAGCACGGCGGCGATGCCGCCTTGCGCCCAATCGCTGGCGCCTTCGGTCATCGATACCTTGGCAATCACTGCGACCCGCCGCGTCTCCGCCAGATTCAGTGCAACACTCAGACCCGCCAGGCCACTACCGACAATTGCCACATCAAAATTCATTTCCTGCGTCTCCGTCACTTGATCAGCCGTTGCGACTCGTGCCGCCGCTCACCGATAAACGAACAAGGATACGCGTCGCAGGACATGAGGGAAAGCTGGCCGGATGGCTAATGATGCAAGCGGGGGGAATGGAAGTGCGACGCGCACGCATGCCGGATGGGAAGAGCGGCCGCTAGGGTTCGCTGCGAGGCAGGAAGTACCCAGAACAGAGCGCGCTGGAATTTTGATCATTTAGCGCGCCGCAAAACAAAAAACCCCACACAAGTGCGGGGCTTTCGTCTTCGTCAACAAGCAGGAAGCAAGATCTTATTTGATCTTGGTTTCCTTGTACGGCACATGCTTGCGAACGACGGGATCAAACTTGCTGATCTCCATCTTTTCCGGCATGTTGCGCTTGTTTTTCGTCGTGGTGTAGAAGTGACCCGTACCTGCGGTCGATTCCAGCTTGATCTTGTCGCGTGCGCCTTTGGCCATGATTTACTCCTTAGGCTTCACCGCGTGCGCGCAGGTCTGCGAGCACGGCGTCAATGCCGTTCTTGTCGATCAGACGCAGGCCGGCGTTCGAAACGCGCAGACGCACCCAACGGTTTTCGCTTTCCACCCAGATGCGGCGGTTTTGCAGGTTCGGCAGGAACCGGCGCTTGGTTTTGTTGTTCGCGTGGGAAACGTTGTTGCCGCTCATCGGCGCTTTCCCAGTTACTTGGCATACGCGTGCCATATGAGAGCACTCCTAATACGCTAATTCTGAGTTCGGACGCCGCGAAAGTTATCCGGAAGGTCCGCGGTGATCGCTCAGTTGCGTTCAGTCGCTTATCTCCCGAAAGGCCTTTGATGGCTTCGGAACAGGGTTGGAAACAGGCAAACCGGAATTCTAGCAGAAAAAAAGCCGATAAATCAAACCTTATTTGCGATCCGGCTAGCAGGACAAGGTGCAGCAACAACGGCAATCCGACGGGCATTCCGGCGTTGACGGCTCTGGGATTCACGACCATCCGGCGCGCGCAAACGAGAAGGTCTCGTGCGTGCCGATTACAAGGTGATCGACCAGATGGACGTCGATCAGCGCGAGAGTGTCGCGCAGCACCTGCGTCAGATGCCGGTCGCTCGCGCTGGGTTTCACCGCGCCGGAGGGGTGATTATGCGCCACGATCATGCTTGCCGCATTCGCGGTTAGTGCACGGCGGACAATTTCGCGTGGATAAACCGCCATCCGCGTGAGCGAGCCGCGCGAGCTCTCCTCGGTGACGATCAGGCGATGCCGGGCGTCCAGAAACAGGCAGACGAACACTTCATGCGGCTTGGAGCCAATCAGCAGGCGTAAATAGTCCTCGACCGCCTCAGGTGAGTCGATGATCGGTTTTTCGCGCATTTTTTCGACGAGCGAGCGTCGCGCCAGTTCGAGGATGGCGAGCAGTTGCGCCGTCTTGGCGGGGCCTATGCCGGGCAGTCCCTTGAAGTCAGCAGGTGTAGCGTCGAGCATCGCACGCAGCGAGCCAAAGCGTTTCAACAGCGAGTCGGCGATGACGAACACATTGTGACCCGGCAGTCCCGAGCCCAGCACCAGCGCCACCAGTTCGGCGTCGGCCAGGGTGCCGGGCCCGAAATCGAGCAGCCGCTCACGCGGCATGTCACGCTTCCGGCGCCAGCGTTTGGGTACAGCCGACTTAAGCCGGGCCGCGTCAGGCGCGACCGGCCGAGGCGCGGCCGCCTCTGGCACGGCTACCCCAGATGCGGTTGCCCCAGACACGGCGCCCTCGGACGCAACCGTCTCAGGGGCAGCCAGCTTACGCGCCCCCGCCTTACGCACGGCCGCCCCTCGCGCATCCGGCCTTGCGGCCACATCTGCATCGAACGGCGCCAGCACGCTGACCTCCGTAGCAGGAATTGCCGTTACCCCGGCGCAAGCGTAATAGTCCATCTCATCGTTCTCCTGTTCGCGGGCGGGAAAAGTCCTCGCCCATGGCGCTTGTGCCTACGATGCACCCAAGCCGCCGCTTGATATGTGGCTTACAATAGAGCCTTTGCGCACGGCGCCGTAACGGCTTGCCACCCGCACAGGCTGCGCCTCGGCGCCCGTGTGCAGCGCGTCCCGACTGAACGAGTACCGCATGAGCATCATCGACATCTCTGAAGTGAAACCCGGTTCGCACCTCACGCTCCATTACCGGCTTTCGCTTGCCGATGGCGCTGAAGTCATCAACACCTTTACCGAAAAGCCAGCCACGCTGCTGCTGGGTGCAGGCCAACTTGCGCCGCCACTGGAAGACATTTTGCTGGGATTGAAGGTCGGCCACCATTCGACCTTTCAGCTACCCGCCGGGCAAGCATTCGGTCCGCGCAATCCAGAGCTGATCCAGCGGGTCTCGCTCGCCACGCTGCGCGAAAACAGCATGATCGGTGAGGATTTTTCGCCGGGCGATCTCGTCGAATTCAACGCACCGGGGGGCGGACGCTACGCAGGCGTGCTGAAGGAAGTCGGCGAAACGTCCGCCCTGTTCGATTTCAATCACCCGCTCGCCGGCCAGGCGCTGGCGTTCGAAGTGAAAATCATCGGGATTCTGTAAACATGAGCACCACGGATACGACTCTGACTGAAGCCGAGATCCTGCTGGCGCAACCGCGCGGGTTCTGCGCGGGTGTCGATCGGGCAATCGAAATCGTCGAACGCGCAATCAAGCTGCACGGTTCGCCTATCTACGTGCGCCACGAAATTGTTCACAACGCCTACGTTGTCGAGGATTTGCGCAAGAAGGGCGCTATCTTCATCGAGCAGTTAGAGGAAGTGCCGGCCGGTAACACCGTCATTTTCAGTGCGCACGGCGTTTCCAAGACGGTTCGCGCCGAAGCCGAGTCGCGTGGTTTACGCGTGTATGACGCGACCTGTCCGCTCGTCACCAAGGTGCACATCGAGGTGGCGAAGATGCGCCAGGAAGGCTTCGATATTGTGATGATCGGCCACAAGGGTCATCCGGAGGTCGAAGGCACGATGGGGCAGGCGGGCGAGGGCATGTATCTCGTCGAAGATATCGACGACGTACAGAAACTGTCGCTCGAAGACCCCGAGCGGATTGCCTTCGTCACGCAAACCACCTTGTCGGTTGACGACGCCGCCGAGATCATCGCTGCGCTCAAAGCCAAATATCCAGAGATTCGCGAGCCGAAAAAGCAGGACATCTGCTATGCCACGCAGAATCGCCAGGACGCTGTCAAATTCATGGCGCCGCAGTGCGACGTGGTGATCGTGGTGGGGAGTCCGAACAGCTCCAACTCCAATCGCCTGCGCGAAGTCGCCGAGAAGCGCGGCATTCCCTCCTATATGGTTGACTCGCCCGACCAGATCGATCCGGCCTGGATCGTCGGCAAGCGTCGCATTGGCGTCACCGCCGGCGCGTCGGCGCCCGAAGTGTTGGCGCAGGCCGTCATTGCCCGTTTGCGCGAACTGGGTGTGCGCAACGTGCGTGCGCTCGAAGGCATCGAGGAAAATATCGCGTTTCCTCTGCCGCGCGGCTTGGGTCTGCCTGCCTGACCAATTCCTAACGTCTCGTAAGAAAAGCGCGCCCACGGCGCGCTTTTTTATTTCCGCTCTCTGCGAACTGCGTCTTTTAAATAAGTGTCACATCACAGAAATAGACCCGTTTGCAGCGCTCGTAATGGAAATTTTTTGCCTCCGAGCGATTTTATTTTATTGGTTCGGATGTGATCGATCCCCGTTTTATCTATTGATATCCGACACCTCATAATTTTGATGCACTAGCATTGTGCGTATGGGAGGCGGGATATAAAAAGGTAGTACTTATCGCTCAGCGCTGTAAATCCGGGACTTGACCGCGACTGCCGCAACACTTGATGCTGCTTGAGTCTAGCTTGGTGCAACTGATGCACGAAAAAATGTCGCAACCGGGTTGCGCCCCTTACTGATTATTAGTCGCAAAATAAGGTTGCAATGCAGGAAAACCCTGCCGTTTCAACAATATTGCCCATCGCATAATTGGAGTTACAATGCGCGCGTTCTCAAGGTCTCTGGCCTGCGGACACTGAATTTAGCAAGGCGCTGGAGACCTACCTAATGCGAGCCAAGTTTGCTTACGCCGCGTCGTTCGCGGCCGAGGTTACGAAGTTGACCGCGTATTGCCGGTTTAGGCAAACACAACGAAAACGGGGCGCGATTGCTGCTTGAGGACATCACCACGCAGGGGTCGACGCTCGACGGCCGGAAGATCCGGCCGCAGCTGGCCGCGAAGCGTATCGCGCAGATGAATGACACATCTGCGCCCGCCATTGGCAAATGGCTCGCGGGCGAGCTCGCGAAGACCGCCCGTGCGAGCGGCGCAAAAGTCGTTGCCGGGGAAGCAGCGAATGACCAGGCCGCGGATTTCCCGGCTTTTCTCACCAGAATGAAGTGTGTTCAGCCGGACCTGAACGGGTCCGGCTGTATGAACGCGACGGGCGGACCGCTAACGAAGCAGGCGGCCAGGCTCGGTATCAGGGCAAAAATCCTTGGCGGCGACGGTGTGTGGACCGACAAGGTGGGGGAGCTGGCGAAATCCGCCGTGCAAAACCCGGTCTGCCTGGAGGCGGCATTCGCGCTTTCGGACATGACCAAAGGCGCGGGCTTCGAGAAGAAGCATGAAGGCCGCTCCGACACACCGGTGCAGAGTGACGCGCCGCTCACGTATGAGGCTTTGTCCGTGAGCGTCGAAGCAATCAAGCGCGCCCACTCAATCGATGCGCCCGAGGTGCTGGCTGCGATGCCGTCCCCCGATTACGACCGCGTAACCGGCTCCATCGCATTCGACGACAAGGGTGATTTGAAAGAAGGCGCTATTACGCTTTACGACTTCAAGGACAGCGAAGCTGCGGTCCTCGAAGCCGTAGAGATGTAATGACGGGACGTACAGCCTGACGGCACCTTGGCCCACCCATGGTGTCGTTTTTGCATCCGTTTCCGGCGAGCCAGCGACTGTGACCCAGTCGCAAGACAAGCCGGTGGCGGATAACCCTTACCGGTCTTTTACATCAGTACCCGCAGTGCCGTTGCGATTTGTGTGAAGCATCACCGCCCACCGATGATGACGAACGCAAATCCAGTCGCACGGGCTAAGGAGCATTAAATGGATATCTTCATCCAGCAGATCCTCAACGGACTGGTGCTTGGCAGCGTTTACGCCATCATCGCACTGGGCTATACGATGGTTTACGGCATCCTGGGCATCATCAACTTCGCGCATGGCGATGTGTTGATGGTGGGCGCGATGGTTGCGCTTTCAGCCATAGGCGTGCTGCAGAACCACTTTCCGGGACTAGGCCATGTGCCGACGCTCATCATCGGGCTGATCGTTGCAGCCGTCGTGTGCTCGCTGGTCGGCTACACGATCGAGCGGGTGGCCTACCGGCCGCTGCGCCGCGCGCCGCGTCTGGCTCCGCTGATCACCGCCATCGGCGTGTCGATCCTGCTGCAGACGCTTGCGATGATGATCTGGTCGCGCAATCCGCTGCCGTTCCCGCAACTGCTGCCCACTGATCCGCTCAACGTGATCAAGGCCGGTCCCAACAATCCGGGCGCCGTGATCTCGATGACTGAAATCGTCATCATCGTGGTCGCGTTCCTCGTGATGGGCGGGCTGCTGCTGCTCGTGCACAAGACGAAGCTTGGCCGCGCGATGCGCGCGATTGCCGAAAATCCGAACGTCGCGAGCCTGATGGGCGTGAACCCGAACTTCGTGATCTCGGCAACCTTCATGATCGGCTCGGCACTGGCTGCGCTGGCCGGCGTGATGATCGCCTCCGAGTACGGCAACGCTCACTTCTATATGGGCTTCATCCCCGGTCTGAAGGCCTTTACCGCGGCGGTGCTGGGCGGTATCGGCAATCTCGGCGGCGCGATGGTCGGCGGTGTGGTGCTTGGCCTGATCGAACAGCTGGGTGCGGGCTACATCGGCAACCTCACGGGTGGCGTGTTCGGCAGTAACTACCAGGACGTGTTCGCCTTCATTGTGCTGATCGTCGTGCTGGTGTTCCGTCCGTCGGGCCTGTTGGGCGAACGTGTCGCAGATCGCGCGTAAGGAGCAAATAACATGACCTCAATTCAACCGATCGAGCCGTCCACGACGCTCATCCCCGAGACGAACAAGACGAAGACACTGACGGTCGGCGTCATCGTCGCGGTACTGGTCATCGTCGCGCCAATGATCATCGGCGCAGCCGGCGGCAACTACTGGGTGCGGGTGCTCGACTTCGCCATGCTCTACGTGATGCTGGCGCTGGGCCTTAACGTAGTGGTCGGCTTTGCCGGCCTGCTCGACCTGGGCTACATCGCGTTCTACGCGATCGGCGCCTATACCACGGCCCTGCTGTCTTCGCCGCACCTGTCCACGCAATTCGCGTGGATCGGCCACCTGTTCCCGGGCGGCCTGCATACGCCGTTCTGGATCATCGTGCCAGTCGCCATGGCGCTTGCCGCGACGTTCGGCGTTCTGCTCGGTGCGCCGACGCTGCGTCTGCGTGGCGATTACCTCGCCATCGTGACGTTGGGGTTCGGGGAAATCGTGCGGATCTTCATGAACAACCTCGACCGTCCGGTGAACATCACCAACGGTCCGCAGGGGATCACGGGTATCGATCCGGTGAGCGTGGGCGGCTTTAGTCTCGCGCAGACCCACACGTTCCTCGGCTTCCAGTTCACGACGGTGTACATGTATTACTACCTGTTCGTGCTGTGCTCGCTGCTGGTGATCTGGGTCTGTACGCGTCTGCAGCACTCGCGTATCGGCCGCGCGTGGGCCGCGATCCGCGAAGACGAAATCGCCGCCAAGGCCATGGGCATTAACACCCGTAACGTGAAGCTGCTGGCGTTTGCGATGGGCGCGTCGTTCGGCGGCCTGTCGGGCGCGATGTTCGGCGGCTTCCAGGGTTTCGTGTCGCCGGAGTCGTTCACCTTCTGGGAATCGGTCGTGGTGCTGGCCTGCGTGGTGCTGGGTGGTATGGGCCACCTCCCGGGCGTGATTCTCGGTGCGGTGCTGCTCTCCGTGTTCCCTGAATTCCTGCGTTCGACGATGGGCCCGCTGCAGAACATGCTCTTCGGCCATGAAATTGTCGATACCGAAGTGATCCGTCAGCTGCTGTACGGTCTTGCGATGGTTCTCATCATGCTGTACCGCTCGGAAGGCCTGTGGCCGGCGCCGAAGCATGAGGACAAGATTGCGAAAATTGCGAAGCGCAACAGCAAGAAGCCGGTGCGCGCCTAACGGGCTGGGCAGGGCTACGGCCCTGCATGGGACCGGGGTAAGCGCTAGAGCGCTAACTCCGGTCGACATGGAGAACATCAATGAGTGATAACAACATCCGCCTGTCCGTTAAAGGCGTGAACAAGCGCTTCGGCGGGCTGCAGGCATTGTCCGACGTCGGCCTCGAAATCAAGTCTGGCGAAATCTACGGCCTGATCGGGCCGAACGGCGCCGGCAAGACCACGTTCTTCAACGTGATCACGGGGCTGTACACGCCGGACTCCGGCGACTTCAGACTGGACGGCGTAGCCTACACGCCGACCGCGGTGTACCAGGTCGCGAAGGCGGGCATTGCCCGCACGTTCCAGAACATTCGCCTGTTCGGCGGCATGACCGCGCTGGAAAACGTGATGGTGGGCCGTCACGTGCGCACGAAGCACGGCCTGATTGGCGCAGTGTTCCAGACGCCGTCGGAGCGCAAGGAAGAGCGTGAGATCAAGGAACGCGCGCTCGAACTGCTCGAGTACGTCGGCGTGCTGCAATACGCGGACTACACGTCGCGCAACCTGTCATACGGCCACCAGCGCCGTCTCGAGATTGCTCGCGCATTGGCAACCGATCCGAAGCTGCTGGCGCTGGACGAACCGGCCGCCGGCATGAACGCGACGGAGAAGGTCGAGCTCACCAAGCTGCTCGACAAGATCCGCGGGGACGGCAAGACGATCCTGCTGATCGAGCACGACGTGAAACTGGTGATGGGCCTGTGCAACAACATGACAGTGCTCGATTACGGCAAGGTGATCGCCCAGGGTCTGCCGCAAGACGTGCAGAAGGACCCGAAGGTGATCGAGGCTTATCTCGGTGCAGGAGTCCATTGATGGCAAATACTGCGATGTTGAAAGTCAAGGGCCTGCAGGTCAATTACGGCGGCATTCAGGCAGTCAAGGGCATCGACCTCGAAGTCGCCCAGGGCGAACTGGTCACGCTGATCGGTGCGAACGGTGCAGGCAAGACCACGACGATGAAGGCGATCACGGGTCTGAAGGCGTACGGTGCGGGCGATATCGAGTACATGGGCCAGTCGATCAAGGGCCTGCCGGCGCATGAACTGTTGAAGCGCGGTCTGGCGATGGTGCCGGAAGGCCGCGGCATCTTCGCGCGCATGTCGATCATCGAAAACATGCAGATGGGTGCGTATCTGCGCAACGACACGGACGCTATCAAGGCAGACGTGGACCGCATGTTCGGCTTCTTCCCGCGTCTCAAGGAGCGCGCCACGCAGTACGCGGGCACGTTGTCGGGCGGCGAGCAGCAGATGCTGGCCATGGCGCGCGCGATCATCAGCAAGCCGAAGCTGTTGTTGCTCGACGAACCGTCGATGGGTCTCTCGCCGATCATGGTCGAGAAGATCTTCGAAGTGGTGCGGGCGATTTCGGCTGAAGGCATGACCGTGCTGTTGGTCGAGCAAAACGCACGTCTCGCGCTGCAGGCGGCGAATCGCGGCTACGTGATGGACTCGGGGCTGGTGACGATGTCCGGTGACGCGAAGCAGATGCTTGACGATCCGAAGGTGCGGGCTGCTTACCTCGGTGAATAAACGCTGAACGGAATGAGTGGTTGAAACAGCCACTCTGACCAGCGCGAGAAAAGGCCGCATGCATCGTTTGATGCATGCGGCCTTTGTTATTTCCGACGCACCTCACTAACGAGGGTGACGCGGGCGGTCAACCAGCCGGCACTAAGCAGCGGACGGTGACGTTGTCTCTGCTGGCAGCACAGGCGCGGCGGCGTCTGCGAATTCACCCAGCCGTTTGCCCATACTGATCACAGCATCCGCCCGATACCCCAGTGCCTCATAAAACGCGCGGATATCTTCCTTCGCCGAGAGCACCTGCAGATTCACTTTCGGACAGCCACGCGCGGTCAGCGCCGCCTCTGCATGTGCGACCAGCCGCTTGCCGATGCCATGCCGTCGATACGCCGTATCCACCGCGAGCGAATACATCCAGCCGCGATGGCCGTCATAGCCCGACATCACCGTGCCGACCACACGTCCGTCGACTTCGGCGACAAAGAACAGCTCCGGCTGCGTCGTCATCTTGTTGGCGATCGACAGATGCGGGTTGCGCTGCGGCCTCGTCACGTCCCGGTACTCGGGAAACGCTTCTTGCCACAACGCGACCACGACATCGGTATCGCCGGCTTCGAAGCAGCGGATCGAGAGTGGTGTGGCCGTCGTTGTCGTCATATGCGCTCCAGGCGAATTACAGGGTGTCGAGAATCGACCGCAGCATTGCCATCATCTGGTCGATTTCTTCGTTGGTCACGTTCAGGGCCGGCATGAAGCGCAGCAGGTTCGGACGCGCTGCGTTCACCAGCAGGCCGTCCGGCTGCAGGTTGCGGGCCTTCTCGACAATCTGGTTGCCGATGTCTTTGCCGAGCAGCAGCGCGCGCAGCAGCCCTTCGCCGCGTTCGCCTTCAAAGCCCCGCTCTTCCGACAGTTCGAGAAGCTTGCTGCGCAGATACTCGCCGCGTGCCCGCACGCCTTCGAGGAAACCCGGCGCGGTCAGTTGCGAGATCACCGAGTAGCCGACCGCTGTCATCAGCGGATTGCCGTTGTAGGTGCCGCCCTGGTCGCCCGCTTCGAACACTTCGACCGCCGCGGTGCAAAGCAGCGCCGCGAGCGGCACGCCGCCGCCGATCCCCTTGCCGAGCGTCATGATGTCCGGCTCGATGCCCGACAGCTCATACGCGAACAACGTGCCGGCACGGCCGCAGCCGCTTTGCACTTCGTCGACGATCAGCAGGAGGTTGTGCTTCTGCGTCAGCGCGCGCAATTGCTGCATGAATTCGCGCGTCGCAGGAATCACGCCGCCTTCGCCCTGGATTGGCTCGAGCATGACCGCTACGGTCTTGCCGTTGATGAGCTTCTCCACCGACGCGATATCGTTCAGGTCAGCCTTCGGGAAACCCGGCACTTGCGGTGCGTAGATCGTGTCCCAGCCCGGCTTGCCGCTTGCCGACATGGTGGCGAGCGTACGGCCGTGGAAGCTGTGATCGAACGTGATGATCTCGTAAGCGCCGTCCTTGTGTTTCCTGCCCCACTTGCGGGCGAGCTTTATCGCGCCTTCATTTGCTTCCGCACCGCTGTTCGTAAAGAACACCTTGTCGAAGACGCTATGCTCGGTGAGCAGTTGCGCGAGCTGGGCCATTGGGCCGTTGTAGAACGCCGGCGACGGATTGATCAGCAATTGCGCCTGCTTGTTGAGCGCTTCGATCATGCCTTCGTTGCAGTGCCCGAGACTGTTGACGGCCCACCCCTGGATGAAATCGAGGTATCGCTTGCCGGTGTTGTCGTAGATCCACGAGCCCTTGCCGTGCGTGAAAACGATCTCGGGCCGGTTGGTGATGTACATCAGCGACTCGACGGGATACTCATTGAAATTCATGGCGTCAGGCTCCGGGCGTTGCAGGGGTGAAGGAACAGTAAAAAGGGGACGAAGAAAACAAAAAGCCACGGCATGCCGTGGCTTTCATGATTCGAACTACATGCGCCTGTCTGGCGCGAATCCGTGACAAAGCCGGCGGCGTCCCTAAGGGAGCAGCGAGCGGCGACGTCGGAGTTCGGACTGGATGCGGTTCATGCGCGAAAGAATACGACAACGCGAGCGCCGGTGTAAACCATGAATTTCGTCTGCGGCGGATTTTTTTGTCCCGCCGCAGACGGCAAACCCGCCATGCACTTCATATGGGCGACGTTTCGCCGGGCGATGTTCGCTGGTTAAACCGGGTTCGCGAGGTCGGCTGCGCTCGTGAAGGAATCCGCATAAAACTCGTCTTCCGGCAGGCCGTGGTGCAGCGTGAAATCGCGCTGCGCCGATTCGACCATCACCGGTGCGCCGCAGGCGTACACCTGATAACCCGACAAGTCTGGCAGGTCTTCGATGACGCTGCGATGAACGAAGCCGGTGCGGCCGGTCCACGCGTCGCTCGGGTCCGGTTCCGAGAGTACGGGCACGAACTTGAAGTTCGGGATCTCACGCGCCCATTGCTCGGCCAGCTCCAGCAAGTAGAGGTCTTTCTTGCGGCGCGCGCCCCAGTACAGCGTCATGGGCCGGTCGAGATTCTTGAATACCGCGTGTTCGACGATCGCCTTCAGCGGCGCGAAGCCGGTGCCGGAGGCGAGCAGCACGATCGGCTTGGCCGAATCTTCACGCAGGAAGAAGGTGCCGAGCGGTGCCTCGAAGCGCAGGATGTCGCGCTCTTTCATGGCGCTGAAGACGTGATCGGTGAACGCACCGCCTGGCATATGGCGGATATGCAGCTCGATCGGGCCTTCCACGTGCGGCGCATTCGCCATCGAATAGCTGCGGCGCTTGCCGTCCTTCAGGATGAATTCGAGGTACTGGCCGGCGAGGTATTGCAGACGCTCGTTGGCCGGCAACTGCAGTTTCAGCACGACGACGTCGTCGGCCTTGCGCTCGATGGCGTTCACGCGGCACGGCAGCTTCTTGACCTGCACGTCGCCGACACCCGCGACTTCGCGGATATCGATCTCGAGGTCGGTGCACGGCGTCGCGCAGCAGAAGAGCGCCATGCCACGGGTCTTTTCATCGTTCGACAGCGCCGACGAAGAATGCTGGCGCTGCTCGACTTCACCGCTGACCACGGTGCCTTTGCAGGAGCCGCATGCGCCGTTCTTGCAGCCGTACGGCAGGCCGACACCTTGGCGCAGGGCCGCAATCAGCACGGGTTCATCGGGTTCTACCTGAAACTGCCGGCCGCTTTGCCGGAGCGTTACATTAAATGCCATAGCGTGTTCGAGTTCTGAGAGTCGGTAATCGGTGCGAGCCGCCCTTGACGGCTACAATGCGTCCACCATGAAAGCCACACGAAACTTGCGCCGCCCGCGCGTGCTCATTGTGGGCTGCGGCGATGTCGGCATGCGTTGCGTCGCGCTCTTGCAGCCACGCGCGCATCTGTTTGCGTTGACCACCCAGCCGGCCCGTAGCGCCGAATTGCGCGCAGCGGGCGTAACGCCGCTGATCGGCGATCTCGATAGCCGCCGCAGTCTGAAGCGGCTCGCGGGCCTCGCGCCGACCGTGCTGCATCTGGCCCCACCGCAAAAAACCGGCGACGACGACCGCCGCACGCGTGCGTTGCTTGGCGCTCTAAGCGCGCGCCGCATCCGGCCCGCACGCAGTGCAGTGGCGCCGGTAGCGCGTCTGCGCCATCTTCGCGGTGCATGGATGGAGCGGGAAGCAGCTGATATTGTACCCGACAGGGTACGGCGCACCGCCGCTGCGCGGCCGCCCGTGCGCATCGTCTACGCCAGCACGACCGGGGTGTACGGTGACTGCGGCGGTGCGCTGATCGACGAGACGCGTACGGTGCACCCGGCCAACGCGCGGGCGAAACGGCGCGTCTCGGCCGAGCGGCAATTGCGGCGCGCCACCGTCCGCGGCACGTTCGCCGCGAGCATCGCGCGCATCCCCGGTATCTACGCGGGCGATCGCCTGCCGCTCGCGCGGCTCGAAAAACGCACGCCCGCGCTGGTGGATGCCGACGATGTCTACACCAACCATATCCACGCCGACGATCTTGCCGCGATTCTGGTGCGCATGATGAGACTCGGGCGGCGCGGCCGGGTGATCCACGCATCGGACGACACGACCTTGAAAATGGGCGAGTACTTCGATCTGGTGGCTGACGCGTACGGTCTCGAGCGCGCGCCGCGCATCACACGTGCGCAAGCCGAAACCCAGATCGAGCCGATGATGCTGTCGTTCATGCGCGAATCGCGGCGACTTGTGAACGAGCGGATGAAGCGCGAGTTGCGAGTGCAACTGCGCTATCCGACGGTCGCGGATTTTCTGCGGTTCAGGTGAGAGCCGGCAGCGCTTCCAGCAGCAGGAAGCACAATACCGCGCCGATCAGAGCGCCGATCAGGCTCGGATGATACTTGTGCCGCAGGCGTATCACGACCAGCACAGCGGCGACCAGGACCGCCGCTATACAAATCAAACCAAACATCGCGGCCGGCATCTCGAACGAAGAATTGATGACCATGGCACACCTCCCTGAAACCTTTGTAGTCGTTGTTTAATCGAGTATAGAGCGACTTTTTCAGAAGGGCATGCTGCGACGCAGCGCAAAAGGAGGGGTATCGACGGTCGTGTGTGCGTTGCCACGCCCAAGGTGCCAGATGCCACGGGGCTTTGGGGCCCACGACCGAGCGATTACCGGTTTACCCGCTCCGTAAAGATCCGAGGTCGGCCTCGTCAAGCCATTGCCATGCGCCGACGGCCAGCGTCGCGGGCAAGCCGAGGCCGCCGATCCGCTCACGATGCAACGCCTCGACGCGGTTACCGGCCGCGGCGACCATGCGCTTGACCTGGTGGTACTTACCTTCGAGCACGGTCAGTTCGAGCGCGTGCTCGCTGCGCGCATTCGCGGCGACGGCGGCAATCGGTTTGGGCTCGCCGTGCAGCTGCACGCCTTCGCGTAGCGCGCCGAGTTGCGCCTCGTCGAGCGGATGGCGAGTGGTCGCAAGGTAGACCTTGGGCACCTTGCGTTTGGGTGAGGTGAAGGCGTGGACGAACTTGCCGTCGTCGGAGAGGAGCAGCAGGCCGGTCGTGTCCTGATCGAGCCGGCCGACGCATTGCACGCCGCGCTCGGCGAATTGCGGCGGCAGCAGGTTGAACACGCTCAGATGATGCTGCGGCTCGCGCGAGCATTCGTAACCGGCGGGTTTGTTGAGCAAGAGGTATGCGTGCTCGCGGTACGGCCAGGCGATGCCGTCGACGCTAAAGGTGAGCGTCTCGGTTGAGACATCGGCATCGGGATCGGCGTGGAGTGCGCCGTCGATCGTCACGTGGCCGTCGGCGATCAGCGTGCGGCATTGACGTCGTGAACCGAAACCCTGGGTGAAGAGAACGCTTTCGAGATTCATGGGGGCGAGAGAACGGCAGGGCGACATGCTGGCGACGGACCGTGTAGTCCGCCGCCTCGCGTATATTCGCGTGCATTCTACCCGGCGCGCGTCGCCACCCTGACTGCTTTACCTTTACTGCACGCCCGCGCGCCGCTCCACAAAACGCCGTACATAATCGTCAGCCGGTCGAGTGAGGATCTCGTCCGGCGTGCCTTCCTGCACCAGCGTGCCGTCACGCAGGATCGCGATGCGATTGCCGATGCGCAGCGCCTCGTCCAGATCGTGCGTGATGAACACGATGGTCTTGTTCAGCGTCGCCTGCAACTGCAGCAACTGGTCCTGCATTTCGGTGCGGATCAGCGGATCGAGCGCGGAGAACGCTTCGTCCATCAGCAGCACGTCGGTGTCGGCGGCGAGCGCCCGGGCGAGCCCAACGCGCTGACGCATGCCGCCCGATAGCTCGTCGGGATAGTGCTCGCCGTAGCCGTCGAGGCCTACCTTGCCGAGCCACGTGCGCGCTTTCTCGTTGGCCTGGGCTTTGCCCTCGCCACGAGTGCGCAGCGCGTAGGCTGTGTTGTCGAGCACGGTCTGGTGCGGCAGCAGGCCGAAGTTCTGGAACACCATGCTGACCTTGTAACGGCGCAACTCGCGCAGGCCCTGCGGATTGAGCTTGATGACGTCCGAGCCGTCGATCACGATCTCGCCCGCGGTCGGCTCGATCAACCGGTTGAAGTGACGCACGAGCGTCGACTTGCCGGAGCCTGAGAGGCCCATGATCACGTAGATTTCGCCCGAGCCGATGTTCAGGCTCACATCGTTCAAGCCGACGTTGCAGCCGGTCTGCTTGAGCACATCGGCCTTGCCCTTACCGCTTTTGAGCAGGTCGAGCACGCGCGCGTGCCCGGTTTCGGGGCCGAACAGCTTGTACACGTGCTTTACTTCTATCGCTGCCATGTCTGTCTCCTTCGGTCCCATGCAGGGTGGTTGTCGCTTCTCTGATTCCGTGGCGGTAGCCGTGGCCGGATTGCTGAGCCTGACGACTACTTCGCCGCACGGGTTTCGAGCCCGCTCTGACCCGCTTCGCCGTGGCTATCCGCGCCGTCCGTATCCGCCTCGGTTGCCGCGACCTTGTACGGCACGCGCGACACCGACTTCGCCCTGCGGCGCAACGCCAGCAGTCGCCGCGTGCGGCGGTCCTGTCCATACCCCTGACTGATGCGGTCGATCACAATCGCCAGAATCACGATCGCAATCCCGGCCTGTGTGCCCTTGCCGACATCGAGCGTCTGGATGCCCGCCAGCACATCCTCGCCGAGTCCGCGTGCGCCGATCATCGAGGCGATCACCACCATCGACAGCGCCATCATCGTCGTCTGGTTGATGCCGGCCATGATGCTCGGCCGCGCGAGCGGCAACTGCACGTTGACCAGCAACTGCCAGCGTGTGGTGCCGAAGGCGCGGGCGGCTTCGACCACATCGGCATCCACGTGACGGATGCCGAGATCGGTCAGACGGATCAGCGGCGGCAGCGCATAGATGATGGTGGCGAGAATCGCCGGCACCTTGCCGAGGCCGAACAGCATCAGCACGGGGATCAGGTACACGAAGCTCGGCAGCGTCTGCATGATGTCGAGCACCGGCAACAGGATCCGCCTTAGCAACGCGCTGCGCGACGTGAAGATGCCGAGCGGCACGCCGAGCACCACCGACAGCACGGTCGCCACCAGCATCAGCGCGAGCGTCTCCATCAGCTTGTCCCACAGCCCGAAGCAGCCAATCGCATACAGCAGCAGCACGAAGAATGCAGCGATCGGCAGACGCCGCGTCGCATTCCACGTGATCGCGCCGACCGCGAGCAGGATCATCCACGCGGGCGTGGCCCGCAGCGCGCCTTCGAGCGGCACTAGCAGATAGCGCAGCAGTGCGATGCTGAAGTTGTGGAAGCTGTCACCGTGCGCGGTGACGAACGCCTGGACGACGTCGTTCACCCAGTCGGCAATCGACAGATGCAGAAAAAAAGAATGCATGATCAAACCTCCGATGTGCGTGAACGGGTGACGTAGGGCGTCAGCCGTTCAGCGCAAAGCGTCGTGAGTTCGTCGGAGAATCAGGCGCCTGCGAGCGAGGCCTGGACTCTCTGGGCCACGTCGTTCGGGACCCACGGTTTCCACATTTCCGGATGGTCATGGAGGAACTGCTTCGCCATCGTCGGACCGTCGATCTTCTTGCTGGTCATCTCGAGGATGGTCTGGTTCAGGAAGTCCATCGAGAAGCTGACCTTACCGAAGGCCGCCATCATCTCGGGCTCGGCCTGATAGAACGGCGTCGATACACCGACCTTCAGATGCGAGACCAGATACGATGACGCGCACTGCGAGGTGCTGCTATCGGCACGCAGCGTCTTCCAGCAATCGGCGTTGAACGGCGGCATCTTCAGTTGCACGAACTTATATTTGGCCATCAGCGCCGCCGGTTCCCAGTAGTAGAACAGGATCGGCTTGCCACGCTGATACGCGGATGAGATGGCCGCGTCGAGCGCCGCGCCGGTGCCGGGGCGGAAGTTCGTATAGCTGTCGTCGAGATTGAGCACTTTCAGCAGACGCGTGTTCACGCGTTCGCAGTCCCAACCAGCGGGGCAATTCAGGAAGCGGCCCTTGCCCGGTTCTTCGTCGTCCTCAAAGAGATTCTTGTACTTCGGCAGATCGGCGACCGAGGTCAGGTTCGGTGCGACCGGTTTGATGCCGCGCGCGGGGTCGCCCTTGACGACGTATTCCGGCACGTACCAGCCTTCGTTGGTGCCGCCCGGCAGCGTATCGCCGATCAACTTGACCTGGCCGTCCGCGACGCCTTTGGCAATGATTTCCGAGCGACCCGTCCACTGTTCGCCCCAGACCTGCAGGTCGTTACGCGCGAGGGCCGTTTCGGTCGCGGCGGTGCTGCCCGGCACGGTATCCGTTTTGCAGCCGTAGCCTTTCTCGGCGATATAGCGCAGTACTTCCGAGGTGAACGAGCCGCTTTCCCAAGTGACGCCTGCAAAGCGCACGGTCTTGCCGCTTGAGCACCAGGTGCCCGCGTGCGCGGCGGCCGGAAAGAGGGCGCCCGCGGCGAGCGCCACGCAAGCTGTGCGCATCCAGGTTTTCATCTGCATTGTCTTGTCTCCAATTGGTTTTTAGTTTGTGCCTCGGCAGAGGCGTCAGGCGTAGGTACTGCTAGAACTCTGTGTCGCTGCGAGCGCGGCCTCGTCGAGCGCGAGACCGAGACCCGGTTCGTCGGAGAGCGTGAGCCAGCCTTCGCTGTCGACGTCGATGGGTTGCGTCAGCATGAAATCGCGGCGCTCGATCGACCATTCCGGCGGGTCGCAGGGGAACTCGATGAAGGGCGCCGATGCGGCGCCCGCCGTCAGATGAAGATTGGCCGCGAGTCCGATGCCGTTGCCCCACGTGTGCGGCGTGAACACCTTGCCGCGCGCTTCGACCGCCTGCGCGAGCTTGCGTAGTCCTTCCATGCCGAGCGAACAGGCGACGTCGGGTTGAAACACGTCGAGGCAATCGCGTGCGAGCAGCTGATCGAACTCGTAGCGCTCGCGGGTCATCTCGCCCCCGGCGATGCGCATGCCGGTGCTGCGGCGCAGTTCGACATGGCCGTCATAGTCGCCGCGATGCAGCGGCTCCTCCATCCAGTAGACGCCGTGTTTTTCGAGCTCACGGGCGACTTCGAGCGCTTCGCTCACTGACCACGGCGCAGCTGTGTCCCACGGCATGCGCCAGCCCTGGTTGCAGTCCACCATCAGTTCAAGACGGTCGCCTACCGCATCGCACACAGCGGCGAGCGCGTCGAAATCGTCGGCGAGGCTTGGACGGCCGAAGCGGATTTTGAGCGCCGGAAAGCCGCGCTCGGCGACCTGCAGCGCCATCTTGGCCATCTCGTCGGGATGCCGGTGCACGCCGCCTGAAGCGTAGGCGCGAATGCGGTTGCTACGACCACCCATCATCTTCCAGCACGGTTCGCCGCGAATCTTGCCGGCCAGATCCCACAGCGCGATATCGAGCGGCCACGGGCGGCCGGCGTGAAAGCCGATGTTGTCCAGCACAGCGCTATGGCGCCCGAGGGCGAGCGGATCGGTGCCGACGAACAGGTGCTGGTAGTCCGCGAAGCCGTACATCGCATCGCCGGAGCCGATGCCCACGTGACCTGCGTCGTCATGAACGCGCACGATGGTGGCGGGAAATTTGCGCCGCGGCTGGCTATCCCAGGAGGCGGGGAACGGCGGATCGAGCTCCAGCTGGTGGTGCGTGATGTCAATCCGGCTGATGCGAGGTGTCTCAAAACTCATGGGCGTTCCTGGGACGAATGCCGCAATGCCGCATGAGGCGGCGCGATTGGATTAGGAATGACGTCATGCTATGGACGTGGCACGAGCAACTCAATCGCTTCAATTAAAGTAAATGACTGCATGCAATGTCGTGCGATTGAATGCGTATGATGCGAATGACACCCATGGCCTCGATGCCAGTGGGAAGGAAACAGGAAGGAGACCGTCGCACTATGGCGATGAACGCGTGGCTGCCCAGGATCGAAGCGGGCAGCGATCCAAAATACCAGGTCATTGCGCGAGCTTTCGCGCAGGCCATCCTCAACGGCCAACTGCCGGCGGGCGAAAAGCTGCCGCCGCACCGGTCGCTCGCCAGCGAATTGCACGTCACCACCGGCACGATCAGCCGTGCGTATGCGGAGCTGGAACGGCAGGGGCTGGCGAACGCGCGCGTCGGCGACGGCACGTATGTGGCGCAGGCGCGGGCTCGTGAGATGTCGTCGGGTACCACCGCGCGTGGCGCGTTACGTCCTGGGATGCCGCCAGCGCCGGCCTTGATCGATCTCGGCCAGAACGTGCCGCAATCGACGGGTGAAGCAACGGCGCTATGCGTCACGCTGCGTGAAATCGCCAACGACGAACGCCTTGCCGCTGAGTTGCTGCAATACGCGCCGGAAGCCGGCTCGATGCGGCATCGGCTGGCGGGCGCGGCATGGCTGGGACGCGCCGGCAGTCCGGCGAGCGCGTCGCGCGTGCTGGTTACGCAAGGCGCGCAGCATGCGTTGGCTTCGGTGCTGCGCGCGGTCGCCCGGCCGGGCGATACCGTGCTGGCCGAAGTGGTCAGCTATCCGGGGATCATTGCGTTGGCGCGGCAACTGCGGCTGCACCTGGTCGGGGTCGAGATCGACGCCGAAGGTCTTGTGCCCGCTGCGCTCGAACTGGCATGCAAGTCGCTGCATCCGCGCGCGATTTTTTGCGTGCCCACCATCCACAATCCGACCACTGCGACGATGTCGAGCGAGCGGCGCGATGCCGTCGCCGATATTTTGCAGCGGCACGGCGTGCTGCTTATCGAAGACCTGGTACCGGCGATGTTGCTCGAGGCGCCGCCTGAGCCGCTCGCGACGCGTTTGCCGGATCAGTCGTTTCTGATTGCGGGCTTGTCGAAATCGGTCGCGCCGGGGTTGCGGGTAGGGTATCTGCAAGCGCCGCCTGCATGGTGTTCGAAGATCGCGGCGGTGATTCGCAGCGACTGCTGGATGACCGCGCCATTGATGGCCGAAGTGGTGTCACGCTGGATTGAAAACGGCGAGATGGAGCGGTTGAATGGCTTGCAGCGCGCGCATATCGAAACGCAGCACGAAGTAGCGAACGAAGTGCTCGATGGGGTCGCCTACCGGCACGCGGCGACGAGTTCGCATCTGTGGTTGCCGCTGCCTGAACCGTGGCGTGCCGCGGAGTTTGCTGCGGCGTTACGGCACGAGGGAGTGCTGGTTAAGACTGCTGACAGTTTTGTGATTGGACGCAATGCGGCGCCGCATGCGATTCGGGTGTGCATGACGGGTGCTCCGTCGCGCGAAGCGCTGTTGCGAGGGTTGTCGATTATTCGCACTACGCTCGATCACGGGCTTGAGAGTGGGATGGCGTCGTTGTATGCGCCATGAGCGCCAGGCCGTAGCGGGTACGTCACACCAGTCACACGAATAACAGCGCAAGAAGCGGAGCGTACCGCCCGCCGCAAACCGCGACGATGACCTCCTTGAAACAGGAGGTCATCAATGCGTGTCCCTTTCTCCCATCCCGCCGTCAGACTACCGGCCGCGTTCCAGCGGCTTGCGTGGTCGAATCTCGTTGCGCAGTCGGCCGAGCAGATCA
>Ga0302232_10000937_pt1 | contig 20743 bp, 20 predicted proteins | sample II_Palsa_N2_3_FD_193575 | JGI IMG/M metagenome (GOLD analysis project Ga0302232, IMG submission 193575) | Peat permafrost microbial communities from Stordalen Mire near Abisko, Sweden - II_Palsa_N2_3 | ecosystem: Environmental > Terrestrial > Soil > Palsa > Peat permafrost | place: Sweden...
CCGGCGGGCGTCCCTCTAGTTCTGGTTCACGGTTTTCCCGACAGTCCGCACGCCTGGCAGGGTGTGATGGCTACGCTTGATCCCGATCGCTTCCGCATTGTTTTGCCATATCTTCGGGGGTTTGGGCGCAGCACAGTGAAGCCTGGAGCCCCTCTGACCGGTCAGCAAGCGGCCCTGAGCAGAGACATCATCGGTCTACTCGATGCTTTGAGGATCAACACTTGCCATCTAGTCGGTCACGACTGGGGCGCAAAGGCAGCTTATGGCGTGGCAGTCCTCGCACCGACGCGATTGTTGACGCTGACGACATTGGCGACAGCATATGATTTTTGGGGTGGTGGACTTTACCCGCCGGCCCAAGTGCACGGGAATTGGTATCAGTTCTACTTCCAAACCAAGGATGCTCAAAAAATGCTGGCAGCGCACGCCGACGAATTCTGCGAAGAGCTTTGGCATACGTGGTCGCCGACGTGGCATTTTACACAAGAAGAATTTTTGACCGCCTCGTCTGCCTGGACAAATCCGCAGTTCGCTTCAATAGTCCTGAGCTATTACAGATTGCGCTGGGGAGGAGACGCCGAGTTTTCCTCCGCTCTTGTGAAATGGCAGTCCAAACTGGACATGAAGCCGAAGTCTGCAATCAATACGCCGACAACATTTATTCAAGGTGCAGCGGATGCCTGCGACTTGGTCAACGGTGCGGACGGACAAGATTCGTTTTTTACCACCGAGTACAAAAGAGTCATTCTGCCAGGTGCAGGTCATTTTCCGCACCGTGAGCAACCTGAACTGGTCAGTGAATCGTTGATGGCACGTATTGACAGTCATTCTTCTGCGAATTCATAGCGTTTACCTGCTGAGTTTGAAACATACTCGGCACTTCACTCTTGGCCATAGTCTTGAGGCTGAGGCCAGCCTAGAGACTATGTGTGGTTGTGCATGACGCATCGACTCGATTCAGTCCTGCGTTGTCTGTTGCTAGGTAAGGAACTGCTAACTGTAGATCGCTGACGTCTCTTAACACGATTGGTAGTGATGAATGCGCACTCAGCTGCCCTTGCCGCTCAACTCATCACGCGTCGACCGAGTGGTAAGCGGCGACGTGGAAATCTGCCAGCGCCGTTAGAACCAGTGGTTGCATCACGTCATACCCGGCCTTGTTCGATGGCGACCATCGTCGATGGCCTAGAGCCGGCTCACCAGCACACGCGCTGACGAAGCCTTTGCCCTTCGACAGAGCGCGACCTCGACCATGCCGTGCTCGAATTCGATGGTTATGGTCACTTCCCTCGCCGTCGCTGTTCGCTCGCGCGTAACCACCACAACGAGGACGAGCACTGTGATTTTTCACGTTACATTCGCGGACCCGATGCGTTGGCGCTGCTACGTTACGTCGACGAATTGATGCTAATAAACATCTCAGTTGAGCGGAAAGATAAGAGACAACCGTTTTCGTTGTGGTGGCCTCGAAGGTATTGGCTACTTACTCGCTCCGTGACAACCATGGGACCAAAGAGGAAGATGCGATGACGCACACGATTCTTGTCAATGGGTCAGAGCAGCAATTGCCTGACGATCCACGCGTCTCCATTCTAGATTTTCTGCGAGAGCACCTGCATCTTTCTGGCGTTAAAAAGGGCTGCAATCAGGGAGCCTGTGGTGCTTGCACTGTGTTGGTGGACGGAGACCAACGCATATTGTCTTGCCTGGCGCTTGCTGTCCAATACGAAGGGCGTGCCATCACGTCTGTTGAGGGATTAGCCGCAAATGGTTCGCTCGATCCTCTGCAGCAAGCGTTCATCGATCATGACGGGTTCCAGTGCGGTTACTGCACGCCTGGCCAGATCTGCTCAAGCATCGGCATGTCCGCCGAGTTGCGCCGTGGCGTCCCCAGCCACGTGACGGATGATCTTTCAAGCGAAACGATTGCCCTTTCCCATGACGAGTTGCGCGAGCGCATGAGCGGCAACCTCTGTCGTTGCGGCGCCTATAACGGAATTGTTGCGGCTATTGCCGAATCTCATTCAAAGGCAAACCCATGAATCCGTTTTCCTACACCCGCGCCGCCAGTGCAATTGAAGCGATCGAACTGGGCGCTCGACCGCAGGCAAAGTATTTAGGCGGCGGCACCAACCTCGTGGATTTGTTGCGCGAAACTCTAGAGCGGCCCACCGCGCTCATTGATGTCTCTGGCCTTTCGAGCAGCATCGAGGAATTGTCTGATGGCGGTATTTTAATTGGCGCGAGCGCAACGAATACGGCGATCGCAGAGCATAGGGTGATCCGTACGCGCTACCCGATGCTCACCCGCGCCATCGCGGCGGGGGCCTCGGCGCAGATCCGCAATATGGCTACCGCTGCCGGAAACATTCTCCAGCGTACCCGATGCACCTATTTTTACGACAACGCCGGGTCTCGCTGCAATAAACGGTCGCCCGGACAAGGCTGCGACGCCATGGACGGGTTCAACCGGAACCATGCGGTACTTGGCGCATCCATGTCGTGTGTCGCGACTCATCCGTCGGACATGTGCGTAGCGCTAGCCGCATTAGGTGCGGTGGTGCATCTGCAAAACAGGGGGGGCAAACGCGTCTTGCCCTTGACCGATCTACATCGCTTGCCCGAGGACCATCCGGGCGAGGAGACAACACTTATGTCGGGCGAGTTGATAACCGCGATCGAGTTGCCGGCGCTTCCCATGGCAGCGCGGTCCACTTACCGAAAAATACGCGACCGTTCGAGTTACGCGTTTGCTTTGGTCTCGGTAGCCGCGGCCATTGAGTTAGAGGGCGACGTTGTCAAAGACGTACGCATTGCACTCGGCGGTGTCGCGCACAAGCCGTGGCGCGCATGGCGAGCCGAGGAATCCCTTAGAGGTAGGGTGGCCAGCGCGGAGAACTTTTGCGCCGCGGCTGAGGCTGAGCTGGCAGAAGCGCGAGCACTGCGCGACAACGGCTTCAAGATTCACTTGGCCAGCCGGGCCATCGTCGCCGTGCTCAGCGCATTGACCGGTGAAGAATCCATGGGAGCGCGCGCATGAACATCGTCCAGAAGGTCGCCCGGGCGGTGATGAAAAAGGCAGTGGAACTTGCCCCGGATACGTGGATTCCTGGGGGCAGCCCTGACCCCCTTAGTGAACACAGGAACGGTCTGATTGGCGCGCCGGAGTCCCGTCTCGATGGACCTTTGAAGGTGACGGGGGAGGCGCGTTACGCCGCTGAGTTCCCGCAGGACCAGTTGACCTATGCGGCTGTATTAACGAGCACGGTGCCAAAAGGGCGCATCACGGTACTGGACGTGATTGCCGCCGAGGCGGCGCCTGGCGTCGTGCTTGTGATGACACATCGCAACGCGCCGAAGATGCAACCGATGCCGTTGTTTATGACGGAGCCGAAGGCCACCGGCGGCGATAACTTATCGATCTTTCAAGACGACCAGATTCACTGGAATGGGCAGGCCGTCGCGGTTGTGCTCGCTGAGACACAAGAACAGGCGGACTATGCCGCGTCGTTGATCGTGGTGACCTATGAGAATGCCTTCTCAGTAACATCGTTGAGCGAGGCGAAGGCCCGCGGCACGACTCCCGGCTCATTCCAAGGGGAGCCGCTGAAGTTGGAAATTGGCGACGCAGAAGCGGCGTTAGCCGCCGCGCCGCATAGCATCGACTCCACATACAAAACGCCTCGTTATAACCACAACGCCATTGAGCTTCATGCGGCGACAGTCAGATGGGATGGCGATGAACTCACGGTGCACGATGCGGCACAAGGGGTGTCGCATACGGCTTGGTCCATCGCCAAGGTTTTTGGGTTGAAGGACACGCAAGTGCGTGTCAGCTCTCCCTTCGTCGGCGGTGGATTCGGCGGCAAGACATTGTGGCAACATCAAATACTGGCGGCCGCCGCGTCGAAGCTCGCTGGCCGGCCGGTCCGCATGGTGCTATCGCGCGAAGGCGTCTATCGCATGATCGGCGGACGCACGACTACCGAACAGCGCGTAGCCATTGGCGCCCAGTCGGATGGGCACTTCGATGCGCTTATTCATACCGGCGTGGTCGCGATGACTGATCACAACGCGCTGCCAGAGCCCTTCATCCTGCCGGCCCGATGTCTGTATGCCGCGGACAGCTTTAAGTTGGATGTCGAAGTCGCGACGGTCGACATGATCGCCAACACATTCATGCGCGCGCCAGGAGAGTCTGTGGGTAGCTTCGCACTGGAAAGTGCGGTGGACGAACTGGCCGAACGCTTAGGGATGGATCCGATGGAGCTACGGCTTCGCAACGAGCCAGAGAAAGACCCAACGACCGGCACGCCCTTTTCATCACGTCATCTTGTCGAGGCTTACAAAACGGGCGCGGAGCGCTTTAAATGGGGCCAGCGACATCCCCGACCGCGCATGCGCCGAGAAGGCGAGTGGTTCGTCGGTATGGGCTGCGCTACGGCGACCTACCCTTACTACCGCATGCCCGGCGGCGCGGCCAGAATTACCTTGTCGAAGAGCGGCCACGCGCGCGTTGAAGTGGCCGCCCACGAAATGGGCATGGGCACATCAACCGCGCAAACTCAGATCATTGCAGAGCGGCTTGGTTTGCCCATGAGCGACGTGACTTTCGTTTATGGCGCCTCTTCGCTTCCCGGCCTCGTGCTGGCGGGTGGGTCACAGCAAACCGCGTCGATAGGTGGTGCGGTTATCGCAGCGCAGAAAGCGCTGGTAGGAGGGTTATTGAAGCTGGTTGATCGAGACTCTCCCCTGCACGGTCTGAGCGTAGATGAAGTCGGCGGCAAGGACGGCGGCTTGTGCAAGCTCGATGAACCGACACGCCATGAAAGCTACGCCACAATTTTGTCGCGTGCCGCGCGCGAGGAATTAGCGGTGGAGGCCGCAGCACCGCCTCCGCTCGAAATGCAACATTGGTCTATGCATTCCTTCGGTGCGATGTTCTGCGAAGCGCGGGTTAACGTCATCACGGGAGAGCCGCGCATCAGTCGCTTCCTTGGCTCTTTCGACTGCGGTCGAATAATCAACGCCAAGACGGCGGCCAGTCAGTTTCGCGGCGGGATCATCATGGGCATCGGCCTGGCGCTTATGGAAGAAACGCAGTTCGACGAGCGCAACGGCAGAATCATGAATCCAAGCCTCGCCGAGTACCACGTGCCCGTGCATATGGATGTGCCGGAGATCGATGTGATGTGGACGGATATTCCCGATCCGCACACGCCGATGGGCGCGCACGGCGTTGGCGAAATAGGCATCACAGGCACCGGCGCAGCCATTGCCAATGCTCTCTATAACGCGTGTGGGAAACGCATTCGAGAATTGCCGATCACGCTCGATAAACTCATCGATTGAACAGTGCCGCAACCTCGCAAGAGCAGGGCTGTTCGGGCAAGAGCAGGGCTGTTCGGGGGGGGGGCCCGATGGATCGATCGGCGGACACGCGCCGACTAGCCCTGTATCAATTGCCCATCGCTATACAATGTATTTGCGGGCGATTCCTTCGCCGTCGGGACAAGCGCCGCGTCCTAGCTAGCCGGTCCGGTTAACTAGAAGCTCCGGGTCGCGCTTTTCACCCTTCAGGATCTCTTCGACCAACGCCATGTCGTGGTCGGGCTCACGCGGCGCTCCGCGCTTTTTACGCAACAAGTACTTAATACCCCTCCACAGGTTACGGGCATGCCCGGTCTTCAGCTGATGGTCGCCCTTCACCATGTAGCTGAGCGCCAGGCGCAGACCCAGCAACTTCCACCAGTTACTGACGCGCATGTGATGGCGAGGGTGGCAGTGGGCCGGCGTTTTACAAAAGCAGTACTGTCCAGAACCAGCACAGATGTCAGCATCAACCAGCGCAGGTGACCAGACCCAACCGGCACGCTGTTCATTCGCTACCAGCATCCGCAGTCAGTCCCTCCGCAATCCTGTGGTCAGCCTGCATACGGTCATCTATTGCAATTCTGGCGCGATTGAACATTAATTGCGGCGATTGCTTAACGCAACGCTCTTTCTGACAGCGGCGGCGGCCTGCTGATAAGAAGCTTTAGGGTATATCGCCAGCAGGTCTGTTTTCGAACGCGGAAACCGCCGGTCAGTGAAACGATCTGATTAGATCGTCCCGCTGATGCGTCAAGGCTTACGGTCTTCGCGGCCGGTCATTTAATTCACAGGGGATACCGATCATGATCGAAGCACATCGACCAATGGCTGGAAAAATCTGCATGGTCACCGGCGCTACCGCCGGTATCGGAAAGGTCACAGCCCGTGAATTGGCTCGACAAGGTGCGACGTTAATCATCGTCGGCCGAAACGACCAACGATGTCAGCAAACCGTGGAGGCGATTCAGCGCGAGACGTCTAACGCCTGTGTGGAATACCTATGCGCAGATCTATCTTCGCAGGCGGATATACGGCAAGTGGCAAGCCAGTTTCTTGCACGGTATGGACGTCTGAACGTACTGGTCAACAATGTGGGAGCTTTGTTTACCCGGCGCCAGGAAAGCATCGATGGCATCGAGATGACCTTTGCCCTCAATTATCTTGGTGTGTTCCTGCTTACTCAACTATTGCTTGATGCACTAAAAGCAGCCAATCCGGCGCGCATAGTCAATATTGCCTCCGAAGCATACGAAGATGTATCGCAATTCAATTTCGAAGATCCTCAGCTCTCCAAGCGAGGAATCGGTGCCTACCCAAGCAGCGAACTTGGCAACATTTTCTACGCACTAGCCATGCCGTGGGCACATCCCGCGTTCCGCCAATATGCTCAGACGAAGCTGGCCATTATATTATTTACGCACGAATTATCTAGGAGGTTGGAAGGTTCCGGAGTGACGGCCAATGCTTTACACCCCGGCTTGGTCGCAAGCCAGTTTTCTGACGGAAATGGCGTGTATGGCTGGCTCATGCGGCGCTACATGCGCTTGCGTGGCGTCACTGTGGAGGAAGGGGCGGCGACTTCTATATACCTCGCGACTGAGCCAGAGGTGGAGCAAGTTTCTGGTGCGTATTTTGTGAAACAGCAAGTTGCGCCGACCTCCAACGCCGCGAGGGATCATGCGGCCGCGACTCGACTCTGGCAGTTAAGCGAAACGTTATTGGTCACTTAGCAGACAAGTCCACTTGCTGGCCCTGCCCCGATTTCGTCGAAGATTTCGCGGCAATATAGCCATGAAAAGCGATGGTGCGAGCACTCTAAAATTCTCCGAGCCGTATGCGGCGCTACGCAACCGGGCTATTTATACCGACTGCCGCGGTTTCTTCTTGTGACAAGCAAAAGTTAGTGTGGCTGACGGTGGATACAACGGTCGTTCGCCATCACGTGCATGGGGATGGCGCCGCCACGGTCGCTATCCGGCCAGAAGCGGACGTTCAACGCTCGACGTTAACCTCCAACCCGCATAGCCGGCCGCTAGTTGGCTGTAGCTAATTGCTATACGGGCTTTAGGTCGCATTGCCCATTTCATACCAGCATTAAGTGGACGACTCAATTTGTATTAGAAAAATGCCGTTTTAACGCGAGTTGCATCGTCAAAAAGCTAATTTACCCTTGAGCGCGGACAGAACCACACGCAGCGACGCCTTGCCAATGGTGCCATGGACATCTTTTTCGCTAGGGATGGGTGGACCGATGGCGCTCATATCTGCCCGAGCCCCCCGTCGACCGCGATCTCGCCGCCCGTCATGTAAGACGCCTCGGAACACGACAGGAAAAGAACCGCACGAGCCACCTCTTCGGCTTCGCCCCAACGTCCTAGCGGTACCTGTCCTTCAACCCATTCGCTGATCTCCTGATTGCTAGTAGCTGCGACGGTGAGTGGCGTACGAATTGCGCCCGGACTGACGACGTTGACACGAATATGGCGCGCCAAGACACGGTCATCGACAGCAAGGGTGCGCGCCAGACTTCGGGTGGCAGCTTTTGTCGCGGCGTAAAGCACATCACCCGGGCGACCTCGCTGCTGAATGATAGAACTAGTGAAAATGGCCGCCGCGTGCGCTGGCATCCACGGCAAGGCATGGGTGAACGCAAAGAAGACACCCTTAACGTTGACCGACATGATCTCGTCAAAAAAGGCTTCATCGGTCTTAAGGATATCGGGGCACTCGGAGATGCCGGCATTCGCGAAAAGAACGTCGATCTGTCCGTGGGATCGTCCCACCCCGTCCATTAGTGTCTTCAGCTCGTCGGGTAGGGATACGTCTGCCTGAACCGTGGTCACCGAACCACCCAGCGATCGTTTAGCGGCATCCAATCCGCGAGCACCGCGAGCGGCAATCACAACGCGGGCGCCTTCATTGAGGAATAACCGAGCCGTCGCCAAGCCAATGCCGCTACTGCCCCCGGTGATGACACAAACCTTATCTTGCAGTTTTCCAGCTTTCATAAAACACCTATGTCATCGTTTGATGACATAATTATTTGACTAAGAAATGCGAAAGTCAACAGCTGATGATATATTCGCGTGCTGCTACTGAACGAAGGATTCCGAATGACCAAAATGCCCCCCGGCCCGAGATCGGGACGCAACGCGAGCTTGACCCGTGAACGCATCCTGGCGGCGGCGCGACGCTATTTCTCACTACATGGCTATGACCACGTCGGCACACGCGATATTGCGCGCGAGGCGGGCGCCGATGCCGCGCTGGTAAACCGTTACTTTGGCAGCAAAGAAGAACTCTTCCGCGAGGTGATCACCGGCGGATTCTTGGTGGAGGAGCACTTGCCGGAAGATCTCGCGGACTTTGGCAGCTTTCTAGTCAGCCAGGTGCTGGACAACAAAAGTGAGCCTGATGACTTCGATGCCCTGCGCGTCCTGTTGCGAGCAGCAGGCAGCCCGGCTATCGCCGCGCTGGTTGCCGAACGCTTCGACGAGGAATTCATCCGGCCGCTGGCCCGTCGATTGGGTGGGCGTGATGCAGAGGTACGGGCGACGCTGATCGCATCCTATGTTCTGGGACTGGCAACCATGCGATATGGTTTCGAGGCGCGCTCGCTTAGTGGCGCACCAGGCCGAAAGGCAAGTGTCCTTGCCGAAAAAGCCATACAGGCGTGCGCCACACCAGCATGAAGATGCAGTCGCCCTTGCGTGTAACGAGTGCGAGGGTTGCATACCCGACTGCTCAAGAACGCTGTGACCGTCCGCTTTGGGTCGGTCTCGGCCAGTCGAAACTCGCTTAGGCCTCTCAGTCTGCGAGGACAGTGATCGGCCACAAGCGGACGTTCAACGTTAAAGCTATGCGCCTGTAGAGCTTGCCGCCTTGAAACGGTACTTACGTTGCAGCTACGAAAGTGCCAGAGAGCCTGGATGCAGATTCCCGTCACACCTACACAATGCAGATGCTTAGTCGGAATTGATTATGCGTCGGCGGTTAGCTAATCGCGGATTGTAAGTCTGGAAAAGGATTGAGTGATCCGCGGGCCAACGTAATGTACCGAAGACACAACGGTGGGGACAAAACAGCCTGCTTACTCGACGAGTGCTCGTCACTGCTACACCTAGGCCGTTGCGGCGAAGGCCTTCCCGATCTGGTGTTTGAGTTGTTCGAGACCAAACGGCTTTTTGACGAACGCGAAACGGTCGGGCGAACAGCCCATGTGAAAATCAATGCTCGCTGACATCATGACGATGGCTACATCCGGATGATCCCGCAGGGTTGCTTTGGCAACGTCTGCTCCATCAAGGAGCCCTGGCAAGTGCACGTCACACAGTAGGAGGTCAATGCGCCTTTCGGCCCTGATAATCTCGAGCGCCGCATCGAAGCTGTCGACTGTTAGAACTTCGTGACCCGGAAGCTTCTCAAGATAAAGAGTCAACGCTTCAATGGTGGCGAGGTGATCCTCGACTAAGAGGACGACCAAAGGTGATTTCAAAGCAGTCTCACTGTTTATCTGTTCTACCCGACATTAGCCGTTAGCAGTCTCAGAGTGTGTGCGTTTAGTGTGAACAGGCCCGATGGCCGACAACAATTCGTGGCGGCACTTAGATTCAGTGCATGTAGATCCGCCGTATGTCCCAGTATTGGCTTTGAGCTTCTTCTGCGGTTGTAAACGTGCCGTGGTGCACTTGATCCCAGACGGAGTCCAAGTGATGCTTGAAACAATTTGCGCTTATCGAAAGCATGCTCGGGCTCAGCTGCTCGCCGTAGTCCACGTAAAACAGAGGCGAAGGTAGACCTTCGATGTGAAGGCAGAGCTTGGACAACGTCAGCAGCTGCGACACACCAGAATCTATGAACTCTAATTTCTGCTTTTGTATTGCTGCCTTGCGATTAATCGGGCCAAACTTCTCGGCGTTTACTAGTTTCATGGAAGCTCCGCACCGACGGTAATTGAGCGCCCTTCCTTGATGCCAGCGAAGGCTAGCATCCTTTATGTTCAATAATGTTTGATCCAACGGTTCGCGTTTTTCTACGAATTTATTGCTGGGCTGAGAAGCGAAAGTGATCCGGCCAACTGCCATACGAAGTTGTCAGGCCAGCATCTCTTCGCTCAACTAGACGATCACCAAGCGACGATAAGGTCCGCGCCGCCGTAACCAGCGATTCGCGTAGTCGAAATGCCGAGGCGACATCCATTCAAATTAAGACTATTGTTCACGATCGGTGAGTTGGGCACCTCGGAACATGTTTGGGTATGGCGAATTTGGTCGTTTTGATCGTTGAAGATCACCCGGGCGTCCGAGATTCGGTCGAACGGCTGGTTGAGCAATGGCCGAACGTCGACATTCTTTCGGCGGAGAACTTTTTTTCTGCTGCCATATGGATCAATGCGGTTGATCACCTCGATATAATTTTGAGCGATGTTGTCCTGCCGGGTGAAATGACCGGCGTCGACGTTGCTGATGTTGCCGTGGCTACCCATCCGAATGTCGCCGTCGTTTTATTCTCAGCGGACCATATCTCCGAAATTAAGGGCATGCGCGAGACTTATGGGTTTATCCGAAAACCGTTCGGCATCGAACAGTTGACCATGCACATCGACAAAGCATTCTTGAGGTTGCGCTCGGTGGCCGAAGGAGAGCTCGTACCGGTGAATTAGTTGGACAGCTCAACTTTTCAAGACCGCCAGCGCATGGCGCCATCCACCAAGCCTGTTCGAGAACAACTCACGTGATTTTTGATTTTCGTTGACTGAATAGCAGCCGAGCAGACCCGTCAAGGTCTGTTTTTCAGTCACTGGCAGAGATTCACTTTCGCCGCAGCCCTTGGGCCCTTCTTGAAATGAAAAGCCCATCGTTCTCCCTGCGTTTTTTACGCAGAGCAACGCGTTCGAACCATGCCGGGGCAGAAAGTACCTTGGTGATGCGTGCTCTCCTTGATGAGCGGCTCGGGCTCCAGGCATACATTGCACTTTTGCAGGGGTACCACGCCCTCTACACGATGTGGGAAACCCAGCATTCCGCGTGGCTGTCAGGCGACCTGATCGTTTCAGGCTGGAGCTATCGATCACGCATCCCCTCCATCGAAAGCGACTTGATCGAACTCGGTGTGCCGCTCGATCCGAAGAAGGACCACGGCACTGAAAGCAAGCGTGTCGCTAATACAAGGTCAACGCCGATGCCCCACATTGCATTGACCCCATGGGGTGCGCTTTACGTGATCGAGGGATCGGCGCTGGGCGGCCAGATCATCGCGCGACATTTGAGCGCCGAGTTTCCGTGCCATCCTCATGGCTTCTTCAATCTATGCCACGGAAAAGGCCTGCCTACGTGGCGAAACTTTCAGTGTGCTATCGAAGATCATCTGCTTGATGCCTCTTCGCGACGGGCGATAACGCTCCAGGCAAGGAACATGTTTGGCCTATTCCAAAAAATGCTTGAAGGAATCGCCGCTTGAGTTGTCGATAGCTTGGAAAATCCGCTATGCGTCGGCCTCACGGAACGATTCTAGATTGTAGGGTTTGGAGATGACCGGAAGATGCTTCAACTCCAGTGGCAGCTCCACAGCCTTCCCATAGCCTGTGGCAATGATCAGAGGAATTTTGCTCGCGTGCAGCAACCTCGCGACCTCGGTGCTTTTTTCTCCACCTAGATCGAAATCCAGCAACGCGAAAGTGATGTTCGCGTGGCCGATAATGTGCAAAGCCTCGCGCACGCTTGACGCGGTGTGGACGCGCGTCGCACCCAGACGAAGCAGAATGTCCTCGGCATCGAGTGCGATGATCAAGTTGTCCTCGAGCACCAATACGTCGCCGTCGAGCTGGTTGAGTTTTACAGCGCGCGGAGAAAGCGTTGCGCCTTCCGAGACATCCGACAGACAAAAGAAGGGAGCCGGAATGGTGAACGTGGCGCGTAATCCCTGCGGTGCATAGTCGATGTTGGCTGTGCCTTTTAAATCGAATGGAATCGACCGATCAATGAGTGTGGTGCCAAAGCCGCGGCGCGCAGGTTCATGCACTAGCGGGCCGTTTTTTTCTTCCCATCGAAGACGCAGGCTGCTATCGGCATCCAGCGACCAATCGACAACGACCTTACCCGCCAGCGTGGAGAGCGCACCGTACTTGGCCGAGTTGGTCATCAGTTCGTGGATGACCAACGCGACCGTGGGAAATGAGTGAGGATTCAGTAAGACTCCGGGACCACTGGCTATCAGTCGCTCGGGACCAGGCATCAGGTAAGGCAGCGCTTCGGTTTCTATCAGCTTGCTCAGCGGTGCATCGGCCCACTGTTTCGCTGTTATTTGGTCGTGCGCTCGTGCCAGGGTCTGAATACGGCCGCTGATGCTCTCGATGAAGTCCTCAACATGTGTGACGCCGCCATGGCTCTGCGAAACCAAACCGCGCACCAGGCCGAGAATATTGCGAACGCGGTGGTTGAGTTCGGCGATCAATACATCCTGTTTTGCTGACGCCTCGAAACGGGCCAGACTCACCGCGTCCGACTTCTTGAAGACCACCTCGCGCAGGGACACCCTCAACTGTTGCGCCAAGCGCACGTCCTCGGCGGTCCATCGCTTGCTGCGTCCACGTACTTGTTCGGTCCAAGCCGCAAAACTCGTTCGCGGCCGCAGCAGATTACCCTCTGACACGACGGCATTGACCTTGCGCGGATCGCCAGCCCATTCTCGCTGGTGATCCCACGGCGCACGAAAGAAGTACAAATAGCTTTTCGTTATGCTGACGATCGGTATGGCCATTACTCCAGCAGATATCTCTTTAAACGCTAATGCAGGGGGGAACGCGGCGACAAGATGATCCGTGGCGTAGATGTCATGGAGAGATTTGGCACCAATAAAATCGCTCAGAGCATGCAACGCGCCCTCCTCCGGCACGGCACCCGACGCCAGAAAGTGACCATCAATGATCATGGCGAAACCGTCGCAGGCAATCATGCCGCGTACCTGCTCGAGTGCCGGCGCCAGCGTGTCATAGACCGAGTCCCGAATGCTGAGCGAGGCTATCAGCCGATCGTGCTGCTCCAGCCGAAAGCGCTCCTGCACGCGCTCCATTTCTCGTTGCCGGCTTTCCAGCATGAAGGAAAACATCTGCCCGAAAAGCTCGGCGGTTGTGCGAAGGTTGAGGGAAAGCCTGCGCGGCTGGCCGTGATGACAAACGATAAGCCCCCAGAGTTTCCCTTGCTGCAGTACGGATATGGACATGGAGGCCGCCACGCCCATGTTGCGCAAGTATTCCAAATGGATGGGCGAAACGGCGCGCAGGCCACTCAACGAAAGATCCAGCGGGGTAGCGTGCGATGCGCCGCTCGCCTTGATGACAGCCACGGTGTCATCCACGTCCGCAATGAGCCGCAGTGTGTTGCGCAGATAAAGCTCGCGCGCCTGGCGCGGTATGTCGGAAGCCGGGTAATGCAGGCCCAAGTAAGACTGAAGCGTCGATTGCATACGCTCGGCAACCACTTCGCCGCTGCCGTCTTCATCGAATCGATAAATCATGACGCGGTCGAAACCCGTCAGCGCGCGCACTTGGCGTGCCGCCTCGCGGCAGAGTTCCAGGACGGTCACGGGGCTCTGCAGCCGGGAGATCATCGTGCGCGTCGACGATGCCGCATCGAACTTGTTTTCATCCACACTGGGTTCTGCTTCCACCACGATCCAGTCGCCACTTCGGTGCACGGCAAGATCGAAATGCCTGCCTGGCTGCAGCGGCACATTGAACAATCGCTCGACCGCCGTGGGCGATGACATGGCCTGGACCGCGCCGCGTATGGCGTGCATGGCGTGCGGTAACAACAAGTCATCAAGTGCCCGCCCTAACGTTACCTGTGCAGGCAGGTTGAGGTATTCGGACACATTGTTCGAAACATGTCCGATGCACCAGTTACTGGACACGGTCAGCAAAAAGCCGAAAGACTGGATGGCCCCGAGCAAATGAATCGGCTCCCGATCACACAGCGTGGTGTCGAGTTCAGTAATTTTCATTGGAGGCGCCCGCAAACAGCATTGAAGCGTTACCGCGGCAGCACCATGAGATCTCGGGCGCTGTAGAGGGCTAGACGCAGATTGGGCTTGATACGCCGAAAGCGCAATGGTTGCCCCGTTTGAAGTCGGACGTATCTGGATGTGTGCCTAGCTCGAAGTCTCAACGGCGAGAGCTGTGAGCCAAACAAATCCACATAACCAGTGGAACATATTTCACCCCTTGTCACGCCTCGTGTTTATGTCAGCTTTGGGTCGATCAGCGACCATGAGGCAAGAGCGGCCCGATACCAGTCGACACTCTCCACTCAAAGTCGCTGACCGGCCATGAACAGCCGTTCGGCTATCCGTCTAACTACGCGGGTGCAGCGGCCTTTATCAGTCGCGCTTAAGCGTTGTTCGGCAACCCCACCTTTACGCGGTACCGATGCGCTGCCTGTTTCGCGCGATTGCCGCACATAGACATACTGCACCACCGGCGTGCGTGTCCGCGCGTGTGATCGGCGAACAACAAGGTGCAGACCGGTCCTTCGCACGCTTTCACATATGAAAAGTTTTCCTGGCAAATCAGTTGCGCCAACGATTCGGCGATCGGAATCAGCAAGGTTTCGGGTGACGCCCAGCGACGCGATTTCAGCAAGCGAAAAGCGGAAGGCTCATCGCTCTCTTGAACGACGATTTCGTTGAACGCTTCATCGCGTCTGAGTAGCTGATTGAGCGGTTCCAGATTCGATAGATCGGCTGCTTTCAGTGCATGCCCTTTATGAATCTGCACGAACGTCCGAAACCACTCGCGCAAGCTGCGTGCCTGGGCTGCCAGGCGATCGATTTCTCCCGGAATCGCCCGCGCCCGAATCGAATCGAGCACGTCATCCGACACCAGCTTCGATTGCTGGAGCCAGCTAAGCAGCCCCTCGCCGTCGTCGAGCCAATCGACGGGGGTGTCCACCGGGGTGGCGACGGAATTCAGGAAATCCAGGCCGACGGAGTCGGCAATGAAAAGGGCGGGCATTGGCTGCGGCACGTGTTTTCTCCTTGGATCCAAGGTAACCGCCTAAAAAGGTGTTGACAAGTTATTTTTGATGAGAGTAACCTTCAAATCTATGTTGAGGCGGTTACTTTGATTTCAAGTCCAGATCGCCTCGGACCACCGGCTTTTAAACCAATGGGAGAGGTGATATGGGCAACACAATCGCAACCGTCGTATTAGCCCATGGGGCATGGGCCGACGAATCGAGCTGGAGCAAGGTCGTGACATTGCTCCAGTCTAAAGGCATCAAGGCAGTTACTTTCCGGCTGCCATTGTCGTCGCTGGCCGACGATGTAGCGGCCCTGGACAAAGCGCTCGCCCTATTGGACGGCCCGGTCGTTCTGGTCGGTCACGCTTATGCCGGGGCAGTGATTGCCGCCACGCACAGCGTAAAGGTTCGTGCGTTGGTTTATATCGCCGCGCTGGCACCAGATGAGGGCGAGACCGTCGCCGATGTGTTCAATCGCTACGGACACGACGACAAATCGCCAAAAATCGCGCCCGGTGATGATGGCCTGATCTGGCTTGCACCGGAAACGTTCGGCATCGCATTTGCGCAGCACGCATCGCCGGCAGAACAAAAAGCGCTCGCCGCGAAACAACTGCCCATTTCACCGGCGGCCATCACCGTTCAGGTCGAGCGCCCGCTTTGGAGAGATGTACCTGCCTGGTATCTGGTGGCACAGCACGACCACATGATTCCTGAGAAGACGCAACGCTTCATGGCCGAACGCATGAATGCGCATATCAGCGCCTATCCGGTCGATCACATTCCCAGCATCACCGCACCCGAGCTCGTCGAGAGCCTGATTGTCGATGCGGTGCGTTACGTCGACGGCTGATCGAAGTCACTTCAGCCAACCATTCAACGCTTCACAACGACGTCATTCCCAGGAGGAATCACCATGTCCGCCATTCAATACCGCCGTGCCAATGTAGATGGCCTAAATATCTTTTACCGTGAAGCAGGTTCAACCGGTAAGCCCAAATTGCTGCTGTTGCACGGCTATCCGAGTTCTGGGCGTATGTTCCGCGATCTCATTCCGTTGCTCAGCGATCGCTTTCATATCATCGCGCCTGACCTGCCGGGATTCGGGCAATCGGATATGCCGTCGCGGAATCAATTCAGCTACACGTTCGACAACATCGCGAACGTTATCGATCGTTTCACCGAAGTCGTCGGATTCGATAGCTTTGCCGTCTATGTTTTCGATTACGGCGCCCCGACTGGCTTCCGCATTGCGGTAAAGCACCCCGAGCGCATCACCGCCATCATTTCGCAGAACGGCAATGCATACGAAGAAGGATTGAGCGAAGGCTGGAATCCGATTCAGGCTTATTGGAAAGACCCTTCAGCGGCAAATCGTGAAGCACTGCGTGCGTTCCTCACACCGGAAACGACACGCTGGCAGTACACGCACGGCGTGGCCGACGAAACGTTAGTGTCGCCCGACGGCATTGCGTTGGACAACTATTACCTGGCACGCAAGGGAGCCGACGACATTCAGTTGGATCTGCTCCTGAACTATCAGAGCAACGTCGCGCTCTACCCAACTTTCCAGGCTTACTTCCGCAAGCATCACCCCCGTTTTCTCGCGGTGTGGGGAAAGAACGATCCGTTCTTCCTGCCGCCGGGTGCTGAAGCTTTCAAGCGCGATATACCGGACGCACAAGTCAGCTTCCTCGATACAGGCCACTTCGCACTGGAAACACATGCGAAAGAGATCGCCGAAGCCATCCGCGGCTTTCTTGCTGCTTGAGACCATCGATATAACGCGCATCGGGAGCATGTCATGTCACAGTCAACGGCCATAGTCACGGGTGCGAGTCAGGGTATCGGGCGCGCCACGGCGATTCGTCTGTCCAAAGATTTCAAAGCAGTGGTGCTTGTCGCCAGGAATCGTGAGCACTTGTTGGAAACGGCCGCATCGATCGAGGCCAACGGTGCGAAAGCGTTGATTCTCGATCTCGATTTGGCGAACAAAGCCGCGGCGAAGATTGTGGTCGAGGAAACATTGGAAGCCTTTGGCCGTATCGATGCGTTGTTGAACATTGCGGGCGCCGTGCCGCAAATCGATCTCTTCGACATGACCGACGAACAGTGGGACGGCGGTATGGCGCTCAAGCTGCACGGCGCCAGACGCCTGACCATCGAGGCATGGCCGGCGTTGAAAGAAGTGAGAGGATCGGTTGTCATCATGTCCGGTAATTCCGCGATCTTCCCGAAGGCGCCTTATGCTGCCGTCGGAACAATTAATGCCGCTATCGCCGCGCTCGCTAAGGCATTTTCCGATCGGGGCATTACCGACGGCGTGCAGGTCAACAGCGTGCTGCCGGGTCCGGTGATGACGGGGCGTCGTCGCTCCTATCTTGAACACTGGGCGCCGTTGCACAACATGACGCCCGAGGAAGCGATGGAACATTTCCCGCGCGAGGCTGGCATTGCGCGCTATGGCGAGCCGGAAGAAATCGCCGAACTCATGGCGTTTCTCGTTTCGCCCGGCGCGCGCTGGATGACGGGTTCCATGCTGCGCATGGACGGTGGAGAAGTGAAATCTGTCTGATTACTGCGGCGGCAAAATACGACTGCCGCCGCATTAACTCCGTGGTTGCTTGGCGCGATTCGACAATTCGTAGCTCGGCGTGGACACGGGACAGTTTAAGTTTGCCGAAGGCGGCTTCTCCGAGCTCGGCACGGTCACGATCACCGATGAGGGCTACACGACATGCTGGTTAGGGTGAGCCCGCTGACGAACAAGGCATCCAATGGTTGCGCGAACGCCTTTTTCATGCGAACCAATGCATCGATCATTTCGTCAGAACGGGGTCTTGGAATTGCGCCGTGACCGATTCAGTCGTGATCGGTATGACGAGAAATATCCACAAAGCCTTGCTGATCGTCTTACGGTCCTCTCCCGGGTCCTGCCAATATCAGAACGGTCGAATCGAGGTGGTCCGCTTAGGGTCGAACATTGTCAGTTCGAGATATCGGCGCAAGCTAGCAGACTCCCCCATTTCGGTAGCGCCCCGAGCCAGGGTCGCTATCCGGCTAAGAAGAGACGGTCAGCCGCCTAAAGATGCCGCCCCAAAGCGGACGCTCGCCAACGGCAGAAATGGGTCGAAAGCGGACCTCTCTCGGGCGTTGACTAACACAATGCAGCCGATGGCCCGACGAAATCGAGGCTCAGCCTCTTCTTTGGTTCACGTTTATGCGATAGATACTTTCGGTGCGATATGTGGCGACTTCTTAGCTGCTTTCTTCGCGGCTAACTTTTTGACAGTGACTTTTTTCGCAACAGCTTTTTTTGCAATAACCTTCCTGGCGGTCGGTTTTTGGGCCAAAGATTTCTTAACAGCCTTCTCAACGGTTTTTTTAGCGGAAGCTCCCTTTTTTCCCGCTCTTGCTGACTTCTCGGAGATAAGCTCTGCAATCTTCTTAGTGTGGCTCGCACCCGTAAGTAGGTAGCTCTCGACTGTGCCCTTTTTGACTGAAGTAGTGAGCCAAGCTGGGGCAATGCCGCGTCCAGTCCACGTCTGTGATGCGTCATCTGGATTCGTGTAAATGATCTGAGTAGGCCGCTTTTTGCTGTTGCTTCGACCGACCAACTTATTGGTCGTCGACTGACTCAATTTTGCGGCAGATCCCGATTTTGAAAAGAGATGCGGATATAACTGTTGTAGTGAAAAACCGTGTGCCTTTATCAAGTCATCATGACTTGCACGTGCTGCGACTTTTGATTCTTTTTCGAGCTTTTCTAGCTTGCTTTGATCTTCCTTAATCTTCGCTTCGAGCTTCGCTTTTTCTTCAAACACCGTTGTCATTGTTATTCCTGTGGGATTGCATGCTATTTGATCGTATCCCGCGCAATAGCTAAGTTCAATTAGATCCAAGATTTCATATTTAAATAAGTTGGCTCGCTTCTACGCCCACGCTTCTTCCCCACGTAGCCAAATCCGCTCAATTCGATAAGCACACCGCAACCGCTTTCGCTGAGGTAGGCGCTCCGGATCCAAAGCCGCTCGCTGCGATAGTCAAAGTGCGAACGGCTTACAAGGCCAGCGGCAACGAAGGCGCTGACGCAGATCATCAGATATTTCAACAACTTGTACTCTTTCAAGCATTTCACTTTATACACACGCCAGTGGATGCAGCAACCTACCCGCCCCACCTTTGCCACCGACACAGCCACCTATAACGATGTTCCTCTACCGGACCAGGCATTCACCGCCAAGCGCCACCTACAAGGTATACGAGCGCACATGTCACTCCTTAGCCCATAGATTCGGACAAACAGCATTGCAGTTGGTGGGTAACGAGAACACGCTGCAGCGACTCGGGGTAGCACCTACGTACATATCCATGTGCTCAGTAATAAGAGTTACTGACATAGCCAGGAACCACAAAACGTATTTTGAGTCGCTTACATCAAGTGCTGCAGCCGTCGGCTACTAGAGCATTGCAAACGCGCACTACTGAAGGGCGCGACCTAACTGGTCAGAAGGGTACTCACCCACCATCACGAGCGCCTGTGTGACTTGCACGCGGTGTCCCGGCACAGCTCTATTCTGAGTCGGCCGCTAAAGGTTAGCGCTCTTATTAGCCCTGAGAACAGATCACTAAACAACACTCGCCTACGGCTATCGGTCCCCTATTCTCAATGATGGCGATTACCGATCACCTATCGCTAAAGTGCTTAAGGCGACAAGAGACACTAATGACGCGCCGTGGAGCTGGCTCCCCGCCGCTACGCATGCTGATGCCTACCCGTGTAGAGCATCTACGCCATGACTAGTCCACATTCGACCATACCGATAACAGACAACTCTTCGTGGACTGATCCGATGCAATGCATGACGCATCTGATGTCGGTAGGTACTCCGGTCATCGGTTCCACCTGACAGGTAAAGCGTCGGCTATCGCCTGACACCAGCCGGATCGGGCCAGACTCACGGAGCAGCTCTACAGTGCGCCCTCATCGACATGGACGATGTCAGCAGCTGGAGTACACGCCTGTAGGCTTAGGTCGCTATATGCGTCCGCTAATGGCTATCGCCCGGATGGCCAGCATCGTTGGTTGATGATGCTTCCAATGCTTACTCAGACGCATGGCGACCCTTTAGTAAGGGAGCAGTAAACATTTACTGCTCTGCTTATAGTTATGGGTTGAGTAAGAGTTAGGTGGTCAGGCATAGCGCCTGATGATCAACAGAGAACGTTGAGTAGGGCGTAAGCAAGAGCATTCCCTTTACTAGGTTGTAGAAGGGGAGAAGCAGTACGCGCACATACCGTTTCTCTTTTTTGCTACCTGAAAGGTAGCGATAGTCACCCACTAATGAGCCCGC
>Ga0302232_10000944_pt1 | contig 20639 bp, 14 predicted proteins | sample II_Palsa_N2_3_FD_193575 | JGI IMG/M metagenome (GOLD analysis project Ga0302232, IMG submission 193575) | Peat permafrost microbial communities from Stordalen Mire near Abisko, Sweden - II_Palsa_N2_3 | ecosystem: Environmental > Terrestrial > Soil > Palsa > Peat permafrost | place: Sweden...
TACTGCGCTGTGTACGGTCGGCAAGACCGGCAATGACCTGCATTACCGCGGCTATGACATTCTCGACATCGCCAGCACCTGCGAATTCGAGGAAATCGCCTACCTGCTAGTGCATGAAAAGCTGCCGACGCAGGCTGAACTCACCGCCTACAAGGCCAAGCTGAAAGGGCTGCGCGGCCTGCCTGCCAACGTCAAGGCAGCGCTGGAGTGGATCCCGGCCGCAGCTCATCCGATGGACGTGATGCGCACCGGCGTCTCGGTGCTTGGCACTGTCCTGCCCGAGAAGGACGACCATAATCTGCCGGGCGCGCGCGATATCGCCGACAAGCTGATGGCCTCGCTCGGCTCGATGCTGCTCTACTGGTACCACTACTCGCACAACGGCAAGCGTATCGAGGTGGAGACCGACGACGATTCGATCGGCGGCCACTTCCTGCACCTGCTGCACGGCGTCGAGCCATCGAAGTCGTGGGTCGACGCGATGCACATCTCGCTGAACCTGTACGCAGAGCACGAATTCAACGCCTCGACGTTCACCGGCCGCGTGATCGCCGGCACGGGTTCGGACATGTACTCGGCGCTGACCGGCGCAATCGGCGCGCTGCGTGGCCCGAAGCACGGCGGCGCCAACGAAGTCGCGTTTGAAATCCAGTCGCGCTATCAGAACCCCGATCAGGCTGAGGCAGACGTCCGCCGCCGCGTCGAAGCCAGGGAAGTGGTGATCGGCTTCGGCCATCCTGTCTACACGATCTCCGACCCGCGCAACAAGGTCATCAAGGAAGTCGCGAAGAAGCTCTCGAAGGAAGCCGGCGGCACCAAGCTGTTCGACATCGCCGAGCGCCTCGAAACAGTGATGTGGGACGCCAAGAAGATGTTCCCGAACCTGGACTGGTTCAGCGCGGTGTCGTACCACATGATGGGCGTGCCGACGGCGATGTTCACGCCGGTGTTCGTGATCGCCCGCACGGCGGGATGGAGCGCGCACATCATCGAGCAACGCATCGACAACAAGATCATCCGGCCGAGTGCGAATTACACCGGTCCGGACAACCTGAAGTTCGTGCCGCTCGCGAAACGCTGATCGGGAAAGGGGGATAATTGCCGCTGGCGTCCTGTGATGTCCGGCAATAATCGCCCCTGAGCACCACATTCCTACTCCCCCACGGTATGAACACTGCAAACCGCAAACCCCTGCCCGGCACCAAGCTGGACTTCTTCGACACGCGTGCCGCGATCGAGGCGATCCAGCCGGGTGCCTACGACACATTACCGTACACCTCGCGCGTGCTGGCCGAAAATCTCGTGCGCCGATGCGATCCGGTGTCCCTCAATGCCTCGCTCAAGCAGATCATCGAACGCAAGCGCGACCTCGATTTCCCGTGGTTCCCGGCGCGTGTGGTCTGCCACGACATCCTCGGTCAAACCGCGCTGGTTGACCTCGCCGGCCTGCGCGACGCGATTGCCGCCCAGGGCGGCGACCCGGCGCTGGTCAACCCGGTCGTGCCGACACAACTGGTGGTGGATCACTCGCTCGCCGTCGAATGCGGTGGCTTCGATCCGGATGCGTTCGACAAGAACCGCGCCATTGAAGACCGGCGCAACGAGGACCGCTTCGATTTCATCAACTGGACCAAGAAGGCATTCAAGAACGTCGATGTGATTCCGCCGGGCAACGGCATCCTGCACCAGATCAATCTGGAGCGGATGAGCCCGGTGGTCCAGGTGAAAGACGGTGTGGCGTTTCCCGACACGCTGGTGGGCACCGATTCGCATACGCCGATGGTCGATGCGCTCGGCGTGATCGCCATCGGCGTAGGTGGCCTCGAAGCGGAAAGCGTGATGCTGGGGCGCGCTTCGTATATGCGCCTGCCGGATATCGTCGGCGTCGAGCTGACCGGCAAGCCTGGCGAAGGCATCACGGCAACGGACGTGGTGTTGTCGCTGACCGAATTCCTGCGCAAGGAAAAAGTCGTGGGTGCGTATCTGGAGTTCTACGGCGAAGGCACGGCCAAACTCACCTTGGGCGACCGCGCCACCATCGCCAACATGGCGCCTGAGTTCGGCGCGACGGCTGCGATGTTCTATATCGACGAACAGACCATCAAGTACCTGAAGCTCACCGGCCGCGACGACGAACTCGTCAAGCTGGTGGAAACCTACGCGAAGGAAACCGGCCTGTGGGCCGACAGCCTGAAGAACGCGCAATACGAGCGAGTACTGACGTTTGACCTTTCGACCGTGGTGCGCACGCTCGCCGGTCCGTCGAACCCGCACCGCCGCTTGCCCGTGTCGGAACTGGCCGCGCGCGGCATCAGCGGCAAGGTCGAAAACGAGCCCGGGTTGATGCCCGACGGCGCCGTGATCATCGCGGCCATCACGAGCTGCACCAACACCAATAACCCGCGCAACATGATCGCCGCGGCGTTGCTGGCACGCAATGCGAACCAGCGCGGCCTGACCCGCAAGCCGTGGGTGAAAAGCTCACTCGCGCCGGGATCGAAAGCCGTCACCTTGTACCTGGAAGAAGCGAAGCTGCTGGCGGAACTGGAACAGCTTGGGTTTGGCGTCGTCGCCTATGCGTGCACGTCGTGCAACGGCATGTCCGGTGCGCTGGATCCGGTGATCCAGAAGGAAGTCGTCGAGCGCGATCTGTACGCGACCGCTGTGCTGTCCGGCAACCGCAATTTCGACGGTCGCATTCACCCGTATGCCAAGCAGGCGTTCCTCGCCTCGCCGCCGCTGGTGGTGGCCTATGCGATTGCCGGCACGATCCGTTTCGACATCGAGAAAGATGTGCTGGGTACTGACGCCGCCGGCAATCCCGTGATGCTCAAGGACATCTGGCCGTCCGACGCAGAGATCGACGCGATCGTTGCGTCGAGCGTGAAACCGGAGCAATTCCGCAAGGTGTACGAACCGATGTTCGCAGTCACGGTCGATACCGGCGAACGTGCCGACCCACTTTACGACTGGCGCCCGACGAGCACGTATATCCGCCGTCCGCCGTATTGGGAAGGCGCGCTGGCCGGCGAGCGCACGCTCAAGGCTATGCGCCCGCTCGCAGTGCTGGGCGACAACATCACCACCGACCACCTGTCGCCGTCCAATGCGATCCTGCTGGATAGCGCCTCGGGCGAGTATCTGGCGAAGATGGGCTTGCCGGAGGAGGATTTCAATTCGTACGCGACACACCGCGGAGATCACCTGACCGCGCAGCGCGCCACGTTCGCCAACCCCACATTGAAGAACGAGATGGTGCTCGAAGACGGCAAGGTCAAGGCCGGTTCTTTGGCTCGCATCGAGCCTGAAGGCAAGGTCACGCGCATGTGGGAAGCCATCGAAACCTACATGGAGCGCAAGCAACCGTTGATCGTGATTGCCGGCGCCGACTACGGTCAGGGTTCGTCACGCGACTGGGCGGCCAAGGGCGTGCGTCTCGCGGGGGCAGAAGCGATCGTCGCCGAAGGATTCGAGCGCATCCACCGCACCAATCTGGTGGGCATGGGCATCCTGCCGCTCGAGTTCAAGCCGGGCGTGAACCGCCTGACGCTCGGTATCGACGGCACCGAAACCTTCGACGTGACCGGCGAGCGCAAACCGCGCGCCGATCTCATGCTCGTGATCAATCGCAAGAGCGGCGAGCGTGTAGAAGTGCCGGTGACCTGCCGTCTGGACACCGCGGAAGAGGTGTCGATCTACGAAGCCGGTGGCGTCCTGCAGCGCTTTGCCCAGGACTTCCTGGAATCGTCGCAAGCAGCGGCTTGAAGGAGGAGACAAAAACATGGCCCACGTACCCCAGATCAAGATTCCTGCCACCTACATGCGTGGTGGCACGAGTAAAGGTGTGTTCTTCCGCTTGCAGGACTTGCCCGAAGCCGCGCGGACGCCAGGCGCGGCGCGCGACGCGCTGCTACTGCGCGTGATCGGCAGCCCGGACCCTTACGGTAAACAAACCGACGGCATGGGCGGCGCGACGTCGAGCACCAGCAAGACCGTGATCATCGCCAAGAGCAGCAGGCCCGATCACGACGTCGACTATCTGTTCGGCCAGGTGTCCATCGACAAGGCGTTCGTGGACTGGAGCGGCAACTGCGGTAATCTCTCCGCCGCAGTGGGACCATTCTCGATCAGCGCCGGGCTGGTCGACCCGAGCCGCGTTCCGCACAATGGCGTGGCCACGGTGCGGATCTGGCAGGCCAATATCGGCAAGACCATCATCGGACACGTGCCCATTACCGACGGCGCCGTGCAGGAAACCGGCGACTTCGAACTGGACGGCGTGACCTTCCCCGCGGCCGAGGTGCGACTCGAGTTCATGGACCCGGCCGCCGAAGAGGAAGGCGCAGGCGGCGCGATGTTCCCTACCGGCAATCTGGTGGACGACCTCGAGGTGCCGGGCGTGGGCACGTTGAAGGCCACCATGATCAACGCGGGCATTCCGACGATTTTCGTCGACGCCGAGGCGATCGGTTACAAGGGCACCGAACTGCAAGACGCGATCAATAGCGACGACAAGGCGCTGGCAAAGTTCGAGACGATTCGCGCACATGGCGCGGTGCGCATGGGCCTGATCAAGCACATCGATGAGATCGCAACGCGGCAGCATACGCCGAAGGTGGCGTTTGTCGCGAGGCCGGCGGCCTATGTGGCGTCCAGCGGCAAGCAGGTTGCGGCGGGCGATGTCGATGTGCTGGTGCGCGCGATGTCGATGGGCAAGCTGCATCACGCGATGATGGGCACCGCTGCGGTGGCCATCGGCACGGCAGCCGCAATTCCAGGCACGCTGGTGAACCTTGCCGCGGGTGGCGGCGAGCGCGAAGCGGTACGCTTCGGTCATCCTTCCGGCACGTTGCGTGTGGGTGCGCAGGCCAGTCAGGTGGACGGTGAGTGGGTCGTGAAGAAGGCGATCATGAGCCGCAGCGCGCGCGTACTGATGGAAGGCTGGGTGCGGGTTCCGGGCGATTCGTTCTGATCCAGCACAAGGTGAGGCCGCGCCTACGCTGCCTCACCGGCCCCGCAAACTCAACTTTGTTTCGCCGGCAGATACGGCATCGGATCGACCGGCTTGCCGTCGCGGCGCACCTCGAAAAGCACTGAGACACGCGTGTTTTTCTCGTCGCCCATCTCCGCAATTTCCTGGCCTTGCCGCACGATGTCGCCGGTTTTCACGAGCAGTCGACGGTTGTGCGAATACGCGGTCAGAAAGTCCTTGTTGTGCTGGATGATGATCAGGCTGCCATATTCGTTGAGCCCTGTCCCTGCGTACATGACCTTGCCGTCCGCGGCCGCGCGCACCGGATCGCCAGGCTGGCCGCCAATCTCGATACCGCGCGTCGCGCCCGCCTGGAACCCCTCGACTATCGTGCCTTGTGCCGGCCACACGAGCGTGACGTGGTTGGCATGACGCGAGACCTCTGCGTCGACCTGGCGTGCTTGCGCGGGATTCGGTGCGGGAGCGCCACTCGGGGCGATGGAGGCGGCGTTGCTGGATGAAGCGGCTGATGCCGCGGTCGATGCATTCGCTCCGCTAGCTGCTGCCGCCGTATTCACCGCCGGATTGGTAAAGGCAGCTGCCGCCGCCAGCTTCGCCGAGACCGCAGCCTTTGCTGCCGCCTGATCAGCTGCAGCCTGCGCCGCGGTGGCTGCCGCGGCTGCGTCGCTTGCTTCCTTTGCCGCCTCGGGTGACGCTACATGCAGCACCTGCCCCTTTTTCAGTCGGGTGGACGGCTTCAGACCATTCCACGCCAGCAGATTACCAACCTTGCAGTGATTGCGCTGAGCAATCTGGTTCAGCGTGTCGCCACGCCTGACGCGATAGACGAGTGGCTGCGCCGCCTTCAGTTTGGCCGTGCTGGCCGCAGCGGTTGCCGCCGCCTGTAACGATGCTGCCGCGGCGGCATCCGATGCCGAGGTCGCCGTAGCGGCCGAAGCCACTGGCGCGCCAGTGGCCGCCGGGGACGCCTGCTCTCCCTGCTGTGCCACATTCACGCAACCACTCATTGCCAATGCAATCCAGACGCCGGCGACGCCAGCCTTCATGGTTTTGTCGAAACGATTTTTCAACAAGTTCGACTCCTGCCTCGTACATAGGCGAGCCCGAGTGTTCCCGCGTCGCACTCCGATGCGCGCATTCTTCAGAAGCGCTGCACGCTCGACACGGGAAACCGCCTCGTTGCGGCTACCACCCTGGCCCACCCTTCTGTCTGGCACTCTTGCGGCAAATGCCTTGATATCGAGGCGTTCTGACGCAAAAAGGGCCAGACAGACGGTTAAAATTCAAGCGGAATTGTAAAATGCCGCGGACAAAAAGCGGGCCGTCCGCACAGACTGATACAAATCCTTACGATCCGTATTGCGGGATTTGGCCCCTGATATCGTTTTCTTTAACGGCAAATCGTCGGAAAACCTTGAATTTTGGCGCAGACGCCTAGAGCGACGTGGCTGGATGAACAGCAAATTCGGGTAAGTGGTGCTGCAGGAAAAGACCGCACGAAAAAACGGCCAGCCCTCTTCGAGGTGCTGGCCGTTTGCCTTCCAATCATCGGGCGCCCGATGGCGCTTTCGCTTACCGCAGCGCTTTCACGGCCTCCGCGGTGACGTCGCCAGGCTGACCGCCCCACGTCGCGCGCAGATAACTCGCCAGTTGTGCGAGTTCCGCATCACTTAGCTGCCCTGCGAACCCTGGCATCTCCTGCATGCGTTCAAGACCGGGGAAGTCCTGCGCATCGATGCCGTCGAGCATCGCCACGATCAGGTTGTGCGGATCGCTTTGCCGCACCGTCGAATTGCCGTGCATCGGGACTGCGACGTGCGGTTTGCCCTCGCCATCGCGGCCATGGCAACCGGCACACACCGCGAGGTACACATTGCGCCCAGCGGCCAGTTGCGCCGTGTCCGCAGATGCCGATGATCGCGACTGCAACGGCTGCGCAGCCGGCGGCGGGTCGCCGAGCAGATAGGTCGACATCGCGCGCAGATCGTCGTGACTCAGATACTGGCTGCTCAGATGCACGACCGGATACATCTCGCTGAAAGCGGAGCCTTGCGGGACGATCCCCGTGGCGAAGAAGGTCTGCAGATCAGTTGCGGTCCAGCCGCGCGCAGCGAGTCCTTGCGGGGTGATGTCCGGTGCGGCCACTCGGCCCAGCGCCCCGCCGCCGAGCGGCAACGCGTTGTCGAGCTCACCGAATTTGCCGCGCGGCGTGTGGCATTCGGCGCAGTGGCCGAGTGCGCTCACCAGGTAACGTCCACGGTTCCAGTCCGCCGACGCCCCGGAGGAAGTCCCTTCGGGAGACTGTCCTTTCGATGCATCCGGCAATCCATCCTTCAGAAACAGCATGTTCCAGAAGCGCACGGCGAAACGCATGTTGAACGGAAACGACAGCTCCGGTTGATGGTTCGGTACCGCTGCAGGTTTTTGCGCCATCAGCCACGCATACATCGCATCGCTGTCGGCGTGCGAGATCTGCCGGTACGACGTGTACGGCATCGCCGGGTACAACGGGCCATCCGGCGTCATGCCGTCGTGCAACGCCTTGTAGAAATCGCCAGCGCTCCAGTTGCCGATGCCGTGGTCTCTGTCTGGCGTGATGTTCGTGCCGTAGAACGTGCCGAACGGCGAGGAGAGTTTCGGGCCGCCGGCAAACGGCGCGCCGTCCGCACTCGTGTGACAGGCCGCGCAATCGGCCGCCTTCACGAGATAGCGGCCACGCGCAAGCTGCTCCGCTGCGGCGCTTTCCAGGTCCGCCGGCATGCTAGTCGCCGAAGCGGTCGTCTGAGCGGCTGGCGTGTCATCGTGGTGTTGGCCGCACGCCGCCAGCGCCCCTACGCTCAACACCAGCACGAGACTCCGCAGCTTCGGCAGATTCAGCCGAATCCGCGAGGTCTGCGCGCTCTGCGAGGTCAAGGAAAGGATCGTCATGCGGCATCCTTCACGAGTCCCGGCATCGTCAGCACGACTTCCTTGACCGCCTCGTAGTACCGCACATAGCCAGTACAGCGGCAGATGTGATCGTTCAGCGCCTCGGTGATGGTTTGCTCCACCTGGTCTCTCGCCACCGGATGGAGCTTGAGACGCTCAATCAGCACCGTCGCCGCGTTCACGAAGCCCGGTGTACAGTAGCCGCACTGAAAACTGAAGTGTTCGAGAAACTTCTGCTGGATCGGCGACAAGGCAACCACCTCGCCCTGCTCGTCGCGCTGTGCGTGGCCTTCGATCGTGCGAATCGACTTGCCGTCGAAGAAATTCGCGCCTGTGATGCACGTGCGGATTTCCTCACTCGTGCCATCCGGCTTATCGAGAATCACCACGCAGGCGTGACAGACGCCTTGACCGCAACCGAGGCGCGATCCAGTCAGGTGGAGATATTCGTGCAGCAGGTCGATCATCATCAGGCCGGACGGCACTTGCAGCGGTCCGACTTCCTGCCCGTTTACTTTCAGCGACACGGGTTGCGCACGGAATTGCGTCAACGGCAGTTCCACGACGGACGCGCTCGTCGCAGTCGAGGCAGCAGCGGAGGCCGGCACGGTGCTAGCTGCGGAGCCGGAATTTTGATTAGGGGCCGTCATGCGAGCACCTCCTGAATTTTTTGCGGGGTGACCGGGAGGTCAGTGAAACGATGGCCAATGGCGTGCGCAATGCCGTTCACGATCGCGCCGACCACGGGGATCATCACAACTTCAGCGATGCCCTTGGGCGGATCGGTTTCGGTCAGCGGTGGCAGCACTTCGCCGGTCTGGGCCCAGACAGCAACATCCGTTGCGCGCGGTAACCGGTAGCGGTTGAAGTTCCACGTTCCGTTGCCGGGGCCGTCTTCATAGAGCGGCAGATATTCATGCAGTGCGTGGCCAATGCCCATGGCAAGACCGCCCTGCAATTGGCCCGATACGAGTTGCGGCGAGATCTGGTTGCCGCATTCCATGATCGAGTGATGAGTCAGCAGCTCGACCTTGCCGGTCGCTTCATGCACCGTGAGTTCGACCAGCGTGCCGACCGCGCTGTAGTACGTGACCGCGGCGTTGTTACGCTGCACGGGCGGAATGAACACGCGCTTTCGATTAAGCACGCGGTACTGATTCGGCGTGGTCTGCAGTTGCTTTTTATCGGTTCCAGCGTCGTCGCCGTAGCGCAGCGAGAGGCCATCAATGGGGAGACGCTCGACGCCGCCGTCGATCTCGAACTCCGCTTCGGCCCACTGCCAGCGATTGAATACGTGCACCGCCGCGCCCGTCACGAGGCCGAGTTCGTGCGCCTTCTTCGCGAGCTGCTCGAACGGCAGTGCTTCGAGACCGGCCGCCGACAACTTACCGTCGACCCAGCGTGCGTCCTCGATGCGCACCACCAGCGGCGCGGCCTGGCCGCCGCCGGCGCCTTGACGCCAGATCGCCATCGCCGCCGGCCACAGACCGTGGGTGAAGACGACGCGAGCGGCCTCGCGCGTGCTGTGGGTGAAATAGAACGCCGAGTTGGTCGCGCTCGACGGCGACGCATAACCCGGCGACCAGCGCGGATTGGCCGATAGCTTGTCCTGCTCGGCTTGCGACATGATGTACGGATCGCCGCTCGTGACGACCGGCAGATCGGGCCAATCGGTGACGGCGACGCGCACCTCGGTAGCAGGCTTGCCGAGCCATCTGGCTACAGCAATGGCCTGTGACGTGGACATGCCGGTGCCGATTTCGGCGGCGGTGTGATGCAGGCTGATCTTGCCGTCGGCGGTGAATTCAACCTTCGCCAGCGAGGTTTCCGCGCCCGTACCGAAGTCCTTTTGCACGCAGGCAAAACCGACGCCATAGCGCTGGCCCGGATGCGTCAGTTCAAATTCGAGCTTCTGCTTCGCCCGATTCACCCACAGCGGATGCACCTGTGCCTTCTGCAGAACTTCGTCGACGCGGATCGCGCCGGCCGGCACCGCGCCCTGAGTGTTTTTCATGCCCGAGCGCAACGCGTTCTTCAGGCGGAAGTCGATCGGATCAACGCCAAGTTGTTCGGCGATTTCATCGACCATCATCTCGGTGGCCGCCATGCTCTGCAGCGTGCCGTAGCCTCGCGCTGAGCCGGCGTCGATTGCACGCGTTGCAACGGCAACAGCGGAGAGATCGTTCTTCGGGAAGTAGTAGATCGACTGCGCCGCGGTTGCGCCGACCATCGCCACTGACGGCGAGAAATTGCAGCGGCCGCCGCCGTTCGCTTCCATCCCGGCCTTGAACGACTGGAACAGCCCGGTCTTTTTATTGACGGCGATGCGGTAATGCATCTTGAACGCGTGACGTTTCAGCGAGGTCTGGAACTGCTCGTAGCGATCGTTCGCCAGACGCACCGGACGGCCGTCCGCATACATCGCAGTCACAAGGCCGTAGAACGGCACGTTGAAGTGATCCTTCGAGCCGTAACCGACCGTGTAGCAAGGATGCACGAACAGGTTCTTCACCGGAAACGCGCACTTCGCGACCATGCCGGCCGCGCTCTCCACGACTTCGGACGGCGCCTGGGTCGGCACCACCATGTGCAGCGATTGGCTCGCGCTGTCGTACCAGCAGTTCACGTTGTCGGGTTCGAGCGCGGCCGTGTCGATCGACTGCGTGTTGTACTCGCGTTCCATCACGAGCCAGTCCGCAGACGGACGATCGAGTTCCTGCTGGACCTGTCCGGCGTAGAACATGCCCTGCTCGTCGAGCTTGCCGTGCTCCTTGCCATCCGGCCAGACCGGCTGGTGCTTGCGCATCATGCTGGGGAACACCGGTGCGTCTTTCAGGCTGGAGAACGTGTCGTCGTCGTAAGGCGTCTTGCCGCCTACCCGCACGAAACGGAACGTGCCCCACGGATCGCGCTCCAGCGGGCCCGTCTGCGCGCCGTAGCGGATGATCTCGTCGTGGAACTTGAGCTTGTCCTTGGCGAAGCGAAAGCGTGCGAAGTCGTGATAGATGAGGATCGCGACCGCCTGGCCGAGATAGGCCGGCGTCTTGCCCGGCGGCAGCAACATGTCGTCGCCATAGAACGCGGGGAAGATCAGGCCATCGCGCGTCAGATCGTCGGCGGTGACGACGCGGTCCGGCTTCAGTTCGTCGCCGAGCAGCGTCAGGTCGAAGCCCTCGTAGAGGCGGTCCGCGTGAGTGGTGCGCAGAATGAAGGCATGCGCCTGCTGCTTCGGCCAATGCGGCATGTCGGCCGCGCGGATGTCGCGCGCGAACACCTTCGCGCCGGTGACCTTGGCGATACCGTCGATGCGGAATTTCGCCTGCCCGTTAGCCGCGTCCCATTGAACTGGCGTGAGAATCTTGTCTTCGAACAACGCAGCAAACGCACGGCTGCCGATCGGCGCGATATACACCGAGACACCTGCTATAACGCTGGCCTTCAGAAAACTGCGACGCGAAAGGTCGAGTTTCCCCATGGACTTCTCCTTAAGTTATCGACGACGGCAACGCCAGTCACAAGACGGACGCACGCACGGGAATGCCACAGGCTGCGCAAGCCTGTGACGACACACCGCATTGGAGAATCAAGCGAATCCCGGACGCATTTGCCCGGGCATACCGGCGACGTGTGGCGGCCGGAACATCGGCGCCGCCGCAATCGATCTGATTAAACTTGAACTGCCCTTGAACGTGCTGGTGTTGCCCACTTTCCTTTCCCTGCCCTGTAACGGGCAAAGCGCGGGATTATGGCGCTGTTGGATAGTGAAAGAGTAAAATTTTGTCCGCTATCTCTCAAATAACGGATTTGATATAGATCTATTTACTTCGGTATCCTTATCTGCGTGCCGACGCGCATGCAATCACAAGAATACGTGGCGTCTCAAACCGGCATCAAGCCCGCACGACCGCGATACCCAATGCCTCGAACGGTGCGGTGAGCGCCGCCGAGGTCTCCTTCTCGACCACCATCGCATGCGCCGCGCTTGCCTCCGCGATCATGAAAGCGGACGCCGCGTTGAGTTTCTCCGCTGAGGCGAGCACCACGGTTTCCGCCGCACGAGCTACCAGCGCCCGCTTGACGTAGGCCTCTTCGAGATCGCCCGTACTAAGGCCGGCCTCAGGATGTACTCCCGTGACGCCCATGAAATAGAGATCGGCGCGGATATGGCTGAGCGCTTCGATCGCGGCTGCGCCTACGTTGACCATCGAATGCCGGTATAAGCGTCCGCCGATCATGATCACCTCCACGTCGCGGTGAGGAGCGAGTTCTACCGCCACGCTCGGACTATGGGTAACGATGGTCGCGCGCAGATCGAGCGGCAGATGGCGCACGAGTTGCACGGCCGTCGTGCCGCCGTCGACGATCACGATCTGGCCTGGCTCGATCATCTGCGCCGCAGCCCGGCCGATGGCCGCCTTCGACGCCGACTCGATGCCCTGCCTACCGGCCAGATCCGCCGCTGCTGGCGACGAGGGCAGCGCTCCGCCATGCACGCGCTGCAGAGAGCCGTCGGCGGCGAGTTCACGCAGATCGCGGCGGATGGTGTCTTCGGAGACGGCAAATTCGATGCTCAGGCTCTTGGCGATCACCTGGCCATCGCGTTTGAGCGCATCGAGAATCAGCTGTTTTCTTTGCGAAGTAAGCATGGGACTGGAGGACATCAAAAGGAGACAAGGCAATGCCGGCGCTGCATCTGCCGGTAGCAGTCGTAAAACAATGCCCGATGCATTGCATGAATCAATGCACGAAAATTCTTGTTTTTGCACGAGATTGCACGATACCATGAAATCACGCGGCTCGAACCGCGCTTTCAGGAAATCACCATGAGCAAAACTGCCGACCGCGTGCGGATTGTCGACGTCAAATTGCTGTCGGACGACTGGTACGTGCTGAAGAAAACCACCTTCGACTACCAGCGCGCCGATGGGATCTGGCAGCGTCAGAGCCGCGAGACGTACGACCGCGGCAACGGAGCGACCGTCCTGCTCCATGATCCGCTGCGCCGGACCGTGGTCCTCACGCGGCAGTTCCGCATGCCGGCGTTCGTCAACGGTCACGACGGCATGTTGATCGAGGCGCCAGGCGGGCTGCTGGAAGAGGCCTCACCGGAGGAACGGATCCGCGCCGAGGTCGAGGAGGAGACTGGCTACCGCGTGCACGCGGTGCGCAAGATATTCGAGGCGTTTATGAGCCCGGGTTCGGTCACGGAGAAGCTGTTCTTCTTTGTCGCCGAGTACGATGCCGCCGCGAAGATCGGCGATGGCGGCGGGGTTGTCAGCGAGGGCGAGGATATCGAGGTGCTCGAACTGCCGTTCGATGAAGCGCTGGCGATGATCAAGCGCGGCGAGATCGTCGATGGGAAGACGATTATGTTGCTGCAGTATGCGGCGTTGAATGCGTTGGTTTAGACGGGGTATGCCCCCGCCCCCTAAAACTGATGTCGAATCGCCGCGCGCACCGTCACCTGATTCGATGAAGACGACGCCCCCGCCGCGCCCGGAATATACGCGTCGTCCAGCACGGTATCCGTCTTGTCGCCGGCCACCTTCTGGTAAGCGGCCTGGAAATAGAAATCCGTTCGCTTCGACAGGTTGTAGTCGGCCATCAACCCGAACGTGTGATATTTCGGGTTCTCGTTGCCTGAGGTCGCGTCCATCGTGGCCGCCGTGTACACGTACTGCACGCCCACGAAAAAAGCCGGCGTGAACTGGTACTTACCGTTGACTTCGAAGTTCTGGAACTTGAGCGCCGTCAGCGTGCCGCCGTTCGGCGGCGTGATGGCGCCCACATAGACCGAGGTGTCGGTTGCGGACGGCTGGCCGACATTCGTGTTCGAATAGGCAAAGCCCACGGTCGCGGCGCCGAACGTGTAGTTGATGCCGCCGCCGAAAATACGCAGCCGCTCCGAGATGAAATTCGCGTCGTCGGTCGCAATGGACCCGTCCGTCGTCAAGCCGGGATTGTTCGCGTCGAGGTAAGCCGCGCCCACCAGCAAGCCACCGTTCGTGTATTGGCCGCCCAGACTATACGTACGGTTGTTGGCAAAGCCGGTTTCGTTGCTGAAGCTGTAGGTGCCGCCGAACTGCAGGCCCGCAAACGACGGGCTCATGTACTTGACCGTGTTGTTCACGCGGAACGAGTTGTCGGTGTTGTCATTGTCATAGGGGTGCGAGAGCAGATAGCCGCCCCAGTTGCCGTTGGCCGTGGTTGGCGCGAGATAGTCGACCACCGAGTCGTACTGCCGCCCGAGCGTGAGCGTGCCGTAATTGGCTGCCGTCAGGCCAACGAACGCCTGGCGACCGAAGATGCGACCGCCCTCCTGCAGGCCGCCGCTATTTACATCGAAACCGTTCTCGAGATCGAAGATTGCCTTCAGGCCGCTGCCGAGATCCTCCGAACCCTTCAAGCCCCACCGGCTGCCTTGCGCGTAGCCGCTTTCCAGCTGATAGGCCGATTTGTCGCCAGCGTTACTCGTGTAATTGATGCCCTCGTCGATCACCCCGTACAGCGTAATGCTGCTCTGCGCGAAAGCAGGCAGAGCGAAGGCTGCCGTCACAGCCAGCGCAACCATGTTCTTTTTCATGAAGATCTCCCGGATCCCTTTTCATCAGCCAACAGCTAGCCAATTTTGAGAAGGCTCTTCTTTTTTTAAGCAGCAACTACATTGGGCTTCAATTTCAAGTTCACGAGCGATGAAAACGATGCTTGCACACCGATAGCGGGCCGTCCATCGGCACACGTTGAGCCGTCACAAATCGTTGCGAAATGTCCACGCGAAGCATTCACATATTGCGTAATTTGACAATTGGGGCTTGGTCGCGAACGGGCCCTGTCCGATGCTGCGTCATCCCCAAAAGCCGGCCTCCGGGCCCCTTGGCCGCATGGCTAACGGCACAGAAAACACCCGGTTCGCGCGCCCTCCGCGCACACCTATTCGTAAGAACATGAAATAATTTCGAAAGCAACCACGCCCCGTTGACAGAACAACACGCTCCGCCGCCGGTCCCGTCTAACCCCTCAGCAATACGCAATGCAAAAGCCATCCTCCCGTCTGCTCGAACTCGATTTCTTTCGCGGACTGGTCCTGCTGTTCATCGTGGTCGATCACATCGGCGGCAGCATCCTCTCGCGCGTCACGCTGCACGCTTACGCGCTATGCGATGCGGCTGAGGTGTTCGTATTCCTCGGCGGCTTTGCCACGGCAATCGCTTACGCCGCGCTCGCCGAGCGTCGCACCGAGGCAGCCGCGCGCGATCGCTTCCTGCGGCGTTCGCTGGAGATCTATCGGGCCTTCCTCGTCACCGCCGGCTTGATGCTGCTGGTTAGTGCGGTTCTGATCGCCTTCAGCATCGACGCGCCGAATCTGACCTCCGACGATCTCGACGACTTCATCGACGCGCCGCTTACGGCCCTTCGCGACATCCTGTTGTTGCGGCGTCAGCCCTATCTGGCCTCGGTGCTGCCCATGTATGCGTTGTTCGCGCTGAGCGTGCCGCTGGTCCTGCCGCTCGCGCGGCGCCGCCCATGGTGGCTGCTGGCTGGCAGCCTCGCGCTTTGGGCTGCGGCGCCGAGCGTGAATGCTTATCTGCCGGCAATCGAAGACACTCAATGGAATTTCAATCCACTCGCCTGGCAACTGCTGTTCGTGCTTGGCGTGCTGGCGCGGTGCCAGCCGGTCTATCGGAAGATCAGCTCGCACCGCGTGGGATGGCTCGCCAACGTGCTGGCATTTGCCATCGTGATGGCTGCGGCGTACTACAAGCTGTTTATCGAGCAAACGCCGCTCGACGGCAGTTTCAAGCAAAGCCTCTCATGGTTGCGCGCCGGCAATTTTCTGGCGATAGCGTGGCTGGTTGCCAATCTGGTCCAGCTTGGCTGGGTGCGCAAGCTCGCGCAGTGGCTGCCGTGGGTCGGCATGATCGGACGCAAGGGATTGGTGTGCTTCGTGGCGGGCGCTGTGATTTCGCTCGTCGTCGATTCGCTGCTCTATGCTGCCACGGACGGATATCTCGACATACCGCTCGGGCTTTTAGCCGACGCGGTGGCGGTCGGCACACTGTTCGCGGTCGCCCGTGTCTGCGAACCGGTTAAACGGCTGCTGACGCGCTCGACTATCCGGCGCGGTGGGGTCGCTATATGAGCGGCCCGCGGCACCGATAGCGTCCGCCGATGTTCCGCGGCGCCGATGACGACGGCCTCTGCGTTCTTTAGCGTGCTAGCGCACCCAGTCGGTCCACAACACCATCAGCACGGTCATCAGCGCGGGACCGATAAAGAGGCCCAGCAGCCCGAAGGTCTCCGCGCCGCCGAGAATCCCGAACAGCACCAGCAGAAATGGCAAGCGCGTCGAATTGCCGATGATCACCGGCCGCACCAGATGTTCTGCGATGAACACCACCACGAAGCCGAATACAGCGAGCCCTATCGCCCACGCCACCGAACCCTGCGCGAAGAGCCACAGCGCCGCGCCGCAGAACACGAGCGGCGCGCAAAACGGCAGCATGGCCGCCACGGCCGTGACAAATCCGAGCAGGATAACGTGCGGCAGGCCAGCTATCTCGTAGGCAAGCCCGAGCAATGCGCCCTCGCCGATCCCCACCACCACGAGCCCTGCCACCGTACCGCGCACAGCAGAGGCCATCCGTTCGAGAAGCTGCGCGCCATTGCTGCCGAGGGCGCGCTGTGCCCCCTTGAGCAGCGCGCCGGACAGACGCGGCCCCGCCCGAAAAATCACAAACAGTGTGACCAGCATGAATGCGAAGACCATCAGACCGTGCACGGCACGCGCGCCGAAATGGCGGCCGAAGGTCATGACAGCTTCCCCATGCAACCCCTTCATGGCGGGCGACTCGCGCAACGGCTGAGTGAGGTTGGCCTGCCACCATGCTGTGACCTGCTGCGAGCCGAACGGTAGATGTTGGACAATGTCCGGCATTGCAATGCCATTTTCCTGCACGTTCTTGATCCACTCGATCACATCGTGCGCTTCATGGCTGGCTTGCCCGATTCCCATTGCCACCGGCAACACGACCAGCAGTGCGATAGCCAGCGTCAGGACGGCGGAGATTAGCGTGTTGCGTCCCTTCAGCCAACTGTGACTTTCGATTTTTCGTAACACCGGCCACAGGGCAATCGCAATGACGCAGGCCCAACCGACAGCCGGCAGAAAATCGCGGATGACCCACAAGGCCAGCAGCACCAGGGCGGCGTATAACAGCGCAGTTGCCGCCTGCTGCATTTTCTTGCGGTTCTGCGGATCCGATTCTGGTGGGGTAGGCGATGCTGCGGGCGGGCGTGTAGCCATGTGACCTCTGGAAGATGTGTGCACGAGCCGACCGGAAAAACGCAAACCCGTTAAACTGGCGCCGGCTCTGCTCGTCAATGTTCACATCTTAAAGGAAGCGCTAACGCCCTTCCGCCACATCGCCTTACCCCCCGCGGGTCGTCGCGCTGCGATCAACACTGCGTTGCAAAAATTCGCTCTATAGAAAATGCACGCCCTTAACTACCCGCAAACCCACGTCTTTTCGTATCCTCGCTGAAGTCAAGTGGCATTGTTGCTAATTCAAGAACAGTGTTTCAACCGGCACACAATGGCTCTCCGGCCCGCGCAGGAATACATTCGGCACACCACATATACGGAGCCGACGATGAAGACCATAGAGTCCTTCCCCCTTGACGGTGCCAACGGCGTGCGCATCGAGATTCTTGAGCGCTCTGATACGACGCTCGTGATTCGTTGGGTTGAGCCGGGTCGCTGTCATTATGGCGAGCAGCGGTGGCGGCGGCGGTCTGCTCATACGTCTGGGACTTGTGCTGTGTCGCGGCGGAAGATTCGGCGTGGTGATGCGGTGTTTAAGCCTGCTGAGCGGCCGGCGCCTTCTAATGCTGCCGCTATGATTTCTGTTGAGACTTTGTGTAGTCTGGTTGGGGAGTTGAAGGCGGCGTGAGGGTGGGCCTTGCTGATGCTTTGTGAGAGGCATGTGTGCTGTGGTTGCGCATGAGTTACGCATGCAACTATTGCACGTGAGATCGAACCGGTATTTGAACGCGAACGCTCGTCTGCCAGAGAATCGATCACATAAATAGAACAGAAAAAAGTGATGCCACAAACGGAATGACGCCCGCGCGGTGCAAAGAAGCTTCGCCAGTTTTTCAAAGACCACGATATTCCCATTTCGTCTGGCTACGAAATGCTCAAGCGTGGTGAGGGTCCCGATGTGGCGTATATCGCGTCGATGCCGTATGTCACGCCGCGGGCCGAAGACGAATGGCTCGAACGCATAACTCGTCCCACTCGCGAGGCCCCGCCCGCGCCGGTGGACGGGCGCAAGCCTTGAGAATCCTGACTCTGGAAGCGATCAAGCCACCAAGCGGGTATCGCCTCGCCGCCCCAATTTCTCGTACTTATCTTATGCCTCTCCACTCCGGTTTTCAGGAGGATTGACCTTGGGATTGTGCATCTGGCTGTTGCATAAACCTCAGGGCGCAGGAGGCGCGCTCGCGCGAGGCGTCGCCTGCGACGATTCACACAAGACGGAAAACCAGAAATGCTAGTTAGACATCAAAAAGCTAAAACGCATCGGTTCGCAACATCGGCTCACGCACGGCGCGGGGTGGGCGAGTGATCTGCGTAACGACAAGGGCGGAATATCCGGGGATGGCGCTCGCTCGATTCGAAAGCGGCGGTCGCCATGCGTAAGGCCGCGGTACGGGACGGCGATCCCACGACAACGGGCGGTAGGGTCTTTGGGACTGCTTCAGCTATCAAAGACCACGGCACAAAGGTTGCGCTGGATGGCGACGTCGCGACGTGTGGCAACTGCCAGGGAACCCACATGATATTCGGCACAGGAGAGGGAATCAGTGAAAAGGGGCGCAACGTTGTCGTCGACGACGACTCGGTACTCTGTCCGTGCGGAAAGAACCGTGTAATGGTCGGCGACAATCCTGGCTACTTTCTCCACTCCAATACGGGCGCAGCGGGCGCGAGTCGCGGCCCAAAAGCCAGCACAGCCAATGAGTCAATAGATTTACAAGATTACGATCGGCATTTCCAACTGCTCGATCAGGATGGCCGTCCTATAACGGGAGCCTTGATCCACATTCAAGACCCGGCTGGCGAGATTCAGGAGGTCACGACGACACCTGAAGGCAAAACGCCTGGCATTAAAGGCCGTAAAGGCAGTTCTATCAAATTGCTACTTGCTTACGCAAAAAAATGACGCTAACAACAATTTCCGCTCCACTGACTCCGAAAGCAGACACGCGACCCCACGTTGTTAAACTCAAAGTATTCTGGAAAACGACCCGAAAGTGGGCAGACACAGATGTCAATGATTACCGGAAATCGGTGTCTGCACTCGCTGAACAAATTCGAACGGAGCAATATTGGTCCAAAAACGGTGTCGTTCATTCTAATAGGTTCACGTGCGAAGACTTCGCTGTTCGACTTCTCATTCAGTATGCGGAATCAAAAGGCTTGCCATTAAAGCTTGTTGATGGAGTGCGCACATATAGAAACATGGAGGTCTATGGTCAGCCCGAGCATGACCGGTACGATTCCAGCATGTACGGTTTTGCTGATATGGTGGAATTAACCTACGGTGCTCCCGATATGCAGAGACATTCCGCTTGTCAATGAGGACGAGCTTAGGCCGGGTGATGTTCTGGCGTTGGCAAAGGACTTGAAGGGAAATATGTCGCGGGGACGGGCGCATCACATTCAGCTTGTCGTTAGCGCGTCAAAGGAAGCAATCAATATCTACCAGGGGAATTCAGACGATACAATTCATCGACCGATAACATGGGTTAAAAAAATATTAGGCCGCGATGGTGCCGACCCCGCACAATCTGCATACGCCGGCTTGCCGGTCGAGATGGGTTCATTTTACAAAGTCGAGAATGGATGGAACTATCGAAATTCGACGACTGGGAATACAAAATCAGACTATCTAAAATACTTTGAGTTTTATAGATGGAATTTCATGGAGTTCAATAATTGAGCGATAACTTAAAAGCAATATTGTCGGTGTTGTCCGACGATTCATCCGGTTTGGTATGGATAGTCGCAGCCCTGAATCTGCTAACAATTGCTTGTGGATTTCGCGAAAAACTTTGGCGCACGAAAGCCTACAAGATGATTGTTATTGTGCAGCTTCTCATTGTGCCTATCGTTGCTGCGATGGGGTTTCACTACGCGATTCAGCCGCCAGCCTGAGATAGAAAACGTCCGTGGTTCCGCAGATGCAATCGCGGAAGGTGACGCGAGAGCCCTGCGAAGGCCCGGACGTGACACCACAATCGATTCACGTAACGTCCAGGTGGCAGCACCCACCGCACGCGGCGTAGCACGCCGCCTCAGTGCTTATATCCCTGGCGTGCGAGCAATTTCCAGACACCATCGCGCTTTTGCCAGACCATCAACTGTTCAAGCTCGACGTCGCCCACCTTGCCACCGCTCTCCACCGTTCCAGAGAAGTGGTCGCGAACAATCGCGTCGTCTCCTGCAAGCGTCGTCTTCGCGTTGCTCAAGTCGATTCTTCTATACCGTGTTCCGCCACTCACTATCGTCTGGATGAAGACCGTCTGATCCTGTACGGCGCCATTCGAGTGGCCATAGCTCAAGGCCTCCGAGGTCACCGCTTTCATCTCATCCGCATTGCCAGCCAGCATCGCTGCGTTCAATCGCTGTACCGCAGCACGTACGCCCGCTTCA
>Ga0302232_10000961_pt1 | contig 20335 bp, 19 predicted proteins | sample II_Palsa_N2_3_FD_193575 | JGI IMG/M metagenome (GOLD analysis project Ga0302232, IMG submission 193575) | Peat permafrost microbial communities from Stordalen Mire near Abisko, Sweden - II_Palsa_N2_3 | ecosystem: Environmental > Terrestrial > Soil > Palsa > Peat permafrost | place: Sweden...
AGCCTGCGGACTACTGGTCTTGTCGGTCTTCCGGCTGAGGCGGCGCACGCCCACTAGGCAGCGTCCGCACCCGCAGTACGGCGTGATCGGCATGGGCATGTCTTCCATGATGCCTTGCTCTCCCAGTCTGTGTTTTGGGGGAGCATCCGGGGGGCAGCACGAACTTTGCCGCCGACCGGGATGAGGCGGCCCGGCTGCTGGCCGCCGACCCGCGGCTGCCGGAGCTGGCCCGGCAGAACCGGGCGTTCCTGGCCCGCGCGGTCACGCACGTGGCCCGCCAGGGTGTCGCCCAGTTCATCGACGTCGGCGCCGGCCTGCCCACCAGCCCGAGCACGCATGAGGCCGCCGGCGCGGTGCTGCCGGGGGCCCGGGTCGCGTACGTGGACCACGACCCGGTGGTGATCGCGCACACGCGCGGCCTCATGCCGCTCAGCGCCCGCGTCGTCGCCCTGCCCGGCGATCTGCGGGATCCGGGGGCGCTCCTGCGGGATCCGGCGCTGACCAGCCTCATCGATCTGACCAAGCCCGTGTGCGTGCTGCTGGTCGCGGTCCTGCACTTCCTGGACGCGCCCACCGCCAGGCGGGTCATGGCGGCCTTCACCGAGACCATGGTGCCGGGCAGCTATCTGGTCCTGTCCGTCGGCCAGGCCGCGGCCGAAAACGCCACCAGCCTGTACCGGGCCTATACGGCGGCCCGGCTCCACCATCACCGCCGCGCCGACATCGAGGGCTTTTTCGCGGGCCTGGACCTGCTGCCTCCTGGCCTCACCGACGCGCGTACCTGGCCCCGCTCCGCCGGCCCGGGGGATATCGATCCGGGCGCCACCGCGGGGGAGGCCACCGTGCTGTGCGGCGTCGGCCGCAAGCCGGTCAGGCGGGGACCGACAGCGACAGCCCGAAGCGCCCCTGCGAGTCGGTCCACCACTCCTGCATCGTGAACCCCGTCGCGGCCAGCTCGGCGGTGATCCGGTCCCGGCGGAACTTGGCCGACACCTCGGTGCGCATCTCCTCACCGGCCGCGAACCGGGCGGTCAGCTCGATGGCGGGCAGGTGCACGGTCTGCGCCGTGGCCGCGCGCAGCCGCATCTCGATCCACTCCCGCTTCGGGTCCCAGGTGGCCACGTGCTCGAACGCGTCCAGGTCGAAGTCCGCGCCCAGCTCGGTGTTCAGCACGGACAGCACGTTCTTGTTGAAGGCAGCGGTGACCCCGGCCGCGTCGTCGTACGCCGCGAGCAGGACCGCGGGGTCCTTGACCAGGTCGGTACCCAGCAGCAGGCTGTCGCCCTCGCCCAGCGCCGCGCGGATCCGGGCCAGGAACGCGGCCCGCTGGCCCGGCAGCAGGTTGCCGATCGTGCTGCCCAGGAACGCGACCAGCCGCCGGCCCTTCGCGCCCGGCGCCCCGCCCCGTGATCCGGGTGCGGGCAGGCCGAGCTCCTGCTCGAAGTCCGACACCACCGCGCGCACCTCCAGTCCCGGGTACTCGGTGAGCAGGGCGATGGCCGCGGCCACCAGCGCCGGCTCGCTCACGTCGACCGGTACGTACGTGCGCAGCGACCGGGCCGCCCGCAGTGCGTCGATTAGCAGCCGTGTCTTTTCCGACGACCCCGAGCCCAGCTCGACCAGCGTGCCCGCCCCGCTGAGCGCGGCGATCTGGCCGGCCGCGGACTGCAGGATCTCCCGCTCAGCCCGGGTGGGGTAGTACTCGGGCAGGCCGGTGATCTTCTCGAACAGCTCGCTGCCGGCCGCGTCGTAGAACCACTTGGGCGGCAGCGACTTCGGCGTGCTGGTCAGGCCGGCCCGCGCGTCGGCACGCAGCGCACCGGCCAGGAAGTCAGCGGGCAGGCGCCGCTCGACGTGCAGGGAGGTCGTCGTTGACCGGCGGTTCGTCATTGGCTGATGGTCCTTCCGTTGGGACTGGCGGTGGCCGCCATGCCTTCGGGGAAACTGCCGTGCCGGACTCGTTCGGCGTCGTCGGCGTCGACCTCCGGCGGAGTGGGCAGCGACTGGACGCGAACCCCGGCCGGGCTGGCGGTCAGCAGTGAGCGATCCGGCACCTCGACCCAGCCGGGATCCTCATCGGCCGGCTCGGACGCCACCAGCACGCTGTCCCCGCCGCTCCCGGTGCGGCCGCTGTCGCTCCGCCGGTACCAGAGTGTGTGGCCGGCCGCCGTCGCGGCGATGACCTGGCCGTCGGTCAGCAGGAAGTTGAACCGGCCCGTCACCCGCTCGTCGTCGAGCAGGCCGATCACCGCGGCCAGCGCCTCGTCCGGCGCGGCGCCCCGACGGAGCTGCTTCAGCGTGAGCGCCCACAGCAGCGCCGAATCGACCCGCGCGTCCAGGTCGAGCAGCTCCAGCGGGGTGAGCGAGGCCGCCAGCCCGCCCGCGGTGCCGGGCCAGCCTACTAGCGCGCCGTTGTGGCTGAACAGCCAATGGTCCGCGCCGTACGGCGAGCAGGCCGATGCGCCCGGCTCGGTGCCCGCGCTCGCGTCACGGACAGCGGCCAGCAGCGCCCCGCTGCGCGTCACCCGGGTCAGGTCGGCGAACGAGGGGTCGGCCCAGATCGGCCCCGCCTGCCGGTAGCGGGCCGGGGCCGGATCCCCGTCGGCGTACCAGCCGACGCCGAACCCGTCCACGTTCATCGTTCCGCTGTTTCGCATCATCCGTGGCGCCCACGCCTGCCGGTACAGCCCGTAGGGCGGGTCGATGATCGCCTTCCGCAAGGTGATGGACGGCCCCAGGTAGGCCAGGTGCCGGCACATCAGGCGGTTTCCGGGGCGGCTGAGCGGGCGGTGCGGAAACCGGCGAAGATCTGGCGGCGGATCGGGTAGTCCCAGTTCCGGAACGTACCGCGGCAGGCGACCGGGCTGACCGCGAACGACCCGCCCCGCAGCACCTTGTACTCGGGGCCGAAGAACACTTCGGAGTACTCGCGGTAGGGCCAGAACCGGAACCCGGGATAGGGCAGGAAGTCGCTGGAGGTCCACTCCCAGACGTCGCCGATCAGCTGGCGGGCGCCGCACGGGGCCGCGCCATCCGGGTAGGAGCCGGCCGGGGCTGGCCGCAGGTGCCGCTGGCCCAGGTTGGCCCGCTCGGCTGTGGGCGCGTCGTCACCCCACGGGAACCGGCGCGAGCGCCCGCTGGCGGGGTCAAACCGCGCCGCCTTCTCCCACTCGGCCTCGGTGGGCAGCCGCCGCCCTGCCCAGCGGGCGTAGGCGTCCGCCTCGTACCAGCAGACGTGCAGCACCGGTTCGGCGGGCGCTACCGGCTCGGTGACGCCGAAGGCGGTGCGGACCCACTCGCCGCCCTCCCGCCGCCAGGCCATCGGGGCGGTCAGCCCGGTCCGCTGCCGGTGGTCCCAGCCGGCCGGCGTCCACCACCGCGGGTCGTCGTAGCCGCCGTCGGAGATGAACGCCTGGTACGCGGCGTTGCTGACCGGCGTGGTGTCGATGAAGAACGGCGGCACGTGCACCTGGTGCGCCGGCCGCTCGTTGTCCAGCGCCCAGGGCTCGCTGCTTGTGCCCATCGTGAACGGGCCGCCGGCCACGGCGACTTCGGCGGGCAGGCTGATCGCGTCGGCCGGCGGAGCCGCGGGCGGGGCCGCGGTCAGGACGGACGCCCCCCGGCGCAGCTGATGGGTGATCAGCATGGTCTCGTCGTGCTGCTGCTCGTGCTGCACGACCATGCCGAACGCGAAGCCGCCAGTGGCCAGCGGCGTGCCGGTGAACCGTGCCCCGGCCAGCACGTCGAGCACCCGGCCGCGGACGTCGGCCGCATATGTGCGCGCCTCGCCCGGCGGGAGCAGCGGCAGCGACGGCCGCTCCGAGCGCGGGTGCTCGAAGGCGTCGTAGAGCGGGTCGATCTCCGGGTGGATCGGGTCCTGGCCGCCGACCGTCCGCAGCAGCCACATCTCTTCCTGATTGGCGATGTGCGCGAGGTCCCACACCAGCGGCGACATCAGCGGCGAGTGCTGCCGGATCAGGTCGGGCTCGTCCACGCAGTCGGTGAGCGCGGAAGTCCGGTTTCGGGCCGCGATGAGGGCAGCGGCGATCTCCGTGCGCAGGGTGTCGGTCTCCGTGCGCAGGGCGTCGGTTCCTTCGGCTGACGTATCGCGGTCGGTCACTGCATCCCCTCGAGTTGGTCGTCGGCTGGGCATCGGCTTCTGAGCACGTATCGTTCGGCGAACTCGGCGACCGGGCGGCGGATCTCCGCGGGCATCCCGGCGCGGTCGAGCGCCGCGTCGGCCGCCTCGAAGCACTGCTGGCTGGCCCGGGCGAGGACGGGATCGGCCGGGCCGTCCCGCGCTGCCCGCAGCCATGGGTTCCCCCCCGGCGCCCGGTTACCCGCGCGGTGACCGTTGTGGCCGCTGCTGCCCGCCCCGGTGCTGGCGGCGCCGGGCCGGCCGTCGTTTCTGGATCTTTCCCGGCCGAACTGGCCGAACAGGCCGAACAGGCCGGGCTGCGGGGTAGTACCCGCTCCGACGTCTCCCGCGTGCGCCCACAGGGGCTCGGCGGCGGCCATGGCGGTATCGGCGGCGCACGGATCCTCCAGCAGCGCCCAGGCCACCGCGGCCGGGACGATCCAGCCGTCCCCGCACTGCGCGTCGATCATCCGCAGCTCCAGATGGCCGCGCGGGCGCACCGGCGGGAACAGCGTGGACAGGTGATAGGTGAGATCGTCGATCGTGGGCAGCCGCTCACTGCCCAGTTCGCCGCGCAGCCAGCCGCGGAAGGTCAGCCCGCGCGGTGCGACCCAGGACGGCCCGCCGTCCCGGCGGATCAGCATGAGCTCGGCGTCCAGCGCGTAGGTCGCGTAGGCAGCACGCGGGTCGCCGTCGTCGGGCGGGGGGAGGGTGCGGCCTGGGTCGAGGTGGGCCCAGACCTGCTGACGGGTCGACCGCCAGCCCGAGGGGCGTCCCTGCCGCAGTGGTGAGTTGGCAAACGCGGCCACCAGCACCGGGCCGATGTGGTGAGCGAGGCGCCAGCGCCAGCGGTAGCCGCCCTTGACCGTGGTTTCCTGTCCGGCATCCAGGCAGACCTGCACCGACGCGGTGTTGCCCATCATCTCGCGGCCCCAGGGGCCGGTGCGGTCGAAGAACTCTTCCATGGCCGCGTAGCGCGGCAGGTCCAGCACGCGGAGAGGCCGGCGGACCGGGTCGTAGCCGTAGCCCTGTAGGGTCAGCCCCGCGTGCCCGACGATCTCGCGCAGGGTGGTCATCTCGCGGCGGACGGCCGTCACGCACTCGCCGAGGCTGTCGGCGGGGGCGGAGCTTAGTTCCAGCTGGCCACCGGGCTCCGTGGTAAGCATGCTTCCGGAGGGCAGCGCTGCCGGGCGGGGGAGGACGGCCGGGGCGGTGAGATCGGCGACGGCCGAGAAGATGCGCTCCGCCGGGACGGGCAGCGCGGGATCACGAGTATCGCGGACCAGCCACTCGAGTTCGACGCCGACCCGGTGCGGCGGGCCGGTCTTGAAGCAGATACCGTGAACGTGCGCCTCGGCATCCTCCTCGGTGAGCCTGCCTTCGGCCGGCGGGCCGTCCAGCGGCTCGCTACCGGTCATGGTCATCGGTTACCCCCTCTGTCTGCGCAAGGCTCGGACATCGCAGCCTAACAAGGGGGTCTGACAAAACGGGCGCCCAGCTACCGGCACCGCCAAAACAATGGCCGGCACCGCCAAAACAATGGCCGGGGCCGACAAAACGAGGACCATCCCCGCCGCCTGTACTGGCGAGCCGGGAGATGCCGACCTTGTTGCTGATCAGGCCCCGAGGCTCCGTTCTGGGTAATCACATTCTGTTCCCAGTTAACAACGATGCCACAGATGCGCCGATTCCCGTCACGCGGGGGATGTGGCGCGGACCACGATCCCGCCTGGTAGGCCGGCCTGCACCGTGCCGACCACCGCAGCCTGCGCCCCGGCCGTCTCCAGGTCCTCCCGCAGGCTGTCCACCGCGTCCGGGGTTACCGCGATCAGCAGCCCGCCCGACGTCTGGGCATCGTGCAGGAGCACCGCGGTCACCGGGTCGGTATCGGGGTCGATGTCGGTCAGGTCGGCCAGATAGGACACGTTCGCATTGGTGCCACCGGAGATGAAGCCCGCCGCGGCCAGGCCCGCGGCCCCGGGCAACAGCGGCACCTGGTCGGCCCATACCTCGGCCGCGGTCCCGCTGGCGCGAAGCATGCGGTGCAGGTGGCCGAGCAGGCCGAAGCCGGTGACATCGGTGGCCGCCACCGCCCCGGCGCGCAGCGCCGCCTCGCTGGCCGCCGCGTTCAGGGTGGTCATGGCGTCCACCGCGGCCGACAGCACTTCAGGCGGCGCCGCGCCGCGCTTGTGCGCCGTGGCCACCACCCCGGTACCGATCGGCTTGGTCAGCACGAGCAGGTCGCCGTCCCGGGCCCGGTCGACGGTCATCAGGTGCCGCGGGTCGGCCATCCCGACCACGGCCAGGCCGTACTTGGGCTCGGGGTCGTCGATGGTGTGGCCCCCTACGACCAGGCAGCCGGCGGCCGCGGCCGCTTCCGCGCCACCGCGCAGCACGTCGGCGAGCAGTTCGACCGGCAGCGTCTGGCCAGGCCAGGCCGTCAGGTTGAGCGCGATGACCGGCCGCCCGCCCATCGCGTACACGTCGGACAGCGCGTTGGTGGCGGCCACCCGGCCCCAGTCACGCGCATCGTCGACGATCGGGGTAAAAAAATCGGTGGTGAGCACCAGAGCGCGGTCGGAGTCCAAGCGGAGCACCGCGGCGTCGTCGCCCTCGGCCGCGCCGACCAGCAGGTCGCCCGCCGCGGGGACCAGGCCGCCCGGGTGGCCCGGCCCGGTGCCGAGCGTCGCCATCAACTCGTCCAGGGCCGACAACGGCAGCTTGCACGCGCAGCCGGCACCATGGGACAGCGAGGTGAGGCGGACCTGCTCGCCAACGTACTCTCCCATCCGTGCCTCCTGCGTCTGCTGGTCCTGTTAGCACGATCAGCGGTCCTCAGCCCCGGCCGCCACCGGTGGTTTGGCGCGGCACTGCCGGAGCACTAGCCATCTTGCCTCATTATGGACAAAGCACCGAAGGCCCGGGCGCTCGTGCGATCCGTACCGTGTTGGTAACACGCCGTAGTCGACCGGATGGCGGCGCGTGGTCGGGGGCTCTGGCAGGATGGAACGACGATGAAGGTGCCATCCGTAAGCATCCCGGTTATCCGCCGTGGCAAGTCAGATGAACTGCCCGGCATAGTCGCTACCGCGCGCTTGGACCGCCGGACCAAGAACCTGACCAAGCGGCTCTGCCCCGGTGACATCGCCATTATCGACCACACTGACCTGGACCGAGTCGCCGCCGACGCGCTGATCAGCCGGAAGGTGATCGCCGTGGTAAACGCCGCGACCAGCATGAGCGGGCGCTACCCCAACCTCGGCCCCCAGCTGCTGATGGACGCGGGCATCCCGCTCGTCGACGGCGTCGGGACGGACGTGTTCAGCCGGGTGACCGAGGGCAGCACCGTCCGGCTCGACGGCGACACCCTCTACCAGGGCGAGCAGGTCGTGGCCAAGGGCACCCCGCAGACGCCCGAGATGGTCAGCGCGATGATGGCCGAGGCCCGGGCCGGGATCGTCACCCAGATCGAGGCGTTTGCCGCCAACACGATGGAGTTCCTCAAGCGCGAGCACGAGCTCCTGGTCGACGGGGTCGCGCTGCCTGATCTGCACACCCGGATGGACGGCCGGCACGTGCTCGTGGTCGTCCGCGGCTATCACTACCGCGAGGACCTGGCCGCGCTGCGGCCCTACATCCGCGAGTACCGCCCCGTTATGATCGGGGTCGACGGCGGGGCCGACGCGCTGCTGGAAGCCGGTTACGTGCCAGCCGCCATCGTCGGCGACATGGACTCGGTCACCGACGAGACCCTGGGCTGCGGCGCCGAGCTCATCGTGCACGCCTACGCCGACGGGCGGGCGCCCGGCCTGAAACGCATCAAGGACCTTGGCCTGAACGCTGCCGTCTGCCCGGCCGCCGGTACCAGCGAGGACGTGGCCCTGCTGCTCGCCGACGGCAAGGGCGCGGACCTGATCGTGGCGGTTGGCACGCACTGGACCCTCGAGGAGTTCCTCGACAAGGGCCGGTCAGGGATGGCGAGCACGTTCCTGACCCAGCTCCGGGTCGGCACCAAGATCGTCAACGCCAAGGGCGTCAGCCGCCTGTATCGCAGCAGGATCTCCGGCTGGGCCCTGCTCGTGCTGGCGCTCGCCGCTACCGTGACCGTGCTGGTCGCGGTGGCTGCCTCGCCCGCCGCGCCCATCCTTTTCAGATACTTCGGCGCAACGTGGCATTCGTTCGTCTTCTGGCTGACCGGACTGTTTAAGTGATTGATTTTCGCTACCACCTTGTTTCCATCGTCGCGGTATTCCTGGCTCTCGCCGTGGGCATCGTGCTGGGCTCCACCGAGCTGCGCGGCGCCGCGCTCAGTGCCCTGGACCAGACGTCGAACGCGCTGAGCAGCAAGCTCAACGCCGCCGACAACGAGAACAGCGCCCTCCAGCAGCAGGTCAACGGGGACCGCTCGTTCGCGCAGGCGGCCGAGCCGGTGCTGCTCGCGCACCTGCTCGACGGCAGGCGGGTGGTCGTCATCACCGCCCCCGGCGCCCCGAACAGCGTGGTGAGCGGCATCACCACCGCCCTGGGCGACGCGGGTGCGACCGTCAGCGGTCAGGTCGCCCTGTCGGCCAAGTTCGCCGACACCAGCGCCAGCAATCTGAGCCTGCTGTCTCAGCTCACCCAGAAGGTCGCCCCGGCCGGCCTGACGCTGGCCAACGGGACCCCCCAGCAGCAGGCCGCCCAGGTGCTGGCCAGTGCTCTCGTGTCGTCGGGCAGCGGGTCGGGCGGGAGCGCCCGCTCGGGCGGTTCCGCTGACTCGGGCAGCCAGGCGGCGCAGACGATCCTGTCCAGTTACTCAGCCGGCCAGTTCATCACGGTCAGTGGCCAGCCCGCCCAGGGCGCCACGCTCGCCGTCATCGTGACCCCGGCCACCGCACCGTCCGATGGCAACTCCGACCCAGCGAACCAGGCCATCGTGTCGCTGGCCCAGGAGTTTGGCAGCGGCAGCGCGGCGACGGTGGTGGCCGGGCCATCCGACGCTTCTGGCCAGGGCAGCGCGATCTCGGCGGTGCGCTCCAGCGGGGCCGCCGATGACGCCTCCACCGTCGACAACGCGGATCAGGTCAGCGGCCAGATCGTCGTCATCCAGGCGCTGGAACAGCAAATGAACGGACACAAGCCGGGCGATTACGGTATTCAGTCGGATGCGAACTCTGTCGGCCCGAGTCCGGCGCCCACGCCGAGCGTCTCGCCGTCCGTGAGCACCAAGACCGCCTCCGCGAAGGGGAAGAAGTAATGGCCAACGCCCGGCGGGCTGTCGCCCCGGCCGTCACGGCGGTGATCGCAGCCGCGGTCGCGCGGGCCGCGTACACGGCCCTTACCCAGAGCGTGCCGGGGGGCGCCGCGCGCTGGGCGCGGACGAACCACCGTGGTGAGCCGGTCACCTTGCTGGAAGGCCCCGCGGCCGCCCTGGCCGGCGCGGCGGCGGCCGCGGCCGCGCCCGGGATTCCAGCCCGTTCCCGCGCCGCGCTGGTGGCCGCGGCGACCGGTGCAGCGGCGTTCGGCGGCTACGACGACATCGCCGGCTCCGGTGACCGGCGGGGGTTCCGCGGCCACCTCGGTGCGCTGGCTCACGGCGAGGTGACGACCGGGGCGGTAAAGATCGGCGGCATCGGCGCGACCGGTGTGGCCGCGGCGGCCCTCGATGGGGGCCCAGCCGTGGACGTCGTGCTGAACTCGGCCCTGATCGCCGGCTCCGCGAACCTGCTCAACCTGTTTGACCTGCGGCCCGGACGGGCCCTGAAGGTGGCCCTGGTGGCCGGTATCCCGCTGGGGATCGGCTCGCTGGTCCGGCCGCCGGGTAACCGGCCGGCCGGTTCCCGCCGTTCCGCTGTTTCGGCCGGCGCCGCGGGGGCCGCGGCGGTGATCGGCGCGGGCGCGGCCCTGCTGCCAGCAGACCTGGGGGAGCAGGCCATGCTCGGCGACGCCGGCGCCAACGCGCTCGGCGCCGTGCTCGGCACCGCCGCCGCAGCCGGCCTGTCCCGCCGGGCCCGGATCGCCATGCTGGCCGGGATCACCGGGCTGACCGCCGCCAGTGAGGTCGTGAGCTTCACCAAGGTCATCCAGCGGACACCGCCGCTGCACTGGCTGGACATGCTCGGCCGCCGTCCGGCGCACGCTGCGCACCCGGGCTCCGGCCCTGGCTCAGCGAGCCGGGGCGCCGGGGCAGCTAACCGCGGCACGGGCCCAGCCAGCCGCGAAGCTTCGGCCCCGCGGGCGGCGACGTTCGCGGTCACGGCCCAGCCCGGGCCGTACGTTGCCGCCGGCGAGGACTCCGAGTCTGACGCAGTAGCTGAGCCGCGTCTGCCGTGACCGCGCCGGTGGCCGAGCGGGAGCCAACTCGGCAGCCAGGCAGGGGAATCGGCCGGGCCGCCGCGGTCATCGGCGTGCTCACCGTCGTCTCGGGGATCGTCGGGTTCGGCCGGCAGTTGGTCTTCGCGCACACCGTCGGAGCCAGTTGCGTGGGCACCGCCTACACGACGGCGAACCAGGTGCCGAACATCATCTACGACATTGTGCTCGGCGGTGCGCTGACCAGCGCGGTGGTACCCGTCCTGGCCGGCCCGGTAGCCCGCGCGGCGGACGGCACCGGCAGCACGGGGACGGCCGGATCAGCCGCCGCCGCGGCGGAGGCCCGGCGGATCGCGTCGGCCCTGCTGACCTGGGCCGTGCTGCTGCTGGTGCCTGCTGGCGTGGTGATCGCGCTGGTGGCCGGACCGCTCACCACGCTGCTGATCCCGGCCGCGCGCGGCTGCGCGCACGCGGCCACCGTGGCGGCCAGCGCGCGGATGCTGGTCGCGTTCGCGCCGCAGATCCCGCTGTACGGCATCGCGGTCGTGCTGTACGGCATCCTGCAGTCGCACCGCCGGTTCGTGGCCCCAGCGCTCGCGCCGATCCTGTCCAGCTTCGTGGTCGCCGCCGCGTACGTCGGATTTGAGGTCCTGGGCCACGGTTACCAGAACCGGCCCGGTGCGCTCCCGCCCGGAGCGGAACTGACCCTGTCCCTGGGCACCACGGCAGGTGTAGCGGCGCTCGCCCTCACCGCGGGCGTGCCCGCCGCTCGGCTCCGGCTTCGGCTGCGGCCCGCGCTGCGTTTCCCGGACGGGGTGGCCGCCCGGGTCCGAGGGCTGGCGGTGGTTGGGATCATCACCCTGATCGCCCAGGACCTGTCGACGGTGGCCGCGATCGTGCTCGCCAACTCCCGCGGCGCGAACGGCGCGCTCGTCCTGTACAGCTATGGCTGGCAGGTGTTCTTCATCATCTACGCGGGCCTCGCGGTGCCCGTCGCGACCAGTGCGTTCCCCGTCCTGTCCGCGCGGGGCGCCGACGAGACGCCCGGCGCCCGGGCGGAATTCGACGCCACCAGCGCCGCGGCCGGCCGCGCGGTCATGCTCATGTCCTGGCTGGGAGCCGCGGTGCTGGCCGGCGCCTGCGTGCCCCTGGCCCGGGTGTTCGCCACCCACGATGCGGCGCAGGCCAGCCAGCTCGCGGTCGCGCTCGCCCTGTTCGCCCCGGGCCTGGTGGGCTACGGGCTGACGGCCAACCTGTCCCGGGTCATGTTCGCGGCCGGGCGCAGCCGCAGGACCGCGGTCGCCGTCGCGGTGGCCGGCGGCTGGCTGCTGGTCATCGTGGCCGACGTGGCGATCGTCCCGTTCGTGCCCCGGTCCTGGGTAGTGCCCGCGCTCGGCCTGGGCACCACGATCGGGCTGTCCGCGGCCGGGATCGCGCTCACCGTCGCTGCCGGCCGAGCGCTCGGGCGGGCCCCGCTGCGGGGCATGCCGCGGGCCCTGCTTGCCGGGCTGGCCGGTGGCCTGGCCGGGGCTGTCGCGGGCGCAGGGGTGGCCGCCGCGCTGCCAGTCAGTGGTTTCGCGCCCAACGCCGCGGTGACCCTGCTGGCGTGCGCGGTGGCCGCACTGGTGTTCCTGGCCGTGATCCTGATTCTGGACGCGGGCGACCTGCGTGCGGTGAGCGGGCGGCTGCTCGGCCGGTTCCGCGGCGCGCCGCGGCCTGGCCTCCGGGACGGCGGATGAGGGGGCCGGCGGGCGAGGATGATGAGACGTCGGCGGATGAGGGGACGGCGGTGAAGGTCGCGTTCGTGCTCGGCACCACGGCCGGTGGCACCGGGCGGCACGTGCAGATGCTGGTGACCGGCTGCGCGGCGCGCGGCATCCCCAGCGTGGTCGCTGGGCCGGCGGAGACACAGCTCGACTTCGGCTTCGGCGCCCCCGGGGTGCAATCCGAGACGGTGCAGTCCGAGACGGTGCAGTCCGAGACGGTGCAGTCCGAGACGGTGCAGTCCGAGACGGTGCAGTCCGAGACGGTGCAGTCCGAGACGGTGCAGTCCGAGACGGTGCAGTTCGGTGACCGGCCGAACGTCCGGGACGGCCTGGCCGTGCTGCGGCTGCGCCAGGTGCTCGCCCGGTCCGGCGCCGACGTCGTGCATGCGCACGGGCTGCGCGCGGGCGCGCTGGCGGCTCTCGCCCTCTCGCTGCGACCGACGGCTGCACCCGTGCCGCTGGTCGTCACCGTGCACAACGCCCCGCCGCCGTCCGGCGTGACCGCGGCCGTCTACCAGGCCCTGGAGCTGATCGTGGTGCGCAGCGCCACCGCCATCCTGTGCGTATCGGCTGATCTGGAGGACCGGATGCGCCGGGCCGGTGCCCGTGACGTCGGCCGCGCGCTGGTCCCGTCCCGGGGCCAGGCTGGGCTCGGGACCGCGGTAGCGGGAGAGACGGTCCGCAGTGAACTCGGCCTAGGCCAGGACGAAGGCGCCCCCGGCCGGGCGGCAGGCGGCACCGCACGAGCCGAGGGCAGTGCCGGACGGGCCGACGGCGGTACCGCACGAGCCGAGGGCAGTGCCGGACGGGCCGACGGCGGTACCGCCCGAGCCGGCGGCTCGGCAGAGCCCAGCCGCCGCCCCCTCATCCTCGCCGCCGGGCGCCTCGCCCCGCAGAAGGGCTTCGCCACGCTGATCGAGGCGGCCCGGCGCTGGGGGGACCTCAGCCCGGTGCCGCTGCTCGCCATCGCCGGTTCTGGCCCGTTGCACGCCGAACTGATCGCGGCGGCCGCCCCACTCGGTGACGCGGTACGGTTCCTCGGCCACCGCGACGACATAGCCGCCCTGCTGGCTGCTGCCGACCTGTTCGTGCTGCCCAGCCTGTGGGAGGGCCAGCCCCTCGTCCTGCAGGAAGCGCTGTGCGCGGCCCGTCCCATCGTGGCTACCCGGACAGGAGGCGTCCCCGACCTGACCGGCGAGGACGGCGCGCTCCTGATCCCAGCCGGTGATCCCGCCGAGCTCGCCGCCGCCGTCCGTCGGGTCCTGACCAGCGATGCGCTGGCCCGCCGCCTGGCCGACGGTGCCCGGGCCAGGGCCCGCATGCTTCCCTCAGAGAACGACGCGGTCGAAGCCGCCGTGGCCGTCTACCGCCGGCTTACCACCGCCGCCCTGGCCAGCGGCCCGGCCCGCCCTGAGAATGCTCCCCGTAACGGTTTATTAGCCGGGTGGCGCGTCTGGGAGCGGGCCCAGCCAGTCGGCGGCGACCTGGGCGGCGAGCTTCTCCAGCAGCGGCCCGGCGTTGGTCATGCTGGACGCGAGGTCAGGCTCCACGGCAGAGAGCGCGTAGGCGCCGGCGATCCCGGCGCGGGCCAGCGACGCCTCATCCAGGGTGCAGGAGCCCGCCACCGCGACGACCGGCGTCCCTGGAGACGCCAGCCGGGCGGCGAGGGCGACGCCGGCCGGGGCCTTGCCCCGCAGTGTCTGCTCGTCCAGCGACCCCTCACCGGTGATCACGAGGCTGGCCCCGGCCGCCCGCGCACCGAACGACACCAGTTCCAGCACGACCTCGATCCCCGGCTGCATCCGCGCGCCGAGAAAAGCGAGCGCCGCGAAGCCGAGGCCCCCGGCGGCTCCCGCTCCGGGAAGGTCCCGGAAATCCCCGTCCAGGGCCGTCTCGGCCACCTCAGCCCACCGGGCGAGGCCCTGCTCCAGTACCGGGATGTCCGCCGCCGAAGCACCCTTCTGCGGTCCGTAGATCGCGGCCGCCCCGTCGGGCCCGAGCAGGGGATTGTCCACGTCGCTGGCGAGTAGCACGTCCAGCCCGGACAGGTCCCGCCGGCCGGTCAGGTCCAGCTCACGCAGCCCTGCCAGCGCCGCCCCGCCGGGCTCGAGCGGGCGCCCGGCCGCGTCGAGCAGGCGTCCGCCGAGGGCCGTGATCAGGCCGCTGCCGCCGTCGGTGGTGGCGCTGCCGCCCAGCCCCAGCACGACGTGACCGGCCCCGGCGTCGGCGGCCGCCACGAGCAGCTCGCCAGCCCCGTAGCTGGTCGCGGTCAGCGGCCGGAGCCGGCCGTCCGGCAGTCTGCTCAGCCCGCACGCCTGCGCCACTTCGATGACCGCCACATCGCCGCAGAGCGCGAACGCGGCGGTGACCGGTTCCCCGGTGGGCCCGCTGACCTCGACGTCGATGCGGCGGTAACCCGCCGCCAGCGCCGCGTCCACCGTGCCGTCCCCGCCGTCCGCGACCGGGATCTCTTCGGTCACTACGCCGGGGACCGCCGCGGCCAGGCCCCGGGCCAGGTGCGCGGCCACCTCCTCGGCGGACAGTGACCCCTTGAACTTGTCCGGGGCGATCACCACCCGGGCGGGGGCGGGCTGTCCAGGCGTGGCGCCGCTCAAGGGGCCGCTCACGTTCTATCCTCTCGGAATCGAGTTCGTCCGGGCCACCTCGGCGAACCACTCGGCGCTGCGCTTGGGGATGCGCCGCTGGGTGCCATAGTCGACGAAGACCAGGCCGAACCGCTTCGAATAGCCGTGCTGCCACTCGAAGTTGTCCATCAGTGACCAGGCGAAGTAGCCCCGCAGGCCGACCCCGTCGGCGATGGCGCGCCGGGCCGCCCGCAGGTGATCGTGCAGGTAATCGATCCGCTCGGTGTCCTTGACCATGCCGTTCGGGTCGACGTAGTCGTAGTAGGCCGCGCCGTTCTCGGTGATGTAGAGGGGCATCCCGGGCGCGTCGTCGCGGAGCCGGATCAGCAGGTCGTAGAAGCCCTCCGCGTCCACCAGCCAGTCCATCGCCGTCACCGGCATGCCCTCAGGATGGACGAAGACGGCGTAACCCCGGCCCATTGGGGTGTCCCCCCGGCGGAACACGCCATCTTCCCGACCCGCGACAATGTGCGGGGCGTAGTAGTTCACGCCCAGGAAGTCGATCGGCGCCTGGACCGCGGCGAAGTCCCCGTCCCGGATCAGTAGCGGCCCGGGCGCGTAGTCCCGGTCCAGCCGGTCCGGGTAGGAGCCGTTTATCAGCGGCTCCAGGAACACGCCGTTGATCTCGGCGTCGACGTCGGCGGCCAGTTCCCGGTCCGCCGGCTTGCCTGGGTCGGCCGCATAGACCTGCGCCATGTTGAGCGTGATGCCGACCTCCGGGGCGGTGCCGGACGGGACCGAGGCCCGGACGGCGGCGGTGGCCCGCCCGTGGGCCAGCAGGAGGTGGTGGGTGGCGGCCACGGCCTGCTGATCGTCCCGGATGCCGGGCGCGTGCTGGCCCCACCGGTAGCCCATGTTCGCGACCACCCAGGGTTCGTTGATCGTGATGAACCGCTTTACCCGATCGCCGAGGGCCGCCGCCACCAGGCCGGCGTAGTCGGCGAACAACTCCGTCGTGTCGCGGGCCGCCCAGCCGCCCTTGTCCTGCAGCGCCTGGGGCAGGTCCCAGTGATGCAGCGTGACCATCGGCGTGATCCCGCGCTCCAGCAGCGCGTCGACGAGCCGGCTGTAGTAGGCCAGGCCGGCCAGGTTCGCCCCGCCGCAGCCCTCGGCCTGGATGCGCGGCCAGGAGATGGAGAACCGGTAGGAGCCGGCCGACAGCCCGGCGATTAGAGCCACATCGTCCGCGGTCCGGTGGTAGCTGTCGCAGGCGATGTCCCCGGTGTCTCCGTGCACGGTCTTCCCGGGTTGGTGGCTGAACGTATCCCACACCGAGGGGCCCTTCCCGTCCTCGGCCGGCGCGCCCTCGATCTGGTAGGCCGCCGTGGCCACCCCCCACACGAACCCCGGCGGGAACTCATCCCGCTCCTGGCCGTCCGCTGGAATCATCCCGTCCTCCTGGTCGCCCTCGGCCTGCAGCCGGTCGCCGCCGTTGACACCGCTTACATGCCCTTCTAGCATCACAACTCAAACGGGAGAATGTAACCGCTTACAGAGCCGTAACGCGAGGACCCCGAATGCCCACCGTGTACGACGTGGCCCGGCTGGCCGGCGTGTCGACCGCGACGGTGTCGCGTGTGATGCGCGGCTCGGACCTCGTCCGGCCGGACACTCGGGAGCGGGTGCTGGCGGTGATCGATGAGGTGGGCTTCATCCCGGACGCCTCGGCGCAGGGGCTCTCGCGCCGTCGCAAGGAGATTATCGGCCTGGTGGCCCTGGAACGCGGGGTCACCGAAACCGACATCGAGCGGGACGGCCTGCTGTTCGTCGACCAGATCGTGCACGCCGTCGAGGCGGTGCTCCGCGGCACCGAATGCTCGTTGCTGCTCTCGTTCGGGCCCAGCGGCGAGGCGTTCCGCAGCCGCATCCGGGCGCTGTCCGGCAAGGTCGACGGGCTGCTTGTGGTCGAGGACGCAGTGCCGCCCGCTCAACTGCGAGCGCTGGCCCGGCGGCTGCCGGTGGTCGCGATCGCGGCGGCGCCCGGGGAGGGCGCCTTGGACGCGATCCGGGTCGACAATGCAGAGGGGACGCGGGCCATCGCGGCGCACCTGGTGACCGCGCACGGGTACCGCAGGCTGGGCTTCGTCGGCGGACCGGCCGACGCGCCCGACGCGGTGGAGCGGCTGGCGGCGTTCGCCGCGGCGGTGCGCGGCCACCCGGAATGCACGGTCGACGTGGTCCCGGGCGGGGATTTTTCGGAGGCCAGCGGGCGCACCGCGGCCCGGGTGCTGCTCGGCCGGGAGGCGGTCCCGGAGGCCATCGCCTGCGCGAACGACCAGATGGCAATCGGCGTCATGCGGGAACTGCAGCGATCCGGTATCCGCGTGCCCGGTGACGTCGCCGTGACCGGGTTCGACGACATCTTCCCCGGCCGGGTGGTAGACCCACCGCTCACCACGGTCGCTCAGCCCTTCCGGGAACTCGGCGCCCGGGCTGCAGGCCGCCTGCTCGAACGGATCGGGGGCAGCGAAGTGGCGCCGCGCGCCGACGTCCTGCCCACCGAGCTGGTCATCCGGCGCAGCTGCGGCTGCCCGGGCAGCCCCGCACCGGCCTCATGAGGCCGGGCCTCACCGGGTCCGCCGCGTCCCCGCTTGCGCGGCGGACCCGCCCGGTCGTGTTCTGGGCGTGGGTGCCGGCCGGGGATGCCGATGGGGGATGCCGATGGGGGATGCAAGCGTCGGCGCTGGGTTCCGCGCCCAACCCGACGAGGTGAGACACCCGACACGGTGATGCGTGGCGGTGCCCGGCCACGCTGGGTACCGCCACGCGCTCGCCCGGCCGTGCTGTGCGCTCGCCCGGCCGTGCTGTGCGCTCGCCCGGCCGTGCTGTGCGCTCATCCGGCCGTGCTGTGCGCTCATCCGGTTTCGTCGTCGGGCGGCCCGGAGGGCGGTTTAGCCTGAGGGCGTGGTGCAGATCCGGTTCGGCTCGGCCTCGGATGCGGAGGCGATCGCTGGGATCCGGATCGAATCCTGGCGGGCGGCCTACGCGGGCCTCATTCCCGCCGCGATCCTGGACCGGGAACTCGGCGGCTATGACGCCGGGCGGGTGCGGCGCGCGTTCGCGTCGCGGCCGTGGCAGCGTGTCCTGATCGCGGAGCAGCCGCCGGGTCCGCTCCCGCCTCCCGCCACCCCCGCCCCGGTCCCCGCCCCGGCCAGCACCGCGCAGGCCACGGTCGTCGGGTACGCGGCCTTTGGTCCTGAACAAGGCCTCGATGGGCGCCCCAGAACGGCCCGGGGCGGTCCGCGCCCGGCGCAGAGCCTCACCGCGGAGCTGTACGCGCTGTATGTGGCGCCGGCCTACTGGTCCACCGGCGCGGGCCGGGCCCTGATGGGCCGGGTCCTGGAGGAGGCCCAGGCTGAGGGCTACCCGCGGATCGTGCTCTGGGTCCTGGAGCAGAACGCCCGGGCCCGCCGGTTCTACGAGCGCGCCGGGTTCCGGCTGCGCGGCCGGAACCCGGCGCACTCGCTTGGCTGGCTCGGTGGCATCCCTGAGGTCTGCTACACCCGCGAGCTCATCCACCGGTAACGAGCCCTGGGCTTCACTCCCCGGACGCCCCCGTACCGGGCTCACTCGCGGAAACGTCAGCCCCGTGGTCCCGCACCCTGTGGTCCCGCACCCCGCGGACCTCACCAGCCGCGGGCGCGCCATTCGGCCAGGTGCGGGCGCTCGGTGCCGAGGGTGGTGTCGCTGCCATGCCCCGGGTACACCCACGTCGCGTCCGGCAGCGGCCCGAACACCCGCGCCTCCAGGTCGTCCATCAGCTGCGTGAAGTCCTTCGGGTTCCCGGTCTTGCCCGGGCCGCCCGGGAACAGCGAGTCGCCGGTGAACAGGTGCGGGGAGGCGGCCAGCGTGCCTTCGGCGTCGTAGTACAGCGCGACGCTGCCCGGGGTGTGCCCCCGCAGGTGAATCACGGACACGGCCGCGTCCCCGAACCGCAGAATGTCCCCGTCGGTGATGTCGTCGTCTACGGGGATGGGCAGGTCGGCGGCGTCTTCGGTGTGGGCCACGACCACCGCCCCGGTAGCCTGCTGGACCTCCGCCAGCGCCTGCCAGTGGTCGCCGTGCCGGTGCGTGGTCACGATCCAGGTGATGGGTGTGCCGCCGACGAGCTCGATCAGCCGGTCCGCCTCGTTCGCCGCGTCGATCAGCAGGCCCTCGCCTGTCGCCGTGTCGCGGAGCAGGTAAGCGTTGTTGTCCATCGGGCCGACGGCCAGCTTCGTGATCGTGAGGCCCTCGATCTCACGGCTGTCCGGCGGCCCGCCGACTTTCACGTTCCCGGTATAGGTCACCCGGCCATGTTACGGGCCGGAAGCCGCAGCCGCTCGGCGACGGTGAATACTGATCGCAACCAGTTGGCTACGATCTTGCGCCTTGCTGCCATACGCCGATGATGTTCCCAGCCGGGTCGCGGAAGAGTGCCACCCACAGGTTGCCCTCCGGAAAGGGCGGCACCGTGACCTCCCCGCCGTGCGCTTTGATTTTTCCGAGGGCCTCGTCGATCCGCTCGACGTAGATGTACGGCCGTACGCCCGCGTCCCCGCTCACGGGCAGGTCAGACTGGAAATGGCCGATCACGTGCCGGGTGCCGTCGGCGAAATTCGGCATGTCGGTATCGCCGTCCGTGGTCCAACCGAACACGGCACGGTAGAAGGTGGCCAGTGCGGCGGCGTCCGGCGCGGGAATCCGCAGGTAGGAAAGGCCACCGGGGCGCGCCACGGATGCCTCGACGCCCGGATCGCCAGCGGGCTCGGCTGCCGGCGGCTGAGCCGTCACTGGACGGGCTCCTGGTAGATGCCCAGCACGTTGCCGGCCGGGTCCCGGAAGCGGGCGGTGATCTCGGGGGCGTCCCCGCCGATGGGCTGTACGATGTCGCCGCCGTGCGCGACGATCGCGGCCACGGTCTCCTCGGCGCTATCCACCATGATGTCGACCAGCAGGCCCGGCTCGCCGTCCCACGGCTTACGGCCCGCTACCCACATTCCGCTCACTTCGCCGATGGTGTCGTCGAAAGCGAGCGTGCCGTCATCGTGGTGACGCAGCGGCCAGCCGAACACCTCGTGGTAGAAGCGGGCCGACCTCTCGACGTCGACGGCGGGAATCTGCAAATAGCAGATCTTGCCGTGGCGGCTCGTCGGGGCCATCAGTGCCTCCCTGGTTCTGCTGCCGTGTGCCTAGCCCGAGCTTAGGGGAGAGGGCGGCCAGCACGCGATCGCGGTGCCCGGGCCGCGGTAGGTGCGCAGCTCGTCCTCGTCCAGGTTGATCATCAGGCCCATCGTGCCGCTGGGCAGCACCCGGTCCCGGCCTGGCGGCAGAGCGCTCTCGTGCCAGCCGAGCGCGGTCACGAATGGGGCCAGCCGCGGCGAGCGCGGTGCGACGTGCAGGTACATACCTGAGCAGCCTACGGCCCGGGCCTGACAAACGGGCCGTTCCGGATAGCGTGGGCCCGTGCCCGACGTCCCCGCGCCCGACGTCCCCGCGCCCGACGTCCCCGCGCC
>Ga0302232_10000989_pt1 | contig 20068 bp, 12 predicted proteins | sample II_Palsa_N2_3_FD_193575 | JGI IMG/M metagenome (GOLD analysis project Ga0302232, IMG submission 193575) | Peat permafrost microbial communities from Stordalen Mire near Abisko, Sweden - II_Palsa_N2_3 | ecosystem: Environmental > Terrestrial > Soil > Palsa > Peat permafrost | place: Sweden...
CGCGGTGCGCACCGTCCCGGGGCAGGCAAGGGTGATCTTCACCGCGCACTCGCTCCCCGAGCGCATACGAGAGACCGGCGACACCTACCCCGAGCAGCTGACCGAGTCGGCCCGGCTCGTGGCCACTGCAGCCGGGCTCGACGACTGGCTGGTGGCCTGGCAGAGCGCGGGACGGACCGCCGAGCCCTGGCTCGGCCCTGACGTGCGCGACGTCGTGCGGGACCTTGCGGCAGACGATCGCACCGACGCCGTCGTCATCTGTCCGATCGGGTTCGTGGCGGATCACCTCGAGGTGCTCTACGACCTCGATATCGAGGCGGCGGCTCTCGCCACGACGGGAGGCCTCGGCTACGCGCGGACCGCCTCGCTGAATGACGACCCAGTGTTCATCGCGGCACTGACCGATCTGATCGTCGCCGCCGACGAGGGCCCCTGAGGTGGCGGCGCGCCGGGTCGTCGTCATAGGCGGCGGCATCAGTGGGCTCGCCGCGGCCTGGGAGCTGACCGGCGGTGCCGCCCCGCGGGTCGGCGCGCCGGCGGTCACCCTCCTGGAGGCGTCGTCGGAACTCGGCGGTCCCTTACAGAGTGCGGACATCGGAGGGCGTACGGTCGACCTGGGACCCGACGGGTTCCTCGGCCGCCGAAGCGAGGCCGTCGACCTGTGCGCTGAGGCGGGGATGGCGGCGACACTCGCGCCCATTGCGGCGCGGGGTGCGTCGGTATGGTCCCGTGGTCGCCTGCGCACGCTGCCCGAAGGACAGGCCCTCGGCATCCCCACCAGGTTCTGGCCGACGGCACGCTCGGGCATCCTCGGCGTCCGCGGTGCACTCGGTCTCGCCCGTGATGCCGTGCTGCCCCGGCCCGACACCCGGGGGCCGATCGGCGACCGAGCCATCGGTCCCCTCGTGGCGCGCAAGCTCGGCCAGCGCGTCGTCGACACGCTGGTGGACCCGCTCATCGGCGGAATCCACGCCGGGTCGGTCGACGACATGTCGGCTGCCGCGACGTTCCCACCCCTCCTGGCGGCCGCCCAGCGCCGTGGCGGCCTGATGCGGGCCTTACGTGCCGAAGTGGCCGCGCCGCGGCCCGACGGGCCGCCGCTCTTCTGGTCCCTCGAGGGGGGAATGGCGTCGCTCGTCGATGCGCTGGCGACGGGCCTGCGGGGGCGTGGGGCGGGCGTATGCGTGTCCTCCCCGGCCGAACGGCTCGAACGGTCGTCCTCGGGGGGGTGGGTCGTCACGTACGCGGACGGGATCATGGAGGCGGACGCCGTCGTGCTGGCCACACCGGCGCCGGCCACCGCTGCGCTCCTGCGCCCGCACGACGACGAGGCGGCAGGACTGTTGGACGCCATCGACTACGCCTCCGTGGTGCTCGTGACCTTCCGCGCCAGCACGGAAAATGTCCCCGACGCGCTGCAGGGAACCGGATTCCTCGTGCCCCGCCGTACCCAGCACAAAGGACGCGAGCCCTGGGCGGTGACGGCGTGCACCTACCTCGATCGCAAGTGGCCGCATCTCGCGCGCGACGGGGAGATGCTGCTGCGCGCCTCGCTAGGGCGGATCGATGACACCCGCGCCGCGGAGTGGAGCGACCAGGAGGTGGCCGAGCGAGCCTGGGAGGAGCTAGGCCCGCTCATGGGCGTGATCGGTGCGCCCATGAGCGCACGGGTGACGCGCTTTACCGACGCTTTCCCGCAGTACCGGGTGCACCACCTGCTGCGTACGGCCGGAGTCGAGTCGGCGCTGGCCCGCATCGGGGGAGTGGCGGTGGCCGGTGCCGCTTACCACGGCGTCGGCATCCCCGCCTGCATCGCCAGTGGGCGGGCGGCGGCGCACTCGCTCTTGTGAGCCGCCCCCCGAGCCGGGGCCGCGTGGTCCTTCCCTCGGTCGCGGCGGGCGTCCTGCTCGCACTCTCCCTACCCCCCTGGGGCTGGTGGCCGCTCGGGTTCGTGGGTGCCGGTCTGCTCTATTGGCGGCTGGCCGGGCTGGCGCTGCGCACGCGTGTGTGGTCGGGCTGGCTGGCCGGGCTGGGTTGCTATGCCATCGGCCTCTTCTGGGCCCGTTCCTTCAATTGGTACGGCGCCATCGTGCTGATCCTCGTCGAAGCGCTGTTCTTCGCAGCGGCGGCGGCGGCGACGCCACCCGGGCGCGGGCGCGCCGTGGCCTTCGTCGGTGCGTGCACCCTGGCCGAGTGCGTCCGCATGACGTGGCCGTTCGGCGGACTCCCCCTCGGCGGCGTGTTCCTGGGCCAGGCGCGGGGCCCGCTGGTCGAGCTGGCCCGCCTCGGCGGTCCCCTCCTCATCACGGCCGGCGTCTGGGCCGGCGGTGTCGTGCTCGCCACATTCGCCGCCCTGGCGTGGGGGCGCCGGCGCCCGGTCGCCGGCTCCGCCGTCATCGGTGCAGCCGCCCTCGCCCTGGGCATCCTGACACTGGCCGTGGTCGGCCTGGTCGCGCCGGACGGCGGGAGTCCCTTCCGCACGCTGCGGGTGGCCCTGGTGCAGGGCGGCGGGCAACGGGGACTGAGCGAGCAGGAGGTCTCGCCGTCCACTGTCCTGGCCGCGCAGCTGGCAGCGACCTCCTCCGTGAGTACAGCCCGGCCCTCTCCCCGACTGGTCGTGTGGCCCGAGGACGTGGTGGCGCTCAACGGCCCGCTTGCGGGCTCATCCCAGGCAATACTCCTGAGCCGGCTGGCGCGACAACTCGACGCCACGTTGCTCGTCGGCGTCACCGAGCCGGCGTCGGCCGCCACCTTCCGCAACGAGATCGTGGCCTGGGGACCCAGCGGCCACATCGTCGGCGTGTTCGAGAAGGTCCACCGGGTGCCCTTCGGCGAGTACGTCCCGTTGCGCTCGTTCTTCTCGCACTTCGCCAACCTGTCGGGCGTGCCCGTCGACGCCGTTCCCGGTCACGGGACCGGCCTCATGCGCACACCCGGCGGGCCGCTCGGGCTGCTCGTGTCCTTCGAGGTCTTCTACGCCGGACGCAGCCACGAGTCGGTCCGCGCCGGCGCTGAGTTACTGGCCGTTCCCACCAACACGTCCTCCTACGGCACCTCTCAGGTGCCCAGTCAGGAGATCGCGGCGGCCATCGTCCAATCGGTCGAGACCGGCCGCGACCTCGCGCAGGCCGCGCCCACGGGGTTCAGTGCGGTGGTCAACCAGCGTGGCGTCGTCCTCCAGCGCAGCGCGCTCGGCCGGCGGCAGGTGCTCTTTGCCACCGTGGCGCTCCGCCGCGGACTCACGCCTTACGACCACTGGGGCGACCTGCCGGTGCTGGTCCTCGCCGGGTTGGCGCTCGTGGCCGGATGGGTCCGCCAGCTGCGCTACTCGTAATAGCCGGAGTGGATGTAGACACACGGCACCCCGGCCGCCACGTACATGGCGTGGTTGGAGGGGTCGTCCTCGAAGGCAAGCCGCAGATCGAAGCCGTGCGCCCGCAGGTCCTCCACCACGGACTGCTTGAACTCGGTCACCTGGGCGTAGTCCCCCCGGGAGCGCATCACGAGCAAATCCCAGCGGAGCCCGTAGCGCTTCAGCCAGGCCAGAGTCTGCGGCTGGACGCGTGCGGGGCGGCCGGTGAGGAGGATGACGGCGAGGGAGGGGTCGAGCAACTCCAACAACCGGGCGATCTCCTCGATCACGGGATCGTCGCCGCAGGCCTCGAAGAACGAAGCCCAATCCCGCTTCCCCCGCTCCAAGAAGTGCTGGCGACCGGCGGCGTCGGACAGGACGCCGTCGATGTCGAAGATGACGGCCGGCCCGCTGGCCCGCGCCGCGCCTTCGTCGACGTGCCACGTCCAGTTGCTCCGGTCGCCCTCTGGCCTGGTCTCGGGCACGAATGAGCAGCCTACCGGTGTGCTCCGCAACCCCAGGGGAGGCGAATCCCCCTAATTGCTGAGGGGTGGAGGCCCCTGGAAGTGACACGATGGACGAGGAATGGGAGCAGAAGCCGACACGGGGGTGGAAGCCGGTCCGGCCGCCGACGCCGGCATGGACCGCACGGTCCCGGTGGCCCTCGGTCGAAGGGTGGAGGTGGTCGGCGACCTCCTGTTGCCCCCCGAGCCGACGGACAGCTCGCGGGCCGCCTGCGCTGACATCGCCCGGCGCCTCGAGGAATGGCAGGGACCGGGGATCGTCATTCTGTGCGGTCGGCTTGCGGCGCCCAGCTGTCAGGACGATCCGGCCGTCGTCGTCGAGAGGCACCCGGAGCTGCTTGTCGCCCTGGGCGCCTTCGCCGCCCGGGCCGATTCCCAGGTGATCGCCGTGATGGGGCCCGCCGAGCGCGAGCCCGCACTGGTGGAGACGTTGGAGCGTCGCGGCGTGGCCGTACGTGGCGGGATCGACCTGGCCTGCGAAACCGGCGCCGGGACGCGCACGGTGATCGTACGCGCCGGGACGCCGCGGCCCGACAGCAACCCCCCGATGGACGCCGCACCCGCTGACGACCGTCCCTGGCTGGTCGGCATGGATCGTCTGGACGATCCGCGGCTGGCGCGTCGCTTCGTCACCTCGCGCGTGCTGTACCGGCGGTTGCGGCGCTATCTCTGGGCGCCACCCCTCGCGCTGGCTGTCGTCGCGCTGTTGTTACGCGTGGAGTTCGTGATCGACGGTCTGGGCCGGCTGTTCCGCTCTCCCCGCCAGCAGAACGCACTCCAGCGGGCCTACAACGCCACCTGGCCCTCGCGCTTCGTCGTGACCGTCGTCATCGCCCTGGTGCTCCTCGCCGTCCTGGGTCTGGTGGTCGCCCTCACTTCGCGCGGCATCTGGCGGGCGCTCGGCGGTGAAGGCCTGCCAGCTCCCTGGGCCGGCGGTCCGGCGGGCACCCGACCGATCGCGCACGCGCAGCTCGAGATCGACGGAGTCGACGCACTCGATGCCACCCGGGCGGCCGTCGACGCCGGGGCCTCGGGCGTCATCGTCGGCGGGGCGCTCGTACCCGAGCTGACCCATCTCGATACCGGCTTCTTCGCCTGCCCGGGGGCGACCTCCGAGGTTGTGCACGAACACCGGGGGCGTCTCGGGCTCCCACCCACCTTCCTCCATCACCGTCAGGAGTCGACCCTCGAGATCGAGACAGGCGCAGAGCTCCACGTACGCCTGCTGCTGGCCGAGGCCGACCTGCCGCTCGCCACCATGGGAGAGCGGCTCGTCACGGCCGACAGTGTCGTCAAAGGTCGTTCCAAGGCCGTCCACGTCCACGCCGAGCTCGTGGCTAGCTGGCCGGGCGGAGCGTCGTGGCCGCCCGCGCCCGAGGTGGCGGCGGACCGCATCCGGGTACGCCGCATCCGCCGGCTGGCGGCGGTCTCCTTGTTCGTGGCGGGCGCCATCGATCTGCTCTCCTCGGTCACCACCCCACTCCGCGAGCACTTGCATCTCATTGCGCAGTACCTGCCCGTCGCGGTGGTTCAGGCCGCCGGGGCACTGACGGCCATCGCCGGCATCGGCATGATCATGCTTTCCCGGGGCGTCCTCAGAGGCCAGCGCCGCTCGTGGCTGGTTGCCGTAGGACTGCTCATCGCTTCGCTCGCCCTACACCTTCTCCACGCAGCCGATGTGATCACCCTCGTCGTCTGCGCGGCCGTCCTCACGCTGCTCATAGTCCAGCGAGAGCGCTTCCGCGCCCAGACCGAGCGGGGAACCGTGGTCACCGCCTTCGTCATCCTCGCTGTGGGCGGGGTGCTGGCCACGTTCGGTGGCTTTTTCGCCGTGGAGCTGGCCGGCCGCGTGCACCATCATCCCCTCCCCGGTTGGCCCGAGGTCCTCCTCGGATCGGCCGAACGGCTCGTGGGTGTGGACTGGGTGGCCTTCCCCCCCACGATCGACCGCTACGCGTCCATCAGCCTCCTGGCGGTGGGCATCAGTCTGATCGTGGTGGCGCTGTTCCTGCTGACCCGGCCCGTGGTCGACCGCCGCCTGTCGTCGGGGCGCGCCGCCATGGGCCGGCGGGCCGCAGAGATCCGGGCGCGTGACATTGTGCGCCGACACGGCACCGGCACGCTCGACTACTTCGCACTCCGTGACGACAAGCAATGGTTCTTCCATCGCGACTCGCTGGTGGCCTATGCCGTCTTCGGCGGCGTGTGCCTGGTGTCCCCTGACCCGATCGGACCGTTCTCCGAGCGCGCCCACGTGTGGGACTCGTTCCGCCACTACGTCGACCGCAACGGCTGGGGGCTCGGCGTGATGGGTGCAGGGGAGGAATGGCTCCCGACCTACCAGGCCTCGGGCATGCGCTTCCTCTACATCGGCGACGAGGCGGTGGTGGACCCGAGGGAGTTCTCGCTCCAGGGCGGGAAGATGAAGGGGCTCCGTCAGGCGGTGAACCGGGTGGCGCGCTACGGCTACACCGTCCGCTTCCTCGACCCGGCCCGGCTGGACCCGGCGGACGCCGCCCGCATGGCCGATCTCATGGCCAAGAGCCGCCGGGGCGAGCAGGAACGGGGTTTCTCCATGATGCTGGGCCGGCTCTTCGACCGGCGTGACACCGGGCTGCTCCTGACCCTGGTCGAAGGCCCGGACGGCGCGCCCGTTGCCATGTGCCAGTTCGTGCCCTCGCCCGCCATCGGGGGCTACTCGCTCGACCTCATGCGCCGCGATCCCGGTGAGCATCCCAACGGATTGCTCGACTTCGCCCTCTGCTCGACCATCGACCATCTGAAGGAAATGGGCATGAAGGGTCTCAGCCTCAACTTCGCCGCCTTGCGGTCGGTGCTCGAGGGTGACAACGGGGACGGCGTGACCCAACGCGTCGAACGCTGGGCGCTGCGCCGCCTCTCCGGCGTCCTCCAGATAGAGACGCTGTGGCGGTTCAATGCAAAATACGAACCGCGCTGGTTGCCGCGCTACATCGTCTTCGACTCGGCCGAGCAGTTCGTGCCCGTCGTCGTCCAGATCATGCGGGCCGAGTCCCTGACCGAGGTCCCCGTGATCGGCCGTCTCCTCACCACCAGCGCGGCAAAGCGCTCGGGGCCGGCCGTGCCCGAAGAGGTGCTCGCCGCGCAGGAGCAGGCGAGTCACGACGAGGCGGCCCGGCAGGAGGCGGGGGCAGCGCCCCACCCATGACCGTGCCGCGTTGCCCCCGCTGCGGTCACTTCGGCGTGCACCAGCGTCGCGGCGACAACGGGCACTGCGAGGACTGCGACTCCTGCTGGGCGGACGCGCAACGGCGCGACCGGCCGCCGCATCATGTCGCATTCGCCCACCACGCTGCGTTGGGAGGTACGCCATGACGCTCACGATGACGATTGCCGAACGCGAGGACTTTCTGGCCGGGCTGCACGTTGCCGTCCTCAGCGTGGACGACCCCGGGCACGGGCCGCTCACGGTCCCGGTCCCGGTCCTCCTATGCGCCCGGCGGCACGGTGAACATCGTCACCGGCGGGCAGAGCGTCAAGGCACGGCTCCTGCGGGCGGCGGGACGGCTCTCACTCTGCGTGCAGAGCGACTCCATGCCCTATCGCTACGTCAGCGTGGAAGGACCGATCACCGCGACCGACGACACCGTCTCTCCTGACGAGCGCCGCGCGCTGGCGCACCGCTATCTCGGTGCCGAGGGCGGCGACCTGTATGTGGCATCGACGGCGGACCAGGCTGCCGGCAGCGTGGCGTTGCGCATGTCACCGGAGCGCTGGCGTACCACGGACTACGGAAAGCTCGGGGAGGCCACCACCCACACGGCCGAGGCTCGAACGGCCAAGGCTCCACGCCGTTGTGCGGCCGTTGTGCAGGTTCATCCGAACGGCCCTACTGGCTTGGCCCACCGCGCCACCACAATTGGTGCCAGGGCGGGGTGGCCGAGGTTGTCTGGGGGCCACCCCGCCCCGAAATGTTGCACGCCGCAGATGTGGGGCGCCCCGACCGCGCTGTGCTCTGCCACCCCGCCGTCGCTTGGTCGCGACTCAACCGGTCGTCGGTTCCTGTCGATCCATTCCAGGCCCCTTCCGCGTCGGCGGTGCCTCTTCGTCGGCTCGGCGGGACCGGCGCGCCCGGAGGGCGGCCAACCTGGGCAAAGATAGACGCCCGGAGGCAAAGGGGAGGAGAGGGACGCCGTGAGCAAGACCCAGATCCATTCCGTTCCCGCGACCGTTGCCGCCAAATACGATCTCGCGGCCACGGAGGCGGAGCGCCGCGAGGTGGGTCGGCAAGCCCGGATACTGGCTCCCCGCGCTGATCTTGGGGACTGGGACGAACAGGCCCGCGGGCACGATCCCGTAGACACGCTCCTGGCGCAGAACCACATCCGGCTCGCCGAACTCGCCGGACTCCGGCACCAGCGCATGGCCCTGTCGCCGTGGAACTTCTACCGCGGCGCTGCTGCGGTGATGGCGGCCGACCTCGCCTCCCGGCCCCACAGTCGCATTCAGGTCCAGCTCTGCGGGGACGCCCACGTCCTGAACTTCGGCCTGTGGGCGACCCCGGAGCGCAACCTCAACTTCGATCTGCGCGACTTCGACGAGACGTTGCCCGGGCCCTTCGAGTGGGACGTGGCCCGCCTGGCCGCCAGCCTGGTGGTGGCGGCGCGGCAGAACGGGGTGAAGCCGTCGAAGGCAGATGCCGCAGTCACGGCGGCAATCGACGCCTATCGCAACCGGATGCGGTACTACTCCACGTTGCCCCTTCTCGACATCTGGTACGAGGGAACGCGTTTCGACCAATTCATCGACTACTTCGAACCGGCCGACCGCGGCCAGGTACAGGTGCAGTTCGAGAAGAAGAAGGAGACGCGGACGAGCCGCGGCGCGTTCGAGAAGTTGACCACGGAACGGCGCGGGCGGGCGCGCATCACGCCCCACCCCCCGGTGCGCGTGACCCTCGACGACGACGAACAGGGCGACATCGTGGAGGGGCTCCTCGGGGAGTACCGCCTGACACTCCAGGAGGACCGGCGCCGGCTCTTCGACCGCTTCACCGCGGTGGACGTCGTCCGGCAAGTGGTCGGCGTCGGCAGCGTCGGCATGGTCGTGTACCTCGTACTCCTCGAAGGAAGCGCGACCGGGGACCCCCTCTTCCTGCAGTGCAAGCAGGCTGGTCCCTCCGTCTACGAGTCCTACACCTACTCGAGCGGGCACGACAACCACGGCGCCCGGGTCATCGCCGGCAAGCGCATGGTGCAGAGCGCCACCGACATCTTCGTGGGCTGGGGCTCACTGGGCGAACGCGATTTCTACGTCCGTCAGTTCCGCGACATGAAGCTGATCCCCACCACCGAGCTCATTGCGCCCGTCCTCGTCGAGTTCGCCATCGCCTGCGGCAATTCGCTGGCCCGGGCACACGCCCGCTCGGGTGACCCCGCTGCCATCGACGCCTACATCGGGAAAAGCGACGTGTTCACCAAGGCCATGCGTCGGTTCGCCCGTCGCTACGCGGACCAGAACGATCGGGATCACGCAGCGCTGATCGCCGCTATTCGGAGAGGCAAGGCGGAGACCGTCTTGGACTGATTCACGGCCCGCCTGCTCGGGCGGCCCTACTTGGGCAGGAACAGCAGCGTGGCGTGGTTGGCGAAGTCGATGAGCGGCTGCGGCCAGACACCGAAGAGCACCGTCACCCCCGTACACAGCGCGATGGCCAGGCCGGCCAGGGCCGGAACCGGGACTGGCTCCGGCCCCCCCTGCTCGTCCTGGGCGCTGTCCGCGGTCGGGCCGACCTCGGCGTCCAGCAGGATCTGCTCGTTGAGCGTGGTCACCGTGCTGGCAGCGGCCGCCGGGGTGGCCCAGGACAGCCCGCCCCCCGTGTCGCTCCCCTCGGCCCCCGCCACGATGGTGCTGCCTCCGGCCATGCCGCCCTCGGCACCCAGCTGGGCCGAGCCACCAGCACCACCCTCGGCCTCGCCCAGGCCGCCACTGGCGTACATGAGAACGGCGACCCGCAGGTAGAAGTAGGCCGCCACCGCCGCGGTCACCATGGCGATGACCGCCAGGGGCACCTCGCCCGCCCCGACGGCGGCGAAGACCACCTGCAACTTGGCCCACAGTCCGGTCGTGAAGGGCGCCCCCGCCTGCGCCAGGAGGAGGACCGCGAGCGCCAGGGCGATGACCGGTTGACGGCCGGCCAGGCCGCGGAAGCGGGAGATGTCGTGATCCACGTCGCCCTCCCGCCCGAGCACGGTCACGATGGCGAAGCTGCCGATGGTCATGAGCATGTAGGCGAAGAGGTAGTAGAGCGCCGAGCTGACACCCCGGGCCGTGCCGGCGGACACCCCCAGCAGAATGAATCCGGCGTGATTGATGGACGAGTACGCCAGCATCCGCTTCACGTCACGCTGGCGCAGGGCGACGAAGGCGCCCAGGACCAGCGAGAGCACGGCCAAGCCGTAGATGATCGGTCGCCAGTCCGTCTCGATGACCCCGAAAGAGGAGAACAGGACGCGCAGCAGGGCGGCGAAGGCGCCCGCCTTGGCCACGGCCGCCATGAACCCGGTCACCGGCGACGGGGCGCCCTGGTACACGTCGGGCGTCCACATGTGGAAGGGCACCGCCGCCACCTTGAAGGAGAAGCCGACCAGCATCAGGGCCAGACCGGCCAACAGCAGGCCGTTGGTCAGGACCACGTTCTTGGACAGGTAGTCCGAAATCTGGGTCAGGTTGGTCGACCCGGTGGCGCCATAGGTCAGCGCGATGCCGTACACGAAGATGGCCGAGGAGAACCCGCCCAAAATGAGGTACTTGAGGGCCGCCTCGCCCGACGCGGCGCGCTTGTAGTTGAAGGCCGTCAGCACGTAGAGCGCCAGGGAGAGGATCTCGAGGCCGAGGAAGATGATGATCAGGTCGTTGGCCATCCCCATCAACATGGCGCCGGAGGCCGAGAGCAGCGCCAGCACGTGGAACTCCGCCCCGTGCATGCCCTCCCGGCGCAGGTAGCCGTCGGCCACGAGTGCGGTGAGGAGCATGGCGATGGCCACCAGCATGGTGACGAGCACGCTGAAGCCGTCCATGACAACGGCGTGCTTGATGTACGTGTGCGCACCGTGTTCCTGCACGTCGCTCCACTGCCAGAGGGCGACGCCGAGCGCGCCGCCAGAGATGATCACTGTGGCGATGGTGCTCACGCGCACCCGCAGCGGCTTGCTGACCAACGAGGCCAGGCCGAGGAGGACCACCGCACCGCCGATCAAGATGATGGGCGGCAGGATGGCGAGCCAGCGGATGGACGGCACCGTGATGGAGTTCGAGACGGCGTGCGACGCCGCGGCCGCGTGCGTCGCGGCGGCGTGCGTCGCGGGGGCCGCATGCGGCGTGGCCGTGGCCAAGAGGGATGCGATCACTTGGTTCCCTCCACGCCTCTGACCGCCACCGGCGGCTGGTAGTGGCCGGTGGAGGACTCTACGTGGGCGATGAGCTGGTTGACCGACGGGTTGATGCGGTCGAGCACCGGCTTGGGGTAGACGCCCAGGAACACGATCAGAATGATCAGGGGTGCCATGACCAGCCGCTCAATCAGGACCAGGTCGCGGGTCTTCTCGTCGGCCTCCCGCGGCTCGCCGTGGAAGACCTGCTGGTAGGCCCAGAGGAGGTAGATGGCGGCCACGATCACGCCGAGGACGGCGACCACGGCCCACCAGCGGTGGGTGATGAAGGTGCCCGAGAGCACGAGGAACTCGCTCACGAACCCGTTCAGGCCGGGCACGCCGATGGACGCCATCATGGCCACGGTGAAGACGGCGGCCAACACCGGCGCCGCCTTCTGCAGGCCGCGCATCTCGCTCGTCTGCCAGGTGCCGCGCCTCTGGTAGATGAAGCCGATGAGGATGAACAGCGCCGCCACGATGATCCCGTGGTTGAGCATGAGGAGGACGGCACCGGCCAGCCCCTGCGTGCTCAGCGCAAAGGTGCCGAGCGCGATGAAGCCGATTTGGGCCAGCGACGAATAGGAGACGAGTCGCTTCATGTCGCGCTGGGCGCAGGCCACGATGGCGCCGTAGACGATGCCGATGACGGCCAGTGTCAGGAAGATCGGAGCCAGGGTCCGGGTGGCCTGGGGGAAGAGGCTGAGGTCGAAGCGGATGATGCCGTAGGTGCCCAGCTTGGCCAGAAGGGCCGAGAGGAGGACCGAGCCCTCCTCGGGTGCCTCGGTGTACGCGTCGGGGGACCAGGTGTGGAAAGGGAACAGCGGCGCCTTGACTGCGAAGGCCGCCGTGAAGGCCAGGAAGAGCAGGATCTCCGTCGACGACGACAGGTGCGTCTGCATGAGCGGCCCGAGCTCGAACGTCAGGTAGTGGTACTGCGACTCGTGGATGAAGGCCAGCGCCAGAATACCGACGAGCAGGAAGGCCGAGCCCAAGAACGTGTAGAGGAAGAACTTGATGGCGGCGTAGGCCCGCCGTTGGTGCCCCCAGCCGGCGATGATGAAGTAGGCGGGCACCAGGGTCAGCTCGAACATGAAGAAGAAGACGATGAGGTCGAGCGACAGGAAACTGCCCATCACCGACGCCTCCAGGAGGAGGATCCAGGCGAAGTAGGCCCGGGGGTTCTCCCGGTTGCGCCCCAAAATGATGGTGAGCGGGAACAGCAGCGCGGTGAGCAGCACCAGGAAGATGGAGATGCCGTCGACCCCCAGGTACCAGTGCACCCCGAGGCTCGTGCCCGTGTAGTCGTGGTTCGAGACCAGCTGGAAGCCGCCGTCGTGCACCTTCATGGTGATGAAGGCGATCACTGCGATCACGGCCGTGGCCAGCGACACGAGCAGCGCCAGCGCGTAAACCACCTCTTTGTGCAGCGAGCGGTCGAAGGCGAGCAGACCCAGCCCGACGGCCCCGATGGCCGGCAGCAGAATGAGCAGCGTCAAGAACGGGATCGAATGGCTCATCCCCACCACGTCCGGCTGAGCAGGAAGGCGATGATCAGGGCCAGGCCCAGGGCGATCCCGAGCGCGTAGTTCCGGACGGAGCCTGTCTGCAGCTTGCGGGCCGCGTTGCCCGTGGCCTTGGCCAGCTCCGCGGTGCCGTTGACGGCGCCGTCGATCACGCGGACGTCGATTACCCACGCGCAGAAGGTGGCCAGACGCTGGGCCGGGCGCCCGATGACGAGGTCGTAGAAGTCGTCCCAGTACCAGACCCGTTGGAGGAAGGCCGGCTCCAACTTCGGCTGGTAGACCTCGTCGCCCCGCCACAGCCACCAGGCGATGATCAGGCCGACGAACGCCGCCGCGATGTCGGCCAGGGCGAGCGCCCACTCCGGGCCCGTGCCGAGGTGGTCGTTGTAGAGCGTGCCGGCGAACACCGGGGCCAGGAAGCTCGCCAGGTTGTCGGTGTGCACCCAGGGCAGGTCGAGCGCGCCGGCGAAGAAGGCGAAGAAGGAGAGGATGACGAGCGGGAGCCGCATGATCCAGGGCGACTCGTGGGGCGCGTGCAGCGCCGGCTCACCGTTGGGCCCCGGCTTGTCGAAGCGCTCCTTGCCGCCGAAGGCGAGGATCTCCAGCCGGCTCATGTAGTACGCCGTGAGCACCGCTGTGAGCAGGGCGAGGACCCACAGCCACTTGAAGTGGGCGAAGGTGTTGTCGAGGACGTCACCCTTGGCCCAGAAGCCCGAGAGCGGCGGGATGCCGGCAATGGCCAGGAAGCCGATGGTGAAGGTGACGGTGGTCCACTTCATGTAGCGGCGCAGCGCGCCCATCCGTTTGAGGTCCTGCTCGTCTTCGAGCCCGTGGATCACCGAGCCGGCCCCCAGGAAGAGCAGGCCCTTGAAGAAGGCGTGCGCCACCATGAGGAAGACGGCGGCGATGTAGGCGCCCGTGCCGACGGCCAGGATCATGTAGCCGATCTGCGAGACGGTCGAGAAGGCGAGCACCTTCTTGATGTCCTGCTGCGCGCAGGCGATGGTGGCCGCGGTGAAGGCGGTGACGGCCCCGATGGTGGCGATGATCTCGGAGCCCGTCGCCGTCACGTGCAGCAGCGGGTTCATGCGGCAGAGCAGATAGACCCCGGCCGTGACCATGGTGGCGGCATGGATCAGGGCCGAGACCGGCGTCGGGCCCTCCATGGCGTCGGGCAGCCAGTTGAAGAGCGGGATCTGGGCCGACTTGCCGGCGGCGGCCAGGAAGAGGAGCAGCACGGCGGCCAGGCCGTAGCCGCCGTCGAGGTGGTGCAGCTGGCCGAAGATCCCCCCGCCGGGGCCGCTCTCGTACTGGGTGGTGCCGGTCCGCTCGAAAATCAGGAAGATGGCGAGCAGGAAGCCGGCGTCGCCGATGCGGTTGTAGATGAAGGCCTTCTTGCCGGCCGAGGCGGCCGCCTCGCGCTGGAACCAGAACGACACCAGCCAGTAGGAGCAGACACCCACACCTTCCCAACCCACGAATGTGAGCAGGAGGTTGTCCGCCAGCACCAGCAGCAGCATGGAGAAGACGAACAGGTTCAGGTAGATGAAGAACTTCGAGTAGTCCCGGTCCTTCTTCATGTAGCCGATCGAATACAGGTGGATGAGCGCGCTGACGAACGTGATGAACATGCACATCGTGATCGACAGCGGGTCCACCAGGAACCCGACGGGCACAGTCAGGCCGCCCGAGCTGAACCAGGTGAAGTAGTTGTCCACCACCACCCGGCCGTTGTCGGGCAGGCCCAAGAGCCCGGCCAGGACGAAGCACGCCACCACGAAGGCGCCGCCGACCGCGACGGTCCCGACCCAGCCCGCCACCGGGTCGCCGAGGCGGCGGCCGAAGGTTACGAGGAAGAGGAAGCCCGCGAGAGGCAACAGCAACATGAGATACGCGAGATGGACCACGGGTCAGCCCTTCAGCGAATCTAGGTCGTCCGCCACCGTGGTCTCGCGGCGGCGGAAGTTGGTGACCACGATCCCCAGGCCCACCACGACCTCGGCGGCGGCCACCACGAGCACGAAGAACACGACCGCCTGCCCGCCGATGTCGTTGAGCATGCGGGCGAAGGTGACGAACGTGAGGTTGGCCGCGTTGAGCATCAGCTCGATGCACATCAACATGATCAGGACGTTGCGCCGCACGAGCAGGCCGATGGCGCCGATGGTGAAGACGATGGCGGCCAGGCCGAGGTACCACGCTCCCGAGAGGCTCATGCCGGCAACTCGCTCTCCGTGCCTTCGGTCGCTTCCTCGTCGCCGTGGTCCACGGGTGGGCGGCGGGCCAACACCACGGCACCGACCACCGCGATGACGAGCAGCGCCGCGGTGGCCTCGAAGGCGAACAGGTAGGTCGTGAACAGCTGCTTGCCCAGCTGGGCCGGCTCCCCCGCCGGCGAATTCAGGCCGGCGACGTGGCCCTCGATCGGCCCCACCACCTGCTTGGCCCCGGTCACCCAGTGGGCCGTGGCCGCCATGGCCAGGACGCCACCGAGCGTGATGAGGGAGAACACGACGGCGAGGGGGCGCTGGCCCGTCAGCGGCTCCACCGTGATGTCCTCGGCCCGGTCGACCCCGAGGAACATGATCACGAAGAGGAACAGGACCACGATGGCGCCGGCGTAGACGATGATCTGCACGGCGGCCAGGAAGTCGGCCTCCTGCTCAATGAAGAGCACGGCGACGCCGAAGAGCGTCATCACCAGGCTGATGGCGGCGTGCACGGGGTTGCGCGAGGTGACGACCCCGATCGCGCCGACCAGGATCACCGCCGCCGCGGCGGCGAAGACGAGGATGTCGGGCCAGGTGGCGCGCGTGGCAGCCAGCAGCGGCACGGCGTGGAGCATGGGTCAATCGCTCCCCTCGGACGCGCCGAGGTCCGACGCGCTGAGGTCCGACTCGCTGAGGTCGGGCTCGACCTCGTGCGTGATGGCGGCCCGCGCCTCGACGGAAGCCTCGGCCGCCTCGGCCGCCGCCGTGTCCGCCTTGTGCGCCTTGGCATCGGCCTTGGCATCGGCCTTGGCCGCCTTGTGGGAAGCCCGCAGAGCCTTCATGCGCGCCCGCATGGCGTCCATCTTCTTGCGGTTGGCCGCCGCCCCTTCCTTGGCCCGCCAGACGCGTCCCTGCATGCCGCGATGGGCCAGGGGGATGTCCTCGTCGAGCAGATGGGCCTCGAGCACTTCGCGCAGCGGCTTGGAGCCGGTGGCGTCGTCGTCCCGGTGCGGGGACTGGCCGCCCTCGGGGCGGCGCACGCCGTAGCCGAGCTCGCCCCCCCACTGGACCTCGCCCTCGTAGGCGGCGCTGCCCGAGGGGGACGTGGCGCGCATCCAGCCCGACGTCATCAGGTCGTCGCCCTCGCGCCAGTCCTCCCAGGGGAGCTTCTTGGGTGTGCCGTCGTCGTTCACGACGAGCTCCTGCTTGGTGTAAATGGCGTCGGAGCGGTTGGTGAAGGAGAACTCGAACATCTTGGACTCTGTGATGGCCTCGGTCGGGCAGGCCTCCACGCACAAGTCGCAGTGGATGCAGCGCAGGTAGTTGATTTCGTAGACGTACCCGTAGCGCTCCCCGGGCGACACCGGATGATCGGGCGGGTTGTCGAGCCCGCGCACGTAGATGCAGTCGGCCGGGCAGACGCCGGCGCACAACTCGCAACCGATGCACTTCTCCATGCCGTCCTCGTAGCGGTTGAGGACGTGGCGACCGTGCTGGCGCGGCTGCTTGGGCTTCTTCACGTCGGGGTACTTCGTCGTGACGCGCGGCCGCGTCAGGTGCTGGAAGGTCAGCTTGAAGCCGCCCAGGAACGAGAGCTGGTCCTTCAATTCGTCACCGACGCCCATCAGAACTTCCCTCCCGAGACGGGGTCGGGGACCGGCGACAGCCGTGGCGGTCGCGTCACCCGGCGCCCGATCGCCGGAATGATGAGGTCCTCGTCACCGCGGCCCTTGCCGAGCTTGGTGGCCCGCATGAGCAGGAAGGAGGCCAGGATGACGACTGGCACCAGCCACAGCCCGGCCCAGCCCCAGGCGACGATGCCCGCCACCAGGAGCAGCCATCCCAGCGTGAGCGGGATGAGGCGCTTCCAGCCGAGATCCATCAGCTGGTCGTAGCGCAGGCGGGGCAGCGCGGCACGGAACCAGACGTAAATGAAGCAGAACGCCACCGTCTTGAGGAGGAAGTAGATGATCGGCATGTAGATGGTGGCGCCGGGGATGTGGAAGATGTAGCCGTTGGGCCCGCCGAAGAAGAGCGTGACGACGATGGCCGACATGGTGATGGTGTTCATGAACTCGGCCAGATAGAAGAGGCCGAAGCGGATGGACGAGTACTCGGTGTGAAAGCCGCCAACCAGCTCCGTGTCCGCCTCGGTGAGGTCGAAGGGCGGCCGGGTCAGCTCGGCCGTGATGGCGATCATGAAGAAGATGAAGGGCAGGAAGCCCAGCCGGATCAGGTTCCAGTTCCAGAAGCCGTCGGACTGCGAGGCCACGATGGCCCGGGTCGACAGCGAACCCGTCACCAGCACCACCATCACCGTGGTCATGCCGAGCGCGGCCTCGTAGGAGATGACCTGGGCCGAGGCCCGCACCGAACCGAGCAACGGGTACTTCGACCCCGACGACCAGCCGGCCAGCATGACGCCGTAGACCGCGATGCCCGACATGGCGAGGACCAGCAGGATCCCCACGGGCGGGTCGGCCACCTGCAGTTCGAAGGTGTGGCTGCCGATGGTGATGACGCCCCCGACGGGCACCACGGTGAAAACCAGCACGGCGGGGATCACTGAGAGGTAAGGCGCCAGCTTGAACACGAAGGAATCCGCCCGGTCGGGCAGCAGGTCCTCCTTGAAGATGAGCTTGGTGCCGTCCGCCAGCGTCTGCAGCAGGCCCCAGGGCCCGGCCCGGTTCGGCCCCACCCGGCTCTGCATGTCCGAGATCACCTTCCGCTCGAACCAGATCATCAGCGCCGTGGCGACGAGGAGCGCCACGAAGGCGACCAGGCACTTAATGATGACGATCAGCCACACTTCCCAGTTGAGGCCGAAGACGAAGAGCGGGTCCCCGTTGCCGCTGTCCGCGCTGTGCGTCAGTACTTGGGAACCGAGGGACCCGGCGGAGCCTGCAGTGGAGAGGAGGGCGTAGGCCGCGATCACACCGACTCCAGTCGCACGTCGGTGACCAGCTGACGGCTGTCGATGAGCGTGGCCACCGCATTGGACGTGGCGCTCTCGCCGCCCGGCACGTTGAAGTCGATGGCGACGACGCCCCGGGCTATGCCCGCATCGGACTCGGCGGCCAGGATCAGCTCGCCCCGGGCGGAGCGCACCTTCACGCGGTCGCCGGTCTTCGCACCGAGGCGGTCGAGGTCGTAGGGATTGGCCCGGGCCACCAGTGTGGGCACGAGCGGGGTGAGCGACGGCGAGCCCGTCACCGAACTGCCGGCGTCGTAGAGCCGGCGGCCCGACACCAGCCGGAGGCTGTAGCTGTCGGCCTGGGGGATCTGGAGCGGCTGGGCGCCGCCGGTACCCGTCCCCGCCAACAGGGGCGGCGGACTGCCCAATTCACGGACGTGCTCGGAGGCGGGATCGCTGGCGCCGGTGCCGACGCGCGGCGGCGCGCCCTGGCGCTCCACCGACTCCACCCCGGGCAGGGCCACGGGGTCGATCGGAGACACGTCGTCGCGGTGGTCCTCGTTCCCCGTCAGTGGCACCAAAATGCCGTCGTGCGCCACGTCGGAGTGGAGGACCTGCTGCGTCAGGCCGGCGTAGGCCGGCGCGGTGCGGGCCAGCTCGCCCGAGAGGTCGTTGTCACTGGCCAGGCCGAGGTCCGACCCGAGGGCGGCGGCGAGCTCGGCGGCGATCATCCAGTCGGGCCAGGCGTACCCGGGCGCCGACAGCTTGGGACCGAGCCGGCTGACCCGGCCCTCCATATTGGTCGTGGTCCCCGCGCGCTCGTGCGTCACCGCGCACGGCAGCACGACGTCGGCGTGCGCGTCGACGGACTCGGACGGGTGGCCTGTGACGGCGACGACGAAGTGCCCTCCCGCGAACGCCTCCTCGGCGACGGCGCGGTCGGGGTAGTCGCTCAGCGGATCGGCCCCGAGGAGGACGAGCGCGCGGACGCCTGCCCCCGCACCATCGGTTCCGCCCTCATGTTCGCCGTCGTGCTCGCCCGCCATGGAGGCGAGGATGTCCGCCGTCGAGAGTCCGGCGCCGGCGGGCACCGAGCCCCAGGCGGCCGTGAAGCGCTCACGTCCCGCCTCGAGGCTGACCCGGCCGGGCAGGATCCCGGGCGCCAGTCCCATGTCGAGCGCGCCGAAGACGTTGCCCCGGCGGAGCGCGGGCAGGAAGGTCGCCCGGGGCAGCGCGGCCGCCAGAGCCCGCACGGCCTCGGCGGTGATCTCGCCTGACTCGGCGTAGGAGGAGCGGCCGGCCACGACCACCACTCCCTCCCCGCCGGGGTGGGCGGCGAGGACGCCTTGCGCGGCCTCGAGCTCATGCGTCGTCACGGTGGCGCCCTCGGGGTGCGCGCCCAGCGCGGTGGCGGCGGCGTCGTCGCCCGTCAGCGCACGCGCCATCAGGGGCGTCTCGCCCGGACGGATGCGCAACGACGACGAAGCCAGGGCGGTGAGCGCGGTAGGGGTGGGTGCGATCTCGAGCAGCTGCGTGGTGCCGGCGACCACGGCCTCGCGCACGCGCAGGAAGAACACCGGGAGCTCGTCGCGCAGGTCGCCGGTCAGGGTGATGAGCACCGGGGCGGCGCAGGCCTCATCGATGGTGGCCCGGGGCAGGCCCAGCACGAGCTCGGCCGGCAGGCCGTCGCCCAGCTGGGCGTCGACGGAGTCGGTGCCGATGACACCCTTGGCCAGCTTGGCCCAGGCGTAGGCCGCCTCGTTGGTCAGGCGCGCCCCCCCGATAACGGCCACCGCGCCGGCGCCACCGGCGCTCTTGGCTGCGGAGAGCCCGGTCGCGGCCGCGGCCAGCGCCTCGCCCCAGTTGACCGGGACCAGCTCGCCGTCCTTGCGGATGCGAGGCTCCACCAGGCGGCCGTGCTCGAAACGCCCGGTCTCACGCGCCTCGCCCAGGAACTGCCCGCGGCTCGCACCGAGACTCACCACTTGTGACGCGGTGGCGGGCACGACGTCGACGGCCTCGTCGGTCACCTCGGTGGGCTGGCCGGGGCCGTTGTCGACCTCGTCGCCGTTCACCGACTCGAAGGAAAAGCGGCCCTTGTCGCAGAGCCAGCCGTGGTTGACCGGCTCGGAG
>Ga0302232_10001008_pt1 | contig 19877 bp, 18 predicted proteins | sample II_Palsa_N2_3_FD_193575 | JGI IMG/M metagenome (GOLD analysis project Ga0302232, IMG submission 193575) | Peat permafrost microbial communities from Stordalen Mire near Abisko, Sweden - II_Palsa_N2_3 | ecosystem: Environmental > Terrestrial > Soil > Palsa > Peat permafrost | place: Sweden...
GCCGCGCGCGGCCGACCACGGCCGGCCGGTCTGGGCGCGGTACATTTCGGCGGCATAGTCGCGCATACATTCGATGGCGCGCGCCTGCTCTTGCGTGGTCTGACACCGGAGCTGCAATTCCTCCAGCTCTCCATTGTAGACCTCGGACGTATCGGGACGGCGGACCATGTCGGCGAGCTCGCGGGTCAGGCTGTCGTCCAGTCGGTCCAGTTTTTGCGCTTCGTGGTGGAAGCTGTTGACGATCCCCCATGCGATCGCCTGCGCCGACGTTTCCAGCCTCGTATCGCGGAAAAGGTCGAAGACGGCGGCGACGATACCCGCGCAGTCGGCTTGCGCCTCCAGGGGGTCGGGCATGGTGAGTTCTTGCGGCTCGCGGTTTCCCTCGACGATCGACAAGGCGCCGACATCGCCGAACGCGGCTTGGAATTCAGGGGTTGCGGTCATGTCGCGGTATAGTTCGCCCAGGTCGGCGAACCGGCTGTAGCTGCGCGCGGTCGTGGCTTGGCTGCTCATGGCGGTGTTCCAGTGGCTCAAGATGGCAAGGGACGGTGGAGGACGGGAGAAAGCGTTTGCGCGCTTCCCCCCGACCCCTTCACGCATCAGGAAAAGGCCGGAACCTCTTCGCTCTGGCTCTGGCGCCGACGGCGGCCAGTGGTCGCCTCTCCGGTGCCGTCACCCTCGCGCGCGCCGTCGACCAGGCCGCCGTCCGAGTTGGCGTTGCCCTCGAAGCCGTCGCCGCCTTCGGGAGCCTCGCCCACGCCCATGTCGTCACTTGCACCGAACCCGCTCGCCCGGCGACGGTTGCGGGTCCACGCGACGCGATACCCTTCCTCGACATTACCGAAGCACGCGACCTGCAACGGCGCGGCAAAGCTCGGGTCATCGATCGAGCCTTGCAGGAAGAGTTCTCCGCTGCTGTTGGAAGCGGCTTCCCAGACCGCGCCGATCTGCACCCAGCGCCGGCCGGCATTGAGGGTTACGACCTCGAATTTCGGCGCCTTGGCATTGTCGGACTGAATGGGCTTCAAACCCAGACGGGGAAGATGAATCGCGGCCGTGGCGATGGAACCGATAAGCTGGCCGTTCACATTTTTGAATTCACCGATATTCATGGCTCGTACCTTCCTTGGACTATCCGTCGGATCATCCGACTTGCCGCTTTAGGGGCTTTCCTTCACCGGCATCTTTCTTTTACTACCTCTCCTCTATTCCCGATACGTCATTGATTTCTTGACAGAATTTCATCGTGCCTGGTGAGCCTGAGCAAATCCTGGGGACTGCCCCGCGGGCAGACCCACCGATCAAAAGGCGCATTGCCGGCTTTGCCGGCAATTCTGTCTCAACAGGAAAAGGGAGCGGTCCCGGCCTGGATTTCATCGCACCCGGAGCCGCCCTCGCAGGTCCCAAAGGACGTGCGGGGCTCTTGGTCGACAAGAGGCACGGGAGGGGGTTTAGCGAAGCTTGGCGAAAGGGGGCCGGCGCTGCCGCGGCAAGCGGACAGACGCCGCCGGCCCTCTTTCGCCTAGCGCAGCTTTCCCCGACGCAACTCCTTGTCGACCGAAACCCGTACGGCACGCCAGGGAGCCTGAGAGGCGGCGAAGGGGGCGATGAAATCCTGGTCGCGACCAATCCGCATCGCGCGCACCGCGCGCGATACCTTAGCCGAAGGCTGCCGTGCGTAACGGCTGCCGGACCGCGCGCGCATCACCGCCACGATACCTTCAGCGATCAAAGCCCACGGCAGGGATCGTTGCCCGGCAGGGCCGAGACCCGGAACGGGGCTCGGTCGGAGCGGCGGCAAGGCCGGCGCGGAGATAGAGCCAGGCGACCGCGCGAGCGGGCGGCCGCCCCGAGCGCATTCATCCGGTCGAACAGGCACGCCAGATGGGCAGGCTACCTCTGGGTCATTTCGGGCATGGATAAGCCTTCATCAGTGCGAGCGCGCCAAGGGTCGAGGCCGGCTGCCACCGCATCGTCGGATGAGACGTCACGAAGGAGACGATGACGGCCTGGAAGTCTCCATTGGTCGCCTTGGGAGGTAGACAGATATGGTGCCCTTTCGCGACGTGATCGCCGAGATGGAAGCCTGCTGCCATGCCAGCTGCGTAGCCAAGACAGAATTGCGCTTGCGCCTTGTCGGCACACACCCTGAGCAGGTCGTTGCCGTCGTCATAATGCATCCCGTTCGCAGCGAGTGCCAAAGCCATGAGTCCGATCATAATTGCCCCTCCCTTGTGACGGTGTCATCCACCGGCGTTGTAGGTGACTTGCGCCATCGGCGGCGATCCCGGCAACGGAACGATCCCGAAGGTGACCCAGACCGGCCCCCGATCCTTCATGGGAATATCAAGGGAGAGATAGAAGGCTTGGCCCTGGGTGACGCCTTCGAGCTGGATCGTCTGCGTAGAGTTCATCCATGCCGCCATTGGAATGGCGCCAATCGAGAAGACCAAATTAGCGCTTCCGAAGACGAGGTCGATGACCGCGCTGCCGTCCCACTCCATGATGATTGTGCCCGCATTGTTTATCGGACGTCCGGCAACTTGCATGGCTTTCCTCCACCTTGACCTGCACTCCCGGCGCAGAGCTTATTCGGGTGATGGCCAGGAGTCGATCGCTCGACGTTCAAATCCGCATCAGCCCGGATCGATCGTCGCGGCATATTCCGCGCGAACCTGATCGACCACGCCGGCATTGAACGGGAGCTTGGGGAATACGCCGAAATTCGCCCGGATATAGCCGGCCTGCGAAAGCGTCGTGCCGACCACGAAATGACGCGCGCTCTCGACTGTCCATTTGTTCATCGCTTTGACCAGCTGGCCCTTCGGCATGCGGTTGAACCGCATGACCGTTTCGCGCTCCCAAGCAATCACGAGCAGTCGAGTGGGAGACAGCGGCATGGCGAAATGGCCCCCGGGATGTGCGATGCCGTTGCTGCGCCCGAGCGCATCGTCCGACAGCAGGAATGTCCGCTCGCTGAACGGTATATCGATCGTGGCCCAGTGCATGCCACAGAGATGCGCGCCGATCGTCGGATTGACTATCAGATGCGGCAGGCTCCAGAGCAGCGACTGTTCGGCCTCGATTGGGCTTCGCTGCGCGGCATAGTCTTCGAATGTGGCGGGGTCCCCGTCCTTGCGGATTTCGAGATAGCGCTCGCGCACTTCCGGGACGGCATTGTCCCAGACCGCCTTGCCGGCCAGCTTGGTGATCCGCAGATTTTCCGGTGTGCGATGTAGGAGGGCGAGGATGAAGGTCGCCCAGGCGCTGACATCGCGGTCGTCGAGCGGGGTGAGCGGTGTCGTGAGCATCTTGTGCAAGGCGACGGCCGCTGCGTCGTCGATGTGCTTGAAGAGCTGTTCTTCGAGCAACTGCGCGCGCTCGGGCGCGACGTCCGGCACGGTATAGAGATTGCGCTCCCAGCCGACGCGGGCTGGTGGCACACGCTGATCGACGACGGTCTGGAATTTGCGGAAGCGTTCGACGCGACCGTCGGCGCCGGCCCATTGCCGGGTCCAGAAGATGGGAATGTAATGGTGGATACGCGGTGGCGGTTGCATCGCGCCGGTTGAGCATCATCGCCCAATCCGGGCAAGGATGGTAAGCGGCCAGGGCCGCACCACGACAGGGACTTCTGACATGCCTACGCTGACCTTGCTGGCGACCGTCACGATCGCGGTTCTGACCGCGATCCTCACGGGGCTGTCGCTGATCGTCACCAAGGAGAACAAGATCAGCGAGTTCCGCCAGGACTGGATCAATTCGCAGCGCGCCGATCTTGCGACGGCGATCGCCGCTGCATGGGCCTATCGCGACGAAACGAATCCCGAGAAGAGGGTGGGTCATCTGTTCGATTTCGACGCCGCCCACGCCCGGATCGAGCTTCGCGAGAACCCGGATAAGAACGAGTGGACGAACGCGCGCGCCGCGCTGGATCGGCTTCGTGCCGAAATCGCGCCAGGACCCGTGACTGACCCGCTGCAGGGCCTTCGTGCGGAAATCCTCGGGGCGTCGTGCTGGCCGCTCAAAAGGAACTGGACGGTCGTTAAAAGCGGCGAAGTTTTCTTCAAGGCGTTCAAATGGGGTTTCGTGGCCTTTCTCGGCGTGATTGCCTTCAGCATCGCGCTCGGCGCCTATGTCGGCATTCCGCCCGTAGCGCCGCCAGCCGACCCGGGCTCATGCCCGAGACTGTTTGGTCACGCGGCGCCATTGTCGCCGCTTTCGCCAGGCCGACCCGCCATACGAGCGTTGCCTCCTGCGGGCGGCTAGATTACCTCTCGCAAAAGACAGGCAATGTGCCTCGCTGGACCATCAATCCGCGCCGTGTGTCCCGGGATGTGGACGTCACCCAGCGCTTCTGCGCATTTGATCGTGGGTTCGGCGCCCCGGCTTGATCGCGCGGCGACCTCTACTCGCTCGAGCGAGAAGGATTTCCATCGGAGATGGAGACCGGGTTTCCCCGCCAGGGGGAATGGGTAGACCGCAGGATGTCCTGCCCGAACAGCCGCTTTTCCCGGCCTTCGCCGCTCTTTTTCCCGACCCTTTGGCGCTCCGCTTCGGACGCCTCCCAGATGGCAAGCTGCATAGGCCCGAGATCACGGTTGCACTCGGCTATGCGCCGCTCGAAGAGCGTGATGGCGCGCGCATCGGCGCAGGCCAGGAAGAGGGTCATGCTCGGATGACATTGATCAGGGTCGTTGGTCGCGAGAAATCGCTCCCGCCAATAGAAAGCCGCCCGCGCGCGCATCTGCGCGGCCTCGCTCATTTCGGCGACACCCGAGAGCCATTCGCTCGGAACGTCGGCACCCGCGCGCAGGGCAGCGGCTTCTGCGGCCGGCGTCGGATCGAGAAACCGGACCAGGGTGAGCGCGCATGCGCGATCGGCGGCGGTCTCGCCACACAACGCGCGATCGATGCGCTCCATCAGCCAGCCCTCACGACCGCCATCGATTGCCCAGCCGACGATGTTCGAAAAAGCCTGATCGGTATTTACGTCGGCCAGAAGGCGATCGCAAAGCGGTGTCAGGGCGGCCGCTGGTGCTGCGAACGGCAGGGACTCATAGCTGTCGAGCTGCCAGCTGCTTTGGCGATAAGCGGGCCATAAGGCATCCCAGATACGGGCGCCTTCGATCGGGATGGTGCGCATCAGCGCCTTGATAGCGAGCATCACCGGGAAGGCATGGAAGGAAAAGGCGTGCTTTGCGCCCCGCGCCAGAATGCGATCGAGCGCCGCGATCAGATCGGAACCTCGCTGCTCGGCCAGGAGCAGCATGGCTTCCTCGGGATGGAACCAGGTCGAGCCGTCCATTATCCCATTGGGGAAAATTTGTCGGTCGAGCGCATCGAAGACGAAGGTTGCGAAGTGATCGAGGGCATCCTGATCGTCGGGATGATCCTTCAGCCGTGCGCCCCAGGCGAGCGGATCGATACGCGCGAGCAGATCCGGAACCTCGACCACGCGCGCTGCCACTACCAGAGCCAGAGAGCCGTTAGCGCCCTCCAGTGTCTCCATCTCGCTTGACCAGCGCCAGCCGGTCTCGACGAATGCTTTCAGCAAAACCGGGTCCGTGCTGGACCGTAGAACGCCGAAGATGCGGGAGCGAGCCCTGGCTTCGTCCTTCTCGAAGCCGGCGAGAAGCGGCAGATATCCCGAAGGCATGTCCTTGCGATCGACATTGATGAGATAGCCGAGCCAGGGCGCGCGGTGCGGCCCGGCCAGCGCAGGCCGCAGTGTCTCATAGTCGGCCGCCTCGGGCGGCTCAAGCACCTGCGTGGTCGACGAGAAGAAATTTGGGCCATCCGGATCGGCCATCAACAGACGTATCTGTTCGCTCGCCGGTTTACCGGCGAGACGCGAGACCTGGGTGAACAGCCAGGGATCCGTCTCGCCGCCCGCGAGCGCGGCTTTGCGTTGCACCTCGGTGGCGGCCGCGATCGCTGCATGGGCTGGCGCATCGAGCAGCGGCCAATATTCGCCGAGCATGCGGACGAGGCCGATCAGGGCAAGATCGACGTCAGCGGGTGGGTCAACACCCTCCACGGGGGCGGCCCTGGCGGTCGCGCTGGAGAAGACCCGGCGGATGAAGTTGGCAAAGGCCTCGGGCGCCCACCGCGCGATTGCCGGGATGGCCAGCTCGAGGTCAATGTCTTCCCCCGACCTCGACATGCCGCTGCTCATGATAGAACACGGATCGAGTTGATCGATGGTCGCGACGAGGGCGTCGAGCACGTCATCGTGGAGGCGAAGCTCGGGACGATAAGCGAGTTGCTGTAGCGCGCTGAACGGGTGCAGGGACAGCGAGCCGGCGACTTCCTTCGACAGCGGTAAGGAGATGAAGCCTGCGTCGTCGATCGTCGCTGGCGGGAGCGACGTCCAGCGCCGCACAGTGGAGGTCGGAACGGTCTGGCGCAGGGCCGCCGCCGCGCTCGTAGCCAGGCCATCGAGGATCAAGGTCGCTGCATCGCACGCGACGGGCTCGCCGGTCGCGATCAGCTTCTCGGCGAGATCGACGATCGCGGCGCCGGTGTCCGGCCCATCGACGCCGTTAAGTCGCAGCACCCAGTCCATGCCCGCGCTATGGGGTTTGAGCGGTTCGCTGATCGCGCGGGCGACCGCCCAATGCAGGATCGCCGCGATAAATGGCTTTCGCGGCAGGAACGATAATATGCCCATGGCGCGCAGGGCGAGCTGCCCCTGGTCGTGACCATCGTGTGGGCCGCTGCTCGCCACCTGGCGCACGCGAACGACGGCTATCGATTGCAATTGCGGGGCGACCGCGTCCCAACGTTCCGCGCGTTCGGCCAAACGCGCCATCAATGTCTGGCGAGCGGAGGCGTCATGCTCATTTGCGAGCAAGCGTTCGTGGCGTGGCCAGTAGCGCCCCAGCCAATCGCACAATCGGCGGTGTAGCGCCTCACGGAAGCGGGCGAACAATGCGGCCTTGGCGAAGGCCTCGATGAAGACGTTCTCGTCATGCGCGCCGTGTCTGCGGCTGAGCCATAGACGTTCGGCGAGATCCAGGAACCGGTCGGGCTCGGCCGGGATCAGCCGCTCCATCGTGTTGACGTCGATGCGCCCGAAATTCTGCTGCTCGAACCATTCGCCGGCCAGGATCAGGAAGCTTTCGTCGCCGGCCTTACCGCGCAGCAGCGCAGCCGTGGTCGCCGCTCGCAGGATTGCGACGCCGCGGTCCGTGCCGCGAAGGGGTTCGATATGCTCGGCCAGCCACTCGGCGGCACCGATGCCCGCGATTTCCATTTCAGCCAAGAGGGCGAGGCCGAGCGCGAACGGTACGTAGGGCGTGTTGAGCTTGAAGCGGTCGGAGCTGCCGGGGACCGGCAAGATCCAGCGGCTCTCGACAATCTCGTTGATCGAGAGTGCCAGGGACGGCGTGTCGGCAGCATTGTCCTGACTAAGCGAGTCGACGATCGCCTTGCGGGTGAAAACGTGATCGCCGCCATCTTCGACCGAGGCATTCAGCCGCGCCCCCTGCTCGGCGATGAAACGATGAAAATCCGGCACTGTCGTCCTGAGTAGCGCACCGTGCAGTTCGTAGCGCCGCGACCAATCTTCATAGATCAGCCGATCGATGGTGATGTCACCGCTCTCCTTGAGTGCCTCCCGGCGCTCGATGGCGAGCTGACAATAGCGGGGCACCTCGAGCAGCCCGATCATGGCGGCGTCGAAGCCTTCGACCGTCAGATGATGGGGTCGCAGCATCTCGGCGAGTTCCGCACGCGTGAAGTTGCCGACTTCGATCTCATGGGCCTTGGGCTCCAATGCTGAAAGGCCGGAGAGTTCATTGGCCCAGTAGAGACTACGGCAGGTGAACGCGACCGCGATACGGCCTTTATATTCGTCGCTCAGCAGCGGCTGGACCTGCTGCTCCCAGCCTGTGAAGCCCGTCTGCTGATTGAGTCCGTCGATGATGAGCAGGATGCGTGGACCGTCCTCCTGCGCGAGCCAGAGCGCAAGGCGCCGGGTCCAGAAATCGAGCGACCGCTCGGGCGTCCGCTCTTGGAGAAGCCTTGCGATCAACTGGGGGCCGGTAAGGCCCGATAGACCGGTCGCGCGTGCCGGGACGAACAGCGTGAGGGGAAGCCGTTCGGGGTGGTCGCGCATCTGGTCGCGCCACCACGCGAGCAGACTCCAGGTCTTGCCGGTTCCTTCGGCGCCCGTCAGCGCCAGCGGCTTTACGGGCCCGGTTTCCCACCATCGATCGAGGGCCGCGCTGATGGCTGGTCTCGTCACGAGGGTGGATCCGGCAGCAGTGAGATCGCCATGGCAGTGGAGGCGGGCCTTGGCCGAGGCCCGGTCGGCGAAGGCGGTCTCAAGCCAGCGATGGGCAGCGACACGTGCTCCGGCGTAGCCGACATCGAGACGTTTGAAGGGGTCGAGGATGAGCCGGAGGCGCGCATCGTACGTCGCATGGGCTTTTACCCGGGCGAGATAGTCTGACAGCGCGGCGGTCATAGTCAGATGCGCTTCGACGGCATGCGGGGCGCCGGCGGCGAGCAACGTCAGGTTCGACGCGGCGTTGGCCGTGCTGCCAGCGTCCAGGACGGCGACGGCGATGCCGTGATCTGCGCCGGTGTTGTGGAGCGTCGCGGTGTCCGTCTTCGTGATGCTCCTGGTTGTCGCGAGCACCCACAGGTCAAGCCCGGGGAACGACTTCACCGCCTCCCCTATCTTGAAGCGAAGGGCATCGACCGGCAGGTGTGTCTTCGCACCGTAGCGCTTGGCTTCAATGGCGATGGTCAACTGGTTCGCGGAAAGATCGGTGACGATATCGGCGCCGCCCTGCGGCCCGGATTTCATCAGCCGGAAGCGAAGACCGAGATGTTCTTCGAGACAATCGCGGACGAAGCCTTCAAACCCTTGGTCGCCGGACGCGTCGAGTTTTCGAAGCACAGCGAGGAAAGCCGGGGCGGCGGACGCAGGGGAGGTTGCCATTGGCAGCAGAAAGCCTTGCGCACGCGCATCGTCAAGGCATGGGATCGCAGATCGTTGGACGGCAGGTAGACGGGACGCGACTTCTCTTGAGTCCGTCGAGCGAGCGTCGGCGCGATGCGCTCCTCAGATCTCGTAGCCGTGAGCGCTCAACACGGTGGCCATGTCCTGCGCTTCCCAACAGCCCGGCCGGCCGATCACGAAAGTGGCGTCCTCCGCGAGCATGGCGAGAAGAGCCTCTGCGGTCAGCGCACCGTGCGTCGTGGCGCCACTGCGTTCGGCGTCGGCGTCCGCGCAAAGCTGCGCCACTTCGCGCAGTCTTGCGATTCGCTCATCGCTGAGTTCGATCGTGATCGCCGCCATTGCGTTGCTCCAAATGTCCCGGCGGGCACAATCTTAGCGGCCTCCTGGCGATTGCTTCAATGACCTCCTGAGAGCGCAGCGATGGCCGGCGAAGGCATGGCCGTCGTAGTGCCGACTATCGATCGACGGTCATCATGCTACGCACGCGATCACCGCATCGTCGTTGGCGATCTGGTGCTCAACCAATCGGTAGGGCTGGAACGGATCGCCGGTGGCGATGACGAACTGATCGACATGGCTCTGCTCGGCGACGACGGTACCGAGCCGGTAGGCGTGCTCGAACGATGCGAGTTCGGCCCGCCGCGGCGACAGCCGCGCGGGTGAGCGAAGGAATGGCATGGGGCGATCCTGCAGGAAGGCGGCAATCAATCAATGGTGGCCGCCAGTGGATAGGCGTCGGTGATGTTGAGCGGTTCTGGCTCGCGGGCAGCGACCGCGAAATGCGCTTCGATTGCATCCAGCGTGACCAGACGTCGGATTGCATGGAGGCTCATGACGAGGTCGCCTTCGTCGTTGATGTCGAAACTCTGGGGCTCGCCTTCACCCGCATAGACCACGCGTTCGGCGCTGAAGGCGCCCTGGCACCCATCGGACCGCCGAATGTAGGAGAGGCCTTGCTCGCGGCAGAAGCTCTCGAGCGTCTCGAACACGCCCCAGGCCAGTTCATGGCAGGCGACGCGCAGCGGTTTGCCGGCTTCGAAGTCCTTCTCCTCGAATGGCGCCTCGTCGAAGTCGGTCAGGGCGCCTTCGAGCGCGAGTGCGTGGAAAAGGTCGGGCAACTTCCAACGTGGCAGGGTGCCGCCGATAGTGATGGACGCAGAGGCGCGATCGGACATGATCGATTCCTTTTTGAGAGGGTCTGGAGAAGCAGCCGGAGCCGCAGCGCTCACCCCCGCCCCCCCTTCCTCTCCCACGATCCCGGAGACGGTCTTGCCGAGGAGCGTGCGCCGGCGCGCGGCGCAGACGGTGCGGATATCGGCAACCGGCGTTTTGGCCGCCGGCAGATCGCGCGGGTTGCCCGCTGCAAGCGCCTTGATCTTGGCCAGGAAGGTTGTCTCGTCATCGTCCGCTTGCCGCGTGTTCCGTAGAACCGCACCCCGCCTCTGCTGCCGCCAACTTCCCTCTTGGCGTCTTGGGGCCGATCGTGGATGATTGTTGTTTGTCGTCTGCGGGACATGTCATGCGCTTTGCGTTCGCCGCCATTGTCGCCCCTGTCCTGATGCTGCCGCTTCAGGCCGTCAGCGCTGATCCAGTTGACGCGCGGATGGCGAGCGCGGCAACGGCCGGAGGCTGCACGCTCGACCCTGCCTTGCCCTTCGGCGCCGATCTTGCGGCTGTACCTGGCCAGTCCGATCCGTCGCTCGAGGTTATCACCACCTTGTCTGGTGGGGCTGATGCGCAATCGCTCGGCACGTTATGCGTCGCACTCGTCCGCACCCAATCGGGCCACTTCACGCGCGTTGCGGCACAAGCCGGCGCCGAGATCGATCCCGCCCGGTGATGTTGAGCAGGTCACCAATGTCTATGCGAGCGTCGACAAGACGGCTTTCCGGTTCACGCCCCGAGAAGCCGCATTCGCCATCAGCGCGTGCGGCGAATATAATAGCTAGGTGACCAATCTGAGCTGGCGGACCGTGTATCTGTTCCGTCGGACGGGCGATCGGATCGTTCCGATTTTCCACGCGCCGGTCGAGCATGAGACTATCGACAAAACCGCAAAGAGCGGAGCCGAGACCGGCGAACGCTGGATCATACGCTTCGATTCCGTGCTGCACGCCGGCGCGTACGACCTCATCCTGCAGCGCTATGATGGGACGACCGAGCGGCGGTTCCGCTGGGACGGAAAGCGCTATATCGCCGCCCCGGTGGCGTAAGACGATTCTTCGCTGCCGGCGCGCTCGTCGTCGATCCGTACAGATCTCACATGAAGGCTCGCTATGCGCTCTTCTCCGTTCACCCGGCCAACCCTGTTTGCCGCAGTCGAGATGCTCGATCGGCACACGCAGGCGAGCTTTGATCAAATGGTGTTGCGGCTCGAGCTCGAGAATGACGTTCCGCCTGGGGCTGGCCTCAGTCTCGGCAAGAAATGCGGATTGGTAGGGCGTGCGGTCGTGCAGCGTCTCGCCCATGTTATCCAGACGGTCGAAGGAAGCATGACCTTTGGTGAGGCGGTAGTGCGGAGGCGGTACCGCTGCTCAATCTGGGCTTCGAGATACCGATCCAGACGGCGTTCCTTCGCGGCCTTGCGCGCGATGGCTATGTCATCGAGGTCGACGAGCGGGGCAAGAACCCGACTTTGCGATCCGCGCTCCCCGACGAGATCGATCTGCCTGCCACCGATGATGAAGTTCATCAGCTCCTCACATTGCACCAGTTCCAGATACCCAAGGGTCATCTCGACCAGGCGATCGAGGCACACACCCGGGGCGACTGGGCAGCCTGCAATGCGCAACTGCGGACCTTCATCGAAAGCCTTTTCGACGAGCTCGCGCGCAAGATCGCGCCTGCCAGGGCCTCAGCGTTGCCGACATCGGAGAACAGGCGAGCGCTGCTTGCCGAGCTGACATTCCTGTCGGTGGATCGGCATGAGTGGACGGGAGATGGCAAGAATTTCCTGAACGGGCTCTTCAAGATGCTTCATACCGACGGCCCACATCCCGGATTGTCGGACGAGGATCACGCGACTTTCCGGCTGCACATTGTGCTGGTGACGGCGCGGACGTTCCTAAGGCGGTTTCACAATAACCAATGACCGTAGCGGGCGTGATCGCGTCCGCCCCGATTGTCCGATGTGGGGCTCGGCAGCAAAAGGGGTGCGACGAGACCCCGGCTGTCAGGCAAAAAGGCGCGTCGGGATGGTTTCGGGTTGGGCGAGGCCAAGCTTGCGGCACAGACGCTGCGCGAAGCGATCGGGGGCGAGCAAATCCCGCACCGAGGTCCAGTGGTTGCGGTCGCCAAGATAGTCGCGCCGCCCCGATACGCCGCGGAAGAGCACTTCCTGTTCGGGTAAGCGGCAATCGAGGCTGAGCTGGACCCATATTGTCTCGCCGTGCAGCGTGATCTCGCCCGACACCGCCGATCCTCCCTTGTTCGATCGAATGTTATACGTGTCCTCCTCGAGCATCAGCGCCTCGGCGAGCCGGCGGAGCGCCCTTCGACCATCGGCGTGGAAGAGGGCCTTGGCCTCAGCATCATAAGCGATGCCGCGCTGGGCCAGCACGACAAGCGCAGGCCTACGGCGAATTTCGGCAATGGTATCAAGACATCGTCGGCGCAGGACGAGCGAGGTCGCCTGATCGCTGGTGGCGATCGCGCCCAGATGGCGCGCGAGAAACAAGACCGCAGGGTCTGTTTCGATGTCGAGACCCGCATTCCGGGCGTCGGCAATCGCGGCCTCGATGACATGCAACGCCGCCTTCAAGGTGGTGATGGCACTAGGATCACAGGCCTGCCTATGTCGAATTGCGATGTCGTAGGACATGGGTGGAGCTCCTCCGAACGAGCGCGTGCCACGCTCGTCCCATACTCCCCCTCTCCCTCCGACAGCCACGGGTGCGAGGTTTGCCGCCCTATGCCGTATTCATGCGGCTCAAAAGATTTCGGGCTGGGTCGTGCAATACCGACCTTGGTCGAACCTCACGGAAGAAGGTGCCGGATCGAGACCTGTTTCGGTTGCGCGCGCGCAAGCTCGGACCGACGCTACGCGATGCAGGCTCGTTGGCCTGCGGGGTATCTCCTGTCGATCGTGCAGGATTGCCGCTGCCGTCCGTCGGCCGCGGCTGAACCCTCTGCCAGCCTATTGGCGCGACCCGCATCGCGTCGGTTCAGCCCCGGGGGGTGCGCATGTCGCCAGATCATCAAACCAGCGACCGAATCTATACGGCGCTCAAATCCGATTTACTGCACGACCGCCTCGGCGCGGCATTGCTTAACATCACCGCCCTGTCCAACCGATATGGCGCAAGCGCGACGCCGGTCCGCGAAGCGATGTTGCGGCTCGTTGGCGAGCAACTGATAATCCTGCCGGCAGGCGGCGGGTTCGCCTCGGCCGAGCTCTCGGCGCGTGAGGTTCGCGATCTCTATGATCTCAATATGCGCTTGCTTCTGATCGCCGCGCAGTTGGTCGGCGACGATATTTCTCCTTCGGGCGCGAGCGCCATCAGCTCGGATCTGGACCCACCCGTCGATGTCCTATTCCTCAATCTTTGCGAGCGTGCCGGCAACGAGGCACTGCTGCGCGTCGTCGCAAGCGTAAACGACCGACTCCATCGATCCAGACTGATTGAGGCAGACCGGCTGACGCGAGTACAGGAGGAATATGCCGCGCTGCTGCAAACGCGCGGCCGGGCGCTACGGGCTGCGATCATACGCTATCACAAGAAACGGATGCGCTTCGCTGATGCGCTGACACCACTGGGCGTCCTCTCGAGAAACGCCGCGCGCGAATATTAGATCGGCGTCTGCATCCTGATTTCGCCTAGCGACGCTTACCGTCGAAGGCGCGTTTGCGGCGCGCGCGTTGCTTGTCCGGTGCTTTCAGCCTTGGTCTCTCATCTCTTTCCGCCAAAAGCGCCTGCGCGGAGCGGATCTGCGCGAGATCGTGGAAATGACCCGTGATCCAACCGACGAGATAGGCATGCGCCGCAGACGAACCCGGAACGCTCTTGCGGCGCGCCACAGCGAGATCGTGGTCGAGGATATGCAGGATTGCCTTCCATTCCGCGCGGTCGCGCAAGAGCTTCGTCAGCAATTGGCCGATTGCTCGGCCCTTTCGCCAATGCGGAAGGTCGGTGCTCCAGATGCGCGCCATGAAATCGAGGATCGTGGCGACGTGCGAGATGATCTCCGCCTTCGGGCCCCCGATGAAGTCACTCGCAGCGTCGAACATCGCAGGCGCGCGGAAGTCGGTCATGGTCAGCAGCTTCACCAATGTGTCCGCATCGAACCAGACATGATCGTGTCGCATCGCCGCGAGCATGCCTACGGCTTCGAGATAGAGTGTTTCGGCCAAAGCGCCCTGGTCGAGCGCCACTCTGAGGACCACCTGAAGCCAGGCGCTGCGCTCGACGCCGAAGAGTTGGCCAAACTGTCGCAAGTTCAGATCGTCGGACAATAGGAGCAGGTTTTCGCTCCGGGCGATATGGAGAGGGTCCGCGATCTTGCCCGCGGCGAAGCTGCCGATCGCGCGGTCGAGCTTGAAGTCGTCGGAGCCATCCACGGCCATGATTTCGCAATGCTGTCGCGCCGCCTCGATTGCCGCTGTCATCAACGCGAGGGCCGCCTCTGTATCGGCGGGCGTATGAACGCGACGCCAGGCTTCGCCATTGTCGAAGCCCATGGTCATATATTCCCGACCGCTGTTCATCTGCGCCTCGGAGCGCATCTCGAGCAGTTCGTCGAACGTCGCTCGCGGGATACAGAGCCGCCCAAAGAAACTGGCCAGCGCAGGCAAGAGACGGGCTTGATGGGCGAACCAGAAGGTCAGCGTGTCGAGTACGGCGCCGCGACCTTGGCTGGCAGAGACCAAGGCCATACCCGCAATGCGCTCCTCATGCGTGCCGAGGCAGGTTCGGAGGTTCGCGCCGATCGAGGGCAGATGCTCGGCCATTGCGACTACCGGCTTCTTCGTCATTGCCGCGATCGCAGCCAATGGCACTGGATAGTCGAAATAGGTTTGCGTGATGAAGCGGCCGCGCTCGTCCCAGTCCCGCACCATGTCGAGGACGGGCTGGACATCGCCGTCCTTCATGGAGACCTCGATCAACGAGGTAGCCTCCGGGAAACGGGTGCCGTGGGTCGCCATGATGTCGTGCAAGAGCCAGAGATATTTGTGTTTGATCGCGCGCACGGTGTAGCGGCGATCCAGGCCGAACTCCTGCGGCAGGACCACGGTGTCCCCGATCGATTTCCCCAGAACAGCGGCGGCAAATCCGTGTTCGGGGGCGAACGTTGGAACACCGGGTATCGATTGGCGGTCGATGACGCCGTTGACATCAGCAACACCGTCTCCTTCGAGATCAAACCAGAAATGCTCCACGATCGGTCCGGCGCGACCGATCGGATCGGGCAAGGCCTCTTCGAGCAGGATCAGTCCGGGGTAGGATGCAAGCACGTCCTCCGCCTGCCGATGGCCGGCAGCGGCCGCGTAACCAAGTGCCAGCGAGCGATCGATGTCACCGTGCCGGCGATGCAGATGGGCGAGCCGCATGCGGTCAATCGCCGAGCCTTGCGCGGCCTGATCATCGATGCCTCGAAGAAGGTCGACGGCGTCGGCGACCCGGTTGTCGCGCTCTAAGGTGCTGTCGAGCAACAGGTAGGCGCGCAGATCCGTTGGATCGGCAGCGATTGCATTGCGCAGATGCCCCTCAGCGGCGACGAGATCTCCGCGATTATGCTCGGCGGCCCCGGCCAGACGGGCATAACGCGACTGACTGATGAGAGCGGCTGGAAGGCCGGCGAAGAACTTCCGGGTCCGTGGCCGAATGCTCGCATTGGCGAAGGCGAGGGCCAGCCACGCCAGTGGCTCGCTGTCGCGGTCGATGGCGACATAGCCGTCGAGCGCTGTGATGACGTCGTCCCAAGCTCCACGAAACAGAGCGAGTTGCGCAAACATGGCGCGGTGGACAAAAGCGCTATCGGCCTTGAACAGCGATCTTGCCTTGTCGCTCAAGGCTGCCTGCTTCGCGGGGTCAGCTTTGCGGTAGGCGTCGGCGGCGACGATATGCGCTCCTATGCCGCACGGCCATGCTTCGATAAGCCGGTCGACCTCGGCGTCGAGGTCGAAATCGGGCTCGATGACGAGGCGGGCGCGAAAGCGCATGATGTCGAACGACTGCGCTTCCTCGTCGCTCAGTCCGACGCGTCGTTCCGGCGTCGCCAAGGCGAGAATTTCCACCCAATTCTCAGCGCGCGACCATCCCGCGAGCAGCATCATCGTCCGCGTGATGCTTTCGGGCTGATCGTGCATCAGGCGGACGACTTCCCCGTCGTCGTCTTCGTCCATCGCCAGCTGGGTGGCCGCCAGACGGACCTCGAGCGCGTTTCCGCCAAGCGCGAGGAGTTCGGACCGGACCCGACTGGCGTCTTCCAGATTGCCGATGGCGCGGTAGCCGGTGAGCAGATTGCACCCGATCATCGACCACGCCATGTCGGCGGCGTTCTCATAATGACGAACTTCATCCCAGTTCGCCTGAAGCAGCATCGTCCCGGCCCGGATCTTGTCGAGTTGGCTCGGCGAAAAGGCCGTCCCGCGGTACATCACTCCACCGGCCAGACCCTCGTCGATCAGCGCATCGCCGGCCATGCGGACCGCAGCGGGATCTTCTGGACAATCCGCGTAGGTCTGTGCGGCCAGCGCCCACCAGCTGCCGGGTGCACCTTTGTGACGCAGATAGGTGATCCGGGATATCCGGACGATCTTGTCATCGAGCAACGCTGGCGGGATGCTGTCGGTCGGATCATCCCCTTGGACTGCCATCGTCGCGACCTGGAACAGCAATGCGGCGGCCCCGGCGTTAGCCGGATCGTCGGCCATGACCGTGTTCCCGAAGGCTGTGGCTGCCGGCAAATCGCCCGACAAGGCCAGGGCCAGGATCTGATTGGCGCGCACTTTGGGATCGGATGGGTTGATCGTGAACGCTTCTGCCAGAAGCCGGCCCCCCACGGCGTCTGCGCCGAGCTTCAAGTGCGCGAAGCCGATATTGGCGCGCACCCGGGCGCGGATCGCAGCGGAGTTCGACGGGCCCAGCGTCTTCTCGAGACGCTCGAGCAGACCGAGCGCGGTGCGTGGCTTACCGCCGTTCATAAGGTCGCGATAATCATCGACCTGCGCGTCGAGATGGACATCGAAGGCGGCGCCGCGCGCTGTGTCGATCATCGCGACGCGTAGCATCGACCTGATGTCCTCGATGCCCTCGGCCGATTGCGCGCCGTGCGCGGCGAGCGTCGCCTGGCCGTCGACCATCTCGGCGCCCAGCGCCGTCAGCCGGTTGGTCGAGGCGCTGTAATCGGGATCGAAGGCATTGAGCGCCGCCGGATCCGCACGGATCTTCTGCTGAAGCGTATCCCAGCCCCAAACCTGGATGTCGATCGAGCGGCCAAGCTTTGCCTGTTCCTGCGAGAGCGTGATCGAGAGCGTATCGAGTGTCGGGTCATCGGTCGCGGTCGTCACGATATAGTATTCGGTGAGCGCCGGGGTGACGACGAGTGCCATGTCGACTTCCGTGCGGACAATCGCCTCAGTGAGCTTGCCGCCGCGCGTGACGAGCTTGCACTGGATGCCGACTGGCTGGTTGGGATCGCGGTCGCGGCGGCCGATAAGATCGAGCCCAGCCTGTGCCTTGCCCTGCGTGCCTACGAGCTTGACGTTCGGGTCTTTCAACAGCCCGGCAAAGAGCGGAATGCACTTCTCCTCGAACGCTTTGGGGTCAGTTGGAATCCCGATGATGTTGGAAGAGGTCATTAGCGCGCATCTTCCTCGAGCCGTTGCCGACCGGGCCTTGGTCGGCGCGACTTGGCATCTGGCACTGATTCCATCGGCACGATTTCCGCAGGCGCAGCGAGGATGGCTTTCACGTCCTTGCAGCCAATGTCGAGAGCGCGGGCAATGAAGGCGTTATAACTCGCCTGCACCACATGGGTGGAGAGACCCTTGGGCGCCATCGGCGGTAGCGCCTCGCCAATCGCCCGCTGATGATCAATCAGCACCTGGTGCGGATTGGGAAGGAAGATGAAGCCGAACGGCTCGTTTCCCGACGGCTGAACTTCGATGAAGCCGAGCATCTGAAGCCGCTTCATCCGTTCCAGCAGCGTGCGTCGGCCGCGTTGTCCGCTGAAGCCCGCTGCGAATGCGACATCGTCAGGCTTATTGAAGCGCAGGAAGGCATTGTTGCCCCAGGTGTAGGACCAAAGCGCCTGATAGGTGGTGCCTAGTGGATAGTCCTTCGACATCTCATCGAGGATACGGCAGATGTACGGCATCGTCTTGGGAGTCGTGACGAAGCCGCCCCCTGTCTTGTGCGCCCACAGTCTGGCGTGCGCGTTCGGCCAGAGCGTGTCGCGCAGCTCGTTCTCGCTATCGACGATCGCTCCGCGGGTTTGGGGGGTTACGGCCATCAAGATCTCCTGTCAGTGCGGGCCGGGTTTTGGACGCCCGGCCCTCAGTCGAATCCCGGCCCCTTGTGGAAGGGGGCTGGTTGGGCTGACTGCGAGTGAAATGTCGTCGATCCGGCGTTGAAACTCAACGGCCGAGACCGGGAATCAGACAGGTTGATAGCAGGATTTGCGGCGGTCTCACTATCTGAGTTCGCCTGAACCATGCTTGCCGGTGAACGGGCTCGCATAATATCCGCATCGGCCAAGCCAAAACATGAGCGCGACGGGTCTTTCGGAGCGAGCGCCCTGTCCTCACATGGATTCCTCTTGGGTTCTGAGTCTTCTTTTGTCCTCACGTCCTCACGGGGATACCTAAGGGGTTTGCGCGCGCTGTAGGGACGCGTCAGGATATCCAGGGCGGTCTCGGTCGGAAGGTCGCTTATATGCGACCAACTTGTGCCAGCCAACCGTTTCATCGATCAACTTGAGTGGGTCGCCGCCGTGCTGAACCGCCTCATCCAGCGCCGAGATGGTGGCGCCGAACAATCGCATCAGTTGCGCCACCGATTGTATGCTGTCTTGGTAACGTCGTTCGCGTCCCCGCCGGGCGCGCGTGAACAGCCCACCGATGAGGCGGTCAAACATCTGGATCGCACCGTCGGCGAGTTTGGATTCGAGGCCGATAACTGCTGCAGCCAATGTCGCCCTCCGACGATTGGGGCTATAGTCCGACAGCAGGAACGCAGGTGCGACGCCGCGCCGCCCTCGCGGACGAACTGGACAAAACGAAATTAAGGGATTGCTGCGCAGACCTTTGCATCGATGCCGATCTCACGCACAAATCGTAGACGTTCCAGGAGACCGTTGATGTCGGTGGCGGTCGGCGCATCCTCGAAATTGCGACGCCATGCCAACGGTGTCATTCGCAGATCGACATTGTTCACGACCAAATTATCAATATGGGCGATTTGAGCCTGGCCAAGCGCCTCGATTATCGGAGATGCAGCAGCTTTCCGGGCGCGGGCACGGCCGGCAAGGCCTGTGCGTTCCAACGCTTCAGGAGATGGCAGGATGAAGCGCTCATGCTTCAGGCCAGCCATGAGGCCGCGAATGATTGGTTCTCCCCGATTCGTCTGTTCGGCTACCGCCATCGCGAGATTGAGCGCGAGAGGAATATCCTGACGGCGGAACGTCCTCAGACCACGATAGCCTGCCACGATCTCGGCATGATCATGCCGAGTCTGAGGGCGTCGGCCGTAGGCGGCGAAAACCTTAGGATCGACGAATAACTGGGCGGCAAGATATCCGAGAATGGCGTCCGGCACGTCGGCGCTGAATGGGAGACCAAAGCCAGGATGCCGCATCAGCGCAATGTGGCAGGCAAGGCCGAGCCGGTTGGTTGCACCGTAGCGCCTTCCGATCAACTCTATGTCGTCAGCCGAGAGAGTGTAGTTTGCGATGATCCCGGCTT
>Ga0302232_10001011_pt1 | contig 19865 bp, 18 predicted proteins | sample II_Palsa_N2_3_FD_193575 | JGI IMG/M metagenome (GOLD analysis project Ga0302232, IMG submission 193575) | Peat permafrost microbial communities from Stordalen Mire near Abisko, Sweden - II_Palsa_N2_3 | ecosystem: Environmental > Terrestrial > Soil > Palsa > Peat permafrost | place: Sweden...
ACCGACTTGCCAAAGACAATGGGCAGGTCGCCGATGCGCGAGCCCGAGTACTTGAGCACGATCGGGATGGCCGCGCCGAGGGCCGAAGCCACGAGGATGATAAAGACGGCTGCAATGTGCAGGGGCACAGAGTACTCTGGGAGCACAAAGGCGCAGGGGTCCACGTCGCCCTGGGTGGCAGAGGAAGACGACGAAGCGTTCGACATTGGGGGGGGAGAGAGAGAGGGTGAACGTGTAAAGTGAGCCCCCCTCGGTTTAACAGTCGAATAGCCCGGACCCCAAAAAGCCTCGCGCAAAAGCACAGTCCTGCGGAAAAGCAAAGTCGAAAGCCTGTCGTCATCGGAACTTTTACTCAAGGTATTACATCCACGTGGCAGCAGCTAGGGAACACATAGTTTAGACGTTCATGGCGGACGAGGACATCGACGTCCTGGTCGACTATGTCGCCGTGGTCGCGCACCCGGACGCGGCCGAGGCGCCCGTGGCCACGGGCGAGGAGCATGCGTTTGATGGCTCCGAGGCGAGGCGGCGGCTGCCGTTTGTGTATGACGCGCGCGAGGGGTACGGCACCGCAGAAGCACGAGCTTGTATAAATAGATTCCGTTTTTTTTGAACAGCGCGTTGCATGTGGAGGACCCTGTGAGCGACGTGTGCATTGTCAAGCCGCAGCTGGGGGACCAGGTATGTGCTGCTTGTGCTTGTGCTGCTGCTGCTTTAATGGCGTCGCATAGTTCCCGCCCGACTTTGAGCTGGTCGCGTTTGACGGACGCGGGATCCCGGCCAACTTGTCAACGGTATCGCCTGTTGTGTGTTTGTTGTTGGTGTGCTCATAACGAGCAGGCAGTGGACAGGAAGGGGCTGCAGACGACCGCGTACCTGGGCATACGGCGGTCCAAGACTAGGTTCGTTCGTTCACTGTGAATTATGGCATTTGAACGCGCTCGTGCAGCGAACCCGTCGTGGGCTTGGGCTTTGTCGAGTACCTCAACGACCGGCCCAGGGAGCTGATCCCGAACGGCGCAGTGCTGGTGGATCGAACGGTCGGGGGGCACGAGGCGTTTGTGGACCTGGGCGCGTCCGGGAAGACGTACCTGCTGTGGGTCGAGCACAGCACCAACGCGGCCTCGTCTGCGTCATCGCAATCGCCGGCGGCCGCGATTGACGGCGAGGGGCTGCAGGCGCAGGGGTCGACGGGGTCGTTGGACACGGCCGACAAGGTCGTCACGCTCGTGTATGCGTCGTCCAGGCAGGAGCACGCGCACTCCGAAATGAGTATCGCCAACGCACCTTCTTTTTCAAGGAGAATAACACATTTTCATAGCGGCCTCGATGCGACGGTTCAAGTCGTCGAGGCGGATGAGCGATGCCACGGCGTCATCCACCGGCTCGGAAGAAAAGGACTCGTCGGCGGTCGAGAGCACCGACATCTCGGTCCACAGCGACGAGGAAGACGACGACGACAAACTCGACCAAGACTACGACGTAAAACCGCCTTTTTATTATTTGCATCTATTCAAAACGATTTCAAAAAATCCCTAGTCGGACGACCCAGACGATGTCCGCGATGCCGTACTGATTGCTGCGTCGCGAGCGCGGCGAGGGAGCGTGACGTCGACCGGTGCGTCGAGCAGGCGGTCGCGACAGCGGTCCAACGAGTCCGTCCACAATCCCGGTTTGTCCAATGTACCCGAGTCGCCGGTGCCGCCCGTGTCAATTCCGACCACGCCCCGTGGCTCGGCCCAGTGGCAGCCGTACGTGGATGCCAGCCCCAGTGGCAGCCTGGCCGAGCATAGCACGCCGCCCAAGGGGAGCAAGCCCGAGGACGACTTTGTCGTGAACGTGTCTCCTCGCCTGAGCTCGATCCAGATCTTTATCGTGCGCCACCTGCCCAGCCGGTCCTGGAGCTTTGACAGCCCCTCGACCCTCGTGGACCGCTTCCCGACGGTGGACAGGCGCGACAGCGAGCTGCCCGTTGCCCTGCCCATGTTTTGCCAGCCTTCGGGCCCACGCTACCGTTTCATCCCGGGCACGGCCAAGCTGCTCACGTTTGTGCTCACCAATAACCAGGGCCAGTCGGTGCACGTGTCGGCGCTGCAGATCTACGAGCGTGTGGTCAAAACGGACAGTCTCAAGACGGTCACGCCACGCAAGAAGAGACCCGTCACCGTGACCGAGTCGTCTGGTAGTGAAACTATTTCGAAAGCCATGCATGATTAAGATATTCTCTTTCTCCCTCTCTCCCTCTCTCTGCAGATGACACAAACGTGATGGAGGCAACACGGAACATTCGCTCGGGTGTGATGGAAAGCAGCGACGACCAACAGGACGCATCGAGCTCGGCCGACACGACGGGTCCGCGTCGCTCGACTGCAGCCAATCTGGCGCGCTCACCGAGCATGGAAGTCGCCGACTCGCTCACGACGACGACGACGACCGAGACCGCGCCCAGGCATGCAACCGTGGACGAGTACGAGGAGATGACCAACAAGGTCGTGTACGTCCTCAAGAGCATCGTCATCCTGTCCGAGGTGCCGCTGTACAACGCCTTTTTCCAGTGCCTGATCTACCTCACGGGCATCACCGCCTCGGACCAAGGTACCGTCCCCCTCGAGCACTATGTGGCCAACCTGTTTGAGGTGCCGAAACCACCACCCGGGTCTGTCCGTCTGCACCACTTTATCGGCCCCAACCGCGTCGAGTTTTGGCGTCCCGAGCTCCAGTCGCTTCCGCAGCCAAAGTTTCCCCTCGACACGATCTTCCGGTAGCCCTCGTTGGTTTTGTTGTTTTTGGAAAACTAAAAACAAGTGCAGGTACTTGAGCATCAAGAATGTCATCCAGATCGTGACCCTGCTCATGCTCGAGACCAAGATGGTCCTGTTTACCGAGAACGAATGTACCCAGCATTTTTTCTGCTTTGTATCCCAATTTAAAAAACAAAACAAAATAACAGGCGTGCTCAACCCAATCATCGAGTCGTTTGCAGACCTGCTGTTCCCGTTCAAGTGGCCCAACGTGTTTATCCCCGTGTTTCCGCCGGCCCTGGTCGACTTTTTAGAGGCCTTTGTGCCGTACGTCTTTGGCATGACCACGCAGACGTACAAGCTGTTTGAGAGCCAGGAGAGCATCCCGGCCGACGTGTGCATCGTCGACCTGGACAACAATCGCATCATCAAGTCGCCCCAGCGTGCCATCCCGTGGCTTCCACAGCATCAGCGCCTGGGCGAGCGTCTCACACAGCACCTTTCGCAGCAGCACCAGCAGCAAAGGCCGATCGCTCCAACGACCTCGCGAGTGGGCGAGGCACCCGTGACCGATTTGCGGCAGATTTGCGCGGTATAAAACCACTGAACAAGGAAAGAGGAGAATTAAATGGCAGATCATTTATTAGCACGGCAACGAGGTCCAGTCCGAGTTCCTCAACTTTCAGTTCCAGATCCTGACCAAGTACATGGCCTACATCAAGGTCCCCACGGGCGACATCGGCTCCATCATGGACATATTTGACGCGACCGGGTTTGTCGCGCCCAAGAGCAACACAGCCAAAGAATTTTACAACGGTACTCCAAATAAATAAATATAGGACGAAAGTGATTAAATGTTTTTTTTTACACAGCATTGTTTGAGACGCAGCTATTTATCAAGTTTTTGGAGGATCGTACGTACAATGCGGCGGTGGACGGCCGGCACGTGTTTTTCGACGCGCAGCTGTCGGCGTACGAGGAGACGCAGACGCTCTCGTCCGACCAACAACAAGCCAACAAGGTGGGCACGCTGGCGGCCCGCGCAAAGACTCGAGGGCGCAAGACCAAGCGTGTGTACAAGACGTACCTGCCGCAGACGGGCAGCAACGAGCCCAACGTGTACTCAAACTTTCCCCTCCTCGTCCAGTCGCTCATCCCTCCCGTTCGGTACCTTTTCTCTGAAAAATAAACAAGTAAATAAATAAAACTTTAACAGGGCACCGCAGCCGATCACGGTCAGCACGGCACCGCTGCCCAAGCGCTCGTCGGGCGCGGTTGTCGAGGACGAGTGGGCACCGTCTGGCCAGATCCTCACCTCCCCCGCGCAATCGCACACGCTCCAGTCCATGAAAAAACCTGGCATGATCAAGCGCCTGCAGCGCCTGGTTTCGAGCACGGCCAACCGCGAGATCTCAAAGAAGCAGGCTGCGATCAACGTGTGCGAGGACTTCAAGCTGGCGATCTACAACGTGTGGTTCCGTTTGTTTTGTGCGCACGCCGAGTCGGCCGAGGACCCCAAAGTGACGCTGCGCCACGCGCTGGGCGTGCTGTACCACCTCAAGGAGGTCGAGGGGATCGTGCCGTCGTTCATCACGTACCAGTTCCTGCTCGAGATCTGCGGCAAGCGCGGGCTGGCCGACGAGGCGAGGTTTGTGTTTGTCGACATGTCGTCCAGTGGGATCCAGGCGGACGCGGTCACGTACGGCTGGCACGTCCAGGCGATGGCCGGCGCGAGCACGGCGGGCAGGGAAGCCAAGGCCCCTGCGGGTGGTGGTGGTGGTGGCGGCGAAAAGAAACACAGCGTCCTGTTTGAGCAGGCGGTGGAGATGGACACGCTCGAGATGGGGCTAATCTGCCTGTGCCGCAAGTGCAAGCACACGCTCAGTGAGGTCGAGGTCATGGCCGGGTGGAACTCGGAGGACGACAGCCAAGGGACCGAGTGCCCCAAGTGCGGCAAGACGGCGATCGCGATGATTGCCGTGCGCAGGATCGGCAAGAACAGTGGCGGTCCTGGCATCGCGACCACTGCCGGCGACAACCTGACCACGGTCAACACCAAGAGCCTCATGTCGACCCGATCGCCCGAGCGGCAGCGGGGGCACGCTCGATCCACCTCAGAGCAGGACGCGATGGCTGTGTTCCAGTCAATCTCTGCAGCAGCTGCTGCTGCTTCCTCCACGATGAGCACAACGACGGCGGCAACAACAGCAGCAAGCCTAGACGCGCAGGCCGCATGGGCCAACGAGTTTGTGCCCGCGAGCCAGAACGTGGAGGTGCCGCTGCTCAAGCCGTCGCTGTTCCTGGGCGAGGTGCAGAACGCGCTGATGGCGCGCAAGGGGCGCGTGTGGCGGTCCAAGGAGCAGTTTGTGCGCGAGCAGCCGACGCTGTTCTGGAACTTTACGTGGTACATGTCTGCCCTCAACCTGCCCTTTGAGACGGCGTCGCTGCACCACTTTGCCAGCATCGCGGGCAAGTACATTGGCGGGATCGAGGCCCTGCGCAAGAAGAGCAATGCCACGCCCATGTCGACCAAGAAGCGGCCGCTGACGGCTCGCTTTGGTGGGCCCATGCGCACGCCCGTCAAGGCGCCCGTGACCACGACCGCGTCGTCGGCCAACGCAACGGCAACACCCGTGCCGGCGCCGCCCCTGGCCGCACACAAAGCCACCGGCCCCGGCCCGCACTTTTACGACTTCAACTCGCTGCAGCCGCACGTGGTCTCGTTCACGCTCAAGGTCAACGCGCTCAGCCGATCGCTCCAGCGGTGGCCGCGGCGGCTCTACATCCGTCGGCTGGATTGGCAGCAGGCGCGACAGCTGCCACGCCCGCGCGACGACAACCAGCGGCTCGTGGCCGAGGTGCTCGAGCTGATTGACGGGGCCGTGGCCGAGGGCGACATGAAGACGGCCGTGCGCACGTTCCTCGAGACCAGGGCCAAGTCCAGCAAGCGCGAGGCGCCCTTCACGCCGTTCTACCAGAGCTGCTACGCGCACATCCTCGTCGCGGCCTACTCGCAGGGCATGGCCTCCAAGAGCCGCAAGCGCGCTGCTGCTGTTGCCGCGCCTAGCAACAACATTGCCAACAACAGCAAGCCCTTGTCGTCCTCGACGCCCCCGCCGCCCGCCATCCAAAAGCCACTGCCGCCCGTGCCCGTGCACGTCAACAAGCCCTTTGCGGACGAGTGGGAGCTGCTGGACGCGTACAAGGCCGTGGTGCAGCAGCTGGACGATCTCACCGCGTCCTTTACGGCCGACGACGAGGCGCCCCCGCTCCTCAGCGTGGCCCTCCGCGATGTGTTTCGCCACATGCGTATTTAACAAACCGCACAGACAGATGCAGACAGATGTATGTATAGTATTTTCTTTTTTCACAAACAATGAGAATTTTATTTTCTATGCCGTCAATGTTGTTTCTTGTGGGTCTCTCAGAGCTGCAGCTTTTTCTCGAACGACCGGTCCATCTCCTGGTCGTCATCCGAGACATCGCCGCTTCCGTCTGCTGCGGCTGTTGCTTCGCTGGTGCTGTTGCGCTGTGCCAGCTTGGAGAGCACGCGGCGATGGTAGTCCTGGAGGGCCTTGGCCGTGTCGGGGTCTGCCGCGGTGCTCTTGGCCAGGAAGGCCTGGAGGACGGTCTCGTCCACGTTGAGGCCGAGCGAGTAGAGCAGCGCGCGCTCGGTGGCCAGCTTGAGACGCAGGCTCTTCTTCTCCTGTGCGGCCGCGAGGAGTGGCGGGACCACCAGCGCCAGATGAGCCTCCACCACCTTGAGGTTGGCCTTGGCAATGTTCTTGAGGGCCACGGCGGCCACGAGGCGCACGTCTGTGGGCTTCTTGTCGCCCAGGGCCAGGGCGAGCGCGGGCAGGAGCACGTCGCTGGTCTCGCCCGTGGACATGAGTGTGTAGGCGATCGAACGCAGGCCGGCAATGGCAAGGGCCATCTTGTCGTCCTGCTGCGTCTGCTGCACGATCCAGGCCGTGACGGCCTCCAGCGGCGGCTGCACCAGGGCCTCGGCACTGTCCTGGAGGATGGCTGTGAGGGCCTGTGCGGCGCCGATCTTGGCCGTCTCGCTGGGCAGGAGCTGCTTGGTCACGAGCGTGCGCACGTCGGCCGCGGGCGTGCTCTTGCTGAGGGCGCCCAGGCAGTGGGCCGCGGCCGTGCGCATGTCCTCCTCGGTCTCGGACAGGTAGGCCACCAGCACACCCTGGATGGTGGTGCGCACGGGGGCGCTCACACCGGCACCGGCGGCGCGCAGCACGGCAAAGAGCGCACGCAAAAACGTCTCGCGGATGAACGGATCGCACGTCTTGGCGCCGTTGACGAGCTCGGTGATGAGCGAGTCCACACGCGGCTGCAGCGGGATCAGCTTGCCCAGGCCGCTGGCGGCGCGCAGACGCACCTCCTGCGTCGTGTCAGAGAGGGCGCGCACAAACGTGGTCTGCAGCTGCGACACAAACGGACGCAGGGCGGCGCTCACCTTGGTCAGCAGCAGGCCCATCGTCTCGAGGATGGCCGCCTTGACCTGCCAGTTGAAGCGGTCGCCGGCGACGCGGATGAGCGGGCCGGTCATTTGCACCACCTGACAACATAAAGTATTTTCAAGGTTTACGACTATAATTATTGCTGTTTACCTGCGGGGTCAGGTTCTTGGCGTCGGTAAAGCGGACGAGGTCGCCCAGTCCGAGCGCGCTCTGCTCACGGACGTCATCGCGGCCGTACATCAGTCCCTGGAGCATCATGGGCATGAGCGGAACAATTCCCTTGGGCATGCAAAAGCCCTTGATGTGTCCCTCGTTGGCGCCCTTGGCGTCGTCCACGACGTTCTGCATGGCCCTCCTGACCTCGTGCAGGTAGTCGGGCTGCTGCTCCTTCTTCATCGTGCGTGTGAGCGCGTCCAGGCCGCCCCAGGCCGCCGAGACCACGTTCTGGTCCGTGTCGTTGAGGCGGTACAGCAGCGTGCGGAAGAGGGCGCGCACGTAGGGCGTGTAGTCGACGCGCGTGTTGGCGCAAAAGGTGGCGATAAAGTCGCAGGCGGTCTGGCGCTCGCGGGGCTTGTCGCTGGCGGCCTTCTCGAGCAGATCCGACACGAGGAGGCGTCCTGCGTCCTGGTCCTGCACCGACGTGAGCAGGACGGTGGCCGTGGCGTCGATGGCCTGCGGGTCCACGTCGCCGCGCATCTTGAACAGCGAGCTGAGGATGGTCGAGAGGTACTTGTTGAGCGCCTTGCCCGCCGACGGGATGAGCAGGCCCAGTGCGCGTGCGTTGGCCGAGGTGATGGGGTGCAGGAGCTGGTCGATCAGCATGGGGAAGACGACGTCGCTGCGCGCGGCCGTGATCAGCTGCAGGCCCTCGAGGGCGGCCGTGACCACGTCGTCGTCGGTCGAGCCCAGGTTGGCCAGCAGAGCCGGCAGGATCTCGTCCAGCGCCGTGCGCCCCACGTGCTTGTACAGCGTCGCAAAGGCCTCCGCCGCGGGCTCGCGCACCATGGGATCGGGGTCGCAGATGGCCTGGCGCACGGCGTGCACGATGATGTCGATGAACTGCGTCACCAGCTGCTTGCCGGCCGTGAGCATGATCTCGTTGAGGCCGATGCACACGCCCTGGCGCGTCGTGGCCAGCGGCGACAGCAGGCCCTCCTCGAGCGTGGGCATGACCTCGGGCAGCACGCGCTCGCCCTGCTTGCGCACCAGCTCGCCCAGGCAGCGCGCGCCCAGCTGCCGCTTGTCGTGCGACGACGCGGACAGGCACTCGATGATCAGGTTCATCATCACCGGCAGCACCTCGCGCAGCGTCTTGGGCGTGTTGCTCACGACCGTCTTCCACACGTGCAGCGACGACTGGCGCACCACCAGCGAGATGTCGTTGCGCAGGACGTACAGCGACGCCAGCACGAGGTCGCGGCGCTCCTGGCCCAGCGTCGAGATGACGGCGCGGCGGCCCTCCTCTGTGCCGATGCCGTCCTCCTCCTCGGCGCCGTCCACCTGCGTCTTGCCCGTCGCGCCCGTGATGCGGTACAGCAGGTCGCCCATGAGCTGGATCGACGACTGCCGGATGCGCCAGTTGTCGTCAAACAGGCCCTTTTGCAGCGACGGCAGCAGCAGCTCCACCGCCGAGCGCGAGTAGTTGGACACGATCACCTGGCCCGCGCGCAGCGACACGTCGCGCACAGGCTCGGACTCGTCGGCCAGGCCGCGCAGCACCGGCGGAATCACGCGCGAGAGGTACGCGGTAAACTCCTCGCCAAAGTTGTTGGGCAGGTAGACCAGCACGGAGATGCAGCCCTCGCGCACGTGCGGCGATGGGCTGCTGGCGTTGGTGATGATGTCGGGCAGGAGGACGTCGAGCCGTGCCTTGCCCAGTCCCTTGAGCACCTCAGAGAGACCCTGGGCAGCACCAGCACGATCGACGCCGCTCGACTCGGACTTGAGCATCGTCAGGAGCCACGGGATGAGCCCCTCAAAGCTCTGCTCGCCCATCTTTGTGACCATTGTGCCGAGCGCACGGGCGGCGATCTTGCGCACCTCGGGGATGGGGTCGATGAGGATGGTCTGGACGCCCGGGATGAGCACGGGCAGGTACGGCACAAAGTCCTTTTCATCGACGAGCGACGACATGTTGCTCATGATCTGGGCGGCCATCTTCTTGACGTCGGTGCTGCGCTCCTTGAGGCCGCGCTGGAGAATGGGCGCCACCAGGGCCAGCGACGGCGCGTCGACCACGTGCACAAAGGACGTCTGGAGCAGGCCGTTGAGGGCGTCCGACGTGTACTTGTTGGGCTCGACCAGGGCCTTCATCAGCAGCGGCACGAGCGTCTGGATCTCGGGGTTCTTGATGACGGAGCCAATGTGCTGCAGCGCCTGCTTGCCGGCCGTGACGACCTTGGGGTGCGAGTCGGCGAGGATGTCGGTCAGCTTGGGCACGATCCCGGGCAGCGACGAGCTCAGCTGCTTGGGCGCGAGGAAGGCCATCGAGCCCAGCAGCTCTGCCGAGCCCTGCTTGGTGCGCCACTGCTCGTCGCCCAGGCCGACCAGGAGCGAGGGCAGGATGAGCTTGACGCAGTGCGCGCTCAGCTTGCTCATGATCACGCGCGATGCGTCGGCCACGGCCTCGCGCACCTCTTGCGAGCCGTCGCCAAAGGCCACGAGCAGCAGCGGAAGGATCTGGATGACGTAGGGCTCGAAGAGACGGCCGAGCAGGGCCGAGAGCGTCTCGTAGGCCATGAGGGCGCCCTGGCGGTGCTGCATCACCTTTTTGTTTTCGATTGCGTCCTTGAGCTGGTTGATAATGTTGTAGTCCTTGAGCGCAGAGATGCCCTTGCCCTTGACCAGGCCGGCGAGACCGTAGGCGGCGCCGCGGCGGTCGCCGTACTTGGCGCCGTCGAGGGTCTGCTTGATCATCTGCTGGATCAGCTCGCCCACGTCGTCCTTGAGCGACTTGACCAGGCCGGGCAGGCAGTTGGCCACGGCCATTTGGACCTGCTCCGAGGGCGTTGTCAGCGTGCCCAGCAGCTGCTTGAGCACGCTCGGGACCTTGGGGTCGGTCGGCGCGAGGAACGCCGCCAGCTCGCCCACCAGCAGGATCACAGACTCGCGCACACGGTCGTGCACCTCGCTCGCGGGCGCCGGCATGTTGAGGTAGTTTTCCACAATCGGCAGCATCGAGCCCACGTGCTTGTCCCCGTGCTGTTTGATTGCTGCCTGTGCTGCCTGTGTTGTTTGGTGTTTTTTTTGCGAGGACGTTTAATAAAAAAAATCCTAATTATTTGCGTACCTCGAGCATCTTGAGGCGGACACGCTCCGAGCGATCGGCAAAGCCGTCCGAGATGAGGAACGCAACGAGGGCGCTGAGGGCCTGGGCCGAGGTCATAAACTGCGTGGTCTCCTTGATGGCGTCGGCGATGGACACGCGCAGGTGGATAGGGTCCTTCCAGTCGACCTTGATGGGCCGGCCGTACTCGTCCAGCTGGACCTCAGGGAGGGCCGCCGTGAGCTTGTACAGGTCGTAGAGCTTGCGGATGGTGCTTTCAAACGAGTCGGGATGCTCAGTCACCGCGGCGGCGATGGACCGGGTGGCATTCTCGCGCACGGTGGCATCGTCGTGCACGAGCAGCGACAGCAGGGCATCGGCGTACGTGTCCTCGGGCAGGCCGTCGGGGGCCGTCTGCCACAGGCCCTTGGCGAGCATGACGACGTTTTCATTGGCATCGTGCGAGGCGTTCCACACGTAGGGCACAAAGAGGTGGCCGAGCGGACCCTCGGAGGCGGGCACGTTCTCGAGGGCCTCCAGGGCTGCCAGGCGCACGTGCACCTCGCTGTCGAGCAGGGCGTCCAGCAGCAGCTGCGTCTCGTCCTACAAATAATCATAAGTAAAAAGAAGAAAATATTTATTTTATAATTACTTGGGTGACGGTCTCGCCAATCGACACGCTCAGCTCGGTAATGCCCGTGTGCGCCAGCTTGGACAGGCTGGGCGTCTGGCGGATCAGGTCGAGGTACAGCTTGATCATGGCGTGGCGCGGCATGAGGAGCGAGGCGCCCAGGTGCGTGTGCGTGTTGATCAGTCTCACGAGGGACTCGGCCATCTCTGGCTGGATCAGCTGAAAAAGAAAAAAAAAAAAATAGACAATTCTTAATAATAGATAGGGCCATCGTTCCGTACCTTTTGCTTTTTTGTGAGGAGGGGCTCGAGAATGAGCATCAAAAAGTAGAGAGTGGCGGGCGACAGCTCGCCGTGGACGTCGACGGCGCGGACGATGGCCGGGAGTGTTGCTTCGACCAGTTCGGGGACGCTGGCGTTGCGGAACTCGACGGGCAGGCCCGAGCTGCTGTTGATCAGCATCCAGATGACGGGGACGTTGGCCGCGACCGAGTGGATGTTCTCCGACATGCACCGCGCCAGGTTCTGGAAGGTGACGCCGGCCTCCTTGTGCGCGACGGGACTGGCCAGGAGCGGCATGACGAGCTTGTGCAGCACGTCGGGCACGTAGGCTTCCATGGCTTGACCGACGGTGGCCGAGAGGGTGTCGACGATGCCCAGGGCAAACACGTACTTGCCACGGACGGCGGCGACGCGTGCGCGGATGGCCGACTCTTTCTCGAGCTGGGCCTTGACCTGCGCCTCCTCCTCCTTGGTCAGTTTTTTCTGCGGCGCGGACGAGCGCTTGGCCGCAAGCTCCTTGCGCACCTGGATCTCCCACTGCTCGTCCTCAAACGAGTAGGCCGCGTCACGGCGACCGCCGCGGGGCGACGGCGAGTTGCCGTTGCCGCCGTTGTCCTTCTTGGCCAGCACGTCGACAAAGAGCTGCCCCTCGTCCGTCTTGAAAATGCTCAGGTCGGTCTCGCTCACGACCTGGTCGCGCTGCGATTCGGCCGTGGCAACAGCCAGCGCCGTGGCAGCCCGCGTCGTGACCTCGGGGTTGAGCTCGGCCAGGGTCTGCAACGAGGCCGATGACAGTGGCTGGGCGGCGAGCAGTGCGTCAATGTGGTCGCCCACAAACTGCTTTGCATCGCCTGTTTTCTGCGCGGCCAGGGCCCACACCGGTCGTCCTAGGAAACAAAAAGTAAATATTGCATTGAAATAAACAAATGGTACCAATGAGGGGATGGTGAGCCACAACAAACGCCGCGACCAGGCTGGAAGCCGACAAAAAGGACGAGAGGAACGCGGCGAAATCGGGGGCGTCGGGCAAGTCGTCGTACTTGGCCTTCTCCTTTTGGCCGAGGAGGTCCTGGAGGGCCGCCACAACGGGCTCGACGAGGTCGGGCTGCTTGTCGAGGAGCGACGCCACGAGCGATCGGGCGAGGACGCGTGCCTGCGATGGGCCCAGGGTGCCGAGGAAGACAAACACGGCCACGAGGGCCTTGGTCGCCGCGGGCTTGTTGAGCAGGTTGGCGTGCACGAGCTTGGTGAGGACGGCAGCGTCGTCGCCGCCCAGCTTGACGTAGAATTTCTCCTGGAGGTAGTAGGCGGTGGGGGCTGCTACGGCGGCGGGATGGATGGGATCAGTGGTTAGTGCGAGGGCGAGCAGCTCGGCAATGCCCTCGGTGGGGTTGACGGTAGCCGAGACCTTTTCGACGGCCTTGACGAGGAGGGCTTGGATGGCCGCGGCCTTTTCGGCCGCGATGTGGTCTTGCTGCTGCACGAGGAGGAGGGCGGTAGAGCGGCGCACGTGGCTCTTGTCCGACTTGAGGCCTGTCTCGATGAAAGCGGTGAGCTTGGCCGGGTCGAGATTGGTGAACTGGCCGAGGGCGCTCATGAGGGCCACATAGGTGATCTCGCTCGCGGCCTCCTTGGCAATGATGGGCGAGAGCAGGTCGAGCGCGTCGGGGGCGGCCGCGAGGGCGCGCACACCGGCAATGACGGCGAGGCGGTGGTCGTTGGAGGGCAGGACGCTGTTGAGGAGCGACGCGAGCTTGGTCAGGAGGACCTTTGCTGACGCGGCGTCGTGCGCGTTCTTGGCCAGGCCCTCGATCGCGCCCAGTGCGGCGGCGCGCTGTTCGGCCGTGTTGCTCTTGAGGTTGTTGGCAAAGGCCTCGGCGTACGCGCTCACGAGCGAGCTCGTGTCAAACGTGACGTGCTTGAGCACGCTGGCGAGCACGGCCAGGATGACCTCTGGCGAACGCAGGAGCATGCGCTCGGCCACGGGGTGTATCGCCGTCTTGTACTCGTCGAGCGAGAGCAGCGGGTGCAGCGCGGTAAAGGCAGCGATGCTGGCCGCGGGCACGGCCGTCTTGGACCCGACAATGTCCTTGACAAAGAGCCCGAGCAGCGCGGCCTTGTGCTCCTTGAGCAGCTCGGGGTGGGCGACGCAGTGGTCCACGAGCAGGCCCACGAGGACGGCGTTGCGCGGCGTGGCCTGCTGTGGCTGCTGCTGGACGGTGCGCAGGTAGGCGTCAAACACGCCAGGCAGGCGCATCAGGCCGGCGACACGGGCCAGGAGGGGCTTGGCGCTCTTCTTCCCGCCGAGGGCGTCCAGCAGGCCCGCCTGGACGTCGACCAGGTCGCCAAAGACGTTTGCCGTGACCAGCTCGTCAAGGGCCTTCTCGACGGGGATGCAGGACCAGCGCACGAGCACGCCACGTGCCACAAACGCCTCGTCAGCCGCCGTCTTGCCCGCGGCCACATCCTTGGCCAGCTTGCCCACGAGCAGCCCCACCAGCCGCACGTTGCCGCCCACCTGCACCACGGCACCCAGCGCAGCCTCCACGGCCAGGCGCGACGGCTGGTCCTGGAAGCGCACGAGCGTGGGGCCCAGCGCCTGCAGCACACGGACGGCGTCCTTGCCTTGTGGCTCTTTTTTTTATACGAGGGTTAGTGCACCGACACCACGCGTCGTTTTGCGACGTACTTGCAGCGGCGATCTCGGACACGAGCACCTCGCCAATGTCGTGCGCGCGCTTGGTCGCGTTGGGCTCGGTCATGACCGTGTCCAGTCGGTCCAGCAAGGCGGCGGCGGACGGGCCCTCGTCTGGTTGCGACATCTTTTAAAAATAAAAAAAAGATGGTCGGATACATTTTTGCTAAAAAAAAAAGGGGAAGGGGGCACGCACGGTGGCGATCAAGGCGGAGAGCTTTGTTTTTGAAGGGGCAGAGCAAAGTGCAGAGGGGGAAAAAAAAAAAGAGAAACGACACTTCAAGGAGAAAAAAAAGGGGAGTTCAGGGAATCGAACCCTGGACCTCGCCTACCCGAAAGGCGAATAAAACTGGTGCGCGAAGCATTACCACTATACTAAACTCCCCGTTAGTTGAGTCCCACGTGCTATTCTGAGCATGTCCAAGTGTTCCGAGGCCTTTTCGTTTTTTCAAAAATGCGGACGCTCGCGCGCCCCGCCGTCCACCTCGCGCGCCCCACGCGCGTGCTCCTCGTGACGGTGTCGCTGTGCGCGCTCTTCTTCCTGTCAGGGCTGATGCTTGGCAAGGGCAAGGTACCTTTGTCACATTGTGCTTGCTTATCTCACTCCCTCTCCCCCTTTTTCCCCACCCCCTCCCCCCCAAAGGAGGACCTAAAGGCCAAGGTCCTGCGCGACATGGCCGGATCCGATGTCGACATGTCCAAGCGATTCGAGCCGACGTCGTTCGACCTGTCAAAGGTCAAGTGCCCCGCCGATGCGTGCGTGCCGCTGACGCTCATGGGCATCGCCTCTGCCACGAGTGCTGGCGCGTCGCTGGACGACCTCGTTGCGCTGCGGCCGCGGACGGTGTCGTTGTGCCACCCGACGTGGCACGGCATCCGATCGGCCACGTACGCCTTTGGGGACCCTGTGCTGGAGGTGCCCCAGGTCAACTCGGTCTCGCACGCGGCTCGGCTGGTTCACCTGCTCGTGGACCGGATGAACGTCAGCCTGGTCGTGCTGCACGGGCTCCCGCCGGGCATGATTGAGTTTGCCGCCTACCTCAAGATGCGGGCCCCGGCGGTGCGCATCAACGTCGTCTACCACGGCAAGCTCCTGGCCACGGAGGAGGACCCCGACGTCCTCGACCAGGTGCTCGCGGCCGCACGGCAGGGCATGGTCGACACCATCGGCTTTGTGAAAAAGGGCCTGGCGCCCACGTTTGCCCTCTCCGGCATCAAGACGTTCGAGCTGTGGAACGTGCCCAGGGCCAACCCCAACCTGTCGCTGCGCGTCCACTCCACGCCCTCCCATCTGCGGCCCATCCACGTCGGCGTCTTTGGCTGGAACCTCGCCCACAAGAACCTCATGCCCCAACTCATGGCCCTGTGCTTTCATCGGTATGTTTGCCGGAATACTTCATACTTCTCACTGCAAATGCTAGAGGCGTCGTGATCCACGTCCAGGACCTCAACAACCTCGACTTTTCCAGGCAGTGCTACGTAACGGACCGATCCTCTTAAATGGAAATTGAAATTAAAAATAAATACTGTTCTGTTTTACAAAAAGGCCAAGTTTGTCGAGCACAACCTGGTGCCGCACGAGAGCTTTCTCAACGTGCTCGCGCAGATGGATGTCAACATGTACGTGTCGTTGACCGAAGCTTTCCCCATGACGGTGCTCGAGAGCATGACCGCGGGCGTGCCGTGCCTGACCTCGCCCACCTCGGCCATCTTTGACAATGACAAGATCCTGCGCGACGCCTTAGTCGTGACCGAGCTGGAGAACCCCGAGGCCATCGCCGTGGCCGTCGTCAACGTGCTCGCGCGCAAGCACGAGTTGGTGCCGCGCATGAAGCTGTACGTCAACTGGCTCTACCACAAGGCCCTGTACGAGTGGGATGAGTTTAAGCGGCTCAGCGGGATCGTGTCCTCGTCCTCCTCTGCCTCCCCGTCCCTGAAACAGCAAGCAGACGAAAGCCTGGCCGTAGTCAAGGCCTTTCACCTGATCGATGACGAGGGCGACCGCGCGACATCGGCCGCACTGAGCCTGACGCGGATGGAGCTGCGCGCCAACTCGCCCGAATTTGGCCGGCTGCAGGACCGCTCGATCGCCTTTGTGACGTACGAGCTGGCGGGCGTGTCGGCGGGCGGGGCGGGGGTCGTGATCGCGTCCATGGCGGAGGCGCTGCTGGACCAGGGCTACCAAGTGCACATCCTCGCGCAGATGGACGCGGACGCCCTCGCGACGTGGCACCGCAGCCTCGGCAAGCACAGGCATTTTGGCAGCCTGTTTGCGCACCACCTGCCCACGGTGATCCGCGGGCACACGGTCGTCCCGTCAAAGTCCGAGTTTGTGCAGCGATCACGCGAGTTTGCCCTGGGCCTGGGCCTGCTTCATCGCCAGCACCCGTTTGAGCGCGTCGAGGTCTTTGAGTACGCCGGTGTTGGCTACGAGCTGCTCCGCCAACGTCTTGCCGACGTCGCCTTGTCGTCCTTTACGTACCTGCCCGCGTCCGTCATCATCTCGGCGCGCATCCACGGCTCGCTGCAGCTCATCGACCAGGGCGAACGCTTCATCGGCCCGCTCGTCCCGCGCGACGTCAAGCAAATGTACCTGATGGAGCAGTACTGCCTGGCCACGGCGGACGTCCTGCTCGCGCCCTCCTCGGCTACCCTCGACCTTTACGCCGCCGTGTACTCGCTCGACAAGAGCCGGATGGCCGTGGCCCCGCCGCCGATGCAGCACATCCTTGCCGCCGCCAGCCAGAAAACCCTCACAACAACCACAATCACAACCACAACCGCAAAGGGGGACCGATGCGCGCCAGAGGGCTTTAGCTCGCCCAAGACCACATTTGTTGTCCTCGGCCGTCTCCAGATGGTCAAGGGCATCGAGCACGTCGTGCGGGCGGCCGTGTCCCTGCTGCTGCTCGACCCATCCAGCATCGACGTTGTCTTTTACGGCAGCGATGTCAAGTCGAGCGTGCACAATCGGATGGCCTCCGAGTACCTCAAGTCGCTCATCCCGACCTACGCCATGCACCAGCACATCCTCTTCTGTCCGCCGCTGCAGCGCTCCGAGCTGCGACGTGTGGTCGCGCACAGCCGTGCCGCCATCGTCGCCTCCGAGTTCGAGGCCTTTAACCTCGTCGCCCACGAGCTCGCGCACCTCCGCGTGCCCCTCGTCATCTCCGACATCCCCGCGTTCCGGCAGTACTTCTCCGCCGACAACGCCTTCACCTTTGCCGCGGGCGACGTCGCCAGCCTCCAGGCGGCCCTCCTCAAGGCCCTGCGCGACGACGACAAGATTGCGCAGATCCGCGCGGCCGCATCGCCCGCCATCGCCTACGGCGACCCCATCAGGCCCTACGATGAGCTCGTCCCCTTCATGCCCCGCTCGGCCTTTGACTGGAAGCAGACGGCCAACCTCCTCGGTCTTCTCGAGCACGCCCTCGCTGAATACCAATAGTTTATTTATTTATTTTTTCTCCTCTTTTCTATTTTATTTATTTATTTATTTATTTATTTATTTATTTATTTATTTATTTATTTATTTATTTTTCACGGTTGCATAAATAAATAAATATTGGAGTGATACATAAACTATTGCGTGAGCGAGGGATACTGGCTCGGACACTGCTCGGGCGTGATGTGGAGGTCGCGCGGAACAAACGAGCCGATGGGATCGCCACGGACTCCGCGGAGCCGTTGACACTCGACGCTCCACAGGTCCTCCTCCCACAGGGCGATCGAGGACGGGTCCATGTGGTACTTGACGGCGATGACCTGGGCAATCATCTGGCTGACACCGCACGAGCCCGAGCCGAGCAAGTACGCGCCCAGCGTGCCCGCCGTGAAGACCTCGACGAGCATGCGCTGCGTGCTCTCGATCCGGTGCGAGTGCGGGATGGCCAGGTGGCCGGCCTGGTCGTTGAGCGCGGCGTGATCGTGGTAGAAGGCGCCGAGGAGGTTGACTGTAAAGTCGTGGACCCACGCACCGCGTTGGAACGACTGGGCGTAGAGTGTGCGCCGGCTGCCGAGGATCGCGGTCGAGTCAGACATGAGCATGACCGATTTGAACGGCCGCTCCAGGTACGCCTCGGCGTAGCGCACGAGGGTGGCTAGGGGCGCGGTCGAGTAGAAGCCGAGGCTGTCGCTGAGCCACGAAAAATAGGTGCCGTTGTCGTCGCGCTTGTCTGACCGCCGGACGTGGATGATCGCCATGTGCTGATCCCGCGGCAGGCTCATCGTCGACCGGATCCGCTCCACTTCGTGGTTGATCTGCGACTGCAGCAGTAGGTTGGGCCGGTAGACAATCTACGTCAGCGTTGCTGCTGCATTAACAACCAGAAAAAAAAAGGGTCGTGCCAGTTACCCGGAACATGAGCGAGCGCAGGACCGACAGATGCAGGTCTTGGATGACGTGTGGAGGGAACCGCTGTCGCACCTGCTCAAACGAGAGCTGCTGGCCCGAGTGGCTGTCGTGGTACGTGATGCTTCTGTTTGCGCCCGTGCTGTTGGGCTTCAACGTGAGCCTGTCCCAGAACCACAGCTCGGCCGGGTCCAGGGGCAGCAGTTCCCGGATGGCCTCGTGCAGGACGAGGAAGGCGTAGACGACCTGGGTGCTCGAGTTGGTGAGGGTCGTGGCCGCCGTGATAAAGTTGCTGTTGGGGTAGACCGCATCGGGCACGTCCAGGTCGTGCCGGGCGGCGCACCGCGAGCGGACGGCTTGAAAGTAGATGGACGGGCACAGCGGGTCGGCGTTCTCGCACTCGTTGAGATGGGCGATGCGCTTGGAGAACACGCCCGCAAGCATGACCGTCAGCTGGTCGCGCAGGGCCGACGTGAACCCCCACCGGTGGAAGCGGTACACGACGAAGCGCGCACGCTCGCAGTCCTCGCGCGTGGGCGGGTTGTACAGCTCGCGCACGATCGCCTCAAAGCTGTCCTCGGTCTCGCGCGTCCATCGCACCGTCGGCAGGTTGAACGTGTTGGCGTACTCGTCGCGCGCATTCAAGCCTGCCATCCACGGCGTCTTGTGCGGGTAAAACAGCGCCGGGTGGGTCGACGGGTCGTGATCGGCGAGCAGGTCCTGCACCCACCGATCGTACACGTACCCGCACACCACGATCAGGCCCAGCACCAGCGCCACCGTCCGGCTGGGCCGCCGCCTCCTCAGCCAGCCGGTTAACATGGGCAAAATGTTCAAAGATAAGAACGTCCATTTTATTTATGCGCCGCCCCCATGTCCAGACCGGTGCTTCTCGTGCCTCTTTGTTTGGCCGTTGCCCTGGCGCTGGTGGTGGCCCTGATGGTGGCACAGCGACCGTGGCAGCCGGGAAAGAAGGAGGCGGCGGTGGCGGAGGAGGAGGAGGAGGAGTACGTGCTGCCGTTCTACCTGGCGGCGCCGCAGCCCTTGAAGGGGAACGAGTGGTTCGCCATTGCGGGCAACCTGACCAAGGCGGACCATCATTCGCTTGCGGGGGCCGCCGTGCTCGACCCGGACGATCTCGTCATCGGCGTCATGTCGTCGAGGCAGACACTCAAGCGCGCACTGGCGGTGGAAAACACGTGGAAACGGTGGTCGCCCGCGCGCGATGTCGTGTTGTACAGCGCGATGCCGCTGCTCAATGCATCGGCCGTCTGGGACGAGCTGGTGGAGGGGGACAGGGAGTGGATGACGTACCACCGGCTGGGCGAGGGCGAGGACGTGCCACTGCGCTTCCCCGCCTTTGTCGACCTGGGCCTGCCGCAGCGCTACGACAACGCGATCCTGCCCGAGGTCGTGGCGGCCCTGC
>Ga0302232_10001019_pt1 | contig 19782 bp, 10 predicted proteins | sample II_Palsa_N2_3_FD_193575 | JGI IMG/M metagenome (GOLD analysis project Ga0302232, IMG submission 193575) | Peat permafrost microbial communities from Stordalen Mire near Abisko, Sweden - II_Palsa_N2_3 | ecosystem: Environmental > Terrestrial > Soil > Palsa > Peat permafrost | place: Sweden...
CGCGATGCCGACCTTCTGGAACAGATCCTTGCGGTAGAACATGCCCCACGAGTAGTAGACCGTGGGCGCCGCGTACTGCTTGCCTTTATACGATGAGGCTTCCTTCGTCGAGGCATAGGTGCTGTTCCAGCCGTTCTTGTTCCAGTCGCCGCTCAGGTCATCGAACAGGCCGCGCTGTGCGTAATACGCCATCCGCTCGCCGTCATGCCAGTTCACGATGTCAGGCGGGGCCGTCGACAGCCAGCCCGGCAGTTGCACCTTGTAGGCCTCCTCATCGATAAACGACACGTTGACGTCGGTACCCGGATGGGCCTTCTTGAATTCGTCGATCACCTGCTGCCAGACGGCCCGCTGACTGGCGCCCTTGAACGCGATATTCATCGTCAGTGTGGCCGCCTGCGCACTGCCGGCCATCGACGCTGCCGCGGTGGCCGCAGTCAGCGCGACGGCAACCAGAACCTTGCGAAGCTTGAATGTCATGCCTGTCTCCTTGGTTTTTACGTCGTTTTCGGTAATGGCGGATGCTGCGTGAGGGTACTGCCTAAAGGTACTGCGTTAGTGTTACACACAGACCTCAGGCCGGTGTCCACGCCGGGTCCCAAGGTCTGAACCCGTTCAACTCGAGCGATACACCGCAACGCCCTGCGGTTGAATCTCGCGCGAGCCGACTACGAAAGCGGCGTCGAGCACATCGGCGAGCGTGTGAACTTGCTCGCCATAGTTCAGGACATAGGTCAGCCCGCCGCGGCGACTGATGCGCACGCCGTCGCCGAGCGCCGTCACCTCGAGACCGGCTTCGCGGGCGATGCCGGCAAAGAGTCGCGTAGTCAGCGCGTCGTCGAAGAGACTGGCGAAGTAGTGAATCGCGCCGCTCTGGACATACGCAGGATGGCCGTCGGCGAAACGTGCGCGGATTTCCAGTGCATCATTGCCGGCCGCGCCGGTTTCGATGAAATCGCGCCAATGCCGTCCGACGCCGTCGTCGAGGCTGGCGCCGCCCGCAAGCCTGACGGGTTCGGCGACGTTGGGCCGTAGCGACTCGACGCGCCAGACGCGAGCCGGCAATACCGCGACAAGCGACCCCGGCGGCAACGTAGCCGGAATCTGCAGATCTTCGGTCTTCGAGCCGGTACGCGGCCCCAGCACCACCTGCGCGCCGGAGCGTGCCAGTCGCTCCGCGAAGTCAGCGGGCACAACCGGCAGCGGCGGGACGACCACCATTCGATAACCGTCGAGCGGGGCATCCACCGGTACCACATCGACATCGAGACCGAGTCCACGCAGCGCCGAGTAGTACTCGAACGCAAAGCGCGAGTAGTGGAAGTCCGCGCCCTGCGGATGAATTTCGAACAGCCACTTCGCCTCGTAGTCATACACGAGCGCAACCTTCGAGCGGATGCTGGCGTTCGCATCGCCATCCGCCGCCAGCACGTCACGGATCTCCTCCGCCACCTGGGCCGCGTCGCTGCCGCCGATATCCAGCCGGTTATCCGGCGTGTTCAAGCCCGCATGCATCTGCTCCTGCGCAAACGGCGCCTGACGCCAGCGGAAATAGGACACACAGCCTGCGCCGTGCGCGAAGGCCTCCCAGCTCCACAAGCGCACCATGCCAGGCAGCGGAGCCGGATTCCAGTGCGCCCAGTTGACCGGACCCGGCTGTTGCTCCATCACCCAGAACGGCAGCTTCGACATGCCGCGATAAACATCGTGATTGAACGAGGCGAAATCCGGATGACCGGTGCGTAGCCACTTCGCCTTGAGCTCGGGCGCAAACCATTGCTCTTCGAGTGCGCCGAGCGGATAGCTGTCCCACGTTGCCACGTCGAGATCGGCGGCGACCTTGTAGTGATCGAATTCGGTAAACAACTGCATGAAGTTATGCGCAACCGGCCGCCCCGGTGAATGCGCGCGGATGATCTCGACCTGCATGCGGTTGTAGCGTGCCACCTCATCCGAGGCGAAGCGCCGGTAGTCGAGCCGGTGCGAAGGATGCGCCTCGGTGACGGTGGCCACAGGTGCGTCGATCTCATCGAAACTGCGGTACTCCATACTCCAGAACACCGTGCCCCACGCGCGATTCAGCGCATCGATCGTCTTGTAGCGCGCCTTCAGCCACTCCCGAAAACGCCCCACTGCCGCCGGCGAATAACTGACCACGGTATTGTGGCAACCGAACTCGTTATCGGTCTGCCAGTAAGCGACTGCGGGATGCTTGCCGTAGCGCTCGGCCACGGCGGTGCAGATCCGCTGCGAAGCGGTGAAATACGACGGTGACGAGAAATCGTAGTGACGTCGCGAGCCAAAGGCGCGCGGCCGCCCGTCGGCGCCAACCGGCAAAATGTCAGGATAACGATCGATCAGCCACTTCGGCGGCGTTGCCGTCGGCGTGCACATCACCACCTGCAGGCCGGCCGCGCCGAGCACGTCGACGGCGCGGTCGAGCCAGCCCCAGTCGTATTCGCCGGGCGACGGCTCCATGCGGCTCCAGGCAAACTCAGCAATCCGCACCTGCTCGATACCGAGCGCTTTCATGCGGCGGGCGTCGTCTTCCCACATCGATTCCGGCCAATGTTCCGGGTAATAGCAGACTCCAAGGCGCATCCGAGTGTCCTTTATGCGTAGTGTTCGACTGATTCGAGCGAAGCGACGGCAAAGCCGTCTTCGGTAAATAAATGGCAAATGGAGGCCGGCGCGCGGAAGCTGGCGCGATCGCCCTGCTTCAGGCGTGTGTCGCCAGGCGCCTTGGCGATCAGCACGGCGCCGTCGGCCTCATCAAGATGGACGTAGCTGTGTTCGCCGAGCTGCTCGACGAGTGAGACCGTGCGCGTCAGCACGGCGGCATTCTCAGGGGTTGGCTGCGCAGACTTAGACGCGGCTGTAGCTATGGACGCGACGGTGGCGGCTGCTGTCTCTGCCAGTTCCAGATGTTCGGGCCGCACGCCGAAGGTCACCGCCTGCCCCACGCTCAACGCCGCCCCGTCGACGTTCACGCGCACGACTTCGCCGCTGTCGTCGAGCTTGACGCTCACGCCGCGTGCGTCGATCGCGGCCACCTTGCCCGGCAGAAAATTCATCCGCGGCGAGCCGATGAACCCCGCCACGAAGCGGCTGTTCGGGCGGTGATACAACTCGAGCGGCGCGCCGATCTGGGCAATGCTGCCGAAACGTTCGGTGTCCTTGCCGGCGTGCAGCAGCACGATCTTATCGGCAAGCGTCATCGCCTCGATCTGGTCGTGCGTCACGTAGACGACGCTCGCCTTCGCAAACTGTTTGTGCAGACGGGCGATCTCGACGCGGGTCTGGCCGCGCAAGGTGGCATCGAGGTTCGAAAGCGGCTCGTCGAACAGAAACACGCCCGGCTGGCGCACGATGGCCCGGCCGATTGCCACGCGCTGCCGCTGCCCGCCCGACAACGCCTTGGGCCGGCGCTCGAGCAGCGCTTCGAGTTGCAGGATGCGCGCAGCCTCCCGCACCTTGCGGTCGATTTCGTCTTTGGGGGTTTTGGCGAGCTTCAGACCGAAGGCCATGTTCTCGAACACGGTCATATGCGGGAACAGCGCGTAGCTCTGGAACACCATCGCCACACCGCGCTGGGCCGAAGGCACTTCGTTGACAATCGTCCCGCCGATCGAAAGATCGCCGTCGCTGACGTCTTCGAGACCCGCAATCATGCGCAGCAGGGTGGACTTGCCGCATCCGGACGGCCCGAGAAACACGCAGAACTCGTTCTCGCCGATCTCCAGATCGACATTGCGAATCACTGGCGCGCCCTCGCCGTACGATTTTTGGACGCCTCTTAACGAAATGCTCGCCATCGCCTCGTCTCCGTGATTTAATCGGCTCGAAATCGGAGATTAAGCGCTTAATCTGCACGGCCGAAAAAAATTGACCGCGTGCGATCAATGGCCTGCTGCAGCGTCTCCGATATCGTTCTGTCTATGCGGCAAATGGTGCCGCGCCTTTTGGACGGACGCAAACTTTGAGAAACCATCCCAAATAGTGAATCGATCATGCCTACACTGAGCGAAGTTGCACGTCGCGCCGGTTGCACGCCTGCCACGGTCTCGAACGTGCTGCGCAATCGAGGGCGGGTCGGCGCACTGACCCGGCAACGGGTGCTCGAAGCGGTGGAAGCGCTGGGCTACCAGCCGCATCTGGCCGCACGGGCGCTCGCCGAGGGCCGCGGGCCCACGATCGCGCTGATGGTCTCGAGCATCGCCAACCCGTTCTATCCGGAGTTTGCGCTGGCCGTCGAGCGCGCGGCGCGCAGCAGCGGCCACTTTCTGATCATCTGCAATACGAACGAAGATCCGTTGACGGGCCGCGCCTATCTGGAGCAGATTGCCGGGACGTTGTCCGAGGGCGTGCTGGTGATGAACGCCAATCTCGACTTCGCCGATCTGCACAAGACCGAGGCGCGTGGCGCTCCGGTCGTGCTGTGCATGTGGGAGCGTCCGCACGAACCGCCCGGCCTGCCTTGTGTGGCGGTCGATTTTCGCCTCGCCGGCCAACTGGCCGCGCAGCATCTGCTCGAGCTGGGGCATAGGCGGATTGGCGCGATTGTGGGCAGCAAGGCCGCGGGCATCCACGCCGCGCGTTACGAAGGCTTCGTGGACGCGCTGCGCGCTGCCGGTCTCGATGCGGAACAAGCGCCTGTGCGTTATGCACGGGACACCACCCGGGGTGGCTATCTCGCTACCCGCGAATTGCTGGAAACGCACCCGCAGTTGACCGCGATTTTCGCCACCAATGACCTGCCCGCACTTGGCGCCTTGCATGCGGCCGCCGACCTGGGTTTGCAGGTGCCACACGACCTCTCGATAGTTGGCATTACCGACATTCAGTTAGCCCAGGAATCGCGTCCCGCGCTGACCACCGTTGCCGTGCCAACCGTCGAAGCGGCAGAACTCGCGGTATCGTTGCTACGTGAACTGATCGAGGCGTCGCCGCGCGGCATCCGGGCGGCCGCCAAAGCGCCGCGCGTGTGCATCACCTCGGCGCCGAAACTCGTCGTGCGCGGCTCGACGCACGCAGTGCGTCCCGATCGAATCTGAGCGCCGCGTTTATTCGCTGGCCGGCCAGGGCAAATGCGACGAGGACCAATCAAGCTCCGTCCCCACCACCGAGCGCATTTTTGGCGACTGGATCGCCACCGTCACCGCGATACAGGGCCGGCCGCTCGCCAGCGACAGATAAGGACTACTGGCAACCGGCACGCCCGGCAGCAGAACGGCGTTTCTGAAGTACGGACGATGATCCCAGCGGGCATCTCGCGGATCGGCGACCGGCTCCAGCGAATCGCCGAGCTTGGTCCCCGAGACGCCCATGACTTCCGGGCCGATCTGACGCCCCCGCTCGTCTAGGATGAAACAACTGATGCAGAGCTTGTGCTGCGCCAGATCGGCAAAAGCGTCTTCCATGCGGACGCCGCTTAGCAGCGCATCGGCGGCGTTGCGCAGGGCAAAGCGGTACGGTTCCACCTCGCTCTCGAACAGCGCGTGCAGATGCGCCCGGCCTTGCGCAATCACGTCGAACGAACGGTCGATCAGGCGGTTGACCGATTCCGGCGGCGCGATCTGCGCAGCGGGTCGGCCCAGCAAAAAGCCTTGCGCGAAATCGACGTTCGACTCCACGGCCAGAATCAGTTCCTCGGTCGTCTCGACACCTTCGACGACCACCAGCATGCCCGCCTGGTGCAGCAGGGAGACGAGTTTGGGCAGGATCGATTGCTGGGTGCCTGGAATCGTCGCGCGAATCAATTCGCCGTCGAGCTTGACGAAGTCCGGGCGAATGCGGAACAGCCGATCCAGGTTCGATTGACCCGCGCCGAAATCGTCGACGGCGATCAGAAAACCGTGCTCGCGATAACGCGCCGCCGCGCGTGACATCTCATCGACACTGCCACCATGCGACTCGAGAATCTCGAGGACGATCCTGTCCGGTTCGAGCCCCGCCATGCGCACGATGCCGGCGAGCTGGTCGGCATACCCATGCGCCACGAAGGTGGCGGGCAGGATGTTGAGAAAGATCCACGCTTCATCGGGAATCAGCCGCTGCGCATTGCCGAGATGCACCGCGTGACTGGCGCGATCGAGCGCGCCCTCGTCGCTCAACGGCCGTGGCGCGAACAGCACCGCGGGCGGCACGAGCGTGCCGTCAGCCTGTTCGCCGCGCAGCAGCGCCTCGAAGCCCACCTGCTTCTGATGCGACAAACTGTAGAGCGGCTGAAAATGCGAGGTCAGATAATAGTCATCCCACACAGGCCGTGGGCTTTCGGATGGATTGTCCGGGTCGCTACGGTTGCCGCGACCGAGCAGTTGCAGCGGGTCGAACGGGATGGCCCGTTCGGCGCACACCCGGTTCCGGCCGGACTGCTTGGCGCGCAACAATGCTTCGTCGGCGCGGTCGAGCAAGGCCATGATGCTCTCGCCGACGCGATGCTCGGCCACTCCGAAGCTCGCCGTCACGTAACCATCCGGGCGCTCAATCACGGAGATGGCGCTGCGCAGGCGTTCGGCCAGTTCCAGGGCCGACGCGAGGCCGCCGCGACGCAACACCGCGAACTCTTCCCCACCAATCCGGCTGACGCTGTCTTGTGCGACCGTCTGGCTCATCAACACCTGGGCAACCTCGGCGAGCGTCTGGTCCCCAACTGCATGGCCGAACTGATCGTTTAACGATTTGAAAGAATCTATGTCGACAAAAATCGCGCAGACCTTGGTCGCGTCGCCAAGCGCCGCCAGACGCCGCTCAGCCTGGTCCATGAAGGCGCGGCGGTTTTGCAGACCGGTCAGCGGATCGGTTGCGGCCAGTTGCGCGAGGCGATTCTCGAGCAGGAAATGATCGCGGCGGAACCAGTAGAAGCCGAAGTGAAACACCGCCGCGGTGGGCGCGCCGATCAGCACCCACAGCCACGCCACGACGTTCATATCATGGGCCTGCGGCTGCCTGAACAGAAGCGGTAAAGCGCTCGCATAGAAAATCGCCGTGCCGACGAAGAAGTGCGTCGGGGTGAGCCAGAGCGGGGCCGAGCAGATCGGAATCACCACCATGGCCGGCAGCACCCAAAGCAAGGGTTGCTCGACACCGGAGATGTTCAAGGCGATAACGATGACCAGCACCATCGTGTAAGCGACGCCGAGGCAGCCGAAGACCGCCGTAGTGCGGGCCTTGCGGACACCCGCCACCAGCAACACCAGAAGCACGATGCAGGCGATCCGGTAAGAAAGCGCAATGGAAGGTCCGGCGACCAGGTTGCGCGCCAGCACAAACAGCAGTGTGGCGATGACCGTGAAAGCCATGGTGACCGTCGAAAGCGGACGCTGCTGTTCCAGCGAACGTCGATGAAAGCGGTGACGCAAATGGGCATCGGTCATGTGTTGCGTTGAGGTGGAAAGCATATTGATAGAAATCAGGCCAGTTCCGTCGCTCTGCCGATGTATAACGGCAACTGTCTGACAAATATTAATGCTTTCGATCAAACAAATTTAGATGACCGACACGCCAGGAGTCCGCCCGCCCGTAGCGCCGGGCGACGCTTGCAACAGCAAAAATCTCACGTCAAGGTTGCATCCATTCGTCCGAAGTGTGCGTAAGCGGCTATAACTTCAATCAGGACGATGGTAGGCAAACGTTAATCTCTTCAGTAGACTGCGGATAAGAGGAGGTGGTCACCTTTACATCAGGCAGCACAGGTAAAAATAACCGCCGGGCGCGTGCAACGCGCGCCTTACCTGCAACACTTTCAGATGTCCGTATCTAGGCACCCGTGTCACTACGGCTTGACGGTCAACGGTCATCCTTTTCGGAAAACATGGTCCCTACCCTCGACTACCTGCTCCAACGCCAGATTTCCCCTCAATGGCGCGGCTTGCTGACTGCGCTGGCAGAAGAGTTCGAAGCACAGATCGGGCAAGGCGAATTGCGTCAGTTGATGTATCGCGTGGGTTGCCGTTATGCCGCAGCGCATCCGCTGCCGCCCTGCGACTCGACCGCCGATCTCGCCGACGCGCTGAATGCACGCTGGCAAGAAGCGGATTGGGGTTACGTCGAACTGGTGGACGAAGCGGATTATCTGCGCATCGCCCACTGCTGTGCGCCGTTGCAGGCGTTCGGCTCCGCTGCGCTCGCCTGGACACCGGCCTTCCTCGAAGGCGTTTACCAGACTTGGCTCAGAGCACTGGGTGCAGACGGGTTGTCGGTAGCCCAGGCGAGCGAGTTCGATGAGTACGCAACGATCGAATTCAGGCTCGGCCGCCAGCCGGCGTAGACGCTGCAGCAGGGTGGAATTTTTACCGGCGCTGACTGCGGGTAGAAATGCGCAACGCAAGACAAGACAGACATGAACAAGACGGCGGCGACATGAGTCCTTCAAGCGACATTGAAACCCTCTTCGGGCATTTTGGCGGCAACGCGGGGGGTTACCAGGAGATCGGGCGTGAAAACGAAGCGAGTTCGGCACGCAGGCGCTGGCCGTTGCTCGTCACGCTCGACTTGACCCAGCCGTCCATTCCGGCCATTCCGAAGCGCCGCGATCCCCTTGCGCAACCGGCCGACGAGGGCGCGCAAGCGCAGGCGCCCGAAGGTGACACGCAAGCCGCAGACGGTCCCGCCGAAGCGGGACACGCCACCACGCTGCAAGTTCGCAGCAAGACGCCGCTCTTTACACGGCCGCATCGGCGCACGATTCCACCGGTCGGCAATGCCGTCAAGCCGGAGGCGCCGCGCGGCGCGGAACGCTTTTCCGCCGTGCCGGACGCGGCTCATGCCGCGCTCGCCGCGAGCGAAGTCGAGCCGGTCGCGGCGCCCATCGGCAATGTGCCGCCCGTGTTCGCTCCGGCGATGGCGCCTCTTGCCGTGCCGCCGGTGGTTGTGCGCACAACTTCCGCCGCGCCTGCTTTGCGCCCCCCCGCGCCTTCGGCGCAAGGTTTCGCCGCCCCCGCACCCGCCACGCCTGCGTTTGCCGCAAGGGCCGCCGTGCCCTTGAGCGCGCAGACCCAACCCGTACCGGCCGCTTTCACGGCACGCGCGACGACACCCGCTACACCCGCTACACCCGCCACCCCTGCCGTCCAGCCGCCGTCCATTCTCGGCAAGCTGTTTAAACCGGCCGAGCCCGGCACAGCACCGGCGGCCCAGAGCCCTGCATCTGAAGCTGAAGCTCCACCGGCCGCGCTCGGCTCATTATTCAAACGTTTGCGCGGTGAGACCCCAACCGCGGCAACGCCCGCTCCTCATTCCTGGCTGACCAACGGCCCGCGTCGCTCATGAAAGTTATTGTGGTCGTTTCCGCGAAAGGTGGCGTCGGCAAGACCACGCTTGCGGCCAACCTGGCTTCCGTTCTCGCCAGCAGCGGCCGGCGCGTCATCGCGCTCGATCTCGATCCGCAAAACGCCTTACGCCTGCACTTCGGCGTGCCGCTCGACAGCATCGACGGTTTGTCGCGCGCCACCCTGAGCGGAGATGCGTGGCAAAGCGTCATGTTCGATGGCGTTGACGGCGTGACCGTGCTGCCGTACGGCGCGGTCCTCGAAGACGACCGGCGCCGTTTCGAAGCGTATGTCGATCACGAGCCGCATTGGCTCGCGCACTCGCTCAGCACGCTCCGGCTCGATGCCTCCGACATTGTGGTCATCGACACGCCGCCGGGTTCGTCGGTCTATACGCGCACCGCGTTGTGCGCGGCGACCTTCGCTCTGAACGTGGTGCTCGCGGACGCAGCCTCGTACGCGGCGATTCCGCAAATGGAGCGGATGATCGAAGCGTATGCCGCACCGCGCCCCGACTTCGGCGGCGTGGGTTACGTGATCAACCAGGTGGACCAGTCGCGTCAGTTGACCAAAGACGTCCTCAAGGTGCTGCGCCATCTGCTCGGCGAGAAGCTATTCCCCGGGGTTATCCACCAGGACGAAGGGGTCAGCGAGTCGCTCGCCTGCGACACCACGCTGATCCACTACGATCCGCTCAGCCAGGCCGCCGCCGATTTTCGCGCGTGCAGCCAGTGGCTGATGTCGCGGGTCGACTCGATTGCTGTCTCGCCGGGGAGCGTCGTATGAGCACGCCGCAATCACGCAGTTCGGAACCCGCTGTCGAGCCGTCGCGGCTCGAGCGCGTCGTCGACGCCCGCTTGTGGAGCAGCACGCCAGTGGTGGTGTGCCTGACGCTGTTTGCGCTGGTGATTCTGTACTTCGTGTTTACGGTGCCACTGGAGTTTTCAGAACAACTGACTTTCGCCACCTGCTGCTTTATCTGCGCCCTGCTGTTTCGCCGCCTGCAAGGCCGCTATGCGACGCTCGTGATGATCATGCTGTCGATAGTCGCATCGGGCCGCTATATGTACTGGCGTCTGACCACCACGACTTACTGGGAGCACCCGCTCGATGCGATCTGGGGTCTCTTGCTGGTCTCGGCCGAGGTCTATTCGACGATCGTGCTGCTGCTCGGCTACTTCCAGACCGCGTGGCCGCTCAAGCGCGAGCCGATGCCGCTGCCGGCCGACCGCAGCGCCTGGCCGACCGTCGACGTCTTCATCCCGACTTATAACGAACCGCTCTCGGTCGTCAAACCAACCATCTACGCGGCGCTCGCACTCGACTATCCGACCGACAAGCTTTCAATCCACGTGCTGGACGACGGCCGCCGCCCGGAATTCAAGGCGTTCTGCGAGGGAGTCGGCGTCCATTGGACCATCCGCACGCACAATCGCCACGCCAAGGCCGGCAACATCAATGAAGCGCTGAAGATCACCAGCGGCGAATACCTGGCGATTTTCGACTGCGATCACATTCCCACCCGCTCGTTCCTGCAGATCGGCCTCGGCTGGTTCCTGCGCGACAAGCTGCTGTCGATGCTGCAGACGCCGCACCATTTCTTCTCGGCCGATCCGTTCGAACGCAATCTCGGCACCTTCCGCAAGGTGCCCAACGAAGGCGAGCTGTTTTACGGGCTCGTGCAGGACGGCAACGACCTGTGGAACGCGACCTTCTTCTGCGGTTCGTGCGCGCTGTTGCGCCGCTCAATGGTGGAGGAAATCGGCGGCATCGCCGTGGAGACAGTCACCGAAGACGCGCACACTGCCTTGAAGCTGCACCGGCTCGGCTACACCACGGCATACCTCGCCATCGCCCAGGCGGCCGGGCTCGCGACCGAGAGTCTCTCAGGCCACATCGGTCAGCGGATTCGCTGGGCGCGCGGCATGACGCAGATCTTCCGGATCGACAATCCGTTGACCGGCAAGGGGTTAAAGATAGGCCAGCGGCTGTGCTATCTGAACGCGATGATGCACTTCTTCTACGGCGTGCCGCGTCTCGTGTTCCTGACCGCGCCGTTGTCGTTCCTGTTCTTCGGCGCGCACGTGATCGAAGCGGCCGCCGGCACGATCGCCATTTACGCGCTGCCGCACATGATGCATGCGAGCGTCACCAACTCACGCATGCAGCGCCTGTTCCGTCATTCGTTCTGGGCCGAGGTCTATGAATCGGTGCTGGCGTCGTACATCACCGCCCCAACCCTGCTCGCGCTGATCAATCCGAAACTCGGCAAATTCAACGTGACGGCCAAGGGCGGGCAGATCGAGAAGAACTACTTCGACTGGGCCATCTCACGCCCCTACCTGTTCCTGCTGCTGCTGAACCTGCTCGGTTTCATCACGGGTCTTGTGCACATCTACCTGAACCTGGGAGTCCGTAGCGAAGTGCAGACCACCATCCTCAATCTGGCGTGGACCGGCTACAACATGCTGATCCTCGGTGCGAGCGTGGCCGCGGCGAGCGAGCGCCGGCAGATTCGCGCCGTGCACCGCGTAGCGATGAAAATGCCGGTGATGCTGAAATTCTCGACGGGCCGCACGCTGGCCTGCCAGACCATCGACTACTCGGAAGGCGGTGTCGGCGTGGAGTTGCCCGCCAGCATCCAGGTGCCGATGCACGAACGCGTGACCGTCTCCCTCTTTCGCGGCGACGAAGAATATGCCTTCCCCGCCACGGTGGGCTTCAGCGCGCCCGGACGGGTCGGCTTGCGCTTCGACGAGATGTCGCGCGAGCAGGAGTACGACTTCGTCAAGTCCACTTTCGCGCGCGCCGATGCCTGGATGGGCTGGGCCGAAGGGCGCCAGCAGGATACGCCGCTACGCGGACTCTCACACGTGTTGCTGGTCGGCGTACGCGGTATTGCCGGCCTCTTCGAACATCTTTACGGAGACCTGCGCGGCTTTACGCGAGGTCGCCCAATCGACGTCAAAAAGCTGGAAACGAAAAAAGACTGACTTATGGGCAAAGGGATTGCGCAGACACAGACTCAACACTCGCAAAGCGAGCGCGGCATGACGGGATGGGCAATGCGCTTGCGTTCGCGCCGCCTCGTCCGCGGACTCGCCTGCTGGCTGGCTTTTCAGACTGCATTCGCAGCGCCGCTGGCGTCGGCTGCCGGACTCGTCGCCAGTTCGGCGCGCGCCACCGCGCCGCCCGGTACGCCGGACGCCACCGGCGTGGGCAACGTACCGGCACCGAGCGCCGCCGTGCCGTTCGATCCCAACGCGATCGTCCAGCCCGCGCTGGCCACGCCGACCCCGGCGCTCGCCGCATCGTCTGTGAAAGCGCTCGGCATCAAGACCCCGACCACCGCGGAACCCGGCACCCTGGTGCCGGGCGGTCGCCGCCAGACGCTGACCTTCGCCGACTTCGGCGCGCTCGATCCGCTGCAGTTGCGCGGTACCGAAGGCCAGAACGGTATTGCCTTCTCGGTGCGTAACGACGAAGTGGTGACCGGTGCGATCCTGCATCTGATCTACAGCTACTCGCCCGCCCTGCTGCCGGCGATCTCGCAGCTGAAGGTACTGGTGAACGGCGAAGTCGCGGCCACCCTGCCGGTGCCGCATGAACAGGCGGGCATGCTGGTGGCGCGCGACGTCGCGATCGATCCGCGCTTCATCACCGAGTTCAACCATCTGAACGTGCAGTTGATCGGCCACTATACGCAGCAGTGCGAAGATCCGGCCAATTCGTCGTTATGGGCCACCGTCAGCAATGCGAGCTCGCTCGATCTGACTTACGCGTCGCTGACCAGCAAACCGGATCTGGCGGCGCTGCCGCAGCCGTTCTTCGATCGCCGCGACGTGCGCCGTCTCGAACTGCCGTTCGTGTTCCCAGCCAAGCCCGGCTCGGAAACACTCGAATCCGCCGGGATTGTGGCGTCGTGGTTCGGCGCGCTGGCCGGCTATCGCGGCGCACTGTTCCCCGCTCAGGTCGACGAAGTGCCGCTGTCGGGCAATGCGGTGATCTTTGCCACTGCCGATCAGCGACCCGCCGGCGTGACGATTCCTCCCATCTCCGGACCGACCATTGCGGTCGTGGATCGGGAAGCGCCGGCGCGCGGCAAACTGCTGCTGGTGCTCGGGCGCAACGAAGCCGAACTGAAGACCGCCGCGAAAGCGCTCGGCGTCGGCCAGAGCGTGCTCTCCGGTGAAAGCGCGACGATCACGCAACTGAACGAACTCGGCCCGCGCGCACCGTACGATGCCCCGAACTGGCTGCCCACCAACCGGCCGGTACGGTTCGGCGAGTTGGCCGAGGCGCGCGATCTGAGCGTCTCCGGCTACGACGCCGACGCCGTGCGTGTGAATCTGCGCGTGCCGCCCGACCTGTTCATGTGGCACACCAAGGGCGCGCCGATCGACCTGCGCTATCGCTACACCGTGCGCCCGCTGCCGGACCGCTCGTCGCTGAACATCAGCATCAACGACGGCTTCGTGCAGTCGCTGCCGATTCCGGCCAAGCCCGCGTCGATGTTCGACCTCGGCCGCTATTTCAGCACCATCCTGCCGGACAAGAGCGCCGACGCGCGCCGCAGCGTCTATATCCCGCCGCTGCTGCTAACACCGCGGGCACAGTTGCGGCTGCACTTCTATTACGACATTCCGAATACCGGCGAATGCCACGGCCGCCTGCTCGATAACGTGGTGGGCTCGATCGATCCGAACTCGACCATCGACCTGTCATCGTTCCCGCACTACATGGCCTTGCCCGATCTGGCGGCGTTCGCCAATAGCGGCTTCCCGTTCACGCGGATGGCGGACCTCTCGGAAACCGCCGTGATCCTGCCGAACGATGCGGACTCGAGCGACTACAGCCTGTACCTGCTCGAGATGGGCCGTATGGGCGCTTCGACCGGCTATCCCGCTACCGGCGTGACCGTGACCACCGCCGACCAGGTCGACCAGTTCGCCAACAAGGACCTGCTGATTTTCGGTGCTCCCGGCCGCCAGCCGCTGCTGCAACGCTGGGCCAAATCGATGCCGTTCTCGAGCGACGGCGATTCACGCACGTTCGAGCTGTCGGACATCGTCTTCAAACTGGAAGACTGGTGGCATGGCGAACGCGGCGTCGAACGCGCTCCGGCGCGCGCCGATCTCTCGCTCGTCAGTTCGAACGGTGCAGCGCTGTTGACCGGCTTCGAATCGCCGTTGCAGAAAGAGCGCAGTGCGGTAGCGTTTGTCAGTGCTGCCGGCCAGTCGGATGCCGACCTGAGCTCAGCCCTGCTCGATGCCGACGTGCTACCGCAGATCCAGGGTGCCATGGCCGTGATCCATGGCCGCGGCGTCACGATCACCTCGAACGGCACGGCGTACTACATCGGCCACCTGTCGCCGCAGGAATATATGCGCTGGGCTCTGTCGTCGCATCCGCTCCTGCTGCTGTTGGGCGGCATCTTCGCCGCGCTGATCATCGCGGCGCTGTTTTACCGTGCGCTGCGCTCGATCGCTGCGCGCCGCCTGAGGGATTGAGATGCCGGTCAAACTAAAAACGGCACCCGTCGCATTTGCCCTAGGCGTGGTTGCTTGCGTGACGTCCTTCATGCCGAATACCGCTGGGGCCGCGACTGCGACTGCGGCTGCGGCTGCGGCTGCGGCTCAATGCGACTGGCCCGCTTACCGCACCTTCGTCGAACGCTTCGTGCAGGCTGACGGGCGCGTGATCGACTATTCGACACCCACCCAGCAGACCACCTCCGAAAGCCAGTCGTACGGCATGTTCTTCGCGCTGGTCGCGAACGACCGCGCCACCTTCGACCGCCTGCTCGGCTGGACCCGCACCAACCTCGCAGGCAATCAGTTCGACGCGCAGGACGTGCGGCTGCCTTCGTGGCAATGGGGCAAAAAACCGGATGGCTCCTACGGCGTGCTCGATCCGAATTCTGCTTCGGACTCCGATCTGTGGATCGCCTACGACCTGCTTCAAGCGGGACGCCTCTGGAACGACAGCCACTACACGACGCTCGGCGAGGCACTCGCCAAACAGATCGCCAGCAAGGAAGTCGTCAGTCTGGCCGATCTCGGCCCGATGTTGTTGCCCGGCCCGCAAGGCTTCCAAACCGGCGACGTGACGCGCGTGAATCCCAGCTATTTGCCGCTGCCGGTGCTGCGCGCGCTTGCCAAGGCATTACCCGGCGGCCCGTGGAGCAAACTGGCTGACAACGCGTATCAGCTCATCAAGACCACCGCGCCGCGCGGCTTCGTGCCTGACTGGGCGGCCTGGCGTGCGGGCCAGTTCGTGGTCGATCCGAAGACCGGCGATACCGGCAGCTACGACGCGATCCGCGCGTACCTGTGGGCCGGCATGGCCGCGCCTGGCGATCCGTTGGCCAAACCCTGGCTTGCGGCGCTCGGCGGCATGCGCACTCAGGTGAGCGAGACGGGCTTTCCGCCCGAGAAGGTCGCGGCGACCACCGGTGTCGTGAGCGGCGAAGGGCCGCTCAGCTACTGGGGTGCGCTTGCGCCTTACTTCAAGACGCTCGGCGACGAGCGTGACCTGGGTCTCGCGCGCACCCACCTGGCGGCGCTCGACAATCCCGTCGCGGGCCATGAGCCTGTCTATTACGATCGTGTGCTGGGCTTGTTCGGCACCGGATTCATCGACGGCCGCTATCGCTTCGACGATGCCGGCCGGCTTGTGCCGAGTTGGAGAAACGCATGCGATTGAGCGCCCTCGCGCTGGCGCTGAGCCTCGTTAGCGTCTCTACCGCGACGCTGCCCACTGCCGTGTTTGCCCAGGCTTCGGCCGATCCGCTCAACGTCCTGATCGATCAGGGCAAGTACTGGCAGACCCACCACCGCGGCGACCTCGCCGAGCAGGCCTGGCAGAAGGTGTTGCGCATCGATCCGAAGCAGCCCGATGCGCTGTTCGGCATGGGCATGGTGCTCGCGGACCGGAAGGACGGCAGCGGCGCGCAACAGTATCTGGCACGCTTGCGGGAAGTCGCGCCGAACTATCCGAACATCGACGAACTCGGGCGGCGCCTCGGCGAAAGCAGTCTGCGCGACCAGACCGTCAACGACGCGCGACGCCTGCAGCAGAGCGGCCAGAGCGCGAGCGCCGTGCAGCAATATCAGCGCGCACTCGAAGGCAAACCCGCTACGCCCGAACTGCAACTTGAGTACTACCAGGCGCTCGCCGCTACCCCGCAGGGCTGGGACCAGGCGCGCCGCGGACTGCAGCAACTGGCGCAGCAGAATCCGGACGACCCGCGCTTTGCGCTCGCTTACGCGCAGCACCTGACCTATCGCGACGTGACGCGCCGCGAGGGCATCGCGCAGCTCGCCAAGCTCTCGGGCGATAGTTCGGTGGGCGCCGCCGCGCGCAAAAGCTGGCGGCAGGCGCTGCTGTGGCTCGATGCCCGCCCCTCCGACGCCCCGCTCTATCAAACCTATCTGCAACTCGTGCCTGACGACGCGGCGGTCAAGGCTCGCTCCGATTCGATGGTGCAGCAGGACGCAACCGCCCGCGAACGGGCCCAGCAAAACGCCGCTGTCGATGCGCGCGGCCGCACGGTCACCGATGGCTTCGCGGCGCTCGACCGTGGCGACCTCGTCACGGCGCGTGCGAAGTTTTCGTCGGTGCTGACTACTAGCCCGAACGACGGCGACGCCCTCGGCGGCATGGGCATCGCCGCGCTCAAACAGGAGCATTTCTCCGAGGCACGGGACTACCTGGAACGCGCCTCGCGCGGCGCCAATCCGGCGCGCTGGAAAGACGCACTGTTGAGCGCCACCTACTGGACCTACACCAGCGAGGCGCTCGGCGCCCGCAGCAACGGCGAGTTCGCCAAGGCCAAGTCGTTGTTCGAGCGCGCCATTGCTATCAATCCGTCCGACGTCACCGCGCAGGTGCTGCTCGGTGAGATGCTGCTGAACAACGGCGATCCGGTCGGGGCAGAACAGGCTTACCGAATGGCGCTGCGCCGCCAGGCGGATAACCCCGACGCGATTCGCGGCCTGGTCGGTGCGCTCGCCGCGCAAGGCCGCGGTGACGAAGCGCTACAGTTTGCCAATCAGCTCAACGCCGAACAGCAATCGAAAGCGGGCGGCATCAACCGCCTGCGCGGCGAAGCGCAGGCCGCTCAGGCGCGCGCCGCCGAAGCACGCGGCGATCTGGGCGCGGCACGTAGCCTGTTCGAAGATGCGCTGCTCAGCAATCCTGACGATCCGTGGCTACGCCTCGATCTCGCACGCATCTATGTGCGCCAAGGCGCCATCGGCAACGCGCGCAGCATGATGGACGGGCTTCTCGCGGCTCACCCGGATATGACCGACGCGCTCTATGCGGCCGCCCTGCTGTCAGCGGAAACCCAGGACTGGTCGACCGGGCTCGCGCAACTGGATCGCATTCCGGTCGCCCAACGCACCGATGCAATGGCTACCTTGCAACACCGCCTGTGGGTGCATCAGCAAGCGAGCCTCGCCATCCAGATGACGAAGAGCGGGCAAACCCAGCATGCCTTGGCCACGCTCGCGGCCGCAGAGCCGGTTGCAGCCGGCAACCCGGAACTGATCGGCGTGGTGGCCTCGGCCTATCAACAGGCGGGAGATTCGGGTCGCGCGCTTTGGCTCGTACGCAGCGCAATGAACGCCGCACCCGGCAATACGGATCTGCTGCTGCAATACGCCGGCATTCTGCTCGCCACTCATCAGGATGCCGAACTTGGCACGGTGATGCGGCAGCTCGCGGCGATGCAACTGACCCCGCAACAACGCACCGATTTCGGCAATCTGAATCTGGCCATCGTGGTGCGGCAGTGCGACGCGGTGCGCCAGCGCGGCGACCTGGCGAGCGCCTACGACGTGATCGCGCCGTGGCTCGCCGCGATGCCCGACAATGCCGATCTGCAGGCCGCGCTCGGGCGTCTCTATTCGTCGGCGGGCGACGACCGCAATGCGCTCGCCAGTTACCGTGTGGCGCTGACGCGCCGTCCCGACGACCTGAGTCTGATGCTTGCGGCGATACCGGCAGCAACGGGCGCCAAGGATTTCAGCTATGCCGAATCACTTGCCACTCAGGCGCTCAATACCGCACCGGACGATCCCGCTGCGCTCGCCGCCGTGGGCCGCATGTACCGCGCGGAGGGCAAGCTCTCGCTCGCCTCGACGTATCTGCAGCGCTCTTTGATCGCAGCCTATACGCCGCTGATGAGCGGCGTCCCGCGCGCCGGCTCGGCAAGCAATGTTCCGCGTGGCTGGGAAGTGGCGATGCGCAGAATCGGCGCGACGCCATTACCCGGCACCAATCCGTTCGAAGGAAAAACCGCCGTCGATGTACCAGCCGACGCCACCAGCGCAGGCGTCGCACCCCGCACCAGCGGTGGGTTCAACGCCACCGTAACGATGCCGTACACCGCGCCCGCAGCGTCCCCGTACTCGCAGTCTTCCTATCCGACGCAGACCGTGCCGAACTATCCACCGCCCCAACCGCCTTCGCCGTATGTGGCGCCCTACACGGCGCCGTACGTGTCGCCTTCTGTCGCGCCCGCCAATCCGTCCGGCGCGCCGCGCTCCAGCAACGGAGCGGGAGGATATGGTCCGGATAACTACGGATCGAGCCAGACCGGTGGACCCGCCGCCGCGCCTTTGCAACCGTATCCGGGCCAGGGACCGGCGCCGGTCCAGCCGCAGCCTTATCCACAGCCCTATAACGCACCCTATCCGCAAGCTGCGGCACCTTATGGGGCACCGGCGCCGTATGTGTCCACGCCGTGGCCGATGTCGCCCGCTGCACGTGAAGCGCAAGCCAATGCGGCGGCACAGCAACAGGCGCAGGCCAACTATCCAGCACTGCCAGGCACCCAGCGCAAGACCAGCAAGAAGCAGACGACGGCCCGCAACCAGACGGCAACGCGCAATGCCAGCGGCACGGGGCAGCAGGCGTATGCGCAGGCGCCGTATGGGCAGCAAGGCTATGCGCAGCAGCCGTATCCGCAACAACAGGGGTACGGGCAGCCGGCATATGGGCAGCAGCCTTACCCGCAGCAGCAGCCTTATGCGCCGCAGCCGTATCCGCAGCAGCAGGCGTACGGGCAGCAGGCGTATGCCCAACAAAACTACGGCAATCAAGGCTACAACCCTCCACAACAACCGTACATTCCGCAGCCGCCGGCAGGTTACGCGCAGCCCTACTATCCGCAAGCGCCCGCTGCGCAAACTGCGCCCGCCGGCAACGGCGGCGGCTATGCGCCCTCACCCGCCATCGTCGCCAATGCGCAGACGCTCGGGGTCGCGGAAGAGTTGGCGCAGGTCAATCGCGAGCAGACGAGCACCGTGTCGGGCGGCATTGTGTTTCGCAATCGCGCAGGTGAAGACGGCCTGTCGGACTTGACCGATATCGAAGCGCCCATCCAGGGGCGCATCCAGGCCGGCAACGGCCATGTCATTGTCACGGCCACACCGGTGACCCTCGACGCGGGCACCGCAAGCAACGAGCCCCAAACACTCGCACGCTTCGGTTCGGGCGCCGCGAC
>Ga0302232_10001026_pt1 | contig 19752 bp, 16 predicted proteins | sample II_Palsa_N2_3_FD_193575 | JGI IMG/M metagenome (GOLD analysis project Ga0302232, IMG submission 193575) | Peat permafrost microbial communities from Stordalen Mire near Abisko, Sweden - II_Palsa_N2_3 | ecosystem: Environmental > Terrestrial > Soil > Palsa > Peat permafrost | place: Sweden...
TGATCGCCAGGCTCCTCAGCGAGGCCATCACGCGGGGCGCGTTTCCGGTCCGGATGAGTGATTTGTCCTCCAGGTACGTCACGTCCCTCACCCAGTGGAGACGGTTTTCACCACCAGGCCGGATGCGGCCGAACCCGGCTGCAGGGCGCGCAGCGCGGGGTCCAGCTGCAGTCGGCCGAGGGCGACAGACTACGACGTTTCCGTGCCTTGCTGCCGTGCGAGGTCGTGGTCACGGCGCTGGCTCATCCGCTGTGCGGGTGCCGGGTTCGGGCCTACGCGTTCCGGCATGTGGCACCCGCCTCATCAACCGCGATGTCCCCCAGCACGTCGTGCAGAAGATCCTCGACCACGACTCGCCCCAGATGACCGCGCACTACGCGAAACTGTCCGATAAGACCGTCCGGGAGCACTGGGAGAGAGCACGCAAAGTCGGCGCGTCCGGGCAGCCCGTCCAGATCAACCCCGGCGGCCCGCTCGGCGACGCCGCCTGGACCGGGCAGCAGCTGTCCCGCGCGACGCAGTCGCTCCCGAACGGCTACTGCCAGCTCCCGGTCGTCAAGACCTGCCCGCATGCGAACTCTTGTTTGACATGTCCGATGTTCGCGACCACCGCCGAGTTCCTCCCGCAGCACCACGCCCAGCGGCAGGCCACCCTGCAGATCATCTCCGCCGCCGAAGCCGCAGGCCACGCCCGCGTCGCCGAGATGAACCGGCAGGTCGCCGGCAACCTGGACAAGATCATCACCGCCCTCGAGGGCGAGGAACCCGATGACAAGGGAGCAGCCGCCGGTGCGCTCTGACCCGCTCGCCGAGGCTGCCTCCCGTCGGCACGAGCTGACCAGGTCCAAGGCGATCCAGGCCCTGCGGGAACTCGACCGGGCGGGCACTCCCGTAACGTTCGCCGCAGTCGGCCGGGCAGCAGGAGTTTCCCGGTCGTGGCTCTATACCCAGCCCGACATCAGCATCCAGATCCGCAGGCTGCGGAAAAGCACGGATTGCGCCGGCGGAGCCGGCGTAATCCCCGCCGCCCAGCGGGCCACGGACGCGTCGCTGCGCTCCCGGCTCGCCGCCGCCCTCGACCGCAACAAGCAGCTCGCGGACGAGAACGCCAGGCTCCGCCGGCAGCTCGCCCGGGCACTCGGCGAACAGCGGTCCGCAGGGCTGCGATCAGGTAACGATCCAGGCGGCTGAAATAACCCGGTTCACGCTGCGAGCGTCCCGTCGGCGACATTGTCTACGACGGGACTCCGCAGGTCACGGCCTCGACTGACGCGAAAGCTCAAGATAATTGTGAAGACGGCGTCGCGCTGCGCATCGAGACCGTCGTCAACTCACCCGATGACCTGGGCTGCCGCCGGCTGCTGCCGAACCTGCCCGAGCTGCAGGCCAAAGCGCGTGCGATCAATGACCGGCTGCTGCACACTGAAACCGCCGGCCAGGGCACGGTACTTGTGAGTCCAGTCATCGAGCGGATCACCAGGCCCACCCTCACCGGGGAGGGCAGGAAGGCGCCCGCACTGCGGTTCGGCGACCTCCGGGTCCAGGCCCTGGCCGGCGCCACCGCCGCCATGCTGTTCACGGTCACCGGCATCACCAACAGGAGCCTGCGCGCCCTGATGACCGGCCTGCTGCACCGCCCCTACAGCATGAACCAGGCCAGCTACGACCTGTCCCGGCTGGCCCGCAACGGCCTCATCGCCCGCGTCCCCGGACGCAACCGCTACACCCTGACCCGCGACGGGCTCCTGTTCGCCCACATCTACACCAGGGTCTACGACCACGTGCTCCGCCCGCTGATGGCACCCGACCGGCCCAACGCACCCCCCGAACTCACCGCAGCACTGGCCACCCTCGACCAGCTCGCCGCCGGCCACATCACCAGGGCTCGGGTCCCTACCGCAGCCTGACCTCCGTCACGGCCCGCAACCCACAGCCAGGCCGGACTCCAGCCTGCCCGCCAAACTGAGGTGCCCCCGGCCATTACCCGCCGTCAAACTCAGGACTCACGTCAAAGACGTGGTACCGAAGGTGCCCTAGTCGGTATCTCACTAAGACGGGACACGGGTGACCGGCAGGCTGAGCCATCCAGGAGACCACTGCCCGTCAATCCAGATGCGGCGGGTCGTATGCGCGGATAGGCGGCAGCGGGCCGTCATACCGCTCGACGGAGACGAGCACATGGGCGCCACTGCAACCCTGGGCGAGCGTTGAGGTGCCGACGTCGCGGGTGAGTACGTTGACGTTGCCGTTGACGCAACCGGCAATGTCAGGCGCCGAGGGGTCGTACCACGCACCGGTGTGCATCTGTGCGACACCGGGCGACATCGCGCCGGTGACGACGACGCCTGCCAGCAGAGTGCCCTGGGCGCTGCGGACGCGGGCGACATCCCCGTCACGCAGGCGGCGGACGGCCGCGTCGGCGGGGTGGAGGCGGATGGCCTCCCGGGCCGCGACCTTGGTGGAGCGGCTCGCAGCGCCCATGTCCTGCTGGCTGTGAAGGCGATGACTCGGCTGGTTGCAAAGCAGATGCAGGTCGTACGTCGCGGCCTGGGGTGAGCGCCACCACTGGGTCGGCTCGATCCACGCCGCGTGGCCGGGGACGTCACGCAAACCGTAGGAGGCGATGGTCGCCGAGTAGAGTTCGATGCGGCCGCTCGGGGTCTGCAGTGGGTGAAGGTCAGGGTCAGCCCGGAAGTCGCTGAACACCGGATCGTCGTACGGGCGCTGCGGCAGCGGCACCCCGCCGGCTTCCCAGAATTCGTCGAACGGCGGCGCCGGCGGCGAGGCATCGATGGCCCGCCAGTCTTCGTAGATCTTGCGCAGCCAGTCGGCGGCGCTGAGCCCTTCGTCGAAATCCGCCTTCAGCCGGCGCGCGAGTTCGGTGAAGATCGCGAACTCCTCGCGCGCCTCGGCATACGGCGCCACCGCCCGCCGCGACACCCGCAGCCGCGCGTCGCCGGCGCCGGCCGCGATGTCGTCGCGTTCAAGGGTGGTAGCCACAGGGAGCACGATGTCTGCGTGCTTGGCTGTCGGCGTCCAGTGCATCTCGTCGACCACAAACGTGTCGAGCCGACCGAGCGCGCGGGTCAGGCGGCGAAGGTCCTGGTGATGGTGGAAGGGGTTGCCGCCGGCCCAGTAGGCGAGCTTGACATCGGGGTAGCGCAGCGTGCTGCCGTCGTATGGGAACTCCTCGCCGGGGCGAAGCAGCATGTCGCTAATCCGCGCGCAGGGGATAAAGTCGGCGACGGGATTGGTGCCCTGCGGGAAGACCGGTATCGGCACGCGCTCGAACCCCACGCCGAAGTCGCCCATCGACCCGAACCCGTGGGTGTAGCCGCCGCCCGGCAGTCCGATCTGGCCCAGGAAGGCCGCAAGCGTCAGCCCGGCAAAGACCGGCTGGTCGCCGTGCTCTCCGCGTTGGAGCGCGAAGACCACGTTGACCAGCGTTCGGCCTGCGGCCATCTCATGTGCGAGGTGGCGGAGCCGGCCGGCGGGAGCGCGTGAGATCGCCTCGGCCCACTCCGGCGTCTTCGGGATGCCATCGGCGTGACCGAGCACGTAGTCTCGCACTTCGCCGGCGCCGACGGTATAGCGAGCCAGGAACTTCTCGTCAGCCAGTCCGTCGGTGATCAGGACGTGGATCAGGGACAGCATCACCGCCGTGTCGGTGCCGGGCATGACGCTGATCCACTCCGCACCCACGTCGGCGAAGGCGTCGTCACGCTGGGCGGAGAGCGACACGATTCGCGTGGTCGAGCCGGCGCGACGGGCATACCCGGAGCCAACATGCCGGTTGTGGCCGCCAGGGACGACCCAGGTGTTGGAGCGGCGCAGCCCGCCGAAGGTGACCAGCAGCTCAGTGTGCTCGGCGACGTGGGCCCACGACACCGGACGGGCGCGCAAGGCGAGGTCGCCCTGCTTGCCGACGACGCGGGGCTGCATCACCATGCTCGTGCCACGGCTGTAGTCGTTGACAGAGCGGGTGTAGCCGCCGATCCGGTTCAGGAAACGATGGAGCTGGCCCTGGGCGTGGTGGAAGCGGCCGGCGCTGGCCCAGCCGTAGGAGCCGCCGAAGATCGCCTTGTTGCCGAACGTGGTGCGTACACGGTCCAGCTCCTCAGCGAGCAGATCAAGCGCCGTGGGCCAATCAACCTCGACGTACTCGTCGTCAGGGTCGCCACGGTGGTCATCGGGGCCGGGGCCGTGCTCGAGCCACCGGCGGCGCAGGGTGGGGCGGGCGACACGTGCGCGGGCTTGCTGCGCGTCGGCGACGTTGGCGATCGCCGGGGCCGCATCGGGGTCGTCCGTATGCGGCCTGGCGCCGATGACGTGGCCCTGGTCGTCAATGTCGACCAGGTAAGTACCCCAGTGGGAGCTCGTCTCCACCTCACGCGGCATGGCACCCATGTTCCCACTAAACCAATCGATTTTAACTACTATACGAAGTCACTGGTGCGTTGGAAACCTGGACCGCTCCGGCCCAGCAGTTCCCGCACGATGCTGGCCAGGCGGTCGTAGTCGTCCGGGGTGTTGTACGGTGCCGCCGCGATGCGCACGTAGCCGACTCCGTCGAAGTAGACCGGCGCGACCTCGACGCGCTGCTGTGACAGGGCCTCGTAGAACGGGCCGACCTGGTCGGCAGAGGTAAGGGCGCCATCCGGCAGCGGCACCAGCCTCATAGCAGGCGCCGGTATGACCGGGAGCCGCTCGAGCGTGACTCCGAGGGCTTCGGCAACCACCTTCTGGCCCTCGGTCACCAGGCTGGCCAGCCGGGCCACGGCGTCCCAGCCGCCCAGGGCTTCCCAGTACGCCAGACCGTCTGCGACCGCCAGCCAGCCGGCGTAGTCCCAGGTGCCTGGGTAGTCGAACGACTCCGCGTACCCATCCCCAAGGCGCCAGCTGAGCACGGTCGGTGTGACCGCGGCACCCGGCCGGCTCCACAAGATCGCGCTGCCCCGAGGTGTGTATGCCCACTTGTGCAGGTTGCCGATCCAGTGGTCGGCACCCAGCGCGGCTATGTCGTCGTGAAGCTGGCCAGGCGCATGCGCGGCATCGACCAGCACCGAGGCGCCGACCGCAGCGGCCACTGCCGCGACGGGGACGACGGTGGCGGTCGGTGAGGTGATCCGGTCGATCACGAGCAGCCGCGTGCGGGGCGAGCAGGCGCCGGCGTACGCCGACACGATCTCGTCGTCCTCCGCGCCGACCGGGAAGGCTGCCTCGAGGAGCCGTGCCCCCGCGCGCTCGGCCCGGTGGCTGAGCGCCTTGCGGACCGCACCGTAGCCGTGGGTACTGGTCACTAGTTCGTCGCCTGGACGTAGCTCCAGCGAGCCGAGCACGGCGGACACTCCCTCGGACACGTTACGTACCCACGCCGCGCGGCATGGGTCGATGCCGAGGAAGCCGGCCGCGCGCTCCCGTGCGGCCGCTACCAGCCCGCCGAGCTCGACGCGGTTGAACCGGTGCGGATTGCGTTCGGCGCGCTCGCGCCACGCGGCGGCGGACTGGCGCACGGCGACCGGCGCGACACCGAACGCGCCGTGGTTGAGGTGAAGAACGTCAGGATCGAGGCCGAAGGCCTCCAGCAGGACAGGGTCCACGAAGCAGATTCTTTCATCTGCGAGACCGGACCAATCGGCACCGGCGCCCGTCTGTTGCTTAGCGCCGTCACACGTGCACGTTAGGTCATCATGACCGGTTGGGCCGGTTGGCTGCGACTGGACTCCTCCCACTCCCCCGTCCTGTATGCCCGCGCCAAGTGCCGCACTGGCTCACTGGAGCGCCCAGCCGTCCCTTGAGGGATGGTAAAGCTGTTGGCTGCGCGGGCTGGTGGTCGTTATCGTCGCCTGCGTGGCCGGCTCTGAACGCTTGGACGGTGTGCCCGAGGGGGTGCTTGCCGCGTTCGGGCTGGCCGGGGCCGTCCCGGTGCGGCTGCCGGGAGGGCAGGGAACCGCGTGGCGGGCGGGTCGGGTGGTACTCAAGCCCGCCGATTCGGTGCGGGCCGGAAGATGGTTCGCCGAGGTCTACAACGCGCTGACTGGTCCCGGCTTCCGGGTACCGCGGCCGGTGCGGACGCTGACCGGGGACTGGGTGGCGCTGGGATGGACGGCCTACCAGTGGGTACCCGGCGCGGCGGCGGACTGGTCTGGCGTCTCGTCGCGCTGGCCGGACATGGTCGCGGTGAGCCGTGCGCTGCATGCCGCGCTGAGCGGCGTTTCCGTGCCGCTATGGCGGGCCACCGTGGAAAACCCGTGGACGATCGGCGACGAGGTGGCGTGGGGCGAGCGTGACCCGGACCCGCTGCTCGGCCCCGCCGCCGGCCCGCTTGCCGGGCAGGTGCGGCAGTTGCTAGCCGCACTGCAGCCGGTTGACCTGCCGAGCCAGCTGATCCACGCCGACTTGGCGGGTAACGTGCTGTTCGCCGACAGGCTGCCGCCCGCCGTCATCGACTTCTCGCCGCTGGAACGCCCCGCCGGGCTGCCGCTCGCCATCGTGGCAGTGGACACGCTGATGTGGCACGGGGCGAACCCCGGCGTGCTCGGGCACCTGTCCGGCGAGCCGGAACTCGGCCAGCTGCTCGCTCGCGCACTGGTGTACCGCTTGATCACCGAAATCGTCAGGCACGCGGGCACGGCCGGCGTGGAGGCGGCCGCACGGGCCGCACAGCCGGTCACCGATCTGGTACTCGCCCGGCTTGCGCTCCGGGCACGCAGGGGCGGGTAACCGGCGGCGGCCAGGGTCAGCCGCTACGTCCGCGGTGCCACCCAAGTGCTGGGGCGTGCCGTGGCCGCGGTTCCTTTCCTCCGAACGGACCTTGGCGACTGTCGGCGGCAACCCGGGACTGCGTTACGGGCGGCCCACCCGGCGGCCGAAGACGAACTTCTCGGTGGGCTGCGTCGGCAGCGTCGTGGTGCCGTCGTGCGCGGAGCCTGCCTCGTTGGTCACCGCCGGGATCGCGAAGTACTGGAAGGTGATCGTGGTCTCCCCGGGGCGCTGGCCCGGGTCGACGTCAAAGATCGAGTAGCCGTAGGCATCGGTCGGGTTGATGGCGGCGGACCAGGGCGCGTCCTCGACCGAGTCGGCGCCGTTCTTGGAGAATCCGGTCGCCTCGGTCCCGACGACGGCGTTCCGCGTGGTGATGACCTTGGCCTGCGGCTTGTCGTCCGCGGTGTCCGTGCCGTAGGTGTTGGTCGGCCCGTTGGTGCCACCGCCGCCGAGCACCAGGTACACGGTGCCCTCGCCGGTGTTCCACGCCGGGGTGCCGTTGAACGCCTGCGGCTCGGTGGTGACCACCGACGGGCGCCGCGTGTCGACGGCCGCCCCCTTGACCTGGCCGGGGTTGGGCGCGGCGACGGTGCCGTGCTCCCCGGCGTCGTAGCCGCGGACCGGATAGGTGCGCTCGTAGTCGTGCTCGTGGCCGGAGAGCACCAGGTCGACCTCGTATTTGTCGAACAGCGGCAGCCAGGCCTGGCGGATGCCGAGGTCGGAGCCGTTGCCCGGTACCGAGGTGGACATCGCGCACTGGTGCATAAAGACCACGATCATGTCGACGGAAGGGTCGCGGCGCGCCTGCGCCAGGGTTCCCTCGAGCCAGATGGTCTGGAGGTTGGGCTGGCCGCTCGCGTAGTCGGGGACCAGGGAGTCCTCCTTTGCGTCGAGCTGGAGTCCGCCGGTGTAGAAGCGGGCGTAGGTCGTGGTGCCGTTCGGGATCTCGGCGCCGGTGGTGGTGGTCTCCGGCCCGGTGTTCGCCGTGTTGATCACGTAGTTGGCGGCGCCGTCCTGGTAGATGATGTCGTCGGCGTCGAGCGAGATGAACTTCACGGTGCCGACCTGGAAGGTGTAGAAGTTCCCGCGTAGCCGGTTACCGTCCCAGTTGGTCACGCCGTTGTCCGGCAGCAGGAACCGGCTCAGGTAGTGGCCGAAGCCGTACGGGCCGTTCCAGTAGTTCCCCGCCGCGGCCTGCGCCGCAACCCCGCCGGCTGCGCTGCCCGGGTGGCCGGACATCGTGTCGACGCCGAACTCGCACTCGTGGTTGCCGAGCGCCGGCATCCAGGGCCGGTGCGCCGAGCTGCGCGCGACGTTGTTCCCGAAGTCCCGCCACACGCCCGGTGCGTTGTCGACGTCCAGGTTGGCGTAGCACAGGTCGCCGTTGAGCAGGTGGAAGAGCGGCGCGCCCTTTCCGTCGCCGGGGTTCTCGATGGCGGTGACCGCGAACCAGGAGTTGTCGCAGGACTCGTGCCAGATGTTGCCCGAGGTGTTGAGGTCCCAGGACGGCGTGGCCAGGTCGCCGTAGCTGGAGAAGCGGAACTTCGCCCGGCCGTGCGGCGCAGTCTCAAACGACGCGCCCGCCGTGGACGGCGCGGCCGCGCCGTCGCTGACCTGATAGTAATACCGTGTCCCTGGCTCGAGGGCGGTGAGCTGGACGTGGTAGAAGTACGTGGTTTGCCCGTTCAGCCCGTCGGCGAAGCTGACCGAGGCGGCCTCCCCGTACCGCTGCGTCACGTCGAGCGGCTTCGGGTCAGGCAGCTTGATCAGCCAGCCGGGGTTGTGCGCCGTGATCGGCCGGGTCGAGAAGGCCAGCGTCGGGGCCGGCTGCGCCACCGTGCCCGGAGCGGACCATGACACCGTGACCTCCCGGGCCGGATCGCTGCCCCAGGTCAGCAGCAGCTGTTCTGGCTCGGTGGTGGTCGGCAGCGGCAGCGTGGTGGTCGGCGGCCCACTCGGTGGACCGCTGGCAACCGCGCGCGGAGCGCGGACGACCGTCCCGCCCAGCGCCGCCACCGCGCTCACCCCGACGGTCCCGATGATGAACCTGCGCCGGGTAAATGTAGCTTTACCGTCTGACCCACCTGTGTTCGATTCGCTCATGGCGCGAACGTAGAGAACTCAGGTGAACGGGACATGGCCGCAGGGGGTAGGCCCGGCTACTGGCGCGTCAAATTCGGACCGCCGGCTCGACGGGCGGCTCCGGCGGTGCCGGAGGCGACGCTGGCCCGGCCGTTCGGCCGACGGCAGATGGGCCGTCGGCGCTGGTGGTGAGTCGACGGGCCAGGGCGTGTACGTGGTCGCGCAGGGCGTCCGGATATTCGATCACGAACGGGCGATCCAGCCAGGCGATCAGGGAGGGGACCCAATCCAGCCGTTCGGCCCGCAACCGGACTCGCACCCACCCGCCGCTCTCCGGCGCCCCGGAGACGGGCTGCGGCCGGGAGGGTTCCGGCAGGTCCCGCGCTGCCTGCACGGCCGGTTCCGGCGCCGGATCGGCCGGGATCTCCTGGACCGTGGCGATTCCGGCCGGGAGCCGGGCGCGGACCTGCTCGGCCGGGCCCAGGACCCGTAGCGACACCTCGTGCTGGTAAGGCACCTCGGCGAGCCCGGACAGTACCCGGGAGGCCGGGTCGAACCCCACTGGCATGTCGAACGATCCCGGCAGTACCGCTGCGGTCTCGATCCGGTCCAGCCGGAACGTGCGCACCTCGCCGCTGGCCGAGTCCGCCCCGGTCACGTACCAGCGCCCGGAGTGGACGACGATCCCGTACGGGTGCACGGTGCGTTCACTGCGCCTTCCGTCCCGGGCGGTGTAGCTGACGGCGACCGGCCGGCGGTGCCGTGCGGCCTCCGCGATCATCAGCAGCACGCCCGTCTCCTGAGTGGCGGCAGGGCGGACCGCGGTGGTGAAGTCGGCGGTTGCCAGTAGCGCGTCCAGTCGGCGGCCGAGCGCCTGGGGTAGCACGCGGCGGATCTTGGCGGCGGCGCTCTCCATAGCGGTGGCGGACGTGGTCACCAGCCCGGCCCGCAGGCCGGCGACCAGGCCGAGCAGTACGGCCAAGGCCTCGTCGTCGGTCAGCATCAGCGGAGGCATCCGGTAGCCGGAGGCGAGGCGGTAGCCGCCGTACCGGCCGCGCACCGACCGGACCGGGATGTCCAGGTCGATCAGGTGGTCGACGTAGCGCCGGACGGTGCGCTCGTCCACGTCGAGCCGGACGGCCAGGTCGGCGGTGGTCCGGGTGCCGCCGGCCTGGAGGATCTCCAGCAGGGCGAGCACCCGGGCGGTCGGCCGGGTCATGTTGAAAAGTATCCCACGAATACCGGGCGAATGCTGTCCTGTATTCGTAGCCGTCATCGGCAGCCTTACCGCCCCGAGGATGCTGAAACGGAGGGTAGGGCTGCGAGTGCGCGTATGCCTGATACGACGATCAGGCCGCCGGCGACGATGAATATCAGGCTCACCGAATTGAGGGTGATGCCGACGAACGAGACGCGGAAGCTGCGCAGGACAGTGCTCATCAGCCAGCCGGAGACGACCACCGAGAGCATGGACGCGAACTGGTTGATCGGATTGAACACCGCCATCACCCGTCCCAGGTATTCGCGTGGTGTCGCATCGAGAAGCAGTGGCGCTACTGCTGTGTTCAGCATGGCGATCGGAATGGCATAGATGGCCAGCATGACGAGGCCAGCGGGGAAGCTGCGCTGCAGCGCGTAGCCAGCGGCCAGGACACCGGTTGCCAGCAGGCCGGACCAGGTGAGCGCGCGCGCGCCAATCCACCGCACCATAAAGCCGGCCGAGAGCGCGCCGACAATGAAGCCAGCCCCCATCGCCGTCTCCGCGACGCCGAACAGCCAGGATGACGCGTGCAGATCGTGGGTCACGAAGAACACGTTCAGCGCGTTGATCGCCCCGGTGCCGAACTGACAGATCATGGTGACCGTCAGGAGCGTCACCAGGAACCGGTTGCGCGCGAAGATCCGCAACCCGGCGGAGAACTCAGCATGCAGGCTGGTCTCACCCGCCCGAGCAGGGCCTGGCGGGCGAGGCTCGGGCGTCAGCCGCAGGAAACGGATGGCCAGATAGGACACGACGTAGGAGGCGGCGTCGGCGGCCAGCGCCCCCCGCAAGCCGACAGTGAACAGCAACGGGGCCGCGATCGGAGGGCCGATGATCCCGGCCGCCGACGTGGTGACCTCGCCGAGGCCTACCGCTCGGGCCCGGTCCTGCTCGCCGTGCACCACGTCGCCCGTCGTCGCGAACCTGGCGAGGCTGAAGAACTGGCCGGCCGCGTTCAGGATGAACACGACCAGGTACACGGCGGCGAGCCACACTCCGACGGGGAGGTCGCGGACCGGGACGAACGACAGCCCGATCAGACCCGCGACCATGGCCGCACGGATCACCTCGGTCCGCATCATCGTCGACTTCCGGTTCCACCGGTCCACGAAAACCCCGGCGACCGGCCCGACCAGGGCAAACGCGGCGGTCGCGGCGACTAGGATCCCGCTGACCGCGGCGGGGGCCCACGACCGGCCGCCCGCGAGATCCTGCGACACCCACAGCACGAGCGTCGTGCCGAAGACGGTGTCCCCGACCGCGGATACGGCCTGGCCGTACCACAGCTTGGCGTAATTCCGGTTAATCAGCGTTCGCTGCAGCGAGGGCAAGTTTATGGTGTGTTTTTTGTTAATGCAGCGCGTAGCGTGGTTTTCGCAGACTGGTGCCATTTTTGTTACACGTGCTGCTTTGGCTGCTGATCCCTTGGTAGCTGCACGCCACACGCCGGCTCGTCAGGAAGCCGGAACTCGCCGGCCTGACGTCTTCCCATCATCTTTGGGCTCTTTCGGGGAACAAGAAATCTTCAGTAATGGCGAACAGGCCCGTAACGATAACGAGTTGCTCATTCTGTAACTCGAGGCAAGGCCACCCGTCGAGTCACATCGGCATCATCCGTCAGTTCCTCAGATGGTCGCGAGGTATGACGTTATTTTCACGTTATTTGCGGAGTAGCCAGCAAATCTCGCGTTTCCAGAAAATCGCCGGAATAGAGAAAACAGCCCGCGGTCGACACTGTGACGATAATGGCCGGGGATGGTCGACGTCACTGCCTGGCAAGGTAGTGCCTATGACCACCCCGATGTCCTGGTGTAGCTGGCGCTAACTGCCGAAACCGTCGAATTCCCCGTTTCGGACGCCTCCGAGAAAAGCGTGCCACTCGTCCGATGTGAACACCAGGACTGGCCCTGCGGAGTCCCTGCTGTTGCGAACGCCGATCTCGCCGCTGGGCAGGCTTGCCACCTCGACGCAGTTGCCGTTGGCGTAACTCAGGGAGCTCTTAGTCCAGAAAGAACCTGAACTCGACCGTTCGTGCGGACGCCTGAAGGTGGTGCTTGCCACGTTACCTCTTCACTGGTTGGTGTCTTTTCCTGGATATGCAGCTAGCGGGGCGAGCCAGGCGGCGTCAGGCTCGGGCAGATCGGGCTGGAACGCGAGCGTGAAGTACATCGCCTCCCCCGCAGGGGTGCGGGAAGAGCCCCATTCCGTCGACAGAGCGGTGACCAGCGCCAGCCCGCGTCCGGTCTTCGTACCGGCTGGCCCGTCCACTCCAATCGGCACCGAATAACGCGACGTGTCGTAGATGTCAATGCGCAGATGACCGCGGGGGCACCTGACGACCAGCATGATGGTCTCACCGGTGCCGTGCATGATGGCACTGGTCACCAAGTCGCTAGTGAGCAGGACCGCGATGTCGGGATCGACAGGGACCTTCCAGGCACGGAGAACCGCGCGGACCTGGCCGCGGGCCTCGGCCGCCGCACCTGGTTTCCTGGTCAGCCGGAAGCGGCGCTGGTGCAGTTCGGTCGGACAAGTCGGTGCCATCGCGTCTATCCGGTTCCTCAGCTGATCTGCTCGGTGCCTGTTGCATCGCAAATACTTCTGCAACTTGCACTGCAATACATCGGTCAGCTGACGGATATTGAACGGCAGCGCGGACAGCAGCCGCTTTTCGAGCTCCGCCTAGGCGCGTTGGGATGGCTTCGGTGTCGGCTGCGCCGGAGGTCGCGAACCGAACACCACGGTGACAGGTCCGCGAGCGTCACGAAGTTTACATCGCGGATCAGGGCGGTACCGAGACCGAGCGGATAATGTCACGTGTGTCAGAAGCTGCGGCGGAGGCGGTCACGCTGACCGCCCTGGAGACCGATCCTCATCCGGTGCTCGCGCGGCTGCGGGCCGCAGCGCCGGTCACCTGGGTACCGGTCCTGGGCGCCTGGCTGGTCACCGGGTACGGCGAGGCCGTCGCGGTGCTGAGGGACGCACCGACGTTCACGGTCGATGACCCCCGGTTCTCGACGGCCACGGTGGTGGGCCCCAGCATGCTCTCGCTCGACGGTCCGCAGCACGCACGCCACCGGGCCCCGTTCACACCTACCTTCCGGTCCGAAGAGATTTACGCCCGGCTGGCCGCTTTCATCCGGGCCGAGGCCGGCCGCCTGGTCTCGGTCATCGAGCCGCGCGGTGAAGGCGAGCTCCGGCGTGCTGTCGCCGGGCCCCTGGCCACCGCCGTCATGGCTGAGGTCCTTGGCCTCGGCCAGGCCGATCCGGCGAAGATCCTCACCTGGTACGACGGGATCGTGGCTGCGGTCCAAGCCGAGGCGGCGAAAGCCGGGGGCGGCCGCGCCGGCGCCGCGGCGGATCCGGCCGGCCAGGCCGCGTTCGCCGAGCTGGCCGGCCGCCTGCGCGAGGTCATCGCGGCCGATGATGGCACGTCGCTGCTGGCCAGGGTGGCTGGCGGGGCCGGGGGGTCCGGCCCGCTGACCGAAGCCGAGGCCATCTCTAACGCTGCCGTCCTGATGTTCGGCGGCATCGAGACGACCGAGGGAATGATCGCCAACGCGCTGCTTCACCTGCTCTGTCACCCTTGCGGACTCGAGCTGATCCGCGCCGACCGCGGCCTGATACCAGCCGCGATCGAGGAATCGCTGCGGCTCGAACCCGCCGCGGCCGTCGTCGACCGGTACGCGACCGCGGACGCGGTCCTGGCCGGCATCCGTATCCGGGGCGGTGACCAGGTCACGGTGTCCATCGCCGCGGCCAATCGCGATCCCTCGGTTTTCCCCGATCCGGACGCATTCGACGTCCGCCGTCCCAATGCCGCCCGGCACCTGGCGTTCGCCCAGGGGCCGCATTTCTGCATCGGCGCTCACCTCGCCCGCCTGGAGGCGCAGGTAGCGGTCGGCATCGTGCTGCGGCTCCCCCGGCTCCGCCTGGACCCGCGGTACCATAGCGCGGCGCGGGGCCTGGTCTTCCGCAAGCCGCCGGATCTTCGCGTGCGCTGGGACCTGGGCTGACGGCCACGGGGTTCGCAGTGTTCAGGAAAGCGGCCTAGGTGGTCACCTGCCGGGGTCAGAATGGCGAGCGCATGACCTGCGGGATCCCTACCTGGCGGCCGCTGCACTTCCTGGCGTCTTTCATCATGGCGAACAACAGAAGCGTCATTCCCACGAGCGAGGAGGCGTCCCGCATCCCGCCGCTGAACACGTTGAAACCGACGACCTCGATCAGGAAACCCGTGAGGCCGGTGATGAGCCGCCAGCGCGGCCGCACGGCCTGGGTCAGCCGGATCACCGCGAGGACGGCGAGCAGCGCGCCGATGCGCACACCCCTGAACCTGCGGCGGCGGCCGGGCCGCCTGGACTCCTGGCCGCCGGAACGGTGAATCGGGGCCCGTGCGCTCATGATGATCACGTTTCCGCGCCGCGATCGCCGCCTCATATCAGACTAAGGTGCATGAGAAATGCCACCCTCCGGGCCCGTCTTGTCGTAAGTCCACCGTAGGCTCGCAGGAGACGATGTTCAAACCGCCGGCACCGGCCAGACGACCGTGCCGCTAGCTCGAGGAGGCGCTATGCCGCGGGAGGATTCGGATGAGTTTGCCGAGCGATTCCACCGGGATCGCCGGGAGCACGGGGGCGCGTCCCAGCACCCCGACGATGACCAGCTCGCCCGGCTGACCGAGGAAGAGCGCGTCGCCGCCGGCCTGGATGCCTATGACCCCGACGAGGTGCCGCCGGCCACGGACACGCCGCCGCAGCCAGAAGACATCACCCAGACCGAGGTGTGGCAAGAGGAGCGGGCGGAGATCCGCCGCGAGTACGACAAAGACGAGCTGCGGGTCAAGGGCGAGCGCGACCCGTTCCCGCCCACCCGGTACGAGTGACCTGCTACCGCGTTATGGCGGCCGGGGCCACGGCGAGCGACACGCTGGCCTCGGCCGTGTAGACCAGGAACGTCAGCGACTCCTGGAAGTACAGCTGCACGGTGTCCGCGTCGTGCGACAGGTAGCCGATCGACAGGTCCTGGCCCAGCCGCAGCTCGAAGTCGCCGCCGCGTCCGGAGATCAGCAACGCCCCGTCTATCGCCGGCGCCCAGATGATCTCTCCGTCGATCACCCGGGCTAGGTGCTCGCGGATCGGGTAGCCATGGTCGGAGGTCTCGCTGACCATCGTGTAGGCGCCGGCCGACAGCAGCAGCGAGAAGGGCCCTCCGACGCCGGCTAGCCGGAGCGCGCTCACCGCCTGGCTGACCGCGTTCGGGTAGTCGCGGGCTTCGCCGGGCAGCGTGAGCGCCTGGTTGGATGAGCTCGCCCTGATCCCGGTGATCCCGGCGGCCGCGTATCCCTCGAGTATCGCCCGGTCCTCGGCGAAGGCGATCTTCTTGGCGGCGTCTTTCACCGGCTGCCAGTCGGGGTCCTGCGCACCGCGCTCGACGTCGTCCACATCCTGCCGGCTGACCGTGAACGGCGCCCGGAGCTGGACCAGCGGTTGCGACGTGCGCAGCTTGGCGAGGACGCCGTCCGCGGGGGCGTCGACGTCGCTGAGGTGACCGGTGTTCACGCTGGCCAGCCCGGGGCCATCGGGCCCGGCCAGATCCACCACCCGCCGCGCGGCTACGTTCTGCTCGAACGTGCGGCGCGCCTCGGCTTCGATGTCCGCCCAGGCCGCACTGGAGATCGGAGCGAGTTCGCGGTGCAGGTTGTTCATTGCTAATTGCTCCTCTTCAAACTGCCGATGCCCAGGGAACCGCTGTCCGCCGACCCGGCCGCCGCTTCAGGACCGGCCGCTTCAGGACCGGCCGGGCTTGGCGGATCCGGAAGGTCGTCAAGGAAGTCCGCCGACGGGGCGAAAAACAGGCTGCCGGTGACTGCCGTGGAAAAATCAAGGATGCGGTCGTAGTTACCTGGCGGGCTGCCGATAAACATGTTGACCAGCATCTGCTCGGTCACGCCCGGAGTGGCGGCGTAGCCGATGTAGTACGTGCCGAACTCTCCTCGCCCCACCTCGCCGAAGGGCATGTTCGCCCGCAGGATCGACCGCTCCTCACCGTCGGGACCGACGATCGTGTTCAGGGCGACGTGGGAGTTGGCCGGCTTGACCTCGTCGGCCATCTCGATGTCGGACAGCTTGGAGCGCCCGATCGCCTTCTCCTGGTCCTCGACGGTCAGGGCGTTCCAGGCCGTCAGGTTGTGCACGTATTTCTGCACGATGACGTAGCTGCCGCCGGCGAAGCCGGGATCCGCATCGCCGGTCAGGGCCGCCTCCCCCGCCTCCCGGCCGACCGGGTTCTCGGTTCCGTCGACGAAACCGAGCAGGTCGCGCTCGTCGAAATACTTGAACCCGTGCACCTCGTCCACTACCGTGGCCGCCCCGGCCAGCCTGTTCATGACCTGGGTGACGAACTCGAAGCACAGGTCCATGCGCTCGTGCCGGACATGAAAGAGCAGATCCCCGGGCGTGGACACGGCGCGGTGCACCGTCCCGGTCAGCTCGCGGAACGGGTGCAGTTCGGCCGGGCGCGGCCCGGCGAACAGGCGGTCCCACGCCCGCGACCCCACCCCGGCCACGCACGCCAGCGGAGGACCAGGATTGCGGAAGCCGACCGCCCGCTGCAGGCCGGCCCAGTCGGTGAGCAGGTCCCTGGTCGCCGCCTCGCCGCCGGGATTGATCGTCAGCACCAGGAAGATGGCGGCCGCGGTGAGCGGGGCGAGCACGGGCTGCGGCTCAGGCTCGGGCAGCGGGCGCGCGAGGGAAGGAACCTGTGACCACTCCGTCACGACCCCGGCCCTCCTCCCTTTCGTCGTCAACTTCGGCCGTCAGCGTCGGCGCCACGCTTCTCCGCGAGCCCAAGCCTGCCATACGGAAGGTTAACGATACGAACTCGCCCCCGGCCCGGAGGGACCCTGTGACGGCGCTACATCCACCCGCGTTTCTTGAACAGGACGAGCAGCCCGATGACGGCCGCGACCTCGGTGCCGACGCCGAAGATAAGGAAAGCGGCCAGGGACCCTATGTGGTTGACCAGCCAGCCGAGGTTCTGGCCGAAGAACCCGGTCAGGAACGACAGCGGCAGGAACACGGTCGCGATGATCGTCAGCTGCTTCATCTGGTCGTTGAGGCGGTTGGACACCATGGACATGTACGCCTCGAGCGATCCGCCGAGCAGGTCCCGGTAGCTGTCCACCAAGTCGCTGATCCGGATCAGGTGGTCATACAGGTCACGGACGTAGCGTTCGGTGTCCGGGGTCATGCCGGGGATGGGGATCACCTGCGTGAGCATCGAGGACACCATGTCCCGCTGCGGCGTAACCAGCTTGCGCATGTCCACCAGCTGGCGCTTCAGCGCGAACAGCCCGGAGAGCTGCTCCTGCTTGGGGCTCACGAAGATCTCGTCCTGCAGGTCGTCGATCTGGTCATCGAGCGCGGCCAGGAACGGGAACATGCTGTCCACCAGCGCGTCCAGCAGACGGTAGAGCGCGATCAGGCGCCGGGTCGTCGGCACCCGGGTCAGGGTGGTGCAGGCGTGCCCGATGGCCGTCACCGGATCGCGGTGGACGGTGACCAGGAAGTGCTCGGCGTAGAACGCGTGCACCTCGACCAGCGGCTGGTCCAGCTCGCGGGCGCCGTAGGCCACCAGGGAGACGAAGTCGTCGTAGTCCTCGATCTTCGGCCGCTGGTTGAACTCCTGCGCGTCCTCGATCGCGAGCGGGTGGATCTTGAACACCTCGCGCAGCAAGGCGATCGTGTCCGGGCCCGTGTCTTCCAGGTCCAGCCAGAGCAGGTCGTCCTCTTTCAGGGCGCGCTCGATGTTCGGCCGGGTGACCTCGTCCGTCAGGCAGTTCGTGAGAATCAGGTGTCCTTGCACGGGTCCATGGTGTCAAAGCCGTTCCGGCCGCCATCACTAGACTGGGCCTTCATGAGCACCGACCTCCTTCCCGAGCCGCCCTCGGCCAAGCAGATCCCCAGCCAGCGCACCTTTCACGGCGACACCGTCACCGACGAGTACGCCTGGCTCGCCGTCAAAGACGACCCGGACACGATCGACTACCTCAGGGCAGAGAACGCCTACGCCGAGGCGGCCACGGCCGGCCTGGACTCGCTCACGGACCAGATCTTCGGCGAGATCAAGGCGCGCACCCAGGAGAGCGACCTGTCGGTGCCGGTGCGCAAGGGTGACTGGTGGCATTACTCCCGGACGGTGGAGGGCAAGCAGTACGCGGTGCACTGCCGCCGCGCCGTGGCGCCTGGCGAGGTCATCCCGCCGACGGCCGCGGACGGCCAGCCGCTGCCGGGGGAAGAAGAGCTGCTCGACGGCAACGAGCTCGCCGTCGGCCATGATTTCTTCTCCCTCGGCGCATTCCGGTCCAGCCCGGATCAGCGCTGGCTGGCGTACTCCACCGACTTCTCGGGCAACGAGCGGTTCACGATCAGGATCAAGGACCTGGAAACGGGCGAGACGCTGCCCGACGAGATCCCTGACACCTTCGCCGGCTGCGCCTGGTCGCGTGACGCCTCCGCCTTGTTCTACGTGACCGTCGATGCCGCCTGGCGGCCCTGCCGGGTGTGGCGGCACCGGGTCGGCACGCCTGCCGAGCAGGACACGATGGTGTTCGAGGAACCGGACGAGCGCTTCCACGTCTACGTGGGCCTGACCCGCGGTGAGCGCTTCGTGCTCATCAAGTCCGCCAGCGTGCTGACCACTGAGGTGTGGATGTGCGACGCGGCGACACCGGAGGCCTCGTTCTCGGTGGTCACCCCCCGCCGGCAGGGCGTGGACTATGACGTGGAAGACGCCGGGGATCAGCTGCTCATCCTGCACAACCACGGGGCGGGGAACTTCGAGATCGCGACCGCGCCGGTGACCGAGCCCGCGGCCTGGACGCCGCTGGTCCCGCACCGGGCCGACACCCGGCTGCTCAGCGTGGACGCGTTCGCGGACTTCATCGTCGTGTACTTCAGGCGGGACGGGCTGACCGGGCTGCGGGTGCTGCGGCGGGACAGGATCGGGGAGCATGAGATCGCCTTCGCCGAGCCGGTTTACCGGGTCGGGCCCGGCGCGAACCCCGAGTACCAGGCCAGCCGGTTCCGCCTGTCCTACACCTCTCTGGTGACCCCGGGTTCGGTCTATGACTGCGACATGGCTACCGGCGAGCTGACCCTGCTCAAGCGCCAGCCGGTGCTGCCCTCGCCCGCCGGGGAGGAATACCGGCCCGAGGACTATGAGCAGCACCGGGAGTGGGCCGCGGGCGCCGACGGCACGCGCATCCCGATCTCGCTGGTGTGCCGCCGGGGCACGCCGCGCGACGGCAGCGCGCCCGCTCTGCTCTCCGGGTACGGCAGCTACGAGATATCCCGGGACCCCAGCTTCTCGATTCCCGTCCTTTCGCTGCTCGACCGGGGTTTCGTGTACGCGATCGCGCACATCAGAGGCGGCGGTGAGATGGGCAGGTCCTGGTATACCGACGGGAAGATGCTACGCAAGAAGAACACCTTCACCGACTTCATCGCCTGTGCCCAGCACCTGGTGCGGCAGGGCTGGACGTCATCGGACCGGCTCGTCGCGCGGGGCGGCTCGGCGGGCGGGCTGCTGATGGGCGCGGTCGCCAACATGGCCCCCGAGGCCTTCGCGGGCATCGTGGCGCA
>Ga0302232_10001059_pt1 | contig 19477 bp, 17 predicted proteins | sample II_Palsa_N2_3_FD_193575 | JGI IMG/M metagenome (GOLD analysis project Ga0302232, IMG submission 193575) | Peat permafrost microbial communities from Stordalen Mire near Abisko, Sweden - II_Palsa_N2_3 | ecosystem: Environmental > Terrestrial > Soil > Palsa > Peat permafrost | place: Sweden...
CGGGATTTTTTTAAAGCGATCTATTCCCGCACCGCTTAACAGCATAAAAAAAAGGCACCCGAAGGTGCCTTTTAATCACTACAACTCTAAAGTCTTATTAGAATTTCGCGCGGATGCCGAGGCGAACTTCCACTTGCGAGCGACCCGACGCCGGCGAAGCAAGCAAGCCGTTGTAGATCGAGGCCTGCGCGCCACCGTATGCTTCTTCCCATGCCGTCATGATATACACGTCGGTACGCTTGGACAACGCGTAGTCGGCCATCAAGTTGAACTGGTTCCACTTCGGCGTGGTGCCGACGCCCGTAATCGTGTAACCGGTCTTGCCAAAGGTGAAGGTGTCGCCAGCGATCAAGGTCGTAGCCGGTGTCAAAGAATATTGACCCCAGAATTCGATGTTATTGAACGTAACCGAGCTGGTTGTGCCATTAGCATTGGCGAACTTGGTATTCGTGTAGTCCAAGCCCAACTTCGCCGCTCCAATCGTGTACGTACCGCCGGCACCTATGATCTGGCTGCTGGTCGGTTGAGCTGCGTTACACGCAGCCAGTGCGTTGCCCGTCAGAGTCGACCCACACAGGCCGCCGACGTAGCCGAACGCACCACTAGCTGCCGGGTTGTTGCTGCTTGCTACCCAGTTGCCGTCCGTGAATTGCGAAACAGGATTACGTGCGTATTCGTAAGCAGCCGTCAAATAGATCGGGCCGTTCGCGTAGCTCGTACCCAGGCCGAACATGCTGTCCTTGCCAAATTCGCCGGCGACTCCGCCGAAGGCGTACATGCCGCCGAAGGTCAGGCCGTTGTACGAGGGGCTGGCATACTTGATTGCGTTGTTGACGCGGTATGCGTTGTCGCTATTGTCGATGTCGCCGGCGTGCGAGTAATAAGCACTCCAGTTACCGTTCAGCGTTGCCGGTTGTACATAGTCGTCGATGGTGTCATATTGACGACCGATCGTTACAGTACCCCAGGTAGCACCCGACAAACCGACGTAAGCCTGGCGACCGAAGTCGAGGCCGCCTTGACCGGCTTTACCGTTAAACGTATTAAAACCGTCTTCCAATTGGAACACCGTCTTCAAGCCGCCGCCCAGATCTTCGCTACCTTTCAGGCCCCAGCGGCTACCTTGGGTAATCCCGCTTTGCGTTGCAAACAGGGACTTGCCAGCGTCATTGTTCACATACGTAAGACCAGCGTCAATAATGCCATATAACGTCACACTGCTTTGTGCGTGGACCGCACCAGCGAATGCACCCAGCGCTGCGAGAGCGAGAAGCGACTTTTTCATCGAATGATCTCCAATCAGTTGTGTCATTTAGTTATTTAACAAGGTCACTAGTGATAACGTCCTTGCTAATGCAACTTCGCGAGAAGTTGAACGTAATGTAACAAAATCACTTGGGGTGTCCAACTAAAAGGCAGGTTTTACGGGACTTCACTCTCCCCTTTGTTTCGTTTACGCAACATGGGGTTTTAGCGTATCGTAATCCTCGTTTTCGCCGTAGTTCCAAGGATTTGCGAAATTTGTCGGGCTTGTCGCGGGGGAGGCCCAGCCACCCTGGCCGCGCCAAAATTCATCCGGATTTCATGACTGTCCGATTAGCCCGACCCCGAATTTTTTTGGAGTAATTAAGTATGTTTTTAGATCAATTAATCGAGGAATTCGACCATAGCTTGAGAGTGGTAACCGGCGTGATGCAATCGCATCGCTCTACGCCGCAGCCGCCTCAAGGTGTGACCGAGATGCCACTGAGCGATGCGGAAAAAACGCATGCCGCCGGTTTAATGCGCATCAATCATGTCGGTGAGATTTGTGCCCAGGCACTTTATCAATCGCAAAAACTGACAACTTCGTCCAGTTCGTTGAAACAGGCTTTTGCCCATGCGGCCCAGGAAGAGGTCGATCATTTGAGTTGGACTGCTGAACGTTTGAGCGAATTGAATTCCCATACCAGCGTGCTGAACCCGCTCTGGTACGCCGGTGCTTTGGCCATCGGTTTTGTCGCCGGCCGTTTTGGCGACCGAGCCAGCCTGGGATTTATGGCGGAAACGGAACGTCAGGTGGAACGGCATCTCGATGCGCATCTGACACAATTGCCGGCGGCCGACCTCAAGTCGCGCGCCATCGTCGAACAAATGCGGGCCGAGGAAATAGCGCATGCCAAAGCCGCCTCCGAATTGGGCGGTATCGATTTGCCGTTGCCGGTTCGCGGCATCATGGCCGCTTTCTCCAAGGTGATGACGCGCACCGCCTATTATTTGTGAGATTCCTGGGGGCGGCCATCCGCGGGACGGCCATCCGTGGGACGGCACTGCGTGAGGCGGCACTGCGTGGAGCCTATCCGCCGGACTGGCGCCACGCTGCAGCTCGCCTGGCGCTGCTGCCTATATAAATAGCAATCCAAATAGTAATCGGGGCGATTTGCCGCCCCCAATTCTTCGCGGCCCGAGCTCCCTCGGACCCTTTAATGCAGCGTCTTAGCGCGCACTCCTCAAGATTCACATTCACAAATTCGATTAGCGCGTTAATTATTAAGCATTTTTTTGCTTTTGAGAATTTTTGGCGTTGCTAAGTCATTGTTCTTGCAAACAAAATTTAGCTGAAAAGCAGCGGTCGAGCTTGACCATCGATAGGCCTTACTCTAAAGTGGGAAACAGTGTGAGAAAGTGCATTTTTGTGTGAGAAACGACCCCTTAAGTGGGTGCGGCAGATGAAGGGAGAGCGTAAGACCAAGCTCTCCAAAAGGAGAATCACGTGTTCCAAGGGGCGTCGGCGCTGACACTCGATGCAAAAGGACGGCTTTCTGTGCCGTCCAAGTATCGGGACGCGCTGCAAGGGCAGGCAGAAGGCCGGGTGACGATTACCAAGCACCCTGATGGCTGCCTGTTGCTCTTCCCACGCCCGGAGTGGGAGGTTTTCCGCAATAAAATCGCCGCCTTACCGATGGACGCTCACTGGTGGCGCCGGATTTTCCTCGGCAACGCCTCGGATGTGGATGTCGACGGTGCTGGACGTGTGCTGGTTTCGCCCGAGTTGCGTACTGCCGCTGCCCTGGATAAAGAAGTGATGCTGCTGGGTATGGGTAGTCATTTTGAACTCTGGGATGCGCAGACTTATGCAGCCAAGGAGCAGGCGGCCATGGCGCAGGGCATGCCTGATGCCCTCAAGAATTTCACTTTCTGACCGCGGCTCGCAATGACGAACGTGGACGGAAACGGGTTGCAACACCAAAGTTTGCAACATCAGACGGTATTGCTCGAAGAGGCGATAGAGGCACTCGTGTGGCGTCGCGACGGCAGTTATGTCGATGGCACCTTCGGTCGTGGCGGCCATAGCCGCAAGCTGCTCGACACGCTCGATGCCGACGGCCGCCTGATCGCTTTCGACAAAGATCCGCAGGCGATTGCCGCCGCCGCTCAAATTACCGATCCGCGTTTTCAGATTGTGCATGAGAGTTTCGCCGACTTGCGCGATGCGCTGGCACAGCGCGGCGTGGCAAAAGTCTCGGGAATTCTGCTGGACCTGGGCGTCTCGTCGCCGCAAATCGATGATCCCGCTCGTGGTTTCAGTTTTCGTTTCGATGGTCCGCTCGATATGCGGATGGATACCACGCGCGGTGAGTCCGCTGCGCTTTGGTTGGCGCGGGCAACCCAGCAAGAGATAACGGAGGTCATACGCGATTATGGGGAAGAACGGTTTGCTGTTCAGATTGCAAAGGCGCTTATTGCTCGCCGGGCAGAATCCGAGCGCCTCGGGCCTCTTGCCAGCACGGGCGAGCTTGCCGCGCTCGTGGCTAACGTCGTCAAGACTCGCGAGAAGGGGCAGAACCCGGCAACTCGCACCTTTCAGGCTTTACGGATTCACGTCAATCAAGAGCTTGCGGAGCTGCAAGTAACGCTGGAGGCTGCGGCAGAATTGCTGGAGCAAGGGGGGCGGCTGGTGGTTATCAGCTTTCATTCGTTGGAGGATCGCATCGTCAAGCGCTTTATGCAGGCTCAGGCGAACGGTCCGCACATTGATCGTCGGTTGCCGATCCGGGCCGCCGATCTACCCGTGCCCCCGATGAAACTGCTGGGCCGCGTCAGGGCCAGCGAGGCCGAGGTCGCAGCCAACCCGCGTTCGCGTTCGGCGGTCATGCGTACCGCCGAAAAGGTGGCGTTATGAGCCGCCTGAATACTTTTCTGCTATTGGTGCTGGTCGCCTGTGCCTTGTCCACGGTCGCCGCAACCAATCGCCAGCGCGAGTTTTTCATTCAATTGGGCCGGCTCCAAAGCGAAGCGCATCAAATGGCGCAAACCCGCGCCGAGTTGCAATATGAACAAGGTGCGCTGTCCAAAACGTCGCTGATCGAACGCGTCGCCACCGACCAGCTCAAAATGCAGCCGGTGACGCCGGGCCGCACCCAATATCTGGTGGTGAACGTTGCCGCCGATGCCGAGACCGGTGCGGCACCGGACGATGGCGATGGTTTGACTGAGCTGCCTAATGGGGTTGCCGGCGCAGTTCCAGGCGGCGCAGCCACCGGCGTTGTCGGCGCTGCGGCAAGCGCAATTGCCGGCGAGGGCGCAGGTGTTGCAAGCGTGCCCAATGTTGCGTCCGGGGTGCGTCGATGAAAAAGAACGCGGCCGGCAAACATGTCCAGTTTTCCTCCAGTCCGGTGCTGTCGGTGCATTTGCCGATGTGGCGCTCGAAGCTGGTCGTATTCCTGCTGTTCGTCGCGTTTTTTGCGTTGGCGGCCCGAGCTTTCTGGATTCAAGGGCCGGGTAATAGTTTTTATCAGAAGCAAGGCGAGAGCCGTTATCAACGCACCATTGAGTTGCCGGCCACGCGCGGAAAAATCATGGACCGCAATGGTGTGGTATTGGCAACCAGCTTGCCGGTGCGCGCCATTTGGGCGATCCCCGAAGATGTGCCTGACGATATCGACGCCGACAAGCTCAAGCAATTGGGCAAGTTGTTGAGCATGAATCCGAAGGATCTGCATACCAAGCTGGGCGAAGAAAAGGGCTTTGTCTATATCAAGCGCCAAGTCCCCAACGACGTGGCCGACAAGGTTGCCGCACTGGGTATTCCCGGCATCTATCAGCGTACCGAATACGAACGTTTCTATCCGGAAGGCGAAATTACCGCTCATTTGGTGGGTTTTACCAATATAGAAGATGAAGGTCAGGAAGGCATCGAGTTGGCCGAGCAGAAAACGCTGGTCGGTGTGCCGGGTAGCCGTCGCGTAATTAAGGACCGGCTCGGGCGCGCCATCGAAGATGTCGACGAACTGGCTATTCCGCGCAATGGGCAAGACCTGACCTTGTCGCTGGACAGCAAGATCCAATACATCACGTATACCGAGTTGAAAAGCGCGGTCGAAGGCCACCATGCGGCGGCGGGCGCCGCAATGGTGATCGATGCGCGCACCGGCGAAGTGCTGGCGCTGGCCAACTATCCTACCTACAACCCCAATGACCGGACTCACCTGACCGGCGAACAACTGCGCAATCGTGTCTTGACCGACAGCTTTGAGCCGGGCTCGATCATGAAGCCGATCAGTATTTCACTGGCGCTCGATCTGCATCGCATTACTCCGGATACGCTGGTCAATACCAATGGCCGGTTTACGCTCGATGGCGCGACGATTACCGACGACAGCAATTTCGGCACCCTGACGGTGGGTGGCGTGATCCAGAAATCGAGCAATATCGGCACCACCAAAATTGCGATGCAATTGCGTCCTGAAGAAATGTGGAACATGTTTACCAGCGTCGGTTTCGGTCAGGCGCCGAAAATCGGTTTCCCTGGCGCCGTGGCCGGGCGGCTGCGTCCATGGAAGGATTGGCGGCGCATCGAGCAGGCCACCATGGCTTACGGTTACGGGATTTCGGTCTCGTTGTTTCAATTGGCGCATGCCTACACCATCTTTGCCCACGACGGCCAACTGATACCGGTTTCGATTTTCAAGACCAATGGGCAGACGGTTGCAGGGCCGCAGGTGATCTCGCCCGCGACTGCTGCGGAAATGCGCACCATGTTGCAGGCGGTGGTGTCCGGCAGCGGTACCGCGCACGACGATGTGGAAGTGCCGGGTTATAGCGTAGGCGGCAAGACCGGTACGGCTTATAAACATACGGCCCAAGGTTACGACCACAGTAAATATCGGGCGTCCTTCGTCGGTATCGCACCGATGTCCGACCCGCGCATCATCGTTGCGGTCTCGATCGATAACCCGACCACCGGTTCGCATTTCGGCGGGCAAGTCGCGGGCCCCGCTTTCTCGGCCATTGCGGGCGACACCTTGCGCACCTTGAATATTGCCCCGGATATTCCCGTCAAACCCATGGTCGTGAGTGATGCCACGCAAGCCAGCGCCGCGGGAGTGACCCGATGAGCGCGCATACCGGTGATACCTTGATCGCCGCCCCGATCCGCTTCGGCAGCGACGATGTCCGTGTCCATCTCGCCGTCGAGCAGGTGTTGGCCTGGTTAAGGTTGCACGTGGCCGCATCGGCCAATCTGCGTTCGGATAGCCGCGCGGTAGAGGCGGGCGATGTATTCCTGGCTTACGCCGTGCCAGGCGCAGACAGCCAGCCGCATATTCTGGACGCGATTGAGCGTGGTGCTGCCGCGGTTTTATGCCAACCCGCAGGGCAAGCGGTCCAGGCCTTGGCTGGCACCGAGGTGCCCTTGTTGTCTGTGGCCGAGCTTGATGTGTTGGCGGGTCCCATTGCCGCCGGCTGGTATGGCGAGCCGAGTGCCGCCATGTGCATGCTGGGCGTTACCGGCACCAACGGCAAGACTTCGATTACGCACTGGCTGGCCCATGCCCTGACCGCCTATGGTCAGGCCTGCGGTTTGATCGGCACGCTGGGTTCGGGGATGACGGGCGCGCTTTCTTACACCGGCTTTACCACACCCAATGCGCCGCAGTTGCAGCATAACCTGGCGACCTTGCGTCGCGCGGGCGCCAAGCTGGTGGCGATGGAAGTGTCGTCGCATGGTTTGGCCCAGGGGCGCGCCAACGGCACCGCCTTCGATATCGCCATCTTCACCAATTTGTCGCAGGACCATCTCGACTATCACCAGACTTTCGCTGCATATGAAGCGGCCAAAGCCCGTTTATTCGATTGGCCCGGCTTGAGTCATGCGGTGATCAATCGAGACGATGCCGCAGGTCGCCGCTTGCTCGATAAGCTCCGCGATACGGCAGTGCAAGCGATTGCTTATGGTATCGAAGCGCCATCGGCAGCATTTCACAGCAGCGCCCAATTGACGGCGAGCGGTATCCGGGCGACGGCCAACGGCACCGCGTTCAAGCTCGATGGCGACTTCGGCAGCGCGGAAATCGAAGTTGCGACACTCGGCGATTTTAATGTGAGCAATCTGCTCGCGGTGCTCGGTGGTTTGCTCGCGGCAGGCGTGCCGTTTGATGCGGCGGTGGCACAACTCGCCAAATTGCAGCCGGTGGTCGGACGGATGCAGCGTATCGAAGGACGTGGGCCGGCCGCCGAACCGCTGGTGGTGATCGACTATGCCCACACCCCGGACGCACTGGAAAAGACTTTGAGTGCCTTGCGCCCGACCGCAACCCAGCGCAAAGGCCAGTTGATTTGCCTGTTCGGCTGCGGCGGCGATCGGGATGCCACCAAGCGGCCTTTAATGGGCGCGATCGCCGAGCGCTTGGCCGATCAAGTGGTGCTGACCAGCGATAACCCGCGCAGTGAAGTGCCCGCGGAAATTATCGATCAGATTGCCGCCGGAATGAACGCGCCTGAGCAAGCACGGCGGGTCGACGATCGCGCGATTGCGATTTTGCAGACGATACGTGCCGCAGCCCCCGAAGATTTAATCGTGCTGGCCGGCAAGGGACACGAAGCGACGCAGGAAATCGCCGGGAAAAAACGGCCATTCTCGGATCAAGACCATGCGTTATTGGCCTTGGCCGCGCGTGCGCAGCATGCATCTGCCAAAGGGGACGGCGCATGAGTTTATTGACTTTGACGCAAGCCGCGCAACTGATTCCGGGTAGCCGGATTGAGGGCGACCCAGCCCAAGCTTTCGACCGGATTTCGACGGACAGCCGCACCGCCGGCCCGGGCGATTTGTTTGTCGCGCTGCGCGGCGAACACTTCGACGCGCATGATTTTCTATCGCAGGTTGCCACCCGTGGCGTGGCTGCTGTGCTGGTCAAGCAGTTGCCCGAAGGTTATGCGCTGCCGGCCTTGCTGGTTGACGATACCCTGGCCGCGCTCGGTGCTTTGGCCCATGGCTGGCGGCGTGGTTTTAGCTTGCCCATGGTGGCGGTAACGGGCAGCAACGGCAAAACCACGGTCAAGGAAATGATTGCGACCATTTTTGCCGCGGCTGTAGGCGAAACACGGCGGCTGGCTACGCGCGGCAACTTGAATAATGACATCGGGGTGCCGCTGACGTTGATGCGTTTGACGGCTGAGCATGCTCTGGCGGTGGTTGAGTTGGGCATGAACCACCCTGGTGAAACCGCCGTGCTCGCTGCGCTGGCCGAACCGACGATTGCGCTGGTCAACAATGCTCAGCGCGAACATCAGGAATTTATGGCGACGGTCGAAGCCGTCGCGCTTGAACACGCCAGCGTGATCCACGCCTTGCCTGAGGACGGCGTGGCGGTGTATCCGGCCAACGACCCCTATTCGGGAATTTGGCGCGTTGCGGCCACCGGCCACCGCACGCTGGAATTTGCCTTGATCGCAGCCGGCCAATCGCTGGCTGACGCGGCAGGCGATGTGCGCGGTCAACTACACGATGGGCGTTGCCTGAGTGTGGTAACGCCGCAAGGTGCCATGCAAATTACCCTGCGGGTATTGGGCGAACACAATGCGCGTAATGCTTTGGCGGCCATTGCGGCGGCCTTGGCAGCCGGGGTGGAGTTAAGCGCAATTGCCGCCGGGCTGGAGCAATTCGAACCGGTCAAAGGGCGTTTGCAAGTCAAGACCGCAAGCCACGCTCAATGTGCCGGGGCGACCGTGATCGACGACACGTATAACGCCAACCCCGACTCGATGCGGGCGGCGATCGCAGTACTGGCGCAACAACCCGCGCCGTGCATTCTGGTTATCGGCGATATGGGCGAAGTGGGCGACCACGGCCCCGAATTCCACCGTGAAATCGGCGCTTATGCGCGTGAAAGCGGTATCGATGCGATGTATGCGCTAGGCGAGGCGAGCCGCGCGGCTTGCCAGATGTTTGGTGCTCATGCGCATCACTTTAATTCGATGGAGGCGCTGCTCGAGGGATTGCTCGCAGCCGGCCTCGATCAAGGTGCGACCTTGCTGGTTAAGGGTTCGCGTTTTATGCGGATGGAGCGTGTTGTCGACGCGCTTACCGTCTCGCCGGCATCTGCGGCACCGGGCGCGATGCCCGGTGCGCACTGAATCAAGAGGACCGAGCATGTTATTGGCGCTGGCGCAATGGCTGCAGAATGACGCAAGCTTTTTGCGCGTGTTCAGCTATCTGACTTTTCGTGCTGTGATGGCGACCATCACGGCGCTGATGATAGGTCTGATCAGCGGTCCCTGGGTGATCCGCAAACTGACTCAGCTTAAAGTCGGTCAGGCGGTGCGTACCAATGGCCCGCAATCGCATTTGATCAAATCGGGCACCCCGACCATGGGCGGGGTGTTGATCCTGATCGGCATTGCCGTGTCGACGTTGCTGTGGGCTGATCTGACCAACCGGTTTATCTGGATCGTGCTGCTGGTGACCTTCGGTTACGGCGTGATCGGCTGGGTCGACGACTATCGCAAGGTGGTGCATAAAGATCCGCGCGGCATGTCATCGCGCGAAAAGTTTTTCTGGCAATCGGCGATCGGCCTATTTGCCGCGGTGTATCTCGCGTTCAGCGTATCCGAAGCCAATAATGTGCGGGTGTTTCACCTGTTTCTCGACTGGGTGCAAAGCGGCTTTTCGGTGTCGCTGCCGGCCCGTGCCGATTTGTTGCTGCCCTTCGTCAAATCGATGAGCTACCCCTTGGGCGTGGTCGGTTTTATCGTGCTGACCTACCTGGTCATCGTCGGCTCCAGCAATGCGGTCAATTTGACCGACGGGCTGGATGGTTTGGTCATCATGCCGGTGGTGCTGGTCGGCAGTGCCTTGGGTGTATTTGCCTACGTCATGGGCAGCGCGGTTTATTCAAAATATTTGCTGTTCCCGCATATTCCTGGTGCCGGCGAATTATTGATTTTTTGCTCGGCGCTTTCGGGCGCGGGGTTGGCCTTCCTTTGGTATAACACGCACCCCGCGCAGGTTTTTATGGGTGACGTCGGTGCGCTGGCATTGGGCGGTGCGCTGGGCACGGTGGCGGTGATCGTGCGTCAGGAAATCGTCTTGTTCATCATGGGTGGCGTGTTTGTTGCCGAAACCCTCTCGGTGGTACTGCAAGTCAGTTGGTTCAAATATACCAAGCGCCGTTATGGCGAAGGGCGGCGCATTTTTAAAATGGCGCCGCTGCATCATCACTTTGAATTGTCAGGCTGGAAGGAAACGCAGGTTGTAGTGCGCTTTTGGATTGTCACTTTGATTCTTGTATTAGTGGGTCTTTCGACTCTGAAACTGCGGTAAAGCGAATTTATGGAAAGCGTGAACAGAACCATGTTCGGTGAAATGCAACGACCGGCTGTGCTGGTGCTGGGACTCGGGGAATCGGGTCTGGCCATGGCACGCTGGTGCGCGCGCCATGGTTGCCGGCTGCGCGTTGCCGACACGCGTTCCACGCCTCCCAATCTGGCGCTGCTGGATACCCTGAGCGATGCGCCGGCGTTTGTTGCCGGCCCGTTTACCCCTGCGCTGCTTGATGACGGCATCGCTTTGATCGCCATCAGCCAAGGTTTGTCGCCGTTGGCCGAAGACACGGCGAGCTTGCTCGCGGCAGCTCGCGAGCGCGGCATTCCAGTGTGGGGCGAACTCGAATTTTTCGCTCAAGCGCTCAAGACTTTGGCTGAAAGCGGTTACCGGCCCGCGGTGTTGGCGATTACCGGCACCAATGGTAAAACCACCACCACCGCGCTGACCGGCTTGCTCTGCGCGCGCGCGGGTAAAACCGTGGCGGTCGCGGGCAATATCAGCCCGGCCATCCTCGATAAATTATCCGAAGCGATCGACACGGCATCGCTGCCCCAAGTCTGGGTACTGGAGTTGGCGAGTTTTCAATTGGAAACCGCCGATACCTTTACCGCGGATGCTGCGACCGTATTGAACGTGACGCAGGATCATCTCGACTGGCATGGCAGTTTTGCCGCCTATGTACAGGCCAAAGGTCGTATTTATGCACGCGCCCGGGTGCGGGTGTGCAATCGCGACGACCCGCAGAGCATGGCGCTGGCCGCCGCGGCACCGGCCCTGGTGCATGAACCTGAAGTAACCGCGAATGCGGACTCGAACTCTGCGTCGGCGGCATCGATCGCCGCGTCTATCATCACCTTCGGTTTAAGCGCCCCGGAGAATGACGGCGATTTTGGGCTTGACCGCGACGGCGGCATGACCTGGCTGGTGCGCGCGCAGGATTTGAACGAACGCACCGAAGGCAGCGGCACCGAAGCGGCACCGGTGGTGCGGCGGCGCGGTCGCGCGGGCCAGGTGGTGCCGGATATTGCGGTGAAGCGTTTGATGCCGGTCGATGCCTTGCGTATCCGGGGCCTGCACAATGCCTCGAACGCGATGGCGGCACTGGCCTTGTGCCAAGCCATCGGTTTGCCCTTGGCCTCCTTGTTGCACGGCTTGCGCGAATATCGCGGCGAGCCGCATCGAGTCGAATTGATCGCCTCATTGAATGGCGTCGATTACTTCGACGACAGCAAAGGCACCAATGTTGGCGCTACCGTTGCCGCGCTCGACGGTCTGGCCCAGCGGCTGATCTTGATTGCCGGCGGCGACGGCAAGGGTCAAGACTTCGAGCCGCTGAACGCCCCGGTCGAACGCTGGTGCCGGCTGGTGTTGTTGATTGGCCGTGACGCCCCGGCGTTGCGCGCCTCGCTCGCGATCACCGGTGTGACGCTGCTCGATTGCGCCAGCCTTGAAGCCGCCGTGCGTGAAGCCGCAAGTCAGGCGCAAGCAGGTGAGGCAATTTTGTTGTCGCCGGCATGCGCCAGTCTCGATATGTTCCGCAACTACGTGCATCGCGCCGAAGTTTTCCGTCATACCGTCGAAGAACTGGCCGCCGAGCAGGGGGTCATGTTATGACCTTTCTGGCCCAATTGCGCACGCGTTTGTTTGGCCCGCAGGGGCAACAAGAGCGCGAAGCCGCGCCATTCAGCGGCGCCAGTGCCGGCGGTTTGTCGGATATTGTGAATGGTGTCAGTCCGACCCGTTCCAAGCTGCTGGATTACGACCAGCCTCTGTTGTGGGTGGTGATTGCCTTGCTCTCGCTGGGCTTGGTGATGGTCTATTCGGCTTCGATCGCGATGCCGGACTCGCCCAAATACGCCTCGTACCGCAACTATTATTTCTTGGCGCACCAGGCGGTGTTTCTGTTTGCCGGACTGGTGGGTGCCGCGATTGGTTTTCGTACTCCGGTCAAAGTCTGGGAGCGCATGGCGCCCAGGTTATTTGTGATGACCCTGGTGCTGCTGATATTGGTGCTGATTCCGCATATCGGTAAAGGTGTCAATGGTGCCCGGCGCTGGATACCGCTGGGTGTTACCAATATGCAGCCGTCCGAAGTAATGAAGTTGGCCGTGACCATTTATGCGGCCAATTACACGGTGCGCAAGCAGCAATATATGCATAGCTTCGGCAAAGGCTTTCTGCCGATGGCGCTGGCGGTGGGTGTGGTGGGCGCCTTACTGCTGCTGGAGCCCGATATGGGCGCATTTATGGTGGTCGCGGCCATCGCCATGGGTGTGCTGTTCCTCGGCGGCGTCAACGGCAAACTGTTCGGCGGTCTGGTCCTGACCGCCTTCGGCACGTTTAGCCTGCTGGTCTGGGCCTCGCCCTGGCGGCGCGCGCGGATCTTTGCTTACCTCGATCCATGGCAAGAACAATACGCACAGGGCAAGGCCTATCAATTGACCCACTCGCTGATCGCTTTTGGCCGCGGCGAATGGTTTGGCGTGGGCCTGGGCGGCAGTGTCGAAAAATTGAATTACCTGCCGGAAGCGCATACCGACTTTATCCTCGCCGTGATTGGCGAGGAACTCGGTTTTGTCGGCGTGCTGATTGTGATCCTGCTGTTTTATTGGATCGTGCGCCGTTCGTTCGAAATCGGGCGGCAGGCATTGGCCCTGGATCGCACTTTTGCCGGGCTGGTGGCCAAAGGCCTGGGTATCTGGATTGGGGTTCAGGCTTTTATCAATATGGGTGTGAATCTCGGCCTGCTGCCGACTAAAGGCTTGACTCTGCCGCTGGTGAGTTATGGCGGCTCGGGCATCCTGCTGAATTGCGTGGCCTTCGCTTTGCTGATGCGGGTCGACTATGAAAACCGGGTATTGATGCGCGGAGGCAAGGTATGAGCCGCGCACCGACATTATTGGTCATGGCCGGCGGCACCGGCGGCCATGTATTTCCCGGATTGGCGGTGGCGCAGTGGCTGCAGGCCCAAGGATGGCGGGTCGTGTGGCTGGGCAACCCCAAGGGCATGGAAGCGACTCTGATTCCGCAATACCAGATCCCGATGGAGTTCGTGCGCTTCGGCGGATTGCGCGGCAAGGGCCTGCGCGCCAAGCTGAGCTTGCCGTTCAATCTGCTGCGCGCCTGCTGGCAAAGCGCGCGCGTGTTGCGCCGGGTACAGCCCGATGTGGTGTTGGGCATGGGCGGGTACATTACCTTTCCGGCCGGCATCATGACCGCGCTAAGCGGCATTCCTTTGGTGCTGCACGAACAAAATTCGATTGCCGGCCTGGCCAACCGGGTGTTGTCGCGTGTTGCGCGTACCACCCTGGTGGCGTTTCCGGATGCTTTACCCCATGCGGAATGGACCGGTAACCCGATCCGTGCTTCCTTGGCCGAATTGCCGCCGCCGGCCGTGCGTTATGCACAGCGCAGCGGCCCGTTGCGAGTGCTGGTGGTCGGCGGCAGTTTGGGCGCCGCGGCCCTGAACGAAGTGGTGCCGGCCGCGCTCGCGCGCTTGCCGCACACGGCGCGGCCCTGTGTGGTGCACCAGGCCGGGGCCAAACATCTGGCCGCGTTGCAAGACAACTATCGGGCCGCGGGCCTGCTAGCCTCCGCTGAGTCGAGCATTACGCTGCTGCCGTTTATCGACGATATGGCACGTGCCTATAGCGATGCCGACCTGGTTATTTGCCGCGCCGGCGCGATGACCATTGCTGAAATTGCCGCCGTGGGTGTGGCCGCTTTATTTGTGCCGTTCCCTCATGCGGTCGATGACCATCAGACCGCGAATGCGGCTTTTCTGACCGCTCATGACGCCGCGCTGGCGATCCAGCAGCGCGACTTGTCGGCAGAAAAATTGGCCGATTGGCTCAGTATTCAAACCCGCGCCTCGCTGGCCGATTTGGCGGTACGCGCGTATGCGCTGGCCAAACCCTCGGCAACCCAGCGTGTGGCGGAGGTCTGCGCCGAGCTGGGCGCAAGCACGGCCAGGCAGCGCGGCGGGAAAGGACAATCATGAAACATATCGTCAAAAATATACATTTCGTCGGCATCGCCGGCGTGGGCATGAGCGGGATTGCCGAGGTCCTGTTGAACCTGGGTTACAAAGTCAGCGGCTCCGATCTCAGCCAGAACGCGGTGACCGAGCGGTTGGTTGCGCTCGGTGCAAAAATCAGCCAGGGCCATGACGCGATCAACATCATCGGTGCCAATGCCGTAGTCGTCTCTACCGCGGTCAGCAGCGACAACCCCGAGGTACTGGCCGCGCGCCAGCGCCGGATTCCGCTGGTGCCGCGCGCAGTGATGCTGGCCGAGCTGATGCGCCTCAAGCAAGGTATCGCGATTGCCGGGACTCACGGCAAAACCACCACCACCAGTCTGGTGGCCAGCGTACTGGGGGCCGGCGGTCTGGATCCCACCTTCGTCATCGGGGGGCGTTTGAACAGCGCCGGCGCCAATGCCCGCCTGGGCACCGGCGATTTTATCGTGGCCGAGGCGGACGAGTCGGATGCATCGTTCCTTAATCTGTTTCCGGTGATCGAAGTCATCACCAATATCGACGCCGACCATATGGATACCTATGGTCACGACTTCGCGCGCCTGAAGCAGGCTTTTATCGAGTTCACCCAGCGCCTGCCTTTTTATGGCATTGCGGTGTTGTGCGTCGACGATCCGAACGTGCGTGAAATCCTGCCTTTCGTGTCCAAGCCGATTATCCGTTACGGCTTCGCGGCCGATGCGCAAGTCCGCGCGGTGAATGTATCCGCGCATGGCGGCATGATGCGTTTTACCGTGACCCGCGAAGATGCGCGGCCGCTCGATATCGAATTGAATTTGCCGGGTTTGCACAATGTGCAGAATGCCCTGGCGGCGATTGCAATTGCTACCGAACTGGAAGTCTCCGATGCGGACATTCAACGTGCGCTGAAGGAATTTAATGGGGTTGGGCGGCGCTTCCAGCATTACGGCGAAGTACCCGTGGCGGGTGGCGGTTCCTACACGCTGGTCGACGACTACGGCCACCATCCGGTCGAGATGACGGCGACCATTGCCGCAGCGCGCGGCGCCTTTCCGGGGCGGCGTCTGGTGCTGGCATTCCAGCCGCATCGTTATACCCGCACCCGCGATTGTTTTGAAGATTTTGTCAAAGTTTTGTCGACTGTCGATGCCTTGGTCTTGAGCGAAGTCTACTCGGCCGGCGAGGCACCTATCGTGGCGGCCGATGGCCGTGCCCTGGCGCGTGCGGTACGGGTTGCAGGAAAGGTTGAACCGGTGTTTGTCGATACGGTCGAAGGGCTGCCCGATGCGGTTACCACTCTGGCCCTGGATGGCGATGTGGTGATTACCATGGGTGCCGGTTCGATCGGCGGTGTAGCGGCGCGGCTGGCACCGGAATACAAAGAGCAGTCCGGGCAAAAGGTCTGAGATGAGTCAAATGGATGTGAAGCAGATGGATGTGAAGCAGATGGATCCCAAACGATTCGGCAAGGTTGCCGTGCTGCTGGGTGGCGAGTCGGCCGAACGCGCCGTGTCGCTCAAGTCGGGCACGCTGGTACTCCAGGCATTGAAAGCGAGCGGTGTCGACGCCCACGCCTTCGATCCGAGCGAGCGCTCGATCTTCGAATTGAAGCAGGAAGGTTTTGTACGCGTTTTTAATGCCTTGCACGGCGGGTACGGCGAAAACGGCACTTTGCAAGGCGCGCTGGAATTCCTCGGGATTCGTTATACCGGCACCGGTGTGCTGGGTTCGGCGCTGGGCATGGACAAGTTTCGCAGCAAGCTGGTGTGGCAACAGTGCGGGATTCCGACGCCGCCGTTTGAAGTGGTGCTGCGTGGCGACGACTATGCCGCACGCGCCGCGCAAATTGTCGCGAAACTGGGTTTGCCCCTGTTCGTCAAGCCCGCCTGCGAAGGATCGAGCGTGGCGGTAATCAAGGTGAAAGCGGCGGATGCGCTCGCCGGTGCGCTGGCCGCGGCCGCGCATTACGACAGCGTGGTAGTGGTCGAAAAAAGTATCGAGGGCGGCGGCGAATACACCTTGTCGATTGCGGGTGAGCTTGATTTACCCATTATCAAGATCGTCCCCGAAGGAGATTTCTATGATTACGACGCGAAATATATTTCGGATAAAACCCAGTACCTGATTCCCTGCGGTTTGGGTGAGGCCGAAGAGCAGCGCTTGAAAGTCTTGGCGCGCCGGGCTTTCGAGTTACTCGGTTGTGCCGATTGGGGCCGTGCCGATTTTATGGTCGATGGACAGGGGCAGCCGTTTTTCCTTGAGGTGAATACGGCTCCCGGCATGACCGACCATTCGCTGCCGCCCAAGGCTGCGCGAGCGGTGGGCATCAGTTATGAAGCGCTGGTGTTGAGCGTGTTGTCGCTCACGCTGGCTTGAATTGAAACAGTGTTGAATTGAAAACGGAACCTGACCGTGTGGAATAACGTACGCCAGCTTAACCTCGCGGCCAGCATGCTGTATGCGCTGGCGGCAGGGGTATTGGTGGCATGCGCGGCGCTGTGGATGATAGGCCGGCCGATGTTCACCTTGCGCGCGATCGAGATTGACGGCGATGTAGCACACATTAATGTGCCGACGGTCCGTGCCAGTCTGGCAGGGCATCTGCAGGGCAATTTTTTTACCGACAACCTGGATGTGGCGCGAGTTGCCTTCGAGTCGATGCCGTGGGTACGGCGTGCCGGGGTGCGGCGGGTCTGGCCCGATCAGTTGGCGGTCACGCTGGAAGAATATAAGCCGGTGGCAACCTGGGGTAACGATCAGTTGGTGAGTGCCGAAGGGGAATTGTTTACCGCCAACCAGGGCGAGCTGGATCAGGACGATCTGCCCGCCTTGTCCGGGCCGGAAGGCAGTGCCAAGGATGTGCTCGCCAAGTACTACGAATTTATGCACTGGTTTGCACCGATAGGCGTGAAGCCGGTCGAAGTCACACTCTCGCCGCGTTATGCGTGGAGCGTGAAATTTTCCGACGGCATGTCAGTTGAACTGGGGCGTGAAAGAGATGAGGAAACGCTGATGAAACGTTCCAACCGGCTGGTGTCGGCGTGGTCCGAAGTGACTCATCGTTGGGGAGAACAGATCGAGTCGGTCGATCTGCGTTACCCGAATGGTTTCGCGGTCCAGGTCGCGGGTGTTCGATTTATTCCGGATCAAGCTGGGGGAGCAAGCAAAAAATGAGCTCGACAATAAATCTGGCACGGCACCTGTTGCTGCTGGGCGCGGTAGAAACCAAATCTGGGCAATCCAGCATGCATGTACAAAAACATACGCAAAGAGTCAGGACGCTATGAGTAAAGATTACAAAGACCTGCTGGTCGCGCTCGACATCGGTACCTCGAAGGTGGTCGCCGTGGTCGCGGAGTTGAAGGGCGAGGGTCACTACGAAGTGATCGGTCTCGGTCAAAGCGACTCCAAAGGCCTGAAGAAAGGTGTGGTGGTCAATATTGAAGCGACCGTCCAGTCGATCCAGCGCGCGCTTGAAGAAGCCGAACTGATGGCCGACTGCAAGATCACGAATGTGTTTACCGGCATCGCCGGCAGCCATATTCGCAGCTTCAACTCGAGCGGCATGGTGGCGATCAAGGATAAAGAGGTGACTCAGGCCGATGTGGCCCGGGTGATCGAGACGGCCAAAGCCATCAATATCCCCACCGATCAGCAGGTGCTGCACATCCTGACCCAGGAATTCATCATCGACGGGCAGGAGGATGTGCGCGAGCCGATCGGCATGAGCGGGATCCGGCTGGAAGTGAAAGTGCATATCGTGACGGGCGCGGTTTCGGCAGCGCAGAACATCGTCAAGTGCGTGCGCCGTTGCGGCCTGGAAGTGAATGACCTGATTTTGCAACCGCTGGCGTCCAGTCTTGCCGTGCTGACGGAAGACGAAAAAGAGCTCGGCGTGGTGCTGGTCGATATCGGCGGCGGCACGACGGATATCGCGATCTTCAGCGAAGGTGCGATTCGCCATACCGCGGTTATTCCGATCGCCGGCGATCAGGTCACCAGCGATATCGCGATGGCCCTGCGCACGCCGACGCCGGATGCGGAAGATATCAAGGTCAGTCATGGGATCGCCAAGCAAGCGCTGGCCGATGCCGATGAAATGATTGAAGTGCCGGGCTTGGGCGAGCGCGGTCCGCGCACGCTGTCGCGTCAGGCACTGGCTGCGGTGATCGAGCCGCGGGTCGAAGAACTGTTTTCGCTGGTGCAGCAGGTGGTACGTGAATCCGGTTACGAGGAACTGCTGTCGTCGGGTGTGGTATTGACCGGCGGCGCGGCGATGATGGCCGGCATGGTGGAGCTGGGGGAAGACATTTTCCTCAAACCCGTGCGCATCGGCGTTCCCGAATATATCGGCGGTCTGGCCGACGTGGTGCGCAACCCACGTTATTCGACCGCCATGGGGTTGTTGCTTGAGGGCCGATCGCAGCGCTTGCGGGGACGCAAGGTTGCGGTGCAGTCAGGTTCGATTGGACAAGTCTGGGGCCGCATGAAGGACTGGTTCCTGGGTAATTTTTAAGGTTGTGGCGGTTGCAGGATTTAAATTCGTGTCGGCTGCGGCTGCTGGCACGCAGCGAAGAGGTTGCCCGATCTCTTGCTGGGTAAAGCCGAGTGATGTGGTTCTTGACGGAGGCAATTAAAATGGAATTCCAAATGCTGGAAACGGAAACCAACGGCACCATTATCAAGGTAGTGGGTGTTGGTGGCGCTGGCGGCAATGCTGTGCAGCACATGATCAACCGCGGCGTGCAAGGGGTCGATTTCATTTGCATGAACACTGACGCGCAAGCGCTCAGCCGTTCGAAAGCCGGTTCTGTGCTGCAACTGGGTAAGACCGGTTTGGGCGCAGGCGCCAAGCCGGAAATGGGCCGGGCTGCGGCGGAAGAGGCGCGCGA
>Ga0302232_10001075_pt1 | contig 19335 bp, 15 predicted proteins | sample II_Palsa_N2_3_FD_193575 | JGI IMG/M metagenome (GOLD analysis project Ga0302232, IMG submission 193575) | Peat permafrost microbial communities from Stordalen Mire near Abisko, Sweden - II_Palsa_N2_3 | ecosystem: Environmental > Terrestrial > Soil > Palsa > Peat permafrost | place: Sweden...
CTCGATGCGATGCTGGCACTCTGCGAGACCGTCGAGTGCCGCCGGACGCAGCTGCTTGGCTATTTCGGCGAGGCGGCCGTCCCGTGCGGAAACTGCGATACCTGCCTGTCGCCGCCGCAGTCGTGGGACGGCACCATCGCAGCGCAGAAGCTCCTTTCTGCCGTGTTCCGGCTGGATCGTGAGCGGCGCCAGAGGTTCGGTGCGGGGCAGGTGATCGACATTCTGCTGGGCAGGGCAACAGCAAAGGTCATCGAGCACGACCATGCCTCCCTGACGGTGTTCGGCATCGGCGCGGAGCAGCGCGAGGCTGACTGGCGCGGCGTGGTGCGGCAGCTGCTGGCCCAGGGACTGCTGGCCGTTGAGGGCGACTACGGCACGCTGGCCCTCACCGAGGCGAGCAGTGCGGTACTGGCCGGGCGGCGGCAGGTCATGCTGCGCCGCGAGCCTGAGCGCGCCGCCCGGGCCGCGAAGCCCGCCCGGGCGGCGAAGACCGGCAGCGCGGCGGCCGCCGCGCTGCCCCCTGCTGCCGAGGAAGTGTTCCAGCAGCTGCGCGCATGGCGCGCCGCGAGCGCCAAGGAGCAGGGCGTGCCTGCCTACGTGATCTTCCACGATGCGACACTGCGCCAGATCGCCGCCGAGTCCCCGGCGACCCTGGCGGAACTCGGCACGGTGAGCGGTGTCGGCGAGACCAAGCTGACCAGGTATGGGCAGCAGATTCTGGACACACTCGGCGCCGTGGCTAGCCAGCCCCCCGTGCCGTCCGGCGCGGGAGGCGGCTAAAGCCGGACCCGGACATGGCCGGTGGCCTGAGCGGCCTGGCCCGGAGCGTGCCGGCACCGTCACGCGGCGCTAAGCTCGCGGCCTGAGCGCCACCCTGCGGCGCCTCCGGAAACTGCCCGCGTTCGGCATAACGCCAGCACAGGCACATGTGGCGGTTACCCTTAGCGAATGATACGGGCGGTTATATGCGACTTCTGCTGATTGGCGCGCCCGGCGCCGGCAAGGGCACCCAGGCCGGGCTGCTCGCCGCGCGGCTCGGGATCACGCACATTTCCAGCGGCGACCTGCTGCGCCAGCATGTACGGGACATGACCTCGCTCGGGCAGCTGGTCAAGTCCTACGTCGACAAAGGTGACCTGGTCCCTGACGGCCTGGTCATGGACATGCTGCGCAAGCCCGTCGTGGCCGCCGCGAAGTCCGGTGGCTATGTCCTGGACGGATTCCCGCGGACCGTCGAGCAGGCGGAGGCGTCGTACGCCGTGGTCCGGGAGTTCGGCGGTGAGGTGCAGGCCGCGGTTCACCTCGACGTGACCCGTGATGAGCTCGTGCGGCGTTTGCTGGCCCGCGGCCGGGGCTCCGACGACACCAGGGCAGTCATCGAGCACCGGTTGCAGGTGTATCTGGAAAAGACAGTGCCCCTGCTCGAGTACTACGCGGGCCGGGAGTGGATGTTCGTCGTCGACGGCGCGCTGCCGGCGGATGCCGTCCACCAGGACATCGTGCGCCGTATCCAGCGGCTGGCAGCCTTCTCCGCCACGTCGCTCTGACGACGCGCCGGCCCGGCGCTTCCCGGGCGGCCACGTCGTCGCCGGCATGGGCCGATTTTCACGCCCATCGCCGTGCTGCGGTACAGGCAGGCCTAAAGATCACGCTGACCTGCGGTGGCTACGCGCCGACCCCCCACTCCAGGAATTCGGGCGCTTCGTACGCGGGATGGGGGTACTGGTAGAAGCCGCTGCCGCTCTTGAGGCCGAGCCGGCCGCGGTCAAGGTAGGTCCGGACGAACTCGGCGTTGGCGCTTATCTGCGGGTCGCCCAGCTGCCGCGCCCAGTAGTCGGTGATGTGCCAGACGGTGTCGAGGCCGACCCCGTCGAGCATCCCGAACGGGCCGATGGGCATCTTCATGATCCCCATCCAGGCGCGATCGACGTCTTCCACCGAAGCGACCCCGTTCGCCACCAGCGTGAGCGCCTCCCGGTTCATCGCGGTGTAGAGCGCGTTGAAAACGTAACCGAAGCTTTCCTTGCGCAGGGCGATGGGGATCTGGCCTATGCGCCGGGCGAAGGCGAGGAGAAGCTCTGTCGTCTCCGCCGAGGTGCCAGCATGCGGCATCACGTCCACCACGTTCGATGACCACACCGGGATGTGGAAGTGCAGCGCCGCGAACCGGTCGGGCCGCCCGGTGGCAGCCGCGAACATCGAGGGAAGCAGCGTCGAGGTGTTGGTGGTGAAGACTGCCTGCTGCGGGCACAGCTCGTTGAACTGCCCGAGGATGCGCCCCTTGAGCACGGGGTCTTCGGGCACGCACTCACTGACAAGATCGACTTCGGCCGCGGCGGCCGCGGGGTCAGCAGTGCACTCGATGTTGGCCAGCGCTCGCTCAAGCTGGCCGGCGTCGATGAGCCCGGCCGCCACCGGCGCCTCCCCGTAGCCGCGCAGCCGCTGGTGCGCCGCGTCCAGCGCGGCCGGCTCGGTGTCGTGCAGGACGACGCTGCACCCATGGATCGCAGCCTGCAGCCCGATCTGCAGGCCCATCGTGCCGCTGCCGATCACGAGCACGCGACGTATGTCCTCGGCGCGCATTGGCTGCTCCCTCCCCGTCCGTCCCGGATCGGTCTGAGCATTACCCCGCACGCGGGGCGGCGTCAAGGCACGCGAGCGCCGGTCCGCCGGACGACTGGCGCTCCGCCGGCGCTGCTAGCTGATGTTGCTCTGGCTGGCCAGGCCGAGCGCGGCCATCCGGCGGCCGTGCTCGTCGGTGAGCCTGGCGAACATCCTGCCGATCTCGCCGAGCTGGCCAGCCCGGTCGCCGACCAGCAGCCGCGCGAGCTGCTCGCGCTCGGCGGCCACCCGCTGCGCCTGGCCGAGCGCCTCGCCGACCAGCCGCCTGGCCCACAGCGCCAGCCGGCCTGCCACCCGCGGATCCGATTCGACCGCCGCCCGCACCGTGGCGATCACGAAGTCCGAGTGCCCCGTGTCCGCCAGCACCTCAAGGACGAGCGCCTCAGTCTGCGGGTCAAGCAGCGCCGCGATCGTCCGGTAGAAATCGGCCGCGATCCCGTCGCCCACGTACGCCTTGACCAGTCCCTCCAGCCAGTCGGCTGGCGCCGTCCTGGCGTGGAACGCATCCACCGCCTGCACGAACGGCTGCATTGCCGCGCCCGGATCGGCCTGCAGCTCCTCCAGCCGCCGCCGCAGCTGCTGGAAGTGGCCGAACTCGGCGACGGCCATCCCGGCCAGGGCGGTCTTGTCCGGCAGCGACTCGGCAAGCGCCGCGTCCTCCGACAGCCGGAAGAACGCGCTCAGCGTCGCATAAGCCAGTAGCCCGAGCAGATCGAGCACGCCGCCAGCGACCGCACCGTCTGGCCCAGCAGCGGCCGGCCTGCTGGCCGGGCTCCCGCCCGGCGGCTCACCGTCCGCGGCATGCTCACTCCGGCGGGCCGGCCCACTCAGGGTCACTTCGGCAGCCTAACATTCGGTGCCGGCCGGGCCGGTACCATTGCACTGCGGGCGGCGGGAGGAGACCGATGGCAGAGCGTCGCCCCATCCTGGCTGGCTCTCCGGTCTGCTGGACAATCCTGAAGTTCGTGGTACTCGGCCCCCTGCTGCGGCTGCTTTTCCGGCCCCGGGTGAGCGGCCTGGAGCACATACCACTCACGGGCGGCGCGATCGTGGCCGCCAACCATGTGTCGTTCCTTGACCCGCTGCTGCTCCCGCTCGTCGTTCCCCGGCGGGTGATGTTCCTGGCCAAGATGAAGTACATCGACAAGCCGCTGCTCCGCTGGTTCCTCCGCGCCGTCGGGGTCATCCCGGTGGCCACCGATGAGCCCGGCGGGATTCCCGGCGCCGCCGGGGCGGCCGGTGCCGCCGGGGCGGTGGCAGCGGGCGTCCGGGCCGTCCGCGACGGCCGGCTTGTCGGGATCTTTCCCGAGGGCACCCGGTCACCAGACGGCCGGCTGCACCGGGGGAAGACCGGCGTGGCGAGGATCGCCATCCAGGCCGGCGTGCCGGTGATCCCGGCCGGGATCACCGGCACGGACCTGGCATTCCCGCGGGGGGCCAGGCTGCCGAGGCCGCGGTCCGTGCGCATCGCCTTCGGCCCGCCGATCAGCTTTCCCGCCCCCGCCGACGCCGCCTGCGCCGGCACCGCCGCCCCCGGCACCGCCGCCGCCCCCGGCACCGCCGCCGCAGCGGGCGGGTACCCGGCACTTACCCGGCGCGCCACGGACCAGGTGATGGCCGCGATCGGGGCGCTATCCGGGCAGCAGGCCGGGGCGGACATCACCTAAGCAGCTGACGGCGTCACTTTCCGTCGGGCCCCGCACCGGTCGCCTCCGGCCGGAGCGGCCACGGAATGCAAGCGCCTGGCCACGCTGAACTACTATTCCGGCAGCCTCGGGTGGCCGCCGATCGCTGCGCCGCAACGGCCTCCGCAGAGATCATTGACATGATCAGAAATTCGGCGCAAAGTGCTGGTAGCCAAGCGCGCACGTGTTGACTGTCAAGCTCCGTGATGGTCTGGCCGCGAGGGCAGAGGAAGGTGCCTATGACCACATATCCCTGAAACTTGCCCTATATGGGATAAAACGGATAAGTGGCTATTATTAGCAGCCTGCTCCGGCGGGACTGCATTCATCTGTGGGGAGGTCAGTTATGTCTGATATTACGCCTCTGCGAGGCGAAGGCCGCACGGTTGGACGAATAACCGGCTTGTGGGGCGAACTGATGGCGGAATTCCTCGGGTGCGTTGTCCTGATCGCTTTCGGTGACGGCGTGGTGGCCATGACCGTGGCGGCCCTGCCCGGCTCGGGACGGACCGCAGGGCCCACCACGTTCTTCACGGGAGTCGGCGACTGGACGCTGATCACCTGGGGATGGGCGATGGCCGTCGCCATGGCCGTGTGGGTGGCGGGCGGAGTGAGCGGAGCTCACATCAACCCCGCGGTGACCCTGGCCATGGCCGTCAGGCGCAAGTTCGCCTGGGGCAAGGTCCTGCCCTACATGGGCGTTCAGGTTGTCGGCTGCTTCGTCGGGGCGGCCCTGGTCCTCCTCGTCTACCACAACGCGATCGACGCCACCCTCACGGCGGAGCACGCGACGAAGAGCTCGGGCACCGCGCTGGCGACCTACTCGATCTTCGCGACGTTCCCGGCCGGCTACTTCCACGGCGCTCTGATCTGGCCACTGATCGACCAGATCGTCGGCACGATGTTCCTGCTGATGTTCGTCGTGGCCCTCATCGACAGCCGGAACTCGGCGGTCGGGTCGAATCTCGCGCCCCTGGCCATCGGCTTCGCCGTGGCGGCGATCGGCATGTCCTACGGCGCGAACGCGGGGTACGCCATCAACCCGGCCCGTGACCTCGGGCCACGGCTCCTCGCCTGGATCGCAGGGTGGGGGAAGGTGGCCATGCCGGGGACACTCCACATAACCGGCTTGTCCTTCAGCGACTACTTCTGGGTCCCGATCGTGGGTCCCCTCATCGGCGGCGTTCTCGGAGTGGTCATCTACGACCTGTTCATCGGTGACGTCCTGCACGCCAGGCTGAAGATGGTCGAGGACGTCAGCGGGCCGATCCCGGAGAGCAAGCTCCCAGAGACAGAGACGTCTGCGTAACGGCAGAGGTGGGCGAGGGCAGCCGGGCAGCGATTACCGTGCCGGGCTGCCCCGTCCGGCCAGAGGAATGCCGGCCAGCAGGCCAGGCCGGCCGCACAGCCCGTAGCCAGGCTGGCAGGACATTCGGAGGATTCACATGAAGAAACTCATTAACGACCCGGCCGACGTGCTCAAGGAGGCGCTGCAGGGCGTCGCCGCCGCGCACGCCGACCGGCTCACGGTACTTACCGAGCCGAACATCATCATCAGGGCCGACGCCCCGGTCCAGGGCAAGGTCGCCCTCGTGTCCGGCGGCGGCGCCGGGCACGAGCCCCTGCACGGCGGCTTCGTCGGCATGGGGATGCTCGACGCCGCCTGCCCGGGCGAGGTGTTCACCTCGCCAACCCCCGACCAGATGCTGGCGGCCGACAAGGCGGTCAACGGCGGGGCGGGCGTGCTGCACATCGTCAAGAACTACACCGGCGACGTGCTGAACTTCGAGATGGCCGCCGAACTGGCCGGGGCGGAGGACATCGAGGTGGAGGCCGTCGTGATCGACGACGACGTGGCCGTGAAGGACAGCCTGTACACGGCGGGCCGCCGCGGCGTCGGCGCGACCGTGCTCGCCGAGAAGATCTGCGGCGCGGCGGCCGAGCAGGGCAAGTCTCTCGCCGAGGTGGCCGAGCTCTGCCGCCGGGTGAACGCCAACGCGCGCAGCATGGGGATGGCCCTCACCTCGTGCACGGTGCCGGCGGCGGGTAAGCCCACCTTCGAGCTGGGCGCGGCCGAGATGGAGATCGGCGTCGGCATCCACGGCGAGCCCGGCCGGGAGCGGAAGGCGCTGGCGCCGGTGCACGAGGTGGTCGAGATGCTCGCGGCGCCGATCGTGGATGACCTGCCGTTCGCGTCAGGCGACCGGGTCCTCGCCTTCGTCAACAGCATGGGCGGGACTCCGCTGATCGAGCTGTACATCGTCTATAACGAGCTGAACCAGTTCCTTTCCGCGCGCGGCATCGAGGTCAGCAGGAACCTGATCGGGCCGTATATCACATCCCTGGAAATGCAGGGATGCTCGATTACGCTGCTCAAGCTGGACGATGAAATGACGGCGCTGTGGGACGCCCCCGTTAACACGACCGGCCTCCGCTGGGGTGCCTAAGTGCCAGTGTCTTACAGCCAGGCCGATGACTGGATCCGGGCATTCGCCGCGACGGCCGCGGCGAACAAGGTTTACCTGACCGAACTGGATTCTGCTATCGGCGACGCCGATCACGGGATCAACATGAACAGGGGAATGCAGGCCGTGCTCGGGAAGATCGACGGAATTGGCGAGACCGACGACATCGGCGCGCTGCTGAAAACCGTCGGCATGACGCTGGTTTCCACGGTTGGCGGGGCGAGCGGCCCGCTTTACGGGACGCTCTTTCTCCGGATGGGCACGGCCGCCGCGGGCAAGTCGGAACTATCGGCCGACGACTGGGCCGCCGCCCTGGCGGCCGGGCTGGCGGGCGTGCAGACCCGGGGGAAGGCCGAACTCGGCGACAAGACAATGGTCGATGCCCTGACGCCCGCGGTGGATGCCCTGCAGGCCGCCCTGGCGGACGGCGCGGCCTTCGATGACGCGCTCCGCCGGTCGGCGGAGGCCGCAGAGGGAGGCATGAAGGCAACGATCCCGCTGGTGGCGCGGAAAGGACGGGCCAGTTACCTGGGCGAGCGGAGCGCAGGTCATCAGGACCCCGGCGCGACCTCCTCCTGGCTGCTTGTCCTTGCGGCGGCCGACACATTCGCCGGGCAGGCAGGCCAGTAGCTAACGGACTGGGAAGGACAAAGGAGAGAAGAGATGGCTGATTACGTAGGAGCGCTTGACCAGGGCACGACCTCGACTCGCTTCATGGTGTTCGATCACCAGGGCCAGGTCGTAGCCGTCGACCAGAAGGAGCACGAGCAGATCTTCCCGAAGCCCGGCTGGGTGGAGCACGACGCCACCGAGATCTGGGACCGCAGCCAGGAGGTGATGGCCGGCGCGCTGCACAAGGCCGGTCTCTCCGCCTCGGACCTCGCCGCGATCGGCATCACTAACCAGCGCGAGACGGCCGTGGTGTGGGACAAGACCACCGGGCAGCCGATTCATAACGCGGTCGTGTGGCAGGACACCAGGACCGACGTGATCTGCAACGAGCTCATGGCCGACGGCGGCCAGGACCGGTTCCGGGCCACGACCGGCCTGCCCATCGCCACCTATTTCTCCGGACCGAAGATCAAGTGGCTGCTCGACAACGTCGAGGGCGCGCGGCAGCGCGCCGAGGCCGGCGACCTGCTGTTCGGCAACATCGACACCTGGTGCATCTGGAACCTGACCGGCGGAGTGAACGGCGGCGTGCACATCACCGACGTGACCAACGCCAGCCGCACGCTGCTGATGGATCTGCGCACCCTGCAGTGGGATGAGGGGATCATGTCGATCCTGGGCATCCCCGCCAGCATGCTGCCCGAGATCCGGCCGTCCAGCCAGGTGTACGGCGAGTCCGTGGGTGCCGTAGCCGGCGTGCCGGTGGCCGGTGACCTGGGTGACCAGCAGGCCGCCCTGTTCGGCCAGACCTGCTTCTCGGTAGGCGAGGCCAAGAACACGTACGGCACGGGCAACTTCCTCGTGCTCAACACCGGAACCACGCCGACGCCGTCGAAGAGCGGCCTCATCACCGGGGTGGCTTACAAGATCGGCGACCAGCCTGCCGCCTATATGCTCGAAGGGTCGATCGCCATCACCGGAGCCCTGGTGCAGTGGCTGCGGGACAACCTGAAGATGATCGGGTCCTCGGAAGAAGTGGAAACCCTGGCCAGGACCGTCGAGGACAACGGCGGGGCGTACTTCGTGCCCGCGTTCTCCGGGCTGTTCGCGCCGTACTGGCGGAGCGACGCGCGCGGCGTGATCGCCGGCCTGACCAGGTACGTCACCGCCGGCCACCTGGCGCGTGCCGTGCTGGAGGCCACGGCCTGGCAGAGCAAGGAGGTCGTCGACGCGATGAACTCCGACTCGGGCGTCGACCTGACCTCGCTCAAGGTCGACGGCGGCATGGTCGGGAACGAGCTGCTGATGCAGTTCCAGGCGGACGTCCTCGGCGTCCCGGTGGTCCGGCCGACCGTTCCGGAGACGACGTCGCTCGGGGCCGCGTACGCGGCGGGCCTGGCCGTCGGGTTCTGGGCGGAGGTCGAGGACCTGCGGGCGAACTGGGGCAAGGACAAGGAGTGGGAGCCCAGCATGGATGCCGCCAAGCGGGACCATGAGTACGCGCTGTGGAAGAAGGCCGTCACCCGCACCTTCGACTGGGTCGAGTAGCGGCGATGACGTCAGCGGCCATCAGCTCCGCCTCGGCAGCTGGGCAGCCAGCCCCGGCCGGGCGGGCTGATGGCCGCATCGACTGCGACGTCCTCGTCATCGGCGGCGGCTCCACCGGGGCCGGGGTCGCCAGGGACGCGGCCATGCGCGGCTTCTCCACCGTCCTGGTGGAGCGGGCCGACATGGCCACCGGCACCACCGGCCGGTTCCACGGGCTGCTGCACTCCGGCGGCCGTTACGTGGTGAAGGACCCTAAGGCGGCGCAGGAGTGCATCGGGGAGAACATCATCCTGCGCCGCATCGCCGACGACTGCATCGAGGACACCGGCGGGCTGTTCGTCACCACCCCGATCGACGACCCCGGCTACGCCGACCGGTTCATCCAGGGCTGCAAGGCGACGGGGATCGAGGTGCAGGAGATCGGAGTCGCCGAGGCGCTGCGCCGGGAGCCGCGGCTCAATCCGCGTATCTCCCGTGCCCTGGTCGTGCCCGACGCGACGGTCGACGCATGGAAGATGGTCTGGTCCTGCGTCAGGTCAGCGACGCAGTACGGCGCCACGGTCCTTCCCTACCACGAGGTCATCTCGGTGATCAGGGACGGATCCAGGGTCGCGGGCGCCGTGGTGCGCGGCCCCGGCGGCGAGCTGCGGATCCGGGCCGAGGTCGTGATCAACGCGGCCGGAGCCTGGGCGGGCAAGATCGCGGCCATGGCGGGCTGCGAGGTCAAGGTGCGCCCCGGCAAGGGCATCATGGTGGCCACGAACCACCGGCTGGTGAACACCGTGGTCAACCGGTGCGAGATGCCCGCCGACGGGGACATCCTGGTGCCGATCAGGACGGTCAGCGTCATCGGCACCACCGACACCCTGGTCGACGATCCGGACGACTGGCCGATCTCGCGGCAGGAGATCGACGAGATGCTCACGGCGGGCGAGAACCTGGTGCCCGGCTTCCGGGAGTCAAGGACCCTTCGGGTGTGGGGCGGCGTCCGGCCGCTCTTCCAGGACGAGGGACCAGCCGAGACCAGGGACGTGACCAGGGCGCACGCCGTACTCGATCACCGGGCACGTGATGGCGTCGAGGCATTCCTGACCATCACCGGAGGCAAGTTCTGCACGTACCGGCTGATGGCGCAGGACGCCGTCGACGCCGCCTGCGGGGTGCTCGGCACCTCGCGGCCATGCCGGACCGCGGACGAGCCGCTGCCCGATTCCGGCGAGCAGAAGTTCTACCGGATCGGCTCGCGGCTGGCCGGCCGGGAGCGGACCCTGCACGACGAGCAGCTGATCTGCGAGTGCGAGCTGGTCCGCCGGGGCGCGCTGGAGGAAGCGATAGCGCGCCGGGGCGCGGCGAGCCTCGATGACATCCGCCGCGCGCTGCGTCTGGGCATGGGGCCCTGCCAGGGCGGGTTCTGCACCTACCGGGCCACCGGCATCCTGCACCAGGCGACGAATCTGTCGGCAGCCGAGGCGAACCGCGCCCTGCTGGAGTTCCTCCAGGAACGCTGGAAGGGCCTGCACCCGCTGCTGCACGGCGATCAGCTCCGGCAGGCCTGGCTGGATGACTGGATCTTCCAGGGCGTGCTGGACGTGGAGCACCTGCCGCTGGCCGAGCAGGAGCGGGCGCGGGTGTGACCGCTCAGGCAGGCACCCGGGCCGCCGACGCGGTCGTGCTGGGAGCGGGCATGGCAGGCCTCACCGCGGCGGTCCGGCTGGCCGAGGCCGGGCTCCGCGTCGTGACGGTGGCCAAGGGCCTTGGCTCGCTCCGGCTCGCCCCCGCGACCATCGACATACTCGGATACGGGCCCGGCCGGGTAGACAGCCCTGCCGAGGCGCTGCCTGCCTTCGTGGCCGCCCACCCGCACCATCCTTACGCGGCGGTCACGCCCGGTGCGCTGGCCGATAGCCTGCGCTGGCTTGCCGGGCACGTCGACGCCTACGCCTATGTCGGCGATGCCAGCGCCAACATGCTGCTGCCGACGGCCATCGGGGTTCCCCGGCCGAGCGCCGTGGTGCCCGAGACCATGGCCGGCGGCGACATCCGCTCGCTCCGCTGCGTCGCGATCGCCGGACTGCGGGCGCTGAAGGACTTTCACCCTGCGCTGGCGGCCGAGAACCTCCGGGCGGCCGCGGCCGCCGGCGGCCTGGCGCTCGATGCCAGGCCCGTGCTGCTGAGCCCGCCGACGGACGGCGAGGCCGATGTGGGCACGCTCAGCTTCGCCCGCCGGTTCGAGGACCCGGGGTTCCGCGGCGCTGTCGCCGCCGAGCTGCGCGCCGCGCTCCGCGATGAGGAGGCGGTCGGGTTCCCCGCGGTACTCGGGTTCGACCAGGTCCGGTCGGTCTGGACGGAGCTGCAGGAAGCGATCGGCCGGCCGGTGTTCGAGATCCCCACAATGCCGCCGTCGGTGCCGGGCATGCGGCTGGCCAGGGCACTGCAGGAGCGGCTGCGCCGGGCCGGCGGCCGGTTCGTGCTGGGGGCACAGGCCGTGGGCCCGGAAATCCGGGACGGCAGGCTGGCCGGCGTGCGGATCCGCGCCGGGACCAGGGAGACCGTGCGGCTGGCCCGGTGGATCGTGCTGGCGACGGGCGGGCTCGCGTCCGGCGGGATCGAGGTCGAGCTCGGCGGCGCCGCCAGGGAGTCCGCGCTCGGGCTGCCGGTATTCGGGCCGGATCCCGGCGAGCCCGCATTCCTGCCCGGCTACCTCGATGAGCACCCGATGGGCACGATCGGGCTGCGGGTCGACGCCCGGCTCCGCCCGGTCGGCCGCGATGGTGAGCCGGTACGCCAGAACGTGCTCGCGGCCGGTGCCGTAATCGGCGGGGCACGGCCGTGGCGGGAGAAGTCCGGTGACGGCATCAGCCTGTCCACCGGCTACCTTGCGGCCGGGACGATCCTGGAGGATGCCGGATGACCGACGAGCCCGCGTTCGACTTCATCCGTGACTCGCTCGACCACTGCGTCAAGTGCACGATCTGCGAGACCGCGTGCCCGGTCGCGAACGCCACCCCGCTGTTCCCCGGGCCGAAGTACGTCGGGCCCCAGGCCGAGCGCTTCCGCACCCCGGGGTCGTCGGACGACGGCTCGCTTGACTACTGCTCCGGCTGCGGTATCTGCTCGCAGGCGTGCCCGCAGGGCGTGCACGTGGCCGAGATCAACTCGCGCGCCAGGGCCACGATGAAGCAGCAGCGCCGGATGCCGCTGCGCGACCACCTGCTGTCCAGGCCGAGCGTGGAGGGCAGGCTGGCCACGCCGGTCGCGCCGCTGGCCAACTTCGTGCTGTCGAACCGGATATTCCGCGTGCTGGCCGAGCGGACCCTGGGCATTCACCGCAGCGCGCCGCTGCCGACGTTCGCGGGCCGGACATTCCAGCGGTGGGCGCGCCGCCACCGGCCTGCCGCCGCCGAGCGGGAGGTGGTGTACTTCCACGGCTGCAGTGCCAACTACTTCCAGCCGGAGCTCGCCGAGATGACCGTGGCGGTCCTTGAGCACAACGGATTCCGGGTGCTGGTGCCGCCGCAGGACTGCTGCGGCCTGCCGCTGCAGTCCAACGGGATCTTCGACACGGCCCGGTCCTACGTCCGGCGCCTGGTCGGCAACCTGGCCCCGTACGCCAGGGCGGGCAATCAGATCGTGGCCACCTCGACCAGCTGCGGCCTGATGCTCAAGCGCGAGGCCAGGGAGATCCTGGGCATCGAGGACGACGATCTGCGCGTGGTGAGCGAGCAGACCTATGACATCTGCGAGTTCCTGGCGGACCTGGACGCGGCCGGGCAGCTCAGGACCGACTTTCGCGCCGTGCCGATGACGGTCACCTACCATGCTCCGTGCCAGCAGCAGGGGCACGGGATCGGCAAGCCGGCCCTGGACTTGCTCGCCCTGATCCCGGAACTGAAGGTGATCGAGCTGGACCGGGCCTGCTGCGGCATCGCCGGCACCTACGGGATCAAGCGCGAGAAGTACGACATCGCGATGAAGGTGGGCCAGGGCCTGTTCGATGACATCACCAGCTCGGCGGCCGACCTGTCGGTCTGTGACAGCGAGACCTGCCGGTGGCAGATCACTCACGCCACCGGCCGGCCGTCCGTGCACCCCGTCGAGGTCCTGCACCGGGCCTACGGGCTGTAGCGACCCGGAGCGCGGAATCATCCTGGAAGGGCGGTGTCAGCACAGCGATGGTCGGGATCGTGATCGTGTCACACAGCGCCCAGGTGGCCGAGGGGGCGGTTGAGCTTGCCAGGGAGATGGCGGGCCCCGACGTCTTGATCGTCGCCGCCGGCGGACTGGATCTCCCCGGCCATCCGCTGGGCACCGATGCGGTCCTGGTGGCCCGCGCCATGGACCAGGCGTGGAGCGATGACGGCGTGCTGGTGCTGATGGACCTGGGCAGCGCGGTCATGTCGGCCGAGATGGCCGTCGACCTGATGCCGGAGGAGCGCCAGTCCAGGCTGCTGCTGTGCGAGGCGCCGGTCGTGGAGGGCGCGGTGGCCGCTGCGGTGGCCGCACGCCTGGGCGAGCCACTGGCCCAGGTGGCCGCCGAGGCGCGCGGCGGGCTGGCCGGCAAGATCGCCCATCTGAGTGCATCCGCCGGGCAGGAACGCGGCGAGGAACGCGGGGAGGCGGCAGGCCAGGAGGCTGCCCCCGATGCGGCCGATGCCCCCGATGCGGACGATGCCCTCGAGGCGCGCATCCGCGTGTCCAATCCCCTCGGGCTGCATGCCCGCCCCGCTGCCAGGTTCGTGGAGACGGTCGGGCGGTTCGACGCGAAGGTAACCGCGGAGAACCTGACTTCCCCTGCTGGCCCGGCCAGCGCGCGGAGCCTCAACGGCGTCGCCACCCTCGGGGTACGCCACGGGCACGAGGTCCTGGTGCGGGCGACCGGGCCCCAGGCCGCGGAGGTGCTGAGCGCCGTGCGGGATCTCGCCGCGCGCAACTTCGACGAGCCGCTGGCCGGCCAGCCGCCCGAGGCCCGGCCAGCTGCCCCTGCGCCGCTGGCCACCGGATCGTCCGCTGCCGGGCCGCCCGCTGCCGGGCCGTCCGCTGCCACGCCGGCCGCTGCCACGCCGCCCGTTGCCGGGCCGCCCGCTGCCGGGACCCTGCTACGGGGACTGGCCGCCTCCGCCGGCGTCGCGATGGGCGACGCCATGCACCTCCGGCCAGCGCAGGTCGTAGTGCCGCGGGAGCCCGCGGCCGACACCGGCGCGGAGCTGGCCAGGCTGGATGCCGCCCTGGATGCGACCCGGCGCGACGCGGCGGCGGCAAGGGACTCGGTGGCCGACCGCACCGGCGGAGCATACGAATCGGCCATCTTCGACGCGCACCTGCTGTTCCTGCAGGACGAGGCGCTGCTTGACCCGGCCAGGCACCGCATCGGCGAGGGCAGGAACGCCGCCGACGCATGGGACAGCGCGGTCGCCGACATGGTCGAGGTCTGGCAGCGCCTGGCGGACCCCTATCAGCGCGACCGGGTCCGTGACCTGGAGAGCATCAGTTCTCAGGTACTCGCCCACCTGCTCGCGGTGAGCCGCTCGGAGGTGACCGGGACCGGGATCGTGGTGGCCGCCGAGCTAACCCCGGCTGACACGGCTGGCTTCGATCCGGCAGTGGTCAGGGGAATCGCCACCGCTGCGGGGGGTCCGGCATCGCACGCCGCCATTCTGGCCAGGGCACTGGGCATCCCGGCCGTCCTCGGCCTCGGGGGCGCGGTGCTTGCCGTGCCTGATGCGACGCCGCTGCTGCTTGACGGGGACAGCGGAACGGTGCTGGTGGCGCCTGATGCCGCCGCTGTCGCCGCCGCCGAGCTGGCCGGAGCGCGCCGCCGCGCGGCCGGTGAGCGGGCCAGCCAGCGTGCCGCCCAGCCGGCCGTGACCGCGGACGGCACCAGGGTGGAGGTCGCCGCCAACGCGGGATCGGTCGAGGACGTCAGGCGGGCAGTGGCCGCAGGCGCCGACGGCATCGGCCTGCTCAGGACGGAATTCGTGTTCCTGTCCGCCCAGAGCATGCCCACCGAGGCCGAGCAGGAGGCTGTCTACAGGGACATCGCCCGGATCCTGGACGGTCGGCCGCTCATCGTCAGGACGCTCGACGTCGGGGCGGACAAGTCGCTTCCTTACCTGCCGAGGGCGGCGGAGCCGAACCCGGCCCTGGGCCAGCGCGGCATCCGGCTCGGCCTGGCCAGGACCGACCTGCTGCTCCCGCAGATCCGGGCCGTGCTCCGGGTGGCCGCCGATCATCCGCTGAAGCTCATGTTCCCCATGGTGGCCACCGGCGATGAGGTTCGCTCGGCGGTCGGCCTGGTCGCCGATGCCAGGAGCAGCCTGCTTGCCGAGGGCGCGGCCGGGCCGGCGGGGGCCGGGATGGAGGTCGGGATCATGATCGAGGTCCCGTCCGCCGCGCTGACCGCCGGGACGCTGGCCGGCAGCGTCGACTTCTTCTCGGTGGGCACGAACGACCTCACCCAGTACACGATGGCCGCCGACCGCGAAGTGACAGCGGTGGCCGGGCTCGCCGACGCGATACACCCCGCTGTGCTGACTCTCATCGGCCGTGCGGCGGCGGCCGCGAACGCCGCCGGCCGGTGGATCGGCGTGTGCGGCGAGCTGGCCGCCGATCCGCTGGCGATACCGCTGCTGCTCGGGCTCGGCGTCCGCGAGCTGTCGGTCGGCGCCGCCTCGGTCGCCGCCGTCAAGGAGGTGGTCAGGGACACCGACCTGCCGGACTGCGCCGAGCTGGCCAGGCGGGCAGTCAGCCTGCCGTCCGCCCAGGCTGTCAGGGAGCTGATGTGGAGCCGCCCTGGCAGCGGTGTGGGATGCTGAGCCTAATGGCCTCTGAGGCGGGACAATGCGGGACAATGAGAAACGAGCGGCGGACGGCGCAGCTCCTGAACGGCATCAGCCTGATGCGGGTCGTCATGGTGCTGCCGGTCGTAGCGCTCGTCGAGCTCGGCCCGACCGTCGAGTACGCCTACGTCGCGGCTGCCGTGCTCTTCACCGTGGCAGCGGCGACCGACTTCCTTGACGGCTACCTGGCCAGGCGGTGGCGTGCCACCACCGAGCTCGGGGTGTTCCTCGATACCACCGCCGACAAGCTGCTGGTCTCCGGAGTCCTGATCGCCCTTGTCGCCGTCGGGCGTGCCTCGCCGTGGGCAGCCCTGGTGATCGTGGGGCGGGAGATCGCCGTCCTCGGCCTCAAGGCCGCCGCGGCGACCGCCGGCACCGTCGTCCGGCCGTCCATCTGGGGCAAGCTCAAGTTCAACGTGCAGTTCGTGGCCATTGTCCTGGCCATCGTCCGGTACCCGCACCGGATCGGCTTCCTGTATCTCGACGAGTGGGCCATGACAGTCGCCGCGGTGGTCACCGTGCTGTCCGCGGTCGAGTACTTCAACCGCCTCTCGTCCGTGCTGGGGAGCGGGCGCCAGTGACCGGCGCCCGGCCATCCCAGACTCTCGTCATCGGCGGCAGCGGCTTCGTGGGCGGCGCCGTGCTCGACGCGCTGGTGTCCGGCGGGCGGCCCGTGCGGGCGCTGGCGAGGTCCGGCCCGGCCGCGGACGAGCTGCGGGGCCGCGGGGCCGAGCCGGTCACCGGCGACGTACTGGATCCAGGCAGCCTGGTCCGGGCCATGGATGGCTGCGCCGTCGTGTACCACGCCGCCGGGGTCAATGCATTCTGCCTGGCGGATCCCCGGCCGATGGAGCGGGTCAATGTCGAGGGCTCGGCCAACGTGATCGCGGCCGCCGCCAGCGCTGGCGTCCGCAGGGTCGTCTACACATCCTCAGCCGCGGCGCTCGGGGAGGCTCCCGGCACGGTCGGTAAGGAGACCTCGCAGCACCGAGGATGGTTCCTGTCACAGTACGAGCGGACGAAATACCTCGCCGAGATCCGCGTCCTGCGCGAGGCCGCCGAGCGGAAAGTCGACGTGGTGTGCGTCAGCCCGTCGTCGGTGCAGGGTCCCGGCCGCCTGCATGGCACCGCACGGCTGCTCCTGCAGTACCTGAACGGCCGCCTGAAGTTCCTCACCGATACCCGGATGAGTTTCCTCGACGTCGCCGACTGCACGGCCGGCCATCTGCTGGCCGAGACACACGGGGCCGCCGGGGACCGCTACGTGCTGAATGGCGCCACGTTCACCACCCGCGAGCTGATCAGCCTGGTCAGCCGTAGCACTGGCATCGAGCACCGGGTCCGGTGGATCCCGGGCCGGGCCGCGCTGGTCTCCGCGGCGGCGGTCGAGGCAGCTGCCAGGACCGTCCGGCGCAAGCCGCCGCTCTGCCGGGAGATGGTCCGGACGCTGCTCAACGGCCATACCTACGACGGCTCGAGGGCGGCACGGGAACTCGGGGTCCGCTACACGCCGGTCGAGGAGACGATCCGCAAGACTCTGCGCTGGTACACCGAGCACGGCTACCTGAACGCGCCCTTACCAGCCGGTAACGGCAAGGATTCGACCTGATAAACTAACCGCCGCATCGGCCTACCGGAGGATTGATGGAGCGTAAGGGTGGCCGGATGCTGGCGCAGGCGGTCGGCGCCCAGTTCGCCCGCGGATTGTTTCTCAACGGGGCACTCCGGCCGATTATCCGGCACTATGTGCACCCAAAGGTCTCCGGCCTGGAAAACCTGTCGGGTCACGGCCCGCCGCTCATTCTCGCGGTGAACCACTCCAGCCACATGGATACGCCGCTCATCCTGACGAGCCTTCCGAAGGAGCTGCGCCGCCGGACCCTGGTCGCCGCTGCCTCGGACTATTTCTTTGCCAGCCGCGTGCTCGGGCTGTTCGTCTCGGTCGCGGTAGGCGCCGTCCCCATGGACCGGCGCGCTGGCGGCAAGCAGACCATGGCGACGGTGGACCGGCTGCTGGCGCAGAAATGGTGCCTCGTCATGTACCCGGAGGGCAGCCGGACCCCGGACGGGCGGCTGTACCGGGGAAAGACCGGGATCGCCCGGCTTGCGCTGTCGGCCGACGTCCCGGTGGTGCCGGTGGGGATCGTCGGCACCTACCACGCCATGCCGGGCGGCCGGTCATGGCCAGTGCCCGGGAACGTCGAGGTGCGCTTCGGCAAGCCGCTGACGTTTGAGCGCTACCGCCTGGGGAGCGTGAATCAGCTCGTCCTGCGGGCGATCACGGACCAGATCATGTACGACATCATGACGCTGAGCGGGCTGAGCTACGTGGATGAGTACACCAGCAAGGCCAAGGCGAGGCAGTCGCGTGCTCGCAAGGAGCCGGCCGCGCCGCCCGCCGGCAGATCCGAGCCCGCGGCTGACGAGCCGCTTGAATCCGACTGATCCAGTAGCCGGGAGCTATTCGCCGCCGACGGTCGGCCGGGCCACCGTGTCCGGATGGTGGCCCCTCCCTGCTGCCGGCCCCGGCGATGGCCGGTGCGTGACCTGCTGCCTGCAGCGCAGCGCCCCGCGCCGCGGCTGGCTCAGGCGACGGTGTCCCGTGCCCGCCCCGCGGCCAGCACCTGCGCAACGGGAGGGCGCTCGGTCAGTTCATTGAGGTGCTCATCGAGGCGCAGCCCGTTCTGCGCGGCGACTGCGTGCAGGTAGATATCCTGGCGGGGCAGCGCCCAGACGTCAGGTGCGCTCCGTCCGGGCAGTTCTTGTTCCGGCATGTGAACCCGGCGGGCCAGCGCGCGCAGCACGGCGGAACTCATCCGGGTGAGGTCCCCGAGCGGCTGGTGCCGGTTCTGCCGGGAGCCGAGATCCACCTGGGCCATCGCTGGCAGGCCCGTTTCCGCGAGTACGTCGATCAGGATCCCGATCTCCACCCCGTACCCGGTGAGGAACGGGATATTGCAGAGCAGCTCCCGGTAGGCCGCGAATTCGCCGGCCAGCGGCTGCACGAATCCGGTGAGACCTGGATAGAAGAAGTTGAGCAGCGGCTTGGCCATCAGCTCGGTCACCCGGCCTCCGCCGTCCGCGACGGATTGCCCTTCCTGGGTGAAAGGGCGCCGGTAAGCGGCCTTACTGAATTGAACTCCGGGTACCGCCAGCAGCGGCCCGAGCGTGCCGTAGATAAAATGCTCGCTGAAATCACGGGTATCTGCGTCGGCGAACATGACGATGTCGCCGCGTGCCGCCGAGAGGCTGCGCCACATCGCGTCCCCCTTGCCCTGGGCGGGCCCGTAGGCAGGCAGCAGCTCGTTCTCGGAGTAGACCTCGGCGCCGCGGGCCCTGGCGATTTCCGCGGTGCCGTCAGCTGAGTCCGCATCGACCACGATGACCTGCTCAACCAGACCGCTCCGCTCGTTCAGCCTGGCCACCGTGTCCAGGATCGGGCCGATGGTGCCGGCGACGTTGCGGGTAGGCAGGATCAGCGTCGTGGTGAGCTGGCGCCCCGGCCCGCCGGGGCTGGCGAGATCGCAGAAATCTCGGTAGTGAAATGAGCGCTGCCCGAACCATTCC
>Ga0302232_10001090_pt1 | contig 19105 bp, 10 predicted proteins | sample II_Palsa_N2_3_FD_193575 | JGI IMG/M metagenome (GOLD analysis project Ga0302232, IMG submission 193575) | Peat permafrost microbial communities from Stordalen Mire near Abisko, Sweden - II_Palsa_N2_3 | ecosystem: Environmental > Terrestrial > Soil > Palsa > Peat permafrost | place: Sweden...
GCCGAGCAGGCAATGTACTTCGCCACGACGCAGGCGCAGCGTTACGTTCTTGAGCGAAATCACCGTGCCAAAGAATTTGCTGACGCCTTCCATCTGCAGGATGTAGTCGTCGCTGCTGTTTGGAGTCTTCACTTGAGTGTCCATCAGTCGATCCTCATTTGCCGGTCGTTGCCCGCGAGCGGATGTAATGGTTGAACAGCACCGCGAGCAGCAGCATCGCGCCGAGCACCACGCGATACCAATCAGAGTTGACGTTGGTGTAGGAAATGCCGATCTGCACCACGCCGAAGATCAATGCGCCGAAGCAGGCGCCGAGAATCGAACCGTAGCCGCCGGTAAGCAGGGCGCCGCCGATGACTGCGGCGATGATCGCCTCGAACTCTTTCTGCAGGCCTCGATCCGACGCAGCGGAACCGACATCGGAAACCTGCAGTACCGCAAACAGACAGGCGCAGAAGGCGGTGAACACGAACAGGCTGATCTTGACCCGACGCACCGGCACGCCGACATTCTTGGCCGCGTTGGCATCACCACCGACGGTGAAGATCCAGTTGCCGAAACGTGTCTTGGACAATATGAAGCCAGCGGAGCAGGCCACCAGCGCCCACCAGAGCAGCACCTTGGGTAGGCCCGCGACGACGGGTTCCCCGCTAGGCAGTTTGTCGATCACACCAACCTGTGCCAGCCAGGCAAACAGCCCCTGCAGCGTGGTGCCCTGAAACAGCGCATGGGTCACCGGGTCCTGCGCGATCTTGTCGCCTACGCCGCTGACAATGGTGCTGCCGGCAAACTGGGTCGACAGCACGATGGTGAGTCCGCGCAAAATAAACATGAAGGCGAGCGTGACAATAAAGCTGGGCAGCTTGGTACGCATCACCAGGTAGCCGTTCAACCAGCCCAGCGCCATGCATCCACCGAAGGCAAAGAGCACGGCCAGCCACATGGGCCAGCCGAAAAACATCGATGGCACGGCCAGCATCATGCCGGCAAAGCCGATCATCGAGCCCAGCGACAGATCGAACTCGCCGGCAATCATCAGCAGGCAGGCACCGACAGCGATGATGCCCAGGTAAGCGGCCACCTGCGACCAGTTCATGATGCCGTCGAGGTTGAACATGCCCGAGTCGCCGGCGAACACACCGAAGAACACGAAGACGAGAATGGTGGCTGCGATCGATCCTAGCTCGGGACGATTCAGCAGTGCACGCCATGGTGAGATGCGCCGCACGCGCTCATCACTCGGCGTAGCGGGGTTTGCGCCGGGTGGGGTGGTGTTCGGCTGCTTCAACGTGGCGTTCGACGGAAGGGTTTTGGCGAGGGTCATGGCCATATCGGAAGTCGTGGTACTCATGAAATCTCCGGCGCTTGCGCGAGGGATGGTGTGTTGGCCGTTGACCGACCGATCGCTGCAAGACGATCAGTCGGTCAACGCGCTTTAGCGGTACTGGCCGGCGTATTTCTCGACCGTGGCCACGTTGTCCTTGGTGACAAAGGCCGGGCCTGAGCTGACGCCGTCGGCGTTGTAGACCGGCACCAGGCCATATTCCTTCAGGCGCATCTGGAACTTCGGATTGGCCTTCAGCGTGGCGATGATCTTGTCTTTGTCCGTCGTCTTGTCTTCATGCGCGATCACCACGGCGGCGATCGACATATAGCCCTGCAGGTACGGCTGCTGATCGATGGCGAAATTGATCGTGCCATCCTTGATCGCGTTGATGATGCCGGGCGAGAGATCGAACGTACCAAAATAGATTTTGCCGTTCAGATGCATCTGCTTCAGCGCCTGCACGGTTGGCTCGGCAGCGTTCGGGCCCAATGCAAGAATGGCCTGGGTCTTCGGATGGTTGCGCAGGTAGGCGGTGACCTTGCTATTGACCACGGTGGGGTCCATGCCGCTGTCGATCATCGAGCTCTTGAAGTCGGCACCGATGGCGTCGGCAAAGCCCTTGCAGCGCTGGAACGAGGCCTGGTTGGTGGCGTAGTGGTTCACGCAGACGAAGGACTTGATGCCCAGCGCCTTGGCGCGATCGCCGGCGGCTTTGCCTGCCGCGTATTCCGGCTGACCGATATGCATGATCGCACCGAGCTTTTTGCTTTCTTCGATCGTGCCGGAGTTGAAGGTAACTGTCGGGATGCCCTTGGCAGTGATTTTTGCAGCGGGCTTGGACAGCACGTCATAGTCGGCGATGTCATACGCGACGCCGTCGTAATTGCGCGCGGCCGCTTGTTCCAGCAGACGCGCCATATCGGCCAGGTCGCCGTTGGGCGGATTGCGGTAGTCGACCTGTACACCGAAGTCTTCACCAGCCTGTTTCACCGAGTTCTTGATGGTGTTCCACCAGGAATCGGAATCGGCGCCGTGGCTGACCATGACATAGCGTTCATTTGCGTGTGGACCGTCGGCGGCCAGCAGTGTTGGCGTCAAGGTCATACCGGCCAGCAGGGTTGCCAGGCAGAGGGAAATTTTCCGAAGTTGCATGCCACTCTCCAGTCGCTTGGGCCGGGTTTGCCGGCTCGGTTCAGATCGGGCCATGCCTGTTGACAGGCTGGGCGTTTCGAAGCTGGGACGAGGATGGACCCACTTTTTCCAATTTGCAATTTGCATTGCACAATAAAAAAAACTGGAATAAATATTCCATTCGATGCATAACATGCGCCTCTCCGTCACATTTGCAGTGACCAACGCCTCCGTAACGAATGGACCCGAACGCATGACCAAGAGCAGCGGTGTCGAACAGCTGATGCAACGAATTGCCGAGCAGTTCGATGCCTTGCCGCGGCAGCAGCAGAACGTGGCGCGTTATGTCGAGGAACAGCGCGCCAACATCATGCTTCAGCGCGTCAACGAGGTCGCCGAAGGGGCCGGTGTGCATGCGTCGGCGGTGGTGCGTTTCGCGCAGCGCTTCGATTTTTCCGGTTACAGCGAGATGCAGGCCGTGTTCCGCAGCGAACACACGGCGCAAGTCGCACCGGCTCGCAGCTACCAGCAGCGCATTCGCCGGGTGATCGAGGATGGGCCCGAACAGATGGAACCGGCGCAGATGGCACTGCGTTTCATCGATGCAAGCCGGGCGGGGCTCGACGATCTGGCTGGCGAGTTTGACGCGAAAAGCTTCGAGGACGCGGTGGATCTGCTGGTCAAGGCCGACACCATTTACGTGGTCGCCGTGCGCCGTGCTTTTTCCATCGCCAGCTATATCGCTTATGCCTTGCAGCACACGCACAAGCGGGTGTTGCTGGTGAACGGTCTGGGTGGCATGTATCGCGAGCAGATGCGCAGCATTGGCAAGAACGATGTGCTGATCGCTATCAGCTTTCCTCCCTATGGAAAAGAAACGCTCTACTGCGCGCGCATAGCCAGCCAGCACAAGGCGAAGGTGTTGGCGATTACCGAAAGCGGCATGGGGCCACTGGCCCGCCACGCCAGCGTATTGCTCAAAGTTCGCGAGGGGAGTGCCTTCGCCTTTCGCGCGCTGACCAGCACCATTTGCCTGTGCCAGGCGCTGTTTGTCGCGCTGGCTTACAAGCTCGAATTGACTGTTGAAGAAACCACACCCCCTGGAGAATACGATGATTGAAGTAGCCGTTTTTGGTGCCGGCCGTATCGGCAAGATCCATGCCGCCAACGTGAAGCGTCACCCGCAGGCAAAACTGAAATACGTGGTCGACACGCATGCGCCATCGGCCGACGCGCTGGCCGCCGAACTGGGCGCCAAGGTGGTGTCGGTGGAAGAGGCGTTGAATGATCCAGCCATCGGCGCCGTGGTGATCGGTTCCAGCACCGACACGCATGCCGACCTGATCCTGCGCTCTGCGGCCGCAGGCAAGGCGATCTTCTGCGAGAAGCCGGTCGATCTCGACGTGCAGCGCGCGCGCGAGTGCGAAACTGCGGTAAAGAAAGCCGGCGTAGTCTGCATGGTCGGTTTCCAGCGCCGCTTCGATCCGACGTTTGCTGCGCTGAAAGCGCGCCTGGAAGCTGGCGAGATCGGCGATGCCGAGATGTTGGTGATCACCAGCCGCGATCCGGCGCCACCGCCGGTGTCCTACATCGAGCGCTCCGGTGGCGTGTTCAAGGACATGTTGATCCATGACTTCGACATCTTCCGCTGGATTCTCGGTGGTGAGGCGGTAAGCGTGTATGCCACTGGTGGAAGCCTGGGCTTTCCCGAAGTAGCTGCGGCCGGCGATATCACGCAGGCCACCGTCACCATCCGCACCAGAAGCGGCGGTCTGTGCCAGATCAACACGTCACGCCGGGCCGCCTACGGCTACGACCAGCGCTTCGAAGTACTGGGCAGCAAGGGCTTGCTGCAGGCCGGCAACGTGCGTCCGACCCAGGTGGTGGCATGGGGTGAGCAGTCGATCAGCACCGACAAGCCCGAGCACTTTTTTCTCGAGCGCTACCGCGATGCATATGCGCTGGAAATCGCGCATTTCTTCGATGCCCTGAGCAATGGCACACCGGTGCGCACCACGATTGCCGACGGCATCAAGTCGCTGGAACTGGCCGAGCTGGCGACGCGGTCATGGAAGGAAGGCAAGGTGCTGGACTGCTCCATATAAGCGTGTGAGCGGGCATCAGGAAGTGAGGAATCCCGGAAGGTGATTCCTCGCGGTCGCGCATCGAGCGTTCCCACGACGGGTGCCTTTGCATGACGATCAAAAATCGCGGGCGCGCTTGCCTGCTCTTCATCGACATATCTCATCGAGTTCCCGCATGAATCAGAAAATTCTTACCATTGGCCTGGCTGGGCTAGGACGGCTGGGTCGGCGCTACGCGGAAAACCTGGCGCGCAATGTCCCGCGTGCAAGGTTGGCTGCGGTATGCAGCCCGCTGGAAGAAGAAATCAACTGGGCACGTGACACGCTGGGCGTGGAAAGCAGCTACAGCGATTACGCCCAGATGCTTGCCGATCCCGCGTTGGATGCCGTGTTTCTGGTGACACCAACATCACTGCATGCCAATCAGATCGAGCAGGCGCTCGATGCCGGCAAGCACGTGTTCTGCGAGAAGCCGCTGTCGCTCGAGCTGGAAGCCTGCCAGCGCACGGTGGCACACGCGGCGCGTTATCCGCAGCTGCGTGCGATGGTCGGCTTCGTCCGGCATTTCGATGCGAGCTATCGCGATGCCAAGGCACAGATCGAGGCAGGTGTCATCGGCAAACCCTTTATGGTGTATTCGCAGACTGCCGACCTGCTCGATCCCAGCGGCGCTTTCGTCAAATTCGCACCGACCAGCGGCGGCCTGTTCCTGGACTGCAGCGTGCACGACGTCGATCTGGCGCGCTGGCTATTGGGCCGTCCTAAAGCCATTCGTGCGTATGCCAGCGGTACGGTTGCCGTATACGACGAGCTGAAGGCGCTGGGTGACATCGACAACGGTGTGGCGATCTGCGAATTTGAAAACGGCTGCATGGCAATGTTCCACGCCTCGCGCACGCAGGCCCACGGACACGATACGCATACCGATATCACCGGTACTGCCGGCAAGCTCAGCATTGGCCGCAACCCGCGTATGGATCGTGTCGAAATCGCCGATGCGCGTGGAGTGCGTTCGTTATCCACGCCCAGCTTCTTCGAGCGCTTCGGTGATGCCTTCCACGCGCAGTGCCTGCATTTCGTTGATGCGGTACTGGACAGCACACCGTTCGATCTCACCCTGGAAGACGCGGCCGAGGCGACCCGAATCGCTATCGCCTTGCGGCAATCGATGCAGACGCATCAGCCCGTAGCGTTGTAACAGCAAAGCTGTTGATCATCTCGCGACGCTCAACAGTAAGGCGAGAGGCTTTTTCAGTAACTTCCCACGGTCACCCGAAGCATCGTGGGCTGTGTGCCGAAATTGAGTCCGTAGTCGGTTTCGTCACCGTTCCAGAGGCGCTTTACCTGCCATTGGCCGTTGACGAAGCTGCCTTGCTCGACCCGAAGCAGTTGACCGTGACGATGATCGTCGTCATGCCGCTCGAACTCCACACGCGCATTGATGCCGGCCACCAGAAACTCGGTGGCACTTTGTCGAATGATCAGCAGGTGGCCATCGGCGGAGGGATTGCCGGGAAGCTCGGCAGGCGCGTCTCCCCACATAGGAGCGCCAAAAGAAACCCTGGCCTGCCAGCGGCCGAGATCCAACGTCTTTTGCGGTTGGCCGGGCTGTTCTACCGCTGCAAAGAGCTGGCCGACAAAGGCCGCCTGCGCCACCTGCCGTTGCATCGCCCCGACCAGTTGGAAGTTGCGAGCATGGGCGGCGGTTGCGGCCTGCCGTTTCGACGTGTCCTCATCGTTGTCGACGCCAAAGATCGAAAAGCCGATGCCACCTTTGGCGAGCACGTGAAAGAAATACGGCGCGTTGCCCGCCTCGTAACCTGTTTCTGAAATCCACACGGGGTTGTCGGATCGCGCGTATTGATCGACCACCTTGGTGAATTCGTTGTAATCGGTGCTGTAGAGATCCGTGCCGACAAAGTCGATATGCGACGCGCTGGCCTTCCACAGATCCAGCACGTTCCAGGTCGCGCCGCCGCTGGGATAATCGTAGCCAGGCAGGTGTTTGCCCTTGTAGCGCAGCCATGCATTCACATACATCGGCAGCGGATATTCCGCCTTGCCAGCGGCGGCCACTTGATCGATATAGCGCGCTACGCCATAGGCGTTGAACATCTCATCGGCATCGGCGCTGAAGACGTCACTCCACGTGCCGGTTGGCTTGTGCAGGCTCGCTGCGAGCTGTGCCGGCAACTTGTCATTGAACAGCGCATTGGCGGCTGCACCGTGATCGCGAATGCTGCCGATCATGCCAGGCTCGTTTTCTACCTGGACCAGGATGACCGTGTGCTGCTGGCCATCTTTCTGCTTGAGATGATGCATCAATGCCGCGAATGCGGTTTTATCTGCCTGCAAGTTGGCGTCGGCATAAGGCGAGAGATCCTCCACGGGTTCACCGTGTTCGTCCAGCGCACGCGGGTAATGGACTGGGTCGTTCTTGATCCAGGTGGGCACGTAATGCATCTGCCCGTTTTTCCAGCTGCCAAACCAGAGCAAGATCAGACGTACGCCATGTTGGCGCGACTGATCGATCAAGGCATCGATATTGGTGGTATCGAAATGCCCGGATTGGGGTTCGAACTGCTCCCAGTAAACCGGTGCTTCCAAAGTATTTGCATGCAGCGCTTCCACGCTGGGCCAGATGCTTGGAAGTATCTCGGGCCATGCGCTGGAGTTGTGCAGTTGGGCGGCCATGACGGTATAGGGTGCGCCATCGACAAAAAGCGCGAAGCGCCCCTGCTGTTGCACCAGCCTGGGTTGTTCTGTGGCCCAAGCCTGTGACGCAAGCAGGATGCTAAGGCACCCTGCCCATAGTCGTACTCGAAACATGGGAGCAAAAACCATCAATAGTCCTCGATGGCCGGCGCTTGCACCGGCCATCTGGTGCAGAGTTAAAACGTAACTTTAGAACGTAACTGTGGCACGCACCCAGTAGTAACGGCCGATCTGGTCGTAGGTATAGGCATCCGTATTGGAGTTGCTGCCCCATTGATAGAACAGCGGTGGCGTCTTGTTGGCAAGATTGTCGATGCCCGCCGACAGGGTGGTGTGATACTTGGTGAAGTCGTAGCTCGCCGAAACGTTGTTGTACGTATAGGCACCGATCTTGTGTTCGACACCCGGAATGCTTTCGTCGGCGGAATAGCCCTCGGAGAGATCGTCGCTGCCTACCCGGGTACGGCCGATATAACGCATCGTCCAGCTGGCGCCCCAGTTGCCGAGTTTCCAGTTGAGCGTACCCAGGCCGCGCCAGCGAGGGAACTCGCCGTACACCGAGCAATACGAACCGGCGCAGTGAGTGACTGCCACACTGGAATCGCCCGGCGCGGTATCGACGTCGTAGCGCGCCGTGTAGGTGCTGTTGAGGCTGACCGCAAACTTGCCATAAGTATCGGTGGCGAAGCTGTACTGGATCGTTGAGTCAATACCCTTGGCGGCCGTCTGCCCAAGGTTGACGGTCGGCAGATTGATGTAGGTGATCTGCCCGTTGCCGGCGCGATGGATCAGGCTGCAGAGTTTTTCGCTGTAGTAGCACTCGTTGAGAATCGTACTGGGATCGAGGCCATCGACGATGGTGTCGTTGAGGTTGATGCGCCAGACATCGGCACTGAACGACAGACCCGGAAGCCAATGAGGATCGTAGACAAGGCCGAAGTCGAACGACTTGCCGTACTCGGGCTTGAGATCGTAGCCGGCAGCGACCGACCCCGAACTCTTGACACCTAGCTGCGCGTTGTTCTGCTGGAAGCTGCCATCGGTAGGAACGTTGGCGCATGCGGCGGCATGACCACCGGTATAGCCATCGCAGATATCGGTTGCGGCATAGGCACCACCCGACGTTCCCGAATAGAGTTCGCTGATATTGGGCGCACGGAACACTTGCGAAACCGTGCCGCGTAGCAAGAGATCAGCGACTGGGCGCCACTCGAGCGCGACCTTGCTGTTGGTGGTCGACCCCGACACGCTGTAATCGGAGTAGCGCGAACCGATATCGACGTTCAGCGAATAGAAGAACGGCTTCTGCGACAACACCGGAATCAGTGTTTCGACGTAGGCCTCCTTGACGTTGTAGCTGCCGCTGAGCACTGTGCCGCAGTCTTCCACCACGCCGCACAGGCCAGCGTAGTCGCCGTCGCTGATGGCGGTGGCAATCGGCGTGTCGGTGGTATCAGACTGCGATTCCTTGCGATACGAGAAACCTGCGGCCAGACTTACCGGGCCGGCGGGAAGATTGAACAATTCGCCGTTGGCGCTGACCTCGGCTTGCTTCATCGTATAGCTGTATTCGGTGACCGGATTGACGATCAGTTTCTTCAGCGCAGCAATTGTCGTGGGATCGTTGATGTTGAAAATATTGATCGGCGTGCAGCCGGAAATCACGTTGCCGGCGGAGCCGCACTTGACTACACCATCGGTATCCTTGAACGAGGGTCCGATCGCCTCCTCAAGACCTGCGTAATCGATAAAGCCTTCGTTTTCGGTCTTCTGCTTGACCTTGGCGTAGTTGATATCGGCATTCCACTGCCAGCTACTATCGCCAAAGTTGCCCTTGATACCAGGCGTTACCTGCAGGTTATAGGTCTGGCTGGCGAAATCGCGATTGCCTAGTGAGGTCAGGCGCGTGTTGAGATCGTTATAGCTTTCTCCAGTGCTGCGGTCGGTACCGAAATTGACACCGAAGGGATTGTAGTAGCTGTTCTTGGAGACAAAGAAATCGTCGGAGTTCGCGAAGATCGGCACCGGCGCAATGATCGAGGACGACGAGGTCTTGTTGTAGAAGACGTTGGCGTAGGCATCGACATTTGGCGTGATCTTGAAGTCGCCGACCAACGAAAGGTTGGTGCGCTCCTGCGGAGTCTCGACCAGGTTGTAAGGCTGGTAGTTGTACGAATCGGCCGAGGTATACGTGTGGTAGTCGGCCAGTGTGGTGGCGCCAGTTACGCCGCTGTTGAGAGTCACATAGGTGCCGTTGGCGTTCTCGACCAGACCCGTGGGTGTGGCTGACGAACCCAGGTGAACTACGCTGCCGTTATTCAGAGCAAGCGCATACTTGGAAAAGCTGCGGTCGCTGGAAGAAATGCTGTTCTGGCTCTGTTGACTGGCGCCGACCAGCAGGTTCCAGCGGTCGCCGGAGATGCCGCCCATCGCGCTGAAGTTGCGCCGGTTGCCATCACCATGCGAGCTGATGCCGTAGTCGCTGGTCAGCTGCACGCCCTTGTAGTGATCCTTCAGGATGAAGTTGACCACACCACCGATGGCGTCGGAGCCATATACCGACGAGGCGCCATCGCTCAGCACCTCGATACGATCGATCATGTATGAGGGAATGATGTTGACATCGTCGTACGCCAGACGGTGACCGTTGACCAGAATCAGCGTGCGATTGGAACCGAGGCCTCGCAAAGACACTGTCGATGCGCCCGTGCCGCCCCCATTGTCGATGCCTGGGTTGGTGGCATTGCCGGCGATCGACGGCAGTTGCTGAATCAAATCGCCGACGGTTGGCTTGCCACTGGCAGCGATCTGCGCGCTGTCAATCGTCACGACGGGATTGGAGGTTTCGGTATCCACTCGACGGATCAGCGAACCAGTGACCGTCACGGCGTCAAGATTCTTGGTGCCGCTCTTGGCGGCATCGCTGTTGTCCTGCGTGGTACTTGTGTCCTGAGCGTGCAGGGCGACGCTGCCCATCAATCCAACAGCGAGAGCGGTCCGCACCGCACACGTGATTAGCGAAGGGCGTCGACATGGCGGATGGTCGTTCAGGATGGTAGATACATTGAGCATGATGTCCTCACTTGAATGGGTAAATGGGTGGCTGGCTTGGGGGACGCATGCCTGGATCGGTAGATTCGGCGACACGGTTTTGCATCCATGCATGCTCCGCCGTAACGCCCCGAATTTCGGAACGACGGGCATGAAGATTTCACGTTTGCGAGCAGGCGCAGCGAGTGATCGCCAGCGATGCTCTGTCATGACGTGGACGATGAGTTGCGCATGAGCGCAGAACCTCGCCGATTTTCATTTAGCCGTCTTTATGACGACCTAAAAGATTCTTCGATCGCTAGCCGTCAGCGGTCGATATATCCTGGAATTTCCAGTAAACCGCATAGCGCTCAGCATGAATTTCATTCAGCGGCGCAACGGTCAAAGTGCCTTGACGGGTTGTTGCTTCGAAACGCAGCTCACTCGTCGAGAGCGCGCGTAGCCAGTTGATATCCTGCGTCGCGCTGGCAAAAATCTCCGGCGCAGGCTGTGCCTTCGGTTCGGGATTCGGCGCAGCGTCATAGCCGCAGTACTGCATTGCGTGCGTCAGCCCTGAACTGCCTAGTCGCGCAGCGAGTACCAGCGGTCCGTAAAGCACCGCGCGCTGATCGTCATCACCGGGCAACGCTTCGCTATGAAGTTGCATCGGTAAATCGAGCTCGATGCGATCGCCGTTTCGCCATTCGCGGCGCAAAGTCAGATAGCTTCCCGCTGAGGCGAACACGCCAAGCGTTTCGCCGTTCACGCGCACGGCGGCATCCGGCCCGATCCATTCGGGGATACGCAAATGGATCGCGCGATGTGTCGGCGCTGTCAGGCCCAGCGTAAAGCGCGTCAATGGCTCGCGCGGAAATATCGTTTCCTGGCGCAGCGTCAGCTGCTCCTGCGGCCAGCTCAATTCGGAGGCGATGAACAGGTTGACGTAAAGATCCTGCCCCTCGTGAAAATAGATGCTGTCATTGAAGCGGGCAAACTCTTCGGCACCGGAACCGGTGCAACACCAAAAGGAATCGGTGGGCGAGTTGTAGAACTTGTTGGCGCCGGGCTGCAACGGGTAGTAGTAAAGCTTCATGCCATCGGCATCTTGTGTGCCAAGGCGCGCGTTGTAGAGCGTGCGCTCGTAGTAGTCGAAGGCGCGCGGGTCACCGTTCCAGGCGTAGACGTGACGAGTGAGTTTGAGCAGGTTGTAGGCCACACAGCACTCGGCGGCGTAGAGGCCAAGCTGGCCTTTCAGATCACCGGGGCCGGTTTTCCAGAACTCATCGTTGCTGGAGCCACCGGTGGCATAGCGGCGCTGGGTGGTTACCGTCTCCCAAAAGAATTCCACTATGCGTCGATAGCGTGGGTCGCCGGTCAATTCGTAGCGGCGCGCGGCGCCGATGATCTTGGGAATCTGGGTGTTGCTGTGCAGGCCCTGTAGCTCATCGCGATGTGCCGCCAGCGGATCAAAAAGCGAGGCTTGATCGAAACGATGCGCGGCATCCATGTAGCGGCCGTTGCCGGTAATCGCATACAACTCATACATCGAGTCGTTCATGCCGCCGTACTCGGTTTTCAGGATGTGCGCGAGTTCGGCATCGGAGAAGCCGTTGAGCCAGCGCACTGTCCAATTTCCGATGCCGGTGGCCACGGCCAGCGCCTGCTGATTGCCGGCGTGCCGGTACATATCGAGCATGCCGGCCTGAATCTTGTGAATGGTGTAGAACGGTGCCCAGACTTTCTGGCCGCTGCTGAGGCGATCGAAAAAGCTTTCCGGGAAGGCGCTCAAATAACCGTTGGGCTGTTGGCACGCTGCCAGCAGCGAAACCAGCTCGTCGCCCCGCGCCTTGAGTACTTTATCGCCCTGGCTGGCGTAGGCGAGCGCTACCGCGGACAGATAGTGGCCGCCGCTGAAGTGGCCGCGCAATTCACAATCGGGTTTTTCCCAGCCGCCCAGCGCTATCGCACTGGAGGGCCGTCCGGCTTGTAGCTGAAAGCTTCGGGCGAGCCTGTCGACGGGCAGACTGTGCAGATAGTGCAAATTGACTGCTGCTGCGGTGGCGAAATCCCCGTCAAGTAGCTGCACCTGGTTCAACGGAAAGTCGTACATGCTTTGCACGGGCTTTTCGCGTGATGCTACTGCTGTCGCTGCGACGGTGGTGTTGGGGTCGGCTACATCGGGAGTGAAGGCGCGCGTCGCGGGTACGACCACAGCAGAGGCAAGCATGGCTGCGGCGCCTTTGATAAACCTCCTGCGTTGGTCGATGTTGTCGTGCATGCCACTCCCCGAATCTGCGCTGCGCCATCTGGTCAAGATGTAGCGCGTTCATTGACTACCCTCGATAGTCAATTTCATCGTGCCGTCACACAGGCGTCGCGTCTTGTGTCATTTGGGGGAGTTGAATGCGGAATTCCGCATAGTTTTCGCGAGCGGCTGTAACGATACGCTGGAGATACGTATTTCTTGCTGGCAGAAATCGTGCGGGATATGGCCGTCTGCGATGATCGTGGCGTCTGTATGTTGTGGTCATCGAAACGAGTTATCGCCAACCCGATAGGCTTGGCGACGATCTTGCTGGGAGACACGCTGTGCGGTTTTCTGAAATCGCACAATGGGAGCCGCACACTGGTGCCGCATCAGGCATGGCGACCAGGCATGGAGAGGTGATGTGTCAGACGAAGCGGGCGCGCACCTCGATGCGCTGACCGGGCTTGCCGCGTATGCGAATGGCGGCATCTCGGTGTTCGGCGGCATCTGAGGCAACGCCATCCAGATGCACTTCGATCAGACGTTTGCCAGCGGGCACGCGCAAGCTCAGCCACGTGTCTTTGGGGCTGCTGCCATCAGGCAGGGTCAATTCGCCTTCGATGACATTGCTACCCGTGCTCTGTAACCGGAAGCTGACTTTGCCCCAGCGCGTTGGCGCGCGTTCAATGCCGACAGATTTGCCACTGGCCATCCACGTGCGGGGAATCGCTCGACCCAGATAGAGTGTTTCTCCAGCGCTGTCGTCGAACACCATGGTCCAGCGCAGCAACAACGGAATGGTCATCTGCGCAGGTATGCAGAACAGCGGCATGCCGCCGCTGATGTCGGAGACTTCACCGGCGGTCCAGCTTCCCGGCGTATGCGCATGATGGCGATGGGCGTAGAGGAAAAGCAGGTATTCGTCGATACGCCCAAGCCGCAGCAGCTGCTGCGCGTAGCCGTAGGAAATGAAACCCAGGATATCGCGACTGTCCTTGTCGACTGGGCCAATATTTGCGACGACACCGATACTGGTGGCGCCGTGGCCGCGCATGCAGTCGATCACCAGATGAGCGAGATCATCGGGTAGCACGTCGGCTTGCAGCAACTCGGCGTAGGCCCGGTGCGGCCATTGCTGTTCACTGGGATTCTCCTTGGCCAGCGATTCGCGGAAGGTCAGTTTTACCCCGGGTAGCGGCCCAACATAGGGCGGCTTCAGATCATGGCGAATATTGGCGCGCAGCGTACGTACGGTCTGTTCGCGCAAGCTGTCGGCGCGCCGCTTCCATTCGTGCGCGTCCTTCGTCTCGCCAGCAACAAAGGTCGGCCACACGTTTGCCAGATCGTGCAGTCCACGCGCAGCCATGGCACTGTTGGCGTAGTACGGTTTCCACCAAAGCGTGGGATCCGGAAACAGGCAGGCATCGGATTCGTTCCAGCCGTGGATCAGGCCGTAGCCGGGATCATTGCTGGCAAGCTTCAGACTCTCGTCGTGAAGCTCCAGCAGAATCTGCGCAGTGGCTTCGATCTTCGCCCTGTGCTTCAGAATCAGTGCACGATCACCGGTGTAGTTGAAATAGCGCGCCAGCAGCGACAGCGTCAGGCCAAATTGCGCGGTTTCAGCGCCGCGCATGTTGATCATGCCGTCAGCCTGCACGAAATCGCTGAAATATTCGTCCAGTACGGCGGCAGCCTGTTCGAAGCGACCCCATTCGAGGTTGGCGTAGAGCGAGCTGGTGAAGGTGTCCTGGAAGCCGTCGTATTCGTTGCCGTAGTAGTCGCGATCCACCGCACCGTATTTCGGATACGTGCCGTCGGGGCGCACCACCAGTTCGCGGGCAAATGCGTAATGCGCCATATCGTTCCAGCCTGGCGTGGGTATGGAAGCGACGCTGGTTCCGCTCAGTTCGGCCTGCCAGTAATCGTGAAAACGCAGCAGGGCCGCATAGAACGTTGCCGGTTCCGGTGGCAGTCGCCGTGGTGGATAGCTGGGATAGCTGTGGCCATAGGAGACTTTGCTGATCGCACCGTGTTCGACCAATGCAGTGCGATGCCAGGTCTGCACCACGAATCGATCAGTAGCATCGACATCGGCAAACACCAATACGTCGTACCAGCGCCCCTCGTCGATCGGCACCACTTTATGCACGGCCGGCATCCAACCACCCAGCAGGCCTTCGCGGCGGCGGGCGACGCGTTTTGGATCGTGCAGTTCGGCGAATATCTGGTCGGAGTGATAAGTGCGGGTACTCCCGGAGGTATACACCGGCATCGTGTCCGCGCATTGCCGCGTGCCAATGAAGGTCGTCCAGGGCAGGCGCCCGTAATAGTTCTCGGGGTTGAGCAGCGAGGCGACCGGCGGTGCAGCCAGGCGTACCTGCGTCTCGTCGGGCTCGCCGTGCGCCAGCAGGTAATCGGCCAGCAAGTCGGCTTCGGCCACCGCAATGTCAGCCAGCTTCATGCCGAAGTAGGGCACGCCGTCGGCGGCAAAGGACGGTTCCGTGCGCTTGCCCAGGACGCAGGCCACATCACCACAGACCAGCGTCAGCTCGCCATCGGGATGACTGAGGTTCTCGAATACCTGCCAGTCAAGATTGGCCTGCTTGAATGAGCCCAATGCATGGTGGCCGCTCGTTGAGATACTGGCCAAAGGGATACGTATCGGTGACGGCACGGGTTTGCCAGCGGCTGCCGGCAGCGGCGATGCGTCGGCGATCTGGTCGCGCCCGGAAACGCAAAGTCCGACCGCTGCACCGGTCGCAGCGAGGCCCTGGAGAAAGCGTCGACGATCCATGGGTTCTCAATACTCCACCGAATGATGCGGAATCATTACGTTCTTCAAAAAAAGGGGCCCGCGCATAGGAGAGTTCGCGTCTCCAAGAGGGGAGGTTGGAGGTATGAAAATGCGCGGTCCCTAAATTAATGATGCAACGCGAATGAGCGTTGCATCTTGTCGAATTCATTCGCGGGGCATGCGGATTTGTGCATAGGCCATGGTCATGGGATGTTGCCATGGTCATGGCATGTTGCCATGGACGGCCAGATGCTGAGATCCGCGGCATCGCCAGTCGGTGGCTCCGGCAGCAAACGCAGAAAGCAGGTGTCTGGCGGATTTGCTAATCGTCGTCTTCATTGCCCAGATTCAGCTGGGAAGATGGCAGGCCGGTATAGGCACCCCAGTAATAAATGAGCAGGGCAATGAGGGTGACCATCAGGGAGTCCCATGGGTGTCCGATGATGCCTTTTCCACCAAACGTGCCGAGATAAGAGGCGACGATGATCAAGGCATAGAAAGCGATCAGCCACAGCGACGAATACACCTCTCTGGCAAGCAGCTTGCGGTCGGCGCGCGCGCCGAGCTTGCAAAGAATATAAATGACGAACATGCCGAGCTGCAGTCCGAGCAGCCATGACACGGTAGTCCATCCCGACCAGTAGACAATCAACGCCGCCACGATAAATGACAGCGGACCCAGTACGGCGAAACCATGCACGAGGAAAGGACGGGGCAGTCCGGGTGCGCTTCGACGCAGCGCGGCGACCGTGATTGGCGCGACCGCATAGCTCAGCACCAGCGCGGCGGAAACGACACTGATCAGCGCTTCCCATGAGGGGAACGGCAGCGTCCAGAAAATGGACAGTCCAAAGGTCAGCCATAGCGCCGGCCGCGGTATACCCGACTGGCTGTCAATCCGCGTAAACACCTTGAAAAATGAGCCGCTGCGCGCCCAGCCATAGATAACGCGCGGCGTGGCATTCATGTAGATATTGCCGGTACCACTGGGCGAGATCATGGCATCGGACACTACCAGCACAGCCAGCCAGCCGATGCCCAGCGCCAGAGCGATATCGTGATACGGCAACGAGAATTCCGTGCCGATGGCGTTCCAGCCGTGTGCGAGCATAGCGACGGGAATGCTGCCGAGAAAAGCGATCTGCAGCAGCACATAAATGACGGTAGAAAGCACTACCGAGAGAATCAGCGCGATGGGAATCGTGCGCTGCGGATCACGTACTTCGCTGGCCACCGAGATGATCGGCGTGAGTCCGAGGTAGGCGAAGATAATGCCGCCGGCGGAAACGGCGCCTTCCACACCGGCAAAGCCAAACGGTGCAAAGCCGTGCACCTGCATGTTGTGCGGCTGAAAGTGCGTCAGCAGCACAATGATCACCAGCAGCGGAACGATGAATTTGAAGATGCTGATGATGTTGTTCGCCTTGGCGAACGTCTTCACGCTGAAGTAGTTGAGCAGAAAGAACACTGTCAGCAGGACCAACTGCACGATCCAGCCAAACGGGGTTGGATCGCCGGTGCCGCTCTTGCTCAGCGAGGGAAACCAGGCGGCGGCATACTGGCGACAAGCCACAGTCTCGATCGCGATCAAGCTGGAAAACGCGATCAGCGTGATGAATCCCATCAACGAACCAAGCAAAGCCCCGTGCGAATATCCCGGATAACGCACCACGCCTCCGGCACGAGGTAACGCAGCGCCAAGCTCGCAATAGACCAGGCCGAGCAGCAGCACGGCAGCTCCACCGATCAGCCAGGACACGATGCCTGCCGGTCCGGCGATGGCGGAAACATGACTGGCCGAAAACAGCCAGCCAGAACCGAAGATGGCGCCAAGGCCGATAAGGGTCAGGTCGATCAGGCTGAGTTGTTTCTGAAACTTTCCCTGGCGAGGCATTAGGTCATCCGGGTGATGCGTGAGTGTCGCCGGTCAGGGCGATGGCGTGGCGTAAGGCGACTTGCCACCGCTGGCGATGAACTGGTCAATGCGTTCATTGAGTACCGGTAGCGGCACCGAGCCTGTGGACAACACAGCGTCGTGAAACGCGCGAATGTCGAACTTCTGGCCCAGCGCCTTTTCGGCACGAGTGCGGTCGTCGCGTATTGCCATTTCACCCAGGTAATAGGACAGCGCCTGCGCCGGCCAGGCGATGTAGCGGTCCACTTCGGTTTCGATCTCGTGGTCGGCCAGTGCGGTGTTCTCGCGCAGATAATCCTGCGCCTGCTGGCGTGTCCAGTGCAGGTGATGCAAGCCGGTATCGACGACCAGACGCGCCGCGCGCCACGCCTGATAGCTGAGATAGCCGAATTGTTCGTACGGCGTGTGATAGATGCCCATCTCCTGACCGAGGTATTCACAGTAAAGCGCCCAGCCTTCGCCATAGGCCGAGATATAGCTGTAGCGGCGAAAGTCGGGAAGACCGGTCGTTTCTGCAGCGAGTGGCATCTGCAGGGCATGACCTGGCGAGGACTCGTGGAGGGTCAGGGCGGGCAGCGAATACAGTGGGCGCGAGGGCAGGTTGTAGGTATTGACCAGATAGATGCCCGGACCACCGCGACCACCCGTGTAAATCGGTGCCAGATCGGGCGGTACCGGTTCGATCGCAAAGCGACGTCGCGGCAGCCGGCCGATATAGTCGCCGACCTTGCCGTCCACCTGCTTGGCAATCCACGCCGCGTCCTTCAGCAGTTCGTCCGGGGTCTTGGCATAGAACTGCGGATCGGTACGCAGGAAATGCAGGAAGTCGGGGAAGCTGTCCTTGAAGCCGGTCTGCTTGATCGTATCGAGCATCTGCTGATGGATGATGGCCATCTGCTGCAGACCCAGCGCGTGAATAGCGTCGGGACTCATGTCCAGCGTGGTGTATTCGAGGATTTGCGCCCGATAGAACGCCTTGCCGTCAGGTAGATCCTCGGCTGCGATATCGGTGCGTGCGTGCGGGATGTACTCCTTTTGCATGAAAGTAAGCAGCTTGACGTAGGCAGGAATCACCTGACCGTTGATCGTTGCCAGTGCCTCGGCACGCAGCTTCGCCTGCTCGGCGGCGGGAATGGTCGCCGGCATCTGCTTGAAAGGAGTGTAGAAAAGATTCTTCTCGCCGGGTGCATCGACGATGTCGCTGATCGACTGGGTACGCCCCTGCAGAATGATTTTCGGCTGGCTGAATCCCCGTGCAAGGCCAAGTCGCATATTGGCGGTCTGCTCGCCGAAGTAGCGCGGTATGTCGCGCAGCTTGCCCAGATAATCCTCGTAGCTTTGCGCGTTGGTATACGTGGCGCGTGCGGTAAAACCCAGATCGCTCCAGAAGCCGGAATCACTATTGAACGGCATCTGCCAGGTCTTGAAGTGCTGGTCGCTCAGCAGTACCTGGATCTGCTGCTTGTAGACGGCGTAATTGACTTGGTCTTCGTCGGATAGCTGGCTGCGGGGAATCGCGTCGAGCGTCTTGAGCACTGTGGCCCAGTAGTTTTCGCGTATGGCCTGCGTAGCTGCATCGACCTTGGGCAGGTGGCTGGCTGCCTGGGCTGGGCCGTCCTCGTCGTCAGCGCCGGCAAATTGCAGCTGACGCCATTGCCACTCGCTGGTATAGAGGTCATGGAAGCGCTTGCCTGCATTGTCTGCCTTGCTGTCTGCATGAGCGGCATCGGACGCCGGGCCGATCGGTTGCACCGATGTTTCCACCATCGCCGCCATGGCCATGTTGCTGCCCAACAGGAGCTGCAGACCGAGGCCGCAGCAGATCAATTTCAATGGCATCAAGGTATCCGGGCGGTCATGG